>Ga0206849_1029_pt2 | contig 29468 bp, 28 predicted proteins | sample Alteio_BWOrgCont_15_FD_152892 | JGI IMG/M metagenome (GOLD analysis project Ga0206849, IMG submission 152892) | Enriched cells from forest soil in Barre Woods Harvard Forest LTER site, Petersham, Massachusetts, United States -... | ecosystem: Environmental > Terrestrial > Soil > Temperate forest >...
CCTCTGCATTGATACCATCCTTTTCTTTCTCAAAATAAAAAACCTTGTTGTGCAGAGGCGTTTTATTTTCTGAAAGATGTTCCACAAAGGAGATGATGCCTCCTTTAAATAAAAAGATGGATTCTTTGGGTTTCTCCCCACGATTATCTGTGAGCTTGATGGAGATGCCCTTGTTCAAGAATGCCAGTTCGCGCAGGCGCTTAGCCAGGATGTCAAAGGAGAATTTTAAGGTTTCCTTGAAAATTGTTTTGTCCGGCTTGAAGGTGACCTTGGTACCCGTGGATTTTGTTTTTCCGATGGTGGTGAGCTTTGAGACCGTATTTCCCTCTTCGTAGCGCTGGTGGTAAATATTCCCATCGCGTTTGACTTCAACCTCAAACCATTCTGACAGCGCGTTAACGCAGCTGATCCCAACGCCGTGCAGACCGCCGGAGACCTTGTAGGTGTCTTTATCAAATTTACCGCCGGCATGCAGGGTGGTTAGCACAACTTCCACCGCCGGTTTCTTTTCCGTCTTGTGAATGTCGACCGGGATGCCGCGTCCGTTATCAATAACGGAGATCGATTCATCATGATTGATGAGCGTTTCGATGGCTGTACAATATCCTGCCAATGCCTCGTCGATGGAATTGTCCACCGCTTCATAGACTAGATGATGCAGCCCTCGGCTCGAAGTATCCCCAATATACATGGCCGGGCGCATGCGAACGGCTTTTAATCCTTCTAAAACCGTAATATTGCTGGCATCATAGCTGCCTTTTGTTTTGACTTGTTTTTCTTCGGTTTTCATACCCCTTCTTTCTTTACTTAGATTCTACTTTAAAATTTATTTTTACCACCGCCGGGAATTGTTTCTGCAGCTCTTTTAACAGCTGTTCCCGATGTAAATTGAGCCTCACTAAGCGCAACGATGAATCAGCGCTAATGGTCAATGTTCCTTCTTTAAAATCCGTAACCTTGCTCCCCTGGTCTTTTGATACTTTAGCCCACGCTGCCTGAATGTCTTGAAAATATCCCCCTGACTGGGAGGACATCTTGCCTATCAAATCTGAAACAATTCCCTTGATTGGTTGCATCTTACAGTCTCATCGGAAGGGCGAGGTATAGATATTCCTTGAGCCTGATCACGCAGGGTTTATCGGGACCTAAAAATTCCATAGGCACAAATTCATCATTAATATTCTTCAGCACATCAATAAAGAATTGCGGATTAAACCCCACAATCAATTCCTGCTGGCCATACTCAATACCCACTTCCTCGCGCGATTCCCCCACATCCGGGGTGGTTTTTGAAATGACTAATTTATCTTTAAACAGCTCAAATTTAATCGCTTGAAAATCAGGTGTTGCCAATAGATTAGCCCGACGGATGGCTGATAAGAGGTCTTGGGTCTTAACTTTCGCCCTATTACTACCTTCCTTAGGGATCACTTGTTTATAATTAGGGAATTCCCCTTCTATAATTCTAGTAGCAATTAAAACCCCATCAATATTAAATAATACTTGATTAGCCCCATTAATAATGCTTACTTGTCCATCTTCTTTTAAATTCCGGTTAATTTCATTGATCGCTTTAACTGGAATAATAATATGGAAATCTTTATGTGCAGGGTGTATTAATTTTTTCTCTATTTTAGCCAACCGCCTACCATCTGTTGCCACCATACGGACGACATCCCCAGCCACTTCTAACAAAAGACCATTTAAAACATACCGTGATTCTTCATAAGAAACAGAGAAACTTGTTAAACGGATCATTTCTTTTAAATCTACTTGTTTAATCAAAACAGCATCTTTATCTTTAAATTCTGGAAATTTAGGAAATTCTTCCCTTGGCAAGCCATTCAGCTTAAAGCGGCAATTTATGCCCTCAATATCAATCTGATTATTTTTACGCGCCACAATCACCACTTCCCCATTTGGTAATTCCCTTACAATATCACTAAAACGTTTGGCAGGAATAGTAATGGCCCCTTGTTCATAGACATGTACAGGTAATTCACAGGATATACCGATATCCAAATCTGTCGTATTGAGCTTTAATAAACTATCTTTTGTTTCTAAAAGCATATTAGATAATATAGGTAAGGTTGCTTTTGGTGAAACAATGTTACTTACAGTTGCAATAGCTGTTTGAAGTTCTTCTTTATTCGTCTTAATTTTCATATTCACAACCCTCTACATATTGCTTTTGGTTTAAGCTCTCAGAACTAGAAGTAATCGTATTAGTACCTGTGGATAAATTGAATTAGGCTTAAATCTTCTTTTATTTTCAATGAGTTATGGCTATTCACACTTGTGGATAACCCTTGAATAAACATAATTTTTTATACACACCTTATCATTGTAGAAGAATGGAATTAAGATAATCAATGCTTTTTTTAACATCAGGTTTACTCATCGCATCCTTTTCCATCTTCTTATAGGCATGCAAAACGGTTGTGTGGTCCTTGCCGCCAAAAGCCGCCCCAATCTCAGGTAAAGAATGAGCTGTAAGCTTACGGGTCAAGTACATTGCCATCTGCCGTGGCAAAACCACGTTTTTATTACGCTTTTTATTTTTCAAATCAGCAATCGCTACACTATAGTAAGCCGCCACTTCCTTTTGGACCATATCAACACTGATGGTTTTAATGGTTTCCTTGACCATGTCTTTTAAGACTTGTTTGGCCATGCTCAAAGAAATCAGCTTATCTTCCAGAAGCGCATAGGCCACCACCCGAATCAAGGCGCCTTCCAGCTCACGGATATTGGTTTTGATTTCTTGAGCAATAAATAATACCACATCATCTGGAACTACCACAGATTCTAATTCCAATTTTTTTCTAAGGATGGCCACCCTTGTTTCGTAGTCGGGCGGCTGAATGTCGGTGATCAGTCCCCAGGCAAAACGTGACACTAGGCGCTCTTCCAGGTTAGCAATTTCTTTTGGGGGCCGGTCAGAACAAATGATAATTTGTTTATGATGGTCATGCAAGGTATTAAAGGTATGGAAGAACTCTTCCTGGGTCGAAACCTTGCCGGCGATAAAATGAATGTCGTCGATCAAAAGGATATCGACGTGGCGGTACTTTTGACGGAAAGCCTCGGCGGAATGATGACGGATGGAATTAATTAGCTCGTTGGTAAATTGTTCTGAGGACATATAACAAATTTTAAGGTTTGGATTGTGGCGCTTGGCTTCATGGGAAATGGCCTGCATCAAATGGGTCTTGCCTAATCCTACCGGGCCATAAATAAAAAATGGATTATAGGACTTGGCAGGGTTTTCGGCGACTGCCTGGGCGGCCGCAAATGCAAAACGGTTGCCTGGGCCGGTGACGAAATTCTCAAAAAGGAAACGGGGGTTAAGGTTAGAGTTTTTCTCGGCCGGGGCAAAAGATTTCTCAATGGAGGTCAATTTTTGCTGGGTTTTTTTATTCAGCAGCTCTGAATTGACCGCAAATTCGATATTAATGGCCTGCCCCCCCTCGGTCCGTAGGCAGCGTTCAATAATGGACCGGTAGCGTTCATCAATCCAATTCTTGAAATATTCATCAGGCGCCTCAATGGTCAAGGTGCCAGGGGCATTTTCAGCTATTCTTAAGTGAGAAAACCAGGTGTCATAAGAGGTCTCTCCGATGGAGCTTTTGATGGGAGATTGGGCCTTTTGCCATACTAGGGCGAGGGCTTGAAGGTCTAATTTTTTTGAGCTTGTCGGGTTTTCCGTCATGAAGAGGTCACAGGTTATTCACAGCTGTGGATTATTCCAAGTGATGTGGGGTCATTATAACAAAGCTTTTTTTGAATGCAACGAAAAATTGAAATTGGCTTGTAAGTCCAGCAAATTACGATACTTTTCAGCGTCAAAAAACTTGACTTCACTTAAAGCTATGTTATAATCTCCAAACTATTAAAGACCGGTTTAAGAATTAGACTGGATGAATTTGAAAAAGTAGCATGAATGAAGGCCGTTTAGAAAGAAGGACTAATGAAGAAGCATTTAAAGACGCCAACTAATATTGTTGGGAAAAAAAGACACGGATTCCGCAAGCGTATGTCAACTGCTGATGGCCAAAAAGTGCTCAGCCGTCGTCGTGCGAAAGGCCGCCGTAAACTGATCCCCTAAGCTAAGTTGCAGGCGTTGCATGGTTAAAAAAACCTTGGTCCGTAGCATCAAAGCTTATCAGCATTTAAGCCGCTCAGTTTTTTTTAACAACTGTCGTTTCTATCCCTCATGCTCACAGTATGCCGTCGAGGCCATTGAACGTTATGGGGTTTTATTAGGGGCCAAAAAAGCGGCACTGCGCATTTTACGCTGCTCTCCACTGTCGCACGGTGGTTATGATCCAGTAAGGTAAATTTATGGAACGCAATACCATCTTAGCGGTCGCACTCTCTGTTTTGGTTTTATTTACATATCAGTCCATCTTTCAAGCTCCTAAAACAGTAAAAGTTTCAAACAGTTCACAAACTATTGTAAGTCAACAGCTTGCATCAAATAACACTACCCTCCCATCTGTTGGTAATCAAGAAAGCGGAACCTCCACTTCAGGTCTTGATGAGGCAACAACATCCATAATAAACACCACCAAATCTTCATTATATTTTACAAATGTGGGTGCTGTGCTCCACAAAATTGATTTTATTAAAAATAAAGCATTTCCCCTGACTCAAATTGGCACCATTAATGAATTGAACAATGTCGTTTATTCTCAAAACCAGGTAGATAAAAATACCTTGAGTTTCAGCTATAGAGATAAGAATTGGTTAGTGACAAAGGTCTATGAGGTAAAAGATCCGAACGTTTTAAATGTTAGAATGGACATTAAAAATATTTCTGAAATTTCCAATCTGGAAAATTTTAGTTTCACGGTTTTTGAAATAGATCAATCCAGAATGGAAATTAATAGAAATGCGCGTGATAGTGCTTTATACGAATATTCTGTTGAATCTAATCATAAGATTTACCGTAAGGGCAATGCCTATAAATTTAATGAGAAGAACAATAGAAATGAAATAGCGAATGTTTCATGGATTGGCTTCAGGGATCATTACAATGCTGTGGTCATAAAACCAACATTTGAAACAAAAGGCTATGAAGTTAAAGCAGATAGCGACAATCAGCTAAACGTCTCAATTGTTCCGGTCCCAATAAACCTGGCGCCAGGGCAGTCGATGACCTATGGCTTCGCTATTTATAATGGTGCTCAGAACCCTTGGCTTATGAAGAAGTATGGCCAGGGCTTTGAAAAGATAGTGGCCTTTAGCAATTTTCCTATTATTGAGTGGATAGCTCAAGCCATTTATCATATTATCCCTGTTCTTCATGGAATTTTTAAAAGCTGGGGAGTGGCTATTATTTTAGTTAGTTTGATGATTTATGGAATCACCTATCCTTTGACTATGCAAAGCATGATGTCCATGCGCAAGATGCAGGAAGTTCAGCCCAAAATGGCTGCTTTAAAAGAACGGTATAAAGATGATCCTCAAAAATTAAACGTAGAAATGATGGAAATTTACCGACGGGAAAAGATCAATCCGTTTGGTGGTTGCTTTCCGTTCTTGATCCAAATGCCATTTTTCATGGCGCTATATCAAATTCTATGGCGCGCCGAGTATTTTCAGGGCCAAGGGTTCTTGTGGATTAAGGATTTGACTCAACCAGACAGACTAATAATTCTTCCTTTTTATTTGCCTTTATTAGGTAATGAGCTTAATATATTACCTATAGTCACAGGATTTCTTATGTTCGTTCAGCAGAAGGTGGCAAGCAAAAACGTGGTAGTTACAGACGAGCAGCAGGCTACCCAACAAAAAATGATGATGTATATTTTACCTGTAATGATGACGTGTATGTTTTATAAATTTGCAAGCTCCTGGGCGCTGTATTTCTTTATTTTTTATACGCTTTCCACATTTACACAGTGGAAAATTTCACAAGCAAAAGCTAAGAAATAATTCTATGTTAAGCAAAGATAATAGTGAATTTGAAGGAAATACTCTTGATGAGGCCATTAGTAAAGCGGTGAGTACCCTTGGCGTGCCAAAGGAAAAGCTCAGCATAAAGGTTGTTTGTGAAGAGAAGAGAGGGCTTTTTGGCATGGCAGGAGCCAAAAGAGCTAAAATCAAGGTTTCTATAAAAGCAGCGAATTAACCAGTTTCACGTGGAACTGGAGCTCTAATATGGCAAAAACCATTGCTGTATGTAATCAAAAGGGTGGTACAGGCAAAACCACAACCACAATAAACTTGGCAGCAGCTTTGGCTGCTTTAGGCAAAAAAATCCTTATTGTGGACATGGATCCTCAAGGAAATGCCAGTAGTGGGGTTGGGGTTAATAAGAATGAAGTTAAAGAATCTCTCTACGATGTACTTATTCACCGTATTTCCATTCATCAATCCCTGATTAAGACAAGCTTCGCAAATTTAGATATAATTCCTTGTAATATTAACCTGACTGGGGCCGAAATAGAACTGGTTGGAGTTTTGTCTCGAGAAACTCGTCTTAAGAAGGCTATTGAGCAAATCAGGACACAATATGACTATATTTTTATTGATTCTCCACCGTCCTTAGGGCTTTTGACCTTAAATGCTTTAGTGGCTGCAGACTCGATCCTGGTACCTATCCAATGTGAGTTTTATGCCTTAGAAGGGGTATCACAGCTACTCAACACCATTTCCTTGGTTAAAGATGGATTGAATCCAGATCTCCATATAGAAGGTGTTTTGATGACAATGGCAGATTTTAGGACCAATTTGACCAATGAGGTTATTAATGAAATTAAAAACTATTTTAGAGATAAGGTTTATAAGTCTATTATTCCCAGGAATATACGTTTGAGCGAAGCTCCAAGCTTTGGGAAGCCGATCAATTATTACGATGCTGCTTCTGTGGGCTCTATAAAGTACAAAGAACTTGCTGAGGAGTTTTTATCTGCTAATAAGGCAGTAAACATCTAACGGAGTATTCCAGAATGGAAAAAAAAGTGTTGGGAAAAGGATTATCAGCTCTGATAACAAAAACGACAGAAACAAAGAATGAAATTTCCAGTCTGGAAATTGCTTCTGGAAATGTATCTTATGTTGAAACAATGTCCATTCTGGAGAATCGTTTTCAGCCTAGACAGAACTATGATGAGGCGAAATTAGAAGAGCTCAAGGCTTCTATCAAGGAAAAAGGGATTCTTCAACCACTTTTAGTAAGAAAAGGTGAGGGCGGATATGAGGTTATTGCAGGCCAGCGGCGTCTAAAAGCAGCAAAAGCGCTTGGGCTAGAACAAGTTCCGGTTGTAGTTAAAAATGTGACAGACCGTGAAGCCTTGGTGTTAGCGCTCATTGAGAATATTCAGCGAGAAGAATTAAATGCGATTGAAGAAGCCCAAGGGTTTAAACGCCTTTTAGAAGAGTTTCAATTTACTCAAGAGGCCATTGCTGAGGCTATTGGCAAGGACCGTTCCACTGTCACGAATCTGCTGCGTTTATTAAGGCTTCCTGAAGAAATTCAGCAACAGGTGCTGAGCAACAAAATTTCTATGGGGCATGCGCGCGCCCTTTTAGGGATTGAAGCTGCGGATATTCAGAAAAAAATGGCCCAAGCCATTATTGATCAGGAATTGTCTGTGCGTCAGGTGGAGGATTTGGTTAAAAAAGCCCGTGAAAACCAAGGGGTATCGTCGGAGACAAAAGTTAAACCCAAAAATCGTGATATTGAAATTTTGGAAGAAGAGTTAAGGAAAATTTTAGGCACCAAGGTTTTTATCAAAGACAGTAAGGGCAAGGGCAAGCTCGTCGTGGAATATTATACCTTGGATGATTTAGATCGGATCCTGGGAGTTTTACGTAAATGAACAATGAGTCTGTTTTGGTCCTTATTAAGCCCGACGGCATGCAAAAGGCCATTGCCGGCGAAGTGATTGACACCTTTCTAGGGAGTCACTTAAAATTATCAGGGATGAAGCTAGTCCAAGTATCAACCAAACTGGCTGAAGCGCATTATGGCCATTTGCGAGGGGCAATCTTTTTTAATCAAATCGTAGAATATTTGCGTGGCGATCTGCATGAACAAAATCCTGTGGTAGCCATGGTTTTTAAAGGTAATGACGCCATTGCGAAATGCCGCAAGATTGCAGGCTCGACCAATCCTGAAGAGGCAGATCCGCGCTCAGTACGGGGTAAATATGGCCGCATTACGACCAAAGGAGTTTTTGAGAATTTAGTGCACGTATCATCCGACCAAAAGGAAGCTCGTCGGGAAATAGCCCTTTGGTTTAAAAAGAGTGAAATTTTAGCATAAGGAAAAACACTATGATCACAGGTATGACAGGGTTTGGGGCGCATGAAATAACATTTGGGAAGGTTAAAGGGATCGTCGAGATAAAATCTGTCAATCATCGTTATCTGGACGTGGCTTTTTATCTGCCCACTGGATTCTCGTCGCTGGAAGATAAAATTCAAAAAGCCATCGCAGCTCACATGAAGCGTGGCAGGGTCACGGTATCCATCAAAATTACCGAAAGGCCACATACCAATATTTTTTTAAACCAAGAGGCTGTCAAACGTTATCTTGATTTTGCGCGCGATTTAGGCAAAAAATATCATTTAAAAAACGATGTTACTGTGGCTGATATCATGCGCATGCCAGGGGTGGTTGAATCCAAAGAGGTCTTTGTGCAAGCTGTTGAGCTGTGGCCAGCCGTGCAAAAGGCCTTGGAAAAGTCAGTGGCGTCACTGGTCAATATGCGTCGACGGGAAGGACGTGCCTTAAGTGCTGACATTAATGGGCAGCTAAAGCTCATGCTTTCGCGAATCAGCGTCATCAAGGCCCGCATAGCATTGCTGTTAAAAGAAGCTAAGGGAAAATTGAGTCAGGAAGAATTTTCTTCTTATCAAAAGAGCAATGATATCCACGAAGAACTTGAGCGCTTGGCCCATTACATTGATGAGGCCCGCATGCTTTTGCGGCAGAAGGATGGGTCTGGCAAGAAGCTTGATTTCATCGCTCAGGAAATGCAACGGGAGACCAACACCATCGGCTCCAAGGTGCAGGACAAGGAAGTTGCTGCTGCTGTGATCGCTATCAAAAGCAAGGTCGAAAAAATCCGCGAACAGTCGAACAATGTCGAATAAATTATTTGCAGCCAAATCCGGACGGATCGTGATCATTTCAGGTCCTTCAGGCTGTGGTAAAACAACCTTACATAAAGCCTTGCTGATTGACCCTCAATTAAACGGTAAATTGGTCAAATCCATCTCTGCGACCACGCGCTCCAAGCGGCCAGGTGAGCGCGATGGGCGGGATTATCTATTTTTAACAAAGAAAATCTTTGAACAGCGCATCAAACGCTCTTATTTTCTCGAATGGGAGAAGGTGTTTGATCAATATTATGGGACACCGAAGGTCCACGCCATGAATCTGCTTAAAAAAGGCATTAATGTGTTGTTGTGTATTGATGTCAAAGGGGCCAAAACAGTTGCTGAAGATTTCCCGGAAGCCTTAAAAATATTCATTAAGGCGCCGTCATTGAAAATATTGGAGGACCGCCTAAGGTCCCGAGGTTCAGAAACCCCTACAAGTTTGAAGCTCCGCTTAAAGGTGGCCCGCCAAGAGTTAAAAGAGGCCCCTTCCTACGATTATCGGGTGGTTAATGGGGACTTGAATAAGGCCCTGGATGAGCTTCATGAGATTATTTACAAAGAATTAAACCTTGTCAACCCCCGGGGTTGACAAGGTTTCTTTTGACAATCCCCGTCGAATGTGTTATAAAAAGTGTTTTCTTAAGGGATAAAATAAAGGAGGGTTCATGCGTATGTCGTATCAACCACTTGAAGAATTATTGCCCAAGGCCAACAATAGCGTTTACCGCTTGGTGCGTCTGGCTTCCGTGCGTGCAACCGAGCTTGCCACGACGGGTGGAAGACTTGTCCATGCACCAGCTGATCAAAAACTAGCAACCACCGCTTTGGATGAAATTAGGACCGGCAAGGTGCATGAAAAAGGTGCCATGGGCGAAAAAGAAGGAAAACAAAAGAAGAATGCCAAGTCCTAAACTCAAAAAGATTGTTTTGGGCGTTTGTGGCAGCATTGCCGCGTATAAGGCAGGGGACTTGATCCGTCGCCTGCAAGATGCGAATTGGGACGTAACGGTGATTATGACCAAGGAAGCGGCAGAGTTTATCACACCACTTACCCTTTCTTCTTTGTCAGGCAAAGGCGTTTTTACAGGCATGTTTGATGAGGATTCATGGCGCATGAGCCACATTGAGCTATCAAAACAAGCCGATGCTGTGTTGATCGCACCAGCTACAGCGAATGTGATCGGGAAATTGGCACATGGTTTGGCTGATGATCTTCTCACAACTTTTGTGATCACGAGTAGGGCGCCTGTTTTTATTGCACCTGCGATGAATGATGAGATGTATGCGAATGCGATTGTTCAGGAGAATTGCGCGAAATTAAAGAAGCATGGCTTTAAATTTATTGAGCCGGTCAAAGGCAAATTAGCCTGTGGCAGCGTCGGGATAGGCCATTTGGCAGAAGTCGAAGATATTGTTAAAGCTGTTTCTAAGAATTGATACGGCGAGGTAGCCAAGTGGTAAGGCAGCGGTCTGCAAAACCGCTATTCACCGGTTCGATTCCGGTCCTCGCCTCCAGATTTTTGTAGGGCGGGTGGTGGAATTGGTATACACGTAGGACTTAAAATCCTATGACCGTAAGGTTGTGAGGGTTCAAGTCCCTCCCCGCCCACTATAGATTACGGACCCGTAGCTCAGTTGGTTAGAGCGTTTCCTTGACATGGAAAAGGTCACAAGTTCGAGTCTTGTCGGGTCCACCAGGTTTTTAAATTTATGGAATACAGCAGGGACATAGATAAATTACGGCATACAGCAGCGCATGTAATGGCGCAGGCGGTGCAGGAAATTTGGCCTGAGGCAAAGGTCACCATTGGCCCTGCCATCGACAATGGTTTTTATTATGATTTTGATAAGAAAGAGCCATTCTCCGACGATGATTTACGAAGAATAGAAAAAGTGATGTACCGCATCATTAATAAGAATTTGCCACTGACTCAATCATTCATGAATCGCGATGAGGCCCGTAAATATTTTGCCACAGAGGGAGAGACATATAAGGTCGAATTGATAGAGGGCATTAAAGACCAGGAAGTATCCATTTTCAAAACCGGCGATGGTGAATTTGTGGACCTGTGCAAAGGGCCACACGTGGCCTCCACAGGGTTGATCAAAGGGGTCAAGTTGCTATCGGTCGCGGGTGCCTATTGGCGCGGGGACGAGAAAAGACCGATGCTGCAGCGTATTTATGGCACGGCCTTCTTTACTCAAAAAGAGCTCGATGAGTATCTTAAGATGCTCGAAGAAGCAGGCAAACGCGATCACCGCAAAATTGCAACCCAATTAGATCTTTTCCATATTTATCATGATACCGCCGGTGCAGGGCTTATCTTTTATCATCCTAATGGCGCCATGCTGCGCAAGGTGATCGAGGATTACACCAAGACCCAGCATTTGAAACGCGGGTATCAGCTGGTTTCCACCCCACATATTTTAAAGGGCAAGCTTTGGGACATTTCAGGCCACGCTGAGAATTACCGCGATAACATGTATTACTTTAAGGTTGACGACGAGGATTATGCGGTCAAGCCCATGAATTGCCCGGGGCACATCTTGATTTATAAGTCGCAGACCCGTTCGTACCGCGATTTGCCTATCCGCTATTTTGAGCTTGGGACCGTGTACCGTCAGGAAAAAGCTGGCGTCTTGCATGGTCTTTTGCGTGTCCGCGGTTTTACCCAAGATGACGCGCATCTTTTTATTCGTCCCGAGCAGATCAAGAACGAAGTCATTGATGTGATTGATTTTGTTTTTGATACCATGAAGGATTTTGGATTTAACGATTTACATATCGAGTTGTCGACCAGGCCAGAAAAGTTTATGGGCAGCATTGCCAATTGGGACAAGGCCACGGCAGCACTCAAAGACGCACTTGATACCAAGGAATTGAAATATGAGATCAATGAAGGTGATGGCGCTTTTTATGGCCCCAAGATTGATATTAAACTCAAAGATGCCATTGGTCGTCTATGGCAATGTGGCACCATCCAATGTGACTTTTTACTTCCAGAGCGTTTTGAGTTAAGCTATGTGGATGAGGCAGGCCAGCAAGCCCAACCGGTGATGTTGCATAGGGCCCTTATGGGCAGCTTAGAACGATTCATTGGGACGCTGATTGAGCATTATGCGGGTAATTTTCCGTTGTGGCTCGCGCCCAATCAAGTGGCCATCATCCCCATCAAGCAAGAGCATAATGCCTTTGCCCTGCAAATCAAGCAGGCCTTGCAGCAGGCGGATATCCGTGTCATCGTCGATGACCGTAATGAATCATTGTCCAAGCGCATTCGGGAAGCTTCGGTCAAAAAGATACCGTATCAAATCATCCTTGGTGACAAGGAAGCACAGGCCCAGCAAGTAGCTGTTCGCCAGCAAAATGGCACAGATTTAGGGGCCATGAGCGTTGAGGCCTTGGTTGGCCTGCTTAAACAACAGATTATTGACAAGAAGTAGAAATCAGGGATAATAGAAAGCTTTAATTTTTAATGATGCCCCGCTTAGGGCTGTTGGCCCAAACAGCGGGGTCCAAAGGGAGAGGAATAACTATTTTAAAGAATATCAGGATCAACAATCAAATTCGTGCCAAGGAAGTTCGGGTCATTGGGCCTAATTCAGAGCAGTTAGGTGTTGTTACTATTATTAGGGCGTTAGAATTAGCCACTGAGTACGGGCTGGATTTGATTGAGGTTGCCCCGACGGCAGCTCCGCCGGTTTGCAGGATCATTGATTTTAGCAAATATAAATACGATCAGCAGAAAAAAGAACGTAAGGTCAAAAAGCACCAGCATGTGACCCATTTAAAACAGATCAGGATCAAGCCACACATTGATGATCATGACCTGGAAACCAAGATGCGTCAGGCCATTGCGTTTTTGGCCAAGAAAGATAAAGTCAAAATTAATATGATGTTCCAGGGCCGAGAGATGAGCTTCCGCGATCAGTGGAAGGCGGTCCTTGAGAAGGTCGTTGTAGCAACGGCCCAGTATGCGGTCGTTGAAAAAGCACCAGTGGCAGAGGGACGTATTGTATCCATGGTCCTCTCGCCCAAATCAGAAAAGTGATACTGATGCAGATGCTCGGTATCCTCCTTTAAGTATTTAAACTTAAAGGTCTATTTGAAAGGAAGTAAGCATGGCAAAGAAGGTCAAGAAGATGAAATTGAAAACCAAGAAAGCGGCGACCAAGCGGTTGCGCATGACCAAGAGCGGCCTCTTGAAGAAGCGCAATGCCGGCCGTCAGCACATTTTGGGCAAGAAAACACGCAAGCATAAACGTCAATTGCGTCACAGCGGATACGTATCAGCGACGGACGCCAAGCGTATAAGAAAGGTGTTGCCGTATGGTACGAATTAAAACGAATGTTTATTCACATAAGCGCAAAAAGCGCGTTTTAAAGGAAGCTAAAGGCCAATTCGGCGATCGCAGCAAACGTTATAAAGAAGCGATCAAGTCTTTGATCGGCTCCCGTCAATATTCTTATTTTGACCGCAAGAAAAACAAAAACCACTTTAGGGCTTTGTGGATCGTGCGTTTAAATGCGGCCTGTCGTGAATCTGGTATTACCTATAGCCGTTTTATTAATGGCTTAAAGAATGCCAATATCACTCTTGACCGCAAGGTCTTGTCTGATTTAGCTATCACTCAACCGGAAGTTTTCAATCAAATTGTAGAACAAGCCAAGGCTGCAAAGCCAAAAGCTGTAGCAACTGAAAAGAAAACAGCTAAGAAGGCTTAAAACAAGTTCTTCTGCCGGCGAGGCAGATCCAAGTAGGTCTCTTTGATGCCCCGCTTAATGCAAGCGGGGCATCTTTCTTAAAAATATGAATTGGAATTTTTCCGAACTGCAGGCCCAAGCGCAACAGGAATCCCAGGCCATTGATTCGCCCCAGGCCATGGAGGTTTTCCGTCTTAAATATTTAGGTAAAAAAGGCCTGGTACCTGCAGTTTTTGCCTCATTAGGCCAAGCCGAGCCCGCTCAAAAAGCAGCCATTGGAAAAGGGGCCAATGATCTACGGTCCTTGGTCGAAAGCCTTATCGCCGAGAAATCTGCGAATTTGGGTCATGCCAAGACAGTTGGTGAAGGCGTGGATGTTTCCCTGCCTGGTGGCGATGAGCCGTTAGGGCATTATCATCTTTTGACCCAAACCATGCAGGAGATTATTTCTGTTTTTGAGCAGATGGGTTTTGTGACCATTGAGACCCCCGAGATTGAAACAGAATTTCACAATTTTACCGGTTTAAACATCCCCATTGATCATCCATCCCGCGATGCTTTTGATACTTTCTATCTAGACCAGGAAGACCCTTCGGCAAAGGGAAGACGTCTTTTGTTGCGCAGCCATACGTCACCAGGACAGGTGCGTATCATGAAGGAACATAAGCCCCCGATGGCGGTGATTGTGCCAGGCCGAGTGTATCGTCCGGATGCGGTGGATGCGAGCCATTCCTTTATGTTTCATCAGGTTGAAGGGCTATTGGTCGACGAGAAGGTGCAATTCTCAGAACTCAAAGGCCTGCTTACAGAATTTTGTAAACGGTTTTTTGGTCCTAAGGTTGTGATGCGTTTTCGCCCGCACTTTTTCCCTTTTACAGAGCCGTCGGCAGAGGTTGATATTAATGCCGAGATATTGGGCATTCAGCGCAAAAAATGGCTGGAGATCTTAGGCTGCGGCATGGTTAATCCTAAAGTATTTGAAGCGGTGGGTTATCCAAAGGGCAAATACCAGGGCTTTGCTTTTGGCATGGGTGTGGAACGCATGGCCATGCTTAAATATGGCATTAATGATATCCGGTTGTTCTATGAGAACGATGTAAGATTTCTAAGGCAATTTTGACCTTGTCAACACCCGGTGTTGACAAGGTTTTTAGATATGAAATTATCAATTAACTGGCTTAAAGAGTATATAGATCCCAAGTTGTCGACGGAGGATCTGGTCGAGCGCCTGACCATGGCTGGCCTTGAAGTTGAGGCCATTGAAGCTGGGGCCAAAGACACTGTTTTAGAAATTGAAATCACGCCCAATCGTCCGGATTGCTTGAATATCCTGGGGCTGGCCCGTGAAGTTGGCGCCATTACCGGCAAACCGGTTAAGTACCCGAAAATCAAGAAGTATAAAATGGATTTCCGTTTTCGCGGGAATGACAAACAAGGGAATATTGTCACCGTAGAAAATAAGAATGATTGCAGGCGCTATATTGCCACACTCATCCGCGACGTGAAAATTGCTGATGCGCCTGCAGGCATGAAACAGCACCTGACTTCACTAGGTATTAGTGCCATCAACAATGCCGTTGATATCACAAATTTTGTTTTGATGGAAATCGGCCAACCTTTACATGCTTTTGACTATGACAAATTAGCTGGTGGCAAAATCGTGGTACGTCGGGCCAAAACAGGCGAGAGCATTGTCACACTCGACGGGATTGAGCGCAAGCTTGATCCATCCATTCTAGTCATTGCTGATGCTGAAAAACCAGTGGCCATTGCTGGGATCATGGGCGGCAAAGGAACTGAGATCACGGCTGCGACCAAGAACATTCTTTTAGAGAGCGCTCATTTTGAAATGGGTTTGATCCGCAAGGCTTGCCGCTCCTTAGGGCTTCGAAGCGATTCATCCTATCGTTTTGAACGCAATGTCGACTTTGATGGTGTTTTAACCGGAGCTAATCGAGCCACGGAGCTATTGTTGCAATTGACTGTAGGTCGCTTGGATGGACGTGCTGAACTTAACTTCAAAGCGAAGACATCATCCCGTAAGATTAAGCTTAATTTAACCCAAGTGGAATCTGTTCTTGGATTGAAGGTGACACCAACACAGGTTAAAGCATGGTTATCTCGCCTAGGATTTAAAGTGGTTGGCAAGGCCAAGGTCTTATCAATCATAGCCCCACATAATCGCGCGGATGTTCAACAAGATGTGGATGTGATTGAAGAAATCGCCCGCATGGTGGGCTTTGACCGTTTGCCTTTTAAAATGCCGGTGATCAAGGCAGTTAATATCAATGTCAATAAGCGCCCGAGAGAAATTAAAGATAAAATCCGTCGGGTGTTAACGGCAGGCGGTATTGATGAGATCATCACTCACAGCATGATTGCAGCCAAGGCTTTGGTTAAAAGCAATATGACCCAGTTACCGGTAGTCAAAGTATTTAATCCTTTAAGTCAAGACCAGGAATTGATGCGCCCGAGCATGGTGCCATCCATGCTGCAGGTGGCGCTGACTAATATCAATCGCGGTCAAAAAGACCTACGACTATTTGAAATTGGCAAACGTTACTTTGCTGATTCAGAAAAAGAAACCTTAGGGATTTTATTAAGCGGTCGTCGATCGGCAGACTGGCGTATTGCAAAGAAAGAGACCATTGAAATCTTTGACCTCAAAGGCTTTATGGAGCGCATCTTTAAATCCATTGGCATTAATCCGGTTTATACGTCCAATCATTGGCCAGTGCTTGATAATGATTGTGCTATTTCTTTTACACTCGATGAAAAATATCTGGGTTCCTTAGGCAAGATTGATCGTAAGATTTTAAATAACTGGGATATCAAGAATCAGGATATTTATTATGCGGGGTTGCATTTGGATGAGATTTATCCATTGCCAATACCAGTTTTAAAATACCAGCCTATTTCAGAATTCCCAGCCATTACCAGAGATGTCTCTGTAGCTGTTAAAAAAGAGATTCCCTATAGCAAGATTGAAGCCATTTGTAAACAGCAGGGTGGCGATATTCTAAAATCCGTTCAATTCATTGAACAATATTTAGGGGATAAGGTCCAAGCTGGCCATAAGGCATTGGTCTTCTCACTACAGTATCAGTCTAATTCTCGCACCTTGCGCGAGGATGAGATCAGCGCTGTCCATGAAAAGATCGTACAGTCATTAATCACTGATTTGTCTGCTGTTCGTCGGTAACAATCCTGTTTTTCTTAAAGAAAACGTTTCCCCAAAAGCCGCTTCTACGCCTTGTTTTTTTCATATCCATGGTGCATACTTTAGATATGAGAACCCCATGTCTCACAACAGCTGTTTTAATCGCCTTCACCTGCAATATGCTTGGTCCATGGCCACAAGCCAGGGCGCAAGAATTTCATTTGCCTCAACCTGGAGTGATGGTGCGTTTAAGTCCAGAATTTGTCCCCGCGCAGTTAATGGGAGTTAGTATTCATCCAGATAATGCCCTGAGATTTGATTTTTTAATCCAAAAAGGGGATAGTTCTTTAGGCACTGCACAGAAGAGGGTCGAGTACGGCAAGCTGATTAAATACTTCTTGGCGTCCTTGACTATTCCTGACGAAAATCAATGGGTCAACCTTTCCCCGTATGAAAAGGACCGAATCATTAAACAAGATTTTGGCAATACTGAGATGGGACGGGACCTTTTAGCCGAGGACTACATGTTAAAACAGATTACTTCATCATTGATTTATCCTGAAGACAGATTAGGCAAGAAATTCTGGGATAAGGTCTATGAAATGGCCTGGAAGGAGTTTGGTACAACCCAGGTGCCCATCAATACCTTTAATAAGGTATGGATTATTCCTGACGAAGCGGTGATTTATGAAAAAGGAAACACAGCCTATATCTTGCGTAATCATTTAAAGGTGATGTTGGAAGAAGATTATTTATCCCTAGAGAAACATAATGGGATTACCTCCAGTGAGGCCAAAGCAGGTAATGCTAACCGAGCCCATTCCATTGCCTCAGGCATTATTAAACAAATCATTCTTCCTGAACTTGAACGTGAAGTCAATGAAGGTAAGAATTTTGCCACGTTACGCCAGGTTTATAGCGGCATGATTTTAGCTACTTGGTATAAGCATGCCCTGAAGGAATCTTTATTGGGCCAGGTTTATGCCAATAAATCCAAGGTCGCAGGGGTTGATCAAAACCCCAAGAATAACCAATTGATTTATCATCAGTACCTCAAGGCTTTTAAAAAAGGTGTATTCAATTTTATTAGAGAAGATGTTGATAAATATACCCAACAGCCTATCCCCAGAAAATATTTTGCTGGAGGGGCTTATCATTATCGAGGATTTCAGGTAAATCCCGCGCGAGCCTCCGCGGGAGTAGTAGCAGATTACGATAATTTGGATGAGATTCCCAAGAGTGTAATTGCAGATGTAGACGGGGCGATGTATTCGAACCTGGATCAAGTAGGTGCCAATCTTCAACCAGATGCAGCCATGATATTGGGCACAACGATCCTAGGCAAGACCCAATTATCGACAGGAGCTGAACAAGCCCCCATGGCACGATTTTATATAGAGGCCAGGCGTGATGGGGCCAGAAGGCTTTATAGCAGGATATCGACAATGCCTCTAGAGAAGAGATCTAGTTTGTTCTCGGAGGAGGGAGAAGGGATTGATAAAGGAGCGGCAAAAGCAAAGCAAAACATACAACAACTATTGCAGTCACTCAATAATCAACCGTTCATTCGAGCTCCGTTGATTATTCAGGAATTTCTTAATAGAACATCACATATTGATGTGCCGATTAATTTTCCGGTGCATATTGCCCATCAAAATCGTTTATATATGGGGGATGAGCAGATTGGTACCGTGGATGAAAATAGCAAGATGATTATTGAAGATGTCACTCCGTATCGTATTGATTACTTTAAAATAGCTGGTTATTTGGTTGGGCAATTAGGGAGAATTGAATTTCAGAATACCCAGCAAGTGGTGGAAGAAGCTATAAAGATTTTGACAGATAAAGAGGACATGCAAGCAGGCACAAAACGCATGGAGATTTGGAAGATAATGCATGAACTTGGGACGGAAGATAATTCTGAAAAACAACCCTATGGATTGGATATGAATACCGTCAATGCCATTTTTATGCAGGAACTTAAAATAGCTCCTTTCGATAGAGAGATCGGTGGCATGGTCATACCAAGTAATAATGACGTGTTTGCGGTATATGATAAAACCGAACAGGAAGTAAGAAATGATTTGGAGACAGCAGGGTATCTTACGGCAGACCATTACCTGACTTCCAAAATTGACTCAATCGATACTCCATCCGAGCTCTTCGAAGGCTTTCCTGATTTAGATCAAAAATATTTTTCACATAGGCGGGAAATTTTTAACACTTTGAAGAATCATATGCAGCATGATCACTATAGCTGGGCAGATCTTGTGAAGGTTGATCAATCAAGGCGCAAATATGGTTTTTATGAAATGGGATTTTTTATCTATGCTGCAAAACGATTAAAAGAACGTTTTGAAAACAGGGTTGTGGCGGCCACCGATGCTCCAACACATATTGAACAGACCCTTACAGAACATCCAAACTATGGAGTTGTGACATATGTAGATGCCGATGGTCAAAGACATGATATTGCTTATCTGCAAGCGAGGATGAGAGGAAATGAGGTTGAATTAACTCCGATGGTCGGTGGAAATCAAGTACAACTGGCGATGGCAGATCTGCGTGCAGTGACTACGTATTCTAATCCTTATGAACCTGGTCAGGTGGCAGAGGCGGACAGAGCAGCCATTGCGGTGAAAACTTTTAATCAGCAGGCACCAACCAGCTCATGGAGACGAGGTGGTATCGATTTAAATTCTGCTAATTTGAGATTGATTATCAAACATGATGGCAGAGGAATGACGGTGCCTATTGATCAAAAGGATATGGCCCAATTAAGTAACATTGCAGGTTTCACCCCCCAAATTACCGAAATAAAACCAGTAGTTCCAAATCCTGTCCTTGATCAACTGCAACAAAAGGTGCAATCCATGACAGGCAATATTTAGCGCAGACAGCACCATGCACTCAGCCCTTGTATAAAGCATATATATGTTGCATACTTTAAGTATGAGAGCCCCATATCTCCACATAGCTATTGTGATAACTTTCTTAATCAATACTTTTGGTCCCATTCCATTAGCTAAAGCAGATGACTTTCTTTTACCTGCGCCTGGAGTCAGGGTGCATTTAAGCCCGCCTGTTGATCCACCCATACTTAAGGGCATTAAGGTTCATGCGGACAATCCATTTGAGTTTGATTTCATCCTTGATAAAGGCGATAGCGAATTAGCGGATAATGCCCTAAAAGATGAGTCCAGCAAACTGATTAAATATTTTCTTGCCAGCCTGACAATTCCTGAAAAAGACCTATGGGTCAATCTCTCCCCATATGAGAAAGATCGTATTATACCAAATTCATTTGGCTTAACAGAAATGGGCAGGGACCTTTTGGCCGAAGACTATATGCTAAAACAAATTACTGCTTCTTTGATTTATCCCGAAGGTGAAATCGGAAAGAAGTTTTGGAAATCAATTTATGAACAGGCTGCCAAGCAATACGGCACAACCAATGTTCCAGTAAATACTTTTAATAAGGTTTGGATTGTCCCAGAAAAAGCTGTTGTTTATGAAAATGCTAAGGCAGGAACAGCTTATGTGGTGGAAAGTAGATTAAAGGTCATGCTGGAACAGGATTATCTTTCTCTGGAGAAACATGAAGGTGTTCAGTCGGTACAAACAGCTGCTAAGAGCACCAGTCAGCTTGGCAGCAATATCGTGAGAGAAATCGTCCTTCCTGAATTGACAAGGGAGGTCAATGAAGACAAGAATTTTTCCAGATTACGCCAGGTTTATAATTCTTTGATTCTTGCCACCTGGTACAAAAAGAAAATAAAGGACAGCATTCTCGCCCAGGTCTATTCAGACAAAAATAAGATAGCAGGCGTCAACATTTCTGACCCACAGGAAAAGGAGGAGATTTATCAGAGGTACTTAAAAGCATTTAAAAAAGGAGTTTTTAACTATATCAAAGAAGAGCAAGATGGCATAACACAAGAAAGCATCCCCAGGAAATATTTTTCAGGGGGATTGGCATTAGATATGAGTGCCGCGATGACGGTGACGGAGAGCTTTCCCAAATTAAATGGGAACTTATTAGGCAGGGTTTTTAGGCTGGCGGTGGGCATTGTTCCGTTTAGGAATAGTCAAAGACAGAGTGGGGAGGGTTTCAGCAACGTAACAAGGGGGATTTTGCGAAATTGGACGAAATTGACTGCTGCTGCGATAACCCTATCCTTAGCAGGGACTGGTCTGGCATTTGGGAATGGCCCTACAGCAGCACCACAAACAGGTCAAAGCAGCATAGTGACCCACCAGACCTGGAGTCCGGAAATTACAGAAATGTTTAATGAGGCCAATGGGACAAGTTTGAAAGAAGGAATCATCGAAAAATCAGAATTCTCGAAATGGCCTAACGGGGCATCGAATTTAAGCACATTAATCGCAGAAGGTATCCTCGAAGATATTTCTCCTTCGGAAGCGCGTTATAAAATAAGCGCGGATTTGAGCAAAATGGACATTAAGGAAAGGGATGATTGGGACAAGTCCTGGGAGCTACTTCGTAAAATCAGGAATAAACTTTGGCAGGACCAGATCACGAGTGTCGAGCAGCTTAAAGATATTGCATTAAAAAAGGATGACCCAAGAAGTAAAGAAGCTTTTTTTGCATTGCTGGAACTGATGAAAGCTCCCAGCTACTACGGGAATTGGATAGGAAATGATGCCTTTAATGACATTGTTACTACTATTCATAGAAGGTCAACTTGGATCGATGCTCAGATGTGGGACGGTGTTTTTGAAGTAATGAGGAGTTATAAGGAATGGGTGTTTCGTACCAATTTACCAGGAGAAATTAAAAATAAGCCCGAATTATTGGGGAAATTGTCCAAGGTCATCGAAGAATTATTGCTGCGGGAAGAGCCAAACCAGGACCGCGGAGGTTTTGATAATATGTTTAATGCATTTGAATTGGTCCAGGAGATCAATAAAAAGAACCCGGACTTAATTAAAGCAAGTCCCCTGCTATCTTTTGTTGCTTCGTTGGATTTAGGCACTCAAAAAGCCCACGCATATGCTAATTATGGATTATGGTATTTCCCCGTTTTGAATAATGGGCATTTTCAATCTGTAGTCTCAGCCAGGAAGCTTTCCTGGGTGGAAGAATATTCAGTGGCTGTCTCAGTAACTAGAGCGTTGGTACGCTATGGGCTAGAACCCAATGATGAAAGCAGAGGTTGGATGACGGACCAGATCATGAGCATTCGTGACCAGATAGCTTCCCGGTCGCTATTCAAGGGAGTTGTCATAAATATGCTCCATGAAAGTGTTAGCGCGGACGAAGTTCAGCACCTTCCAGGCTTTAATAGTGACAAGATGATCAGATTTGAACTTCAACATGGGGATGGTTTGGACCCTAAGAACATACATACGTATAGAGGGCCAGATCAAAAACAGGCTTTTCTTGATGATGTGGCTGATAACAGCGTTCCTGGTCCCAAAACCCTATTTATTAATGCTCATGGTGGGAAGGATGCAATTCTTATTGGTAATTTTACTCAGCAGCGAGCGCAAAAGGACCCAACAGGCCAAACAACGGAGATAACTTTTACTGAACTTGCTCAAGCTCTCAAAAAGTATGAAGATAATGGGGGGAAACTTAATGACATGAATATATTTACTAGCCAATGTCAATCTTATACTTATTTTGCAAAGAATCTGCTTAGTTCACTATCGACAATGGGGGCAAGAGAAGAGCCTCTTGTAGAGGTGGACAATGATATTGATCAAAATGGTTTGGAAAATTATTTGGATCAATATTATAGAACACCTGTTAAAGGGCCGTTTCGGATGGGTCAATTTCTAAATAGGAGTAGTTTTTTGGAAGAACCTACTATACTGCCAGGAGGTGAAACAGGATTTCTATTTCAAAAAGGGATCATGTTTGTGCCTCTCCCGGGAGGGTTGGTTATTCCACCGGATTTAAAGCGTATTAAGAATGCTCCGTTGTCGTCTCCCGTGACACCTGCTTTACCGTCAAATGAAATTGAGATTGGAGAAATTAATGGCCAATCCATAAATGCTGCGATGACTACACCGAAAGCTCTGAATCAAACAGTCAACGCTCAGCGGGAAGGTGGTATTGATCTTACCGCAGAGCATATGCCTTTGGAAATTAAGAATGCTGGTCAAGGGATTAATTTCCATCTCGATGCTGCCATGCTAAAAGAATTTCAGAATGCCCAAGGGTTTGTGCCAGAGGTTGATAGTATTGAACCGATGAATGATTTGAAAGCGTTCTTGGGGGTTACGAGTTAGTAGTTTTTGCATAAAATTTTCTTAGTGCTATAATGCATATAACCCTGCGCTGTGCGATAGGATCTCGGATGTATTGAACCACAAACAATACACACGGGAGCCGGTAACCTGTTGGCGCGCCTTTGGCGGCCTCACACTGGCACCCACTTGAGAATGATGGTTCTCATTTACACCAGATTCACCGGCAGAGGCGGGGCTTTTTTATTTAAAAAGATTGCTTCGTCGGGCTTTGCCCTCCTCGCAATGACACAAACTAGAAATTTATTCACTCCTGATGAAAAGGTTATTCCTGCTGATTCGCCATTAAGTGCGCGGATGCGGCCGCGCACCATCGACGAATATGTCGGCCAGCAGCATATTTTAGGCCCGGGTAAATTATTGACCCGCGCCATCGAAGCAGACCGCGTTTCATCACTCATTCTTTACGGACCTCCGGGTGTCGGCAAAACCACCCTGGCCTTGTGCATCGCCCAGAAAACCCAATCCCATTTTGATAAGATCAATGCAGTGGCTTCCAATGTGGAGGAAATGCGAAAGCTGATCGCTGGCGCCCAACACCGTCGGGCCACTGCAGGCCGCAAGACCATCCTTTTTATCGACGAAATCCACCGCTTCAACAAAGCTCAGCAAGATGTGCTGATGCCGGACATTGAAGAGGGCAATATTATTTTAATTGGGGCAACGGTCTTTAATCCGTTTTTTGCCCTTTTGGCGCCTTTATTATCACGTTCCCTGGTTTTTGAACTGCAGCCTTTAGCACCAGATGATTTGAAGATCTTGTTGCAAAGGGCCATTAATGATCAAGAGCGTGGTCTTGGGAATCTACCGATTACCATTGATGATAAAGCCCTGGAATTTTTATCCACTATCAGTGATGGTGATGGCCGGAAGACCTTAAATGCATTGGAGGTCGCGGTCCTAACCACGCCTAAATCTCCAGATGGCAAAATTCATATCACCTTGCCTATTGCCGAAGAATCAATCCAAAAGAAGCAGGTTAATTACGATGCGGATGGCGATGCGCATTATGATACGATCTCAGCGTTTATCAAATCCATGCGTGGTTCTGATCCTGATGCCACCCTTTATTGGATGGCCAAGATGATTTATGCAGGTGAAGATCCGCGTTTTATTGCCCGCCGCATTGTGATCTGTGCTTCTGAAGATGTGGGCAATGCTGATCCGCAAGCCTTGGTCTTGGCCAATGCCGCTTTTCAAGCTACTGAACTTATCGGTTTACCAGAAGCGAGGATAATCTTGGCTCAAGCCGCTGTTTATGTGGCTTGTTCTCCTAAATCAAATGCCGTGTATATGGCTATTGATAGCGCATTAGAAGATGTTAAAACTCAACGCACACAAGGGGTTCCAACACATTTAAAGGACGCTCATTATAAGGGCGCACATAAGTTAGGCCATGGTGCGGGCTATAAATATGCCCATGATTACCCGCAACATTATGTCGAACAGAAGTATATGCCGCATGATGCGGTCTATTATAATCCGACCTCTCAAGGCTATGAACTCAGAATCAAAGAGAGAATGGACAAATTAAAGAAAAAGTGATATTATACCCGCACTCATGAAGGAAAAAGACTCTTTAAGGAAACATTATATTAAGCTTCTTAAAGAGCAAAAAAAAGAACAAGGTGCTGACAAGAGCCGGTTGATTGCTGAGCAGTTCTGGAAATTGCCTGCAATACAGAAGGCCAGAAGCATCTTATTTTACGCCTCCACCTCTTATGAGGTGGATACAAAGGCGATGATCAGTAAGGCGTTATTATCGGGTAAACAGGTAGCACTACCTGTTGTTGAACTAAACAGAAGGAATTTGATTCCTACACTAATTTTGTCAATGGAAGAGTTACATAAGAGTACATACGGTATCATGGAACCCCACCGGAATCCTGCTAAGGAACTAGGTCTCAAAGACCTTGACGCGGTGGTGGTGCCAGGACTTGCTTTTGACCAGCGTAATTATCGCCTAGGCCATGGGGCAGGCTATTACGACCGTTTTTTAAGCGCTCTTCCGAAATCTATTGTGACAATTGGTTTAGCCTTCGATTTTCAACTCACCGAAAGCCTTCCCACTGAGCCGCACGATGTGCGCCTGGCTCAAATCATCGCCGCATAAATATTATCAGAGCCCCGCCCGGGCTGTTGGCCCAAGCGGCGGGGTCTAGTTAGGAGATTTGCCATGGAAAGTAATACCCTTGGGCAGGCATTAATTTTTGCTTTTGCTGCCATTGTTTGTGTTATGGGAGGATTTTTCTTAAACCGCATTTTGGGCCGTCAACGCGTAAGTCAGGCTAATAAGGACGCGGGCGATATCCGCGAGCTGGCCCAACGCGAAGCTGAAACCATCCGTAAGGAAGCCGAACTTCAAGCCAAAGACCTTTTGCTTAAGATGCGCCAGGATTTCGAGCGCGAAACCAAGGAACGCCGCGAAGAATTGAGCGGCATGGAAAAGCGTGTTTTGCAGCGTGAAGAAAGCCTGGATAAGAGGCTCGATCAGCTGGAACGCAGGGAAAAGGACCTTACTACCCGTCAGGATGTTTTGGCCAAATCTGAGGCCACTATCAAGGAAAAAGAAGATGAGCTGACTAAGCTCATTGCTCAAGAGAAAGAGCGTTTGCATAGCATTGCCAATCTGACAGCCGAAGAGGCCAAGCAGATTTTATTGCGCCGCATTGAAGAAGAGATGCTCAATGAAAAAGCCATGCGGCTAAGGCAGATGAATGAGGAGATCAAGGAAACGGCTGAGAAGAAAGCCCGCGAGGTGATTAGCACTGCTATCCAGCGCTGCGCCTCAGACCATACTGCAGAAACCACGATTTCAGTGGTGCAGCTGCCTTCCGATGAAATGAAAGGCCGCATCATCGGCCGTGAAGGGCGCAATATCCGCACCCTTGAGCAAGCCACAGGTGTTGATATTATCATTGACGATACGCCTGAAGCCGTGACCATTTCAGGTTTTGATATGATGCGCCGTGAAGTTGCGCGTATGGCGTTGGAACAATTGATTGTTGATGGCCGTATCCATCCTGGGCGCATTGAAGAAGTTGTGGAAAAAGCCAAGGCTGAATTAGAAAAGAAGATTAAAGAAGACGGCGAGCGCGCCACCATCGAGCTTGGTATTCACGGCATGCATCCGGAGCTTATCAAGTTGGTTGGCCGTTTGCGTTACCGCACCTCTTTTGGTCAAAATGGTTTGAATCACTCGATCGAAGTGGCCAAGCTTATGGGTATCATGGCTTATCAGATTGGTGTGGATGTGAAAACCGCCAAACGCGCCGGGCTATTGCATGATATCGGCAAGGTGGTTTCTTCTGATGTGGAAGAAGGAACACACGCCATCGTCGGTGCTCGCCTTTCACGCAAATATGGCGAGTCTGAAGATGTGGCTTATGCCGTTGAGAGCCATCATGGTGAAGTTGAAATGAATACCGTGTTTGGGATCTTGGTTTCCGCAGCTGACGCTATCAGTGCTGCCCGTCCGGGTGCACGGGCTGAAAGCATGGAGACCTATATCAAGCGTTTGGAAAATCTTGAGAAGATCTCGAATTCTTTTAAGGGTGTTGAGAAATCATATGCCTTGCAAGCTGGCCGCGAGATCAGGGTTGTGGTGATGCCTGAGAAGATCAATGATGATGAGGCCGTTGTCATGGCCCGCGATATCCGTAAAAAGATTGAAGAAGAAATGGAATATCCGGGGCACATTAAGGTAACAGTTGTCAGGGAAATTCGGGCAATAGAGTACGCGAAATAGGATCTTTAGTAATGATAAATTTTTGCTATGAATATCCTTTGTATCGGTGATATTGTTGGACGTCCGGGCCGGGAAGCCTTGGGATATGCGTTGGGTAAGATCAAAAAAGAGCATTCCATTGATTTTACCATCGTCAATGCCGAGAACGCCTCTGGCGGCTCTGGGCTTATCCCTAAGAACGCGGATGAGATCTTAGGGTTCGGGGTCGACGTATTGACCATGGGCGACCATGTTTGGGACAAGCCGGAAATTTTTCCTTATTTAGATGAGCATGCAAAAAAAATCATCCGTCCCGCCAATTTTCCTGAAGGCGTTCCAGGAGCTGGCTGGACCATTGTAACCGCAGGCAATGGCGTAAAGGTTGGTGTAATAAATCTTTTGGGCCGTACCTTTATGCGTTATAATGTTGCCTGTCCATTCAGGAGCCTGGAGTCCATTGTTGAGCAAATAAGCAAACAGACGCCAGTGATCGTCGTGGACATGCACGCAGAGACTACCAGTGAGAAAGTGGCCATGGGCCATTTCTCCGACGGGAAGGTTTCCTTGGTCTTTGGTACGCATACACATATTCAAACAGCAGATGAAAAAATTCTTCCTGGCGGCACGGCCTATATTACGGACCTTGGCATGAGCGGTCCTTATGATTCAGTGATCGGCCAGGAAAAGAGCAAAATCATTACCCGTTTCTTGACCAGCATGCCCCATAAATTTGAAGTGGCGAAGTCACGGGCAACGCTCCATGGAGTGGTGTTGAAGGTGGACCCTAAAACCGGCAAAGCACAAGGGATTACTCGTCTACAGGTGGCGCATGACGCTTGAGTCCCAACCAGGAAGGAGAGATCCTATGTCTTGGCAAGGAATGGACCGAAGGAAATTCCCTCGGGTGATATATCCGTGTTTGGTCAAAATCATCGACCAGAACCAAGGGCCTCTATTGACACACACGGAGAATATAGGCATGGGCGGGCTTTGTGTGACTCTTAAAAGCGAAATTAAGTTATTTACGCCAGTGGCCATGGAAGTTGATCTGCTTGACCTTGATGAACATATCAAACCCAGCGGCAAGGTGGTTTGGAATGTGCGGCGTAAGGCCATTGAGCAAGTCAAGCCCATGTTTTATGATATCGGCATTGAATTTGGTGAAATGTCTAAACAAGATCATGACCGCCTGGAGAGGACCTTGCAGATATTGATTGCCAAGGGAACACAATTATCAAAACCATATATTTAATCTATGTTTGATTCCAATCGCCGCAAATATCCTCGAGCATTTTATCCTTGTATCCTAACAATTTGGCATGATGATGGTGTCAACGCCACAACCATGGCGGAGACTTCCAACATTGGGGTGGGCGGGCTTGCAGTCAATGTCAGCCACGAAATCATGACCATGGCCAAGGTTGGCATGCAAATTAATTTCGAAATTCCCTCAACTGCCTTTAGATGCAGGGGCGTTGTGTTGCGTTGCATCAAACAAAAAGAAGCCCTCTACCATATTGCCATTCAATTTGATCCCATGGACGAGGTCAAATATGCTTTTCTTGAGTCCAAGGTCGCGGAACTCATTGAGCTGGAGAAGAAGGAAAAAGCTTAATGGTCCGTGTTCGTTTTGCCCCCTCACCAACGGGTTTTCTCCATATTGGCGGCGCCCGCACCGCTTTATTTAATTGGATGTATGCCAAGGCCCAGGGCGGGAAATTCATTCTGCGCATTGAAGACACGGACATGGTCCGTTCAAAGGCAGAATACCTTGATGAAATCATGGACAGCATGAAATGGCTGGGACTCTCATGGGATGAATTCTATAAGCAAAGTGAACGCTTCGATATTTATCGCCAGTACGCCAATCAACTGATTGCAGAAGGCAAGGCCTATAAGGAAGGCGAAGCGGTGCTTTTAAAACGCAACCGCGAGGAAATCATCGTCGAAGATTTGATCCGCGGACGCATTGTTTTTGATACCTCTTTTTTTTACAAACGCGATGATAATAATGAAATTGTTCTAGGAAACGACGGACAGCCAATTTTAAAAGATGAAGTGTTACTTAAGACAGACGGCTCTCCTTCATACAGCTTTGCCTGCGTTATTGATGATTTTTTAATGGAAATCTCCCACGTCATCCGTGGAGAGGACCATATTTCTAATACCCCTAAACAGATTTCCATTTATAAGGCCTTGGGCTTTCGGTATCCCAAATTTGCGCATCTGCCGCTTATCCTTGATCCAGAAGGCGGGCGCATGTCCAAGCGGGCTGGGGCCACCGCAGTCACGGAATACCGCACCATGGGCTATTTGCCGGAAGCGATTGTGAATTATTTGATGTTGTTAGGCTGGTCGCCTGGTAATAACCAGGAAAAGGTGCCAATGGCATCGGCCTTGAAAACTTTTTCGATCAAGAAAATCAATAAAGCAGGGGCCGCATTCTCGTTGGAAAAACTTCAATGGCTCAACGGCCAATACAT
>Ga0206849_1031_pt1 | contig 28683 bp, 27 predicted proteins | sample Alteio_BWOrgCont_15_FD_152892 | JGI IMG/M metagenome (GOLD analysis project Ga0206849, IMG submission 152892) | Enriched cells from forest soil in Barre Woods Harvard Forest LTER site, Petersham, Massachusetts, United States -... | ecosystem: Environmental > Terrestrial > Soil > Temperate forest >...
ATGACCGCATTTTTTGATTCTCATTCCATCGCGCATTTTCACTGGAGCTGGTTGTCACCGGTGAAAGTGCGCACCATTTTGCTCGGGGGAGACCGTAAAATGGTGCTTTATGACGATAATGAGCCCAGTGAAAAGGTGAAGATTTATGACAAAGGGGTTGGAGCTACACCATCGACGAGCAAAAAACACGATTTGTTTATCAGTTATCGCAGTGGTGATGTGGTGGCGCCTAAACTGGACAATATCGAAGGTTTGAAATTGGTCTGTGAAGATTTTGCTAATGCCATTCGCAATCGAAAGACACCAGTATCCAATGCGGATTTTAGTTTGGATGTGATCCGCATATTAGAGGCAGCCCAGCAATCGTTAAAGAAGTCTGGCGCGAAAGTAAAGGTGGTCTAGAGCGTGCAGAGCGTCTCAGTCTTGATTCCAGCATACAATGAAGAGGCGACCTTGGCCGCACTTTTTGAGCAGGCCAGGCAGGTGCTTGAGAAAATCCATGCTGATTATGAGTTCATTCTCTGCGACGATGCAAGCAAGGACTCCACCAAGGAGATTATCAAGGGCTTGATTGCTTCTTCTCCTAAGTCCAAAGCGATTTTTCATGAGCGTAATCAAGGTATTTTTATCACCTTTGAAGAACTTTACCAGGCTGCCACAAAAGAATTTGTGATTTTATTTCCAGGTGATGGGCAATGGAGCCCTGAATTGTTACCGCTGGCTTTAGAAAAAGTCGCCAACGGTGATGATGTAGTCGTTGCCGCTCGACGGGATAAGCAGTACACCTTGTTTCGGAAAATCAATTCGTGGTTTTTTAATAAGCTGGTGGTGATTCTTTACGGAGTTGATCTATATGATATTGGTGCGGTAAAGCTGGTTAGACGTCGTATTCTCAACGATATTAAGGTTGATACCAGCAGCGCTTTTAGTGAAGCAGAGCGCCTGCTCAAAGCGCATAAGGCAGGTTATAAAATCGGTGTGATTTGGGTGGATCATCAGGAGCGCAAGCAGGGCCAAGCTCGTGGTGCGCGCATGAGCTATATTATCCAGGCGTTTAAGGACCTGGTGCTTTTTCGTTTTCGGTATAAATAGTAGCACTTAATAAATCTGGTTAAATGGTATTGTTGCAGAAACGGAATATTTTTACCGGATGCTTCTCTTACATTCCAGGCGTGTAAACGCGTAACACGATATGCAGAATTCATATAAGAATGTTTTATTACTAGTTTCGATCGCCTTCGCCTTAAGCATACAGCTGTGGCTGGTGTCGATTTTTACCTTGGTCAATTTCCCACAGGCCAATGTGCTTACAAAAATCATGATGCCGGAGTGGTTGCATGAGGTAAGGCCAGAACGCGATGCCTTGCATTTCCATTTTTTTGTTTTTTGCGCCCTGGCCCTGACCGCGGCCATCGTTTTCTATTTTCATAGGCGTATCAATGAGCCACAGATCTGGCCACAAGCCAAATTATTTTTAGGGCTCGAGATGATTTGGACATTTTTTACTTTTGAGTGCGACTTTTAAAACCATTGTTTATGCTTCACGTCCGCAACTAGCCACTCAATTATTCTGGGTCATTGCTGCTTTAAGTCTCTTGGCCAAGATTTTTTTTACCGAATTGTCTGTTCTATTTCAGAAGGTGTATCGTTTTGTTCATAGCTTAAACAGCACGTACACGCGATGGCTTGAGCTGATTTTCCCTATATTAATTGTGAGCATTCTTTATGTTCCTGATGCTAAAGGTGTGACTGCGCGTGATTTTCTAGGGGAGCAGTATCACCATTGGGATAGCTCGGTGATGACGCCAGGCTGGGCCTTCTTGAGTGGGTCAGTGCTTAATGTGGATGTGATTTCACAATATGGGCTGGGCCTTCCGATTTTGGTGGCAGAGCTAAGCAAATTGCTCGGCGGCTTTAGCTATGTGCATGTATTGCAAGTGATTATCCTCGTTAATATCATCTATTATCTGGCCTGGTATTTTCTGTTGAGGGCTTGGCTCAAAAACATTTGGGTAGTGATGGCAGGGATGTTGTTTGCTATCAAGATTGAGATGTTTCATGCCTTGGTTTATCCGATTGCCTTTACCTATCCCAGCGGTACCGTGCTGCGCTATGTCTTTGATGTGTTCGTATTTGCACTCATGTTTGGGCATTTGCGTACAGGCAAAAATATTTATCTGTGGCTTTCGTCCATCATTTGCGGCATTTCTCTTTTTTATATGACCACCACTGGTCTGTGTTTGGTCCTGACTTGGGGCACCTATCTGGTTACTTTAATGGTTTTGCCTGATCTCCGTCGGAAGTTCCTGTCTACCATTGCGAATTGGGCCGCCTTGATTGCCTGCCTTCCGTTAATGGCAGCTGCAGCAGCTATTTGCCTATGGTTTGCCCAAGGCCAGCATATGTTCACAGTGCAATTCTGGCACAACACCCAAGAATTTAATAATTACTTTTTAAGCGGCTTTGGTACCATCCCCCTACAGCAAAATATCACTGATCATAATTATTTATCGTTATTAACAGGATTGGCGATGCCGTTGGTGTACTTGGCGACATTTTTGGTGGTGATGAGTTTCTATCTGTACCGAATTTATTCAATTGAACAATTGCTGGCCGCCTTCATTGCCTTTTATGGCTTAGCGCTTTTTCATTATTTTATGGGCCGTTCCATGTCCACCAATACCTATGATGTGGGCTTGCCGTACGCCTTTGTACTCTGCTTTTGGCTATCACAATTGGTCCAACATTTAGGCAAGAAGATTGGCCTTAATATATCTCTGGCTGTCTTGGCAGTCTCTGCCTGGGCGCTTTTGACCACGGGCAATTATGTGGCTTACCCTAATGTATGGAATCTTTCCCATAAACCCTTGGTTGATCCTGTGGTCTTTGGTCCGCTTGATGATGGGCGTTCGTATTTCAATCATCTTTTTAGCCAGTTGCCGTTGAGCAGCCGCATGCCGCTTAATTCGCTGGGCGAGACCGATGAAAAGCTGCGCAGTGAAAAAGATTTTGCTGACGATCAGGACATGGAGAAATATTACGATGAGGAATTTGATTTTAGCCGGGATGCTAAGCTTATTGATGCGCTCGTGCCACCGGGAGGCACGGCTCCCGTGATCAGCAGCTTTGAGACCAAGATTTTAATGGATGCCAACCGCCGGCCGTTTTTTTATTATTCTCCGCTCGTGATCTCGCGGCTGATGCGCATGCGCACCATGGTGGTGACCGCTCTTTATACTCAAGGCCATTTTTACAGGACCATTGCCCAACTGGAAGAAGAGAAGCCCGAGTATGTTTTCATTGAACGGATTTTTTCTAAAGAAAATATGAACATTGTCAATTACCAGGACGGTTCAGCATTTCGGGCCTTGATGCAGTACGTCCATGCCCACTATGAAAAGTATCAGGACGGCTATTTTTTGATGGCTTTAAAACGAATATCCTAGATCCAATCTATTCATTCTTGAATATAATCTTCATTATCTTTGAGGGCCAACTCTGCTTTTTTAAGTTCCTTGCCTAGATAAGCCATATGGTCAGGGCGCTTGAACCATGACAGGTGATGTTTCTTTTCATATTGGAACATCGTGTAGTAAAGGTCTTGGGCTTTGTGGCCGCGAAAAACCGTGGTGATGGTGTGCTTTTGGTCACATACCGCCACTTCAATAAAGGGCCCTTTTCGGTCACAACGGATCAACACATAGGCGCCGGCAGGGTCACGGTGAAAGTTTTTGATCGCGTCATAAGCTGGGCAATTGATGATTTTCAAAGCAGGAGAAATGGTTTGCTTCTGCCAGGTGTATTTTTCCATAGCGCTAAAATAACATGAAAAAACCAAAAAAGAAAGCATTGACCTGATGTTGCACACCCAAGTATAATCGCCATAATCAAGCTAGCCTAAAATATCCATGAAAAACAATTTTCTTAATGACCCGCTGACGCGCAATATTTGGTACTTGTCGTTGACTGTTTTTGTCCTGGCATTGCAGGTACTGATCGTTGTCGTATTTATTTATCAATTTATCCCTTTGAAAATGGATGCCATCACGCAGGGAGTTCCCGCATCTCTACTGCAGTTTTTCAAACCAAACCGTAATCATTTTTTCTATCATGTGTTTATTGCGTCAGCCCTGATTGGCCAAGCTGTGATTCTTTACCTGTTCCGCAAGCGTTTAAAGGAGGATGATTTAAGCAAGGAAGTGGGCCATTTTCTTATCTGCGAGAGTTTCTTGGTATCATGGCAGCTATTTGCGGTATTTAAAATCCTTCAATATGACAATCCTTCCTGGGCGAGGTATTTATTATATACCGGTATGGCGGCGGCACTGTTGGCCAAGATTTTTTGGCCGGAATTAAAGCAAGGGCTTCTTCAATTTCAAGGTAATTTAGGAAAAGACCTTTCAGCCAACTGGCGCGAGCTGATTGATGCAGGGGTGGTTCTATTGTTGGTTTTAATCCTGGCTGTCCCCGACGTTGAAAAGGCATTAGTCCGTATGGCCCTTGTGGATAGCAACAACCATTTTGATCAATGGTTAATGACACCTTTATGGGCGTATCATAAAGGTTTGGTACCAGCACTACAGAGTTTTAGTCCTTTAAATTGGGGGGCTGTGGCCCTCATGCATCAGCTCGTCGATTGGATGGGCGGCCTAAGTTATATTCATGTAATCAAAGTGCTCTGTTTTTTAAGTATTATTTATTATGCTGCATTTTATTTTTTATTGCGATATTGGCTGGGGATTTTTTCTGCAGTTTTTGGAGTACTATTGGCCGTTAAGCTGCAGATGTTTAATATAGGCGTTAACCCATTGATTTGGATTTTTCCAGGACAGAGCATTTTGCGGCATTTATTAGATGTGGCTGTTTTCTTTTTTTTATTGGCCTATGCCAAGGGCCAAGGAGAAATTTTTATTTGGATGGCTTCAGCCGCTGTGGGGCTCTCGTTAGGGCTTGTCTTCGATACAGGTTTTTACATGCTCGTGGCTTTTTATGTCTATTTGATTATCTTGTTATTAGTTAAAGAGACGCGCCGATTATTATGTCCTGATCCCGGGCAATGGCGAAAGGTCCTGGGATTAGTTCTTTTGCCGCTGGGTACCATGTTTGCCGTTTTGGTCCTTTGTTTTGGTCCCGCTGTATGTCATGGGGAATTCTGGAGACAGAGTTTTAAGGATGTACCTCAATGGCTGCAGGGGGTTGGCGCCATATCAACGCTTTCGTGTCTAAGGGACCGTAATTTTTTTGCTTTCTTTGCTTCATTCTTCCCCCCGTTGATTTATGCAGCAGGATCATCAGCCGCGATTGGCATGGTTTATCTGCGGCTAGGGAAGAGTGAAAAATTATTCATTGTTCCTTTGAGTGTTTATGGGCTGGGCGTTTACGCACATTTTTTATGGCATGGGACCATCAATTATTATTATATGGTGCCTTTGCCGTTGGTTGGCTGCGTATGCTTTTGGGGCATGCAGGCAATAGGCAGGTTCAATCAAAGCAGGCAGCAATTAATACAATTAATTTTAGCGGCAGGTGCTGGCATCGCTTTATTTACTAATTTCTTTTTCACCTATTACCCTAATATTTTTAATATTTCAGGACAAAATTGGACACAACAAGAAAGTGTTTACCGGTCTTTTTATAATTTTGATCACGATGCAGATTTGGTCCGTGGTAATACCTTGCCTTACCAACGGGTTGCATTGATCGCCAATTTTGCGACCAAAATCCTGCTGCAGGCTGACCGTGCATCATTTTTTAATGCTGGTTTGCCTCTCATGAGCACCGCGGATATTGAACTTATCTTAGATCAATTGACCAAGGATAAACCGAGGTTGGTATTTGTTGATAGAAGGATATTTATTAGCGGCCACGGGGCGCTAGATCCGCTGGTCAATTTTTTGAAGACGCATTATCAATATAACGGTCAGCAAAGTGACGATTTGGTTTTATTAAAGACACATGAATAATCCAACCACACAGGAAATAAAGAATTGGTGGCTGCTTTCCTTGATTGGCATGGTTTTAAGCGTTCAGGCCTTGGCTATGACCATGAAGGTGATAGGCTTTCTACCTATGTATATGTATTTGGGGATTTGGCTGGCATTTTTTATTATGGGGCAGTTGATTGCTAGCGTGATTTTCAATGATAGGGGCAGAAGATCGATAGCAGAGAAGGATCTATATGCCTTTTTGCTCGTAGAGGCTATTTTAACTTTTTTAATTCTGAGCGCTCTTGTAAAGATGATTTTTTATGATTACAAGGTTGAAATGGCCCAGCGAGTTTTTGATGTGCTTTTAATATTTGCCGTTTTAGATAAATTATTCTGGCCTCAAATTAAGCTAACAGCAAATCAGGTGTATTCATTGGTCATCGATAGGGCGAATGCAAATACATTGAAACAAATCCTCCTGATCATCGGCACCGTTGGTATCGGCTTGATTATTTTTGTGCCAGACCATGCGCGCGTGCTGGCCCGGATGTATGTGGGAGAACAATTCCATCATTATGATGATTTTATCATGGCGCCGGGGTGGGCGGCTTTAAATGGCCATATTTTGGATTGGGACCAAATCTCCGAATACGGGACTGGAATGCCGTACATTCTAAGTAAAATAGCTGCTTGGATGGGAGGCTTTTCTTATGAACATGTTTTTTTGATCATCATGACCATGACCATGGTCTATTACATTGTATTGTTTTGGTTTTCCCAGTATTGGTTTAATAGCATAGCTTTAGGACTGGCTGTGATGCTTTGGGGTATACGTGTGCAGATGTTTCATCCTGGGACGTATCCATTTGTTCTGACCTATCCCAGCGCCACCGTGGTGCGTTATTTTTTTGATATTTTTGTGATGTTTACCATTTACCGTCATTTACAGTCAGGACGACAGATATGGTTATTGGCTGCGGGGGCATTGAGCGGTTTTTCAGTATTTTATGTGGACTCAACGGGTGTTTTCTTGCTGGCGGCTTTTTACGCCTACCTGGCCTGTCTTTTGATGATGCCCTATACCCGTCGGATGCTGTATCAAAAAAGGGAAGATTTAGCGGCTTTAGGGGTATATGTTCTTTTACCTTTATTGGTGGCACTGCTCTTCTTTGGGCGGGTGGCTGGGGAGCATTTGTTAACATCTCAGTTCTGGCACAATTTTTCCGAGACGGTTGAATATTTCTTAAGCGGTATTGGGACTTATCCCATTTACGAGAATTTCAAATATCACAATTTCTGGGCTGGCCTGGTGGGCCTTATTATTCCAGCCGTATGGATTTTGACCATCATGTACGTTGGGGCCATGTGTTATTTTAAAAAGTTCTCCCGCAGGCACATCTTGATCATTGTCATTTGCATCTACGGTCTTGGTGTGAACCATTATTATATCGCCCGGGCGGTCCTGACCAGTTATTATGTCACGGGTCTGCCTTTTGTTTTTGTTTGTGGCTATTGGTTAAAACTTTTATTTTGGCAGTGGCCACAACGGAGGCGTTTTAATGCCATTGTGATTTCTTTGGCTATGTCCCTTTACGCATTGGTGACCAATCACAATTTCATGGCCTATCCCAATATTTTTAACTGGTCGCATAATCCCATGGTGGATTTTTTGACGGCCCAACCCTTGCCTGCAGACCTTTCCAGTTATTTTGAACATCTTAACCGCAATGACCCGCCAGAATTGAAACTGCCTACTAATTCTTTAGGTCAGACCGACGAAGAGCTTTATATAGAGCAGAGTTTCCCATCCGATGATGATTTAGTGGCCTATTATCATCAGGATTTTGATTTTAGCCAGGATGCGCAATTGATCCAAGCGTTGACTCCGCCCGGCGCTTCGGTTGCGGTGATCAGCAGTTTTGAAATCAAAATTCTAATCCAGGCTGATCGTGGACCGTTTTTTTATTATTTTCCTTTGATCAATTCCAGGCCCAAACATATGCGGGTCATGCCGATTAATTTTTTGCACACTAGCCGTGAGCGTTTTAATCAAAAAGCCATCAATCAGCTTCAAGCGGCACAGCCGGAATATGTTTTTTTAGAGAAGATTTTCCTGTATAATTTCCCCAAAGCTTACGCAGATAAACCAGAAAATATTATCCCGATCGTCTCCTATGTGCGGGAACACTATACGCCCTTCAAGGCAGGGGAATACTTAGTTGCTATGAAGCGCCGGTGAAACAGGATATTAACGCGGATGTTTTATATGTTGACGGCCATAGTATTATTTTTCGCAGCGGTGATGGCCCATATATTTTATTGCCGAAAGAGTCCTCTTGCCGGACTTCATGCTAAGGCCTTTGGCATTATAGCGATCATTTTTTTGGGGGTTTATATAGGGATCATTTTGATGGTCGACCATTCACAAATTCTTGGGTCGCAAGGTTTATGGGTATTGCCTTTTCGGATCACTGCTGGGGTTATTTACATTTTGTTAGTTCCGGTTTATTTGATTTTTTACACCTTGACCCAACAGACCAGCCCTTCTAAGAAAATCCTTTTGAGTATTTCCGAGCAAGGAGAAATGACCTTATCCGATATCATGGCGGTGGCTGAAGAACAGGATTTTATTGCCATACGTTTGGAAGATTTATGTTTGAGCGGATGCGTGAAGGTGGTGGAAGGTCGATATATTTTAAGCGCATCGGGCCAGAAAATTGCTACGGTTTTGAATATCATGGAGCATCTTTTAGGGCGAGGCATAGGAGGTTAAATAAAAATGCAGATGGATATCTTCACCGTTGGGGCTGGTGTTATTTCATTTGGTATTTTTCTATTAATCCATATGATCACGATCCGCTGGGTCAGGCCTGAGCATTTATTGAGATCATTGTTGTCTTGCGTCATTGCCGCCTTGGCTTGTCCCGTGGTGATCATGTATATTTTGTTTGCTTTTAAAATGACCGATGCACCTGTGTACGCTTGGGTGTGCGCAGGTCTTTTATCGTCGTTGGTGCAGGGATTATTATGTTTTGTGTATGTGCTTTGTATTTTTGGTCCTTATGAAACTTCGATCCGTATGCGGCTGGTGCGCGAAATCAAGGCTGGCGGCCCCACGGGCATTTCCCTGCAAGAGCTTTTGTCGAAATATAATCCGCAAACAATTGTCCAGGTGCGTTTAAAGCGACTTTTGGGTTCAGGGGATATTGTTGAGAAGGATGGCCGCTATCAGATAGGCCATAGCCGGAATTTTTTCTTTATTTTTGATGCGATTGCAGGGGGTATCAAGAAATGCATTGGCCGATGAGTCAAGAAAGGGTATCCTTGCCATGATCACTGTTGTTATCCTGGCTTTTAATGAGGAAAAGTTGTTACGTAAAACTGCAGATACCATGATGCAAGCAGCATCCCTGGCTGGACAAGTTCCGTTGGACATTATCGTTATCAATGATGGCAGCACGGACAGGACCCCAGAGATTATCCGGGAGCTGGAGGCGGAACACCCTTTTATCCGCTCCATTCAACATGCCCAGAATAAAGGGCCCGGAGTGGGGGTCAAGCAGGCCATTGCCATAGCCAAGTATCCGAGGTTCATTGTGACACCCGGGGATAATGACCTGTCATTAGATGTGATGACACAATTATTCTTAAATAGGGACAAGGCGGATTTAGTGTTGGCTTATTACACCAACATGAAGGAAAGGGGATGGTTTAGATGCGGTTTGTCCGGTCTTTATACTTCTATTTATCAGCGGACTTTTAATATTTCACTTCATTATGTTAACAGCCCTTGCCTATATTTAACTGAACAATTACGTTGTCTGGATTTTCGTTCGAATCGCTTGGCATATCAAGCGGAATTCGCCGTGAAGATATTATGTTCAGGGGGTTCTTTTTATCAAATTGCAGGTTTGCGTCAGAATGAACAGTCTCCTTCCCGCGCACTTTCCTTGAAGAATTTGAGGGAAGCAATTGATGTTTTTCTTAATCTGGTCTATGAAGTCAAAATCACGGACCGGAAGAAATTTAACCGTAAACCCGTAGAAATATTTTGATGGTTCTATAATGAATGGAACTTCCACGAAATCCATCGTTTTGATGGCCTTATTTGCCATCATTGAATCCTTGCAGATTTTAATCGTGGTGATGTTGATTCTTAGTTTTATTCCAATTCCACCGACGGAATTTTCCAAAGACCTTTTCCCCAATAATAAAACAGCCCTTCTTCCAAATCGGAAAATGTTTTTCCTGCATCTATGGGTAGGTGCATGCCTTGTAATCTATGGGGCGGGCTTGTGGTTTCTTCGGGACAAGTTCAAGCAGGGCCAAAGCGACAAGTTTTTGATAAGGCTCATTACGGTTGATGGCTGCTGGCTTTTAGCCCAGATATTCTTGGTATTTAAAATGGTGCTTTATCCACAGCTCTCCTGGGTAAAACCTGTGTTTTATGTCATTGTGGCAGGGGCAGTATGTTCGAGGATTTTTTGGATTGAAATCGATGCCTTTTTGATGAAGGCTAATGAAATCCTGCCACGGTTGACTTCTCAGCCACTCTGGCGATGGGTTTTGGAGCTGTCCATTTTACTGTTTATGTTTTCGGCTTTGTGGATTTTTGACCAAGAACGTCTTTGGGTCCTTATGGATCTTGACGGCAGTAGGACCTACGCACAGGCAGCATTGAATGTATTAAGTCCTTTGATCAAAGGGGTTAATTACCATGCAATTTTATCTTCACTGATCATATTGACCATTTTTTATTATGGGATTTTTTATCTGTTTTTACGGCGCTTATTTGGCAGTATTTTGCTGGCAGGCTGCGGCGTGCTTTTGGCGGTCAAATGGCAGTATTTTCATCTGGGTGTCTCGCCGGACATATGGCAGTTCCCTCTAAAGACAATTCTCCCTTTATTCTTCGATATATTTTTTTGGCTATGCTTGTTATCACTGGGCGCCCAAGGACAAAATTTACGGATGATGGGTATCACATGCGGCATTCTGGGGCTTTATCTCAGTTATCATTTTTCGACGGGTGTGTGGCTGTGGGTTGCTTGGGGTGCGTATCTGATCTTGACCGAAGAGCGTCTTCAATGGTATTTTCTGCCTGGGATTATTTGCTTGGGTTTCTGGATCATCTTTTGTGGATTCCATGGCACGTTTGAGTTAATCCATCAATACTGGGCCAATATGGTCCTGATGCTGCAAGGGGTTGGAAGTATACCTTTTTATGATTGTTTAAAAGGGCGTAACTTTTTTGTCTTTAGCGTGCAGTTCTTGATCCCCGTTATTTATTTAGTGACAATGGTCACCATCAAGCAAAAAGAAATGAAGATGCTGATGGTCCCGATGGCGGTGTATGGTCTGGGGCTTTTTACGGCGCATGTGTGGCAGCCAAGTGTATCTAATTATGACAGTGTCAGCGGTCCCTTGGTCATCATCTTGTGTTTTTGGGCTGATAGTGCCGCTTCTTATCTGCGTCCTGCCTTGCGCACCATGGTCATGTCATTATTGTTGATTGTTTATGCGGGTGCATTGTTAACAAATAGTCTATTTGGTATTTATCCTAATGCATGGAATATGTCAGGCGTTAATTGGGAACAGCTTAAAACTCTGGATCAACAGCGAATGTTAGGACATTCATCTTAATGAATGATGCGATATTTAATATTTTATTTAGCCTGACAGAGGCCATTGGGATTGTGGCCTATGTGGCTTTTGTCTGGCCTTCACAGGCACCTGTGAATGAGCAGCTTTGCTTATATTTTTTATTCGTGGCTGTTTTTTTTGTTTTATTCGGTTTTGTCAGGAAATTCACAGGTTCCAAGCGTCATAAACCAGAAGAATGGCGCCGCTGGAATATTTTTTTATGCATAGAAATTATCCTGACTTTCTTTCTGTTAAGCGCGCTGTTTAAACTCATTATCTACGACCGTTGGCCACAGGTGGCCCAGAATACTTATCACACACTTCTGGCTTTATTGCTGATCAATAAAATATTCCATCGATCCATTATCAATTTTCTGGAAAATGTTTATGCCTTTGTGCAAGCAGAGCGGAACAGGCTGCTGTTGACCAAGGTTGCGGTAGGAGGCTCTATTGCCCTTATCATATTGTTGCTTTATCTGCCTGATCCTTTGGGTGTGGTGGCCCGGGTTTTTGTGGGGGAACAATTCCATAATTGGGATACTGTTTATTTTGCACCAGCTTATGCCTATTCTAAAGGGCTTATCCTGGATGTGGATGTGATTTCTCATTACGGATTGGGCATGCCCATCATGATGTATTATCTGACCAAATTGATGGGAGGCTTAAGTTATGTGCATCTGCTGATCGTTTTGATGTGGTTAAGCATTATTTATTACATTGGATGGTTTCTTTTATTAAGGCGATGGATCGGGGGAGTATTAATACCGATGGCAACCATTCTCTTTGGCATCCGTACTCAATTATTTCGTCCAGGTGCTTATCCGATCACCTTTACCTATCCCAGTGGCACACCGTTGCGTTTTTTTCTTGATGTCGTTGTATTTTTCCTGCTATGGCGGCATATCAAGACCAGGCGCGATATCTTTTTATACGTATCTTCATTGTGCTGCGGCTTTATGCTCTTTTATATGTCTGCTGAGGGGTTATATTTGACAGGCGCTTTCTATCTGTATTTATTGATGCGTTTGTCAACCAGGTTTATGAAGCAGCAACCGGAAATAATGCCATGGTCAATCAGCATTCATTTTTTTCTGGTTCCTCTCATTACTTTTGTGTTTATATTCTTGGCCCAAGGGCAGTATATTTTTAGTCCTATCTTTTGGCAAAACATGGGAGAGTTCCGGGATTATTTTTTCAGCGGATTTGCCATTGGCCCCATGGATGGTTCACTTAAATCAGGTAATTTTTTAGAATCGTTGATGGGCTACATTGTGCCCATCGTTTATATGTTGACCCTTTTGGTGGCAGGTACTTTTTGGTATCTGAGAAGGGGAGTAAATTTTGATAAGTACTTATTGGCCGTGATCATCGCCTTTCAGGGCTTGGGGCTTTATCATTATTATGCGTTAACAGGTTATCCAGGCAGCTATTACATGCTTGGTCTTCCTTATAATATCTTGCTTGGCTTTTGGGTCAATGAAGGGTTGATCTTGATGTATGATGCTCGCAGGCGTTTGGTGGCCTTAGGGTTGATGGTGGTTTGTCTGTGGGCTTTATTGACCAATTATAATTTTATCAGTTATCCAAATTTGATGAATCTTTCCCGCAATCCTCTTGTTGATACATCCGTGGTGCAATTCCCCGTGGGCCGTGCCACGTATTTTAACCATTTATTCCGGGAATATCCCGAATCCGGAAAATTTCCGTTAAATTCCCTGGGAGAATCCGATGAGAAATTAAAATTTGAGAAAGATTTTATCAGCGATGAAGACCTTAAGGCCTACTATTTAGAAGAGAATGACTTTAGCATTGATGCCAAGCTTATTCAAAAATGGACCACTCCTGATATGCCTGTGCCTTTGATCAGCAGTTTTGAGGTGGAAATGCTGCAGCAGGCGGACCGCAAACCGTTTTTTTATTATTTCGAAATGCTCAATTCCAGGCCTTTGCGTATGCGGATGTTTCATGACGTGCTGTTTTATACCCATCAACAATTGGCACGGACGACTGGTTCCTTAGAACAACGAAAGCCTCAATACTTGTTTATGGAACGTATTTTTTTAAATAATAAGGTCCCAGCCAGTTATTTTTATGATATCCCTGGGATGATAGATTTACTGGAATATGTTGATGAACATTATGAACCGATTGATACAGGATTTTATCTGGTAGCCATGAAGCGTAAATAACCTCATGAAAAAATTGTGCCAGGCGAATTTGGTTTTTGTTCTTATATTGTTTCTTGCAGCTGTAGCTCTTTCAGTAATTGCCTATCCTGAGTTATTTCTTTATTTTAAAACCAGTGTCATCGTATGGCCTGACTATGATGTCGAATATGCCCCTGTTTTTGCTTTAACCTCGTTTTTTTATCAGGGGGGTATTCAATTGTGGGATTTTTTTTCCCAGATGCCGTATGTGTATGCATTTACCGCACTGGGTATTTTAAAATTCCCCAGCCTTGTGACTGCAGGTCTTTATTGGGTGCTTCACCCATTTTCCCATAACTCCGCCGCGCTTTTCTATCATGTTTTTATCTGGGGCTATATGATGGTCCTTTTGGGACTTCGTGTCGTAGGGATATTTCTTTTATTGAATGCAGTAACAAAAAATAAAATCTTGCTTGGAATTTCAACGTTGCTATTTGCTGTGTTCTTCAGCCAGCCAGCTTTTATCCGAGGGACCTTTTACATGAGTTTTTTTCCTTTAGGGATGTACTTTATCCTGCGTTTTTTTCAATCCTTGAAAGAAAGATTTTTGCTGGCCAGTCTTTCGTTTATGGTCGTCATTCTTGGCAATGAAGTCATTCATGGTTCCTATTTTTATGTGCCCATGCACTTCTTTATTATTTCAGGGATCTTGTGGCGGTTCTTGATTAGCCCTCCTTCTAAGGCTTTATGGACCAATTGGGGGAAAATATTTGACCGCAAGATTGGAATTGCTCTCGTGATTTTAGTCAGCCTTCTGATCATGGGTCCTTATATTTATATGATTAAATTTTGGCTGCACGATGTGGTTTTTGACCAAGCCAACAGCAGGGTGGGGCATATGTTTAGCCCAGGGTGGTACTTTCATCATTTAGATCTGGATTTAGGTAATCCGCGTGATTTTTTTGCGGGTATTATTAGAATCCAGTTCCCGGTGATCCCAGGAGATATGCCGTATTATTTGGGCATTTCATTTTTATTTTTGGCCTTAGCGGGTCTGGTGCTGTCATCGAATCAAGTGAGGATATTTTTTGGCCTCACCATTATGTTTTTATGGCTTTTGAGTTTCCCTCGGGAAGGGTTAAATCCAGGCACCATTGTTCATTGGATCAATGCTTTAACAGACCCATTAAAAAGTTTGCCACGGGCTTACCGCTATGCCACAAATTCAATGCTGCCTTATCTGATGATGCCCCTGGCCGTTTTGGGCATTGAGTCATTAACTGAATTTTACAAGGGACATCAATATGCTGGGTTTAAGTTACGTCTTCTGGGTGCATTGATACTTGTGATGGGCATTAATGCTTTTGGCAGCTTGACTGCTGCGGGTAAGCTTTATTTGATCATCGCTGAGGCATTAATGCTGGGGGCCTTATTGTTGGTGTGCGTGAAGAACTCATTGCTATCAAGACGCTTTTTTATTAGTGTTATCTCTATATTGGTCCTTGTTGACATTTTTTTTATCATTCAACAGACCAAATCAGTTTTGCAATTCTTCCAGCGCAAAGCGGACGTACTTGATGCTGCACCTTTGGCTGGCTTGGTCGATTATAATGATGCCAACCCTTCGATTTTTCCTTACAGGTATTCAAGCTCCCAGTATTTTTCTTATCATGATGAGAGCATTATATGGCAGCCGCATGGTGTGACTCCTGATCTGCAGCATACCGTCAATCAAGCTTTGAATTTTTGTTTTTTAAATGGGTATAATCCTAGGCACAAGTCTTTTCTTAACTGGATGGATGACCCGGCCATCGTCGCGTACCTAAAGCAAAATAATCAATTTATGTTTTTAGCACCTACGGCCATCAATTCTTCTCCTGTTGCCTTGAGCCGTATTTGTAGTGTTGGCTTAAGTCATCAGGTTGTATCAGTCGATGATCCGGCCCGTGAGTTAAAATTGCCCAATCAATGGCCCCAGGGCATTGTGCCCCAACCCACGGAACATTTGCAGTATGAGCAAATTTTAGGTACAGTAGATAATAGTCAAGGGGCAGAGGATCATGCACAGGGGGGCATGGCCATTTATACCTGGCATCTGGCCCATATCCTTCCTGATCATCTGGCCAGTTCGTGGTTTTATCCAGAAAGCCAATATTTGAGGTTTTTTGTGAAGGGTGGCACCTCATGGCGTGAGCTGCAAGAAACCCAGGGAGAACTGATCAGGCCATACACCTTTGAAGTGTCCAATATTCAACAAGGTGATTTGCATGCGGCTTTTCCTAAGGATGTTTTTCCATTAGGGCGAGCCTGTTCATTGTATTATCCGTCACCAGCTGCTCAAGGCGTCGAGCGCATATGGCGCAAGCAATTTGATCACTGGGGATTTATTTACCGAGCGAAATCTTCGGGATGGCTGGTGATTCATGAGCCTTATGATACTAAATGGCAGATAATGGTAGATGGTAAAAAAGTCCAATATTATCGGGCCAATGAAAGTTTTATCGGATTTTATTTAGACCAAGGTGAGCACAAGATTCTAATCGAGTATTGGCCGAACACACCGTTAAGGTTTTTTCTTCTGCTTTCAGTGATAATGACGAGTGCAAGCTTGCTGGTTCTTATATTCTTGGGTTTAAAATGGGAAGAACACTAGAGGGAGATAAAGATGCTATCGTTTGATGATTTTAAAAAGATTGAATTGAAGGTGGCACAGATCAAAGAGGTCAAGGAGCATCCTAATGCCGATCGGCTTTATGTACTACAAGTTGATACCGGAGGGGAAGTGCGGCAAATTGTTGCGGGCATCCGAAAAGCGTATACACCAGAGCAGCTCATTAATCGTAAAGTGATCCTGGTGGCGAACCTGGAGCCAGCAACGATCCGTGGAGAAGTATCCAATGGAATGCTTTTAGCAGCATCGGATGTCAATGGCATGGCCTTGTTAATGCCGGAAAAGGACATCGCGATCGGAAGCATCGTTAAATAATTATGCAAAAAATGGCGCTCAAACAATTTGTTCCCTCGGAAGTTTGTATGAAATGCCAGGGTTGTTGCCGCTATAAGCAGGATTATTCAGCCTGGCGGCCAAAACTTGGAGCTGAGGATAAAAAGGAATTAGGCCTGCTCATTACCTCAAGAGATGTGCTCGATGGTTACGGTTATATTAAAACCATCCAAAACTGCGGGGAACATTTCTGTAAATTCCTAAATGCCAAAACCAATGAGTGTGGTATCTATAGCAAACGTCCTTTTGAATGTTCGTTTTATCCTTTTGTGCTTTCTCAAACGCCAGAAGGGGTCAAGGTCTATGTGCATTTGAGCTGTCCTTATGTGCAAGACCATTTGCCGCGGGCCGTATTTGATTCCCATGTGGCCTATTTAAAAGAATTTTTCCGCAGCCCTGAAATCCGGGAATTTTTGTCTTCCAACAAGCAGATGTTTCACGATTATACGAGCTATGCGCCGGAATTATTGCATCTGTTTGATCTCACCTTTTTATGAAGAACATAAATCTATTAGAGCAGAAGCCCATGATGGAAGCTTATTTAAATTTGGGCCCCCGGCCGTTATCAAGTTTTTCATTCACGAGTCTTTTCGCTTGGGGTGATTATTTTGATTTTGAATTTAATTTGATTGATGACTGTCTGTGCATCTTTGCCAACGGGGCAACGGGTATCTTCCTGTACCTGCCGCCATTGGGAAAGAATTTAAATCCAGGAATCATTGGTAAGGTCTTTGAAAAGATGAGGCAGGGCAAACTTTTAAAAGCTGTCAACCGCATTGAAAATATTCCTGAGAATTTGCTGTCAGTCTTTGATGGCGATCAGTATAATCAGTACACAAAGCCGGAAGAATATGTCTACCGTAAGGAGGATTTGATTGCCCTTCGTGGCAATGCTTATAAATCCCAGCGGCATGATTGCAACCATTTTAGTACTCATCAGGCCGGTTATTTTTTTGCACCGTATAGTGACGATGATTTAAAGTCTTGCCTTGAACTTTATACGCAATGGGCGACACAGCGAGCAGCCACGCATAGCGACGATGTTTATTGCGCAATGCTGGAAGAAAATCATTTGGTGCATGAGCGATTGTTGACACATTGGAAGCGATTAGACTTAATTGTCCGGGTCTTAAAAGTGAAAGGCCAATTAATTGGGTATACCTTTGGCTTTGCACTTGATGAAAGTACATTTTGTATTTATGCGGAAATCGTAGATCTAGAGATTCAAGGCACCGCAGCTTTCTTATTTAAGAGTTTTTGTGCAGATAGGCAATTATTGCCTTTTAAGAGGATTAATACCATGGATGATTTTGCCATGCCGCAGGTGGCGCGTTCAAAACAAGCGTATCATCCAAGTGAAATGATTGCCTCGTATACCATTTCATCAAAAGGAAATTCATGAACATTCAACTGACTGAGTTTGTCATCTTCGACGTGGAAACGACCGGGCTATCCCATTTAGACGGAGACCGTATCATCGAAATCGCTGCCGTGAAGGTCAAAAACGGGCAGGTGATAGATAAATTTTATTCCTTGATCAACCCTCAGCGTTTGATTCCCTCCCAAGCAACACAGGTTAATAATATTACTGATGAGATGGTGATAACTGCCCCGGTTGCAGCTAAGATCCTGCCTCAAATGATCCATTTTATCGGCGGCGCATGTGTGACAGGGCATAACGTGAAGTTCGACCTTAACTTTTTGTGCTATGAACTGGCCCTGATTGGTCGACGGCTCAATGATCAAACCCCGGCCATTGACACCTTGAAGATGGCACGTGATTTATTGCCTTATTTAAGCAATCATAAATTGGCTTACTTGGCGAGATCCTTAGGGGTAGTTGTCAATCAAACTCACCGCGCTATGGCAGACGTGGAATTGACCGTGGCTGTTTTTCTGCGCTTGCTTCAGATGGCGACGGATAAAGATCTAAATCAGGTCTCCATTTTCCTAAATCAATTTGGCGTTGAAAAACCAAACTTTAGGTTAACCCAGAGCTCCCAAGAGTCGCTTTTCTAATGTATGAAGGCCTACCAGTTTTCCCAAAGCTATCAGGGAGATGCTTTTCGTCTTTTTTCTTTCTTTAGAGATAGGCCACACGCCTTTTTTCTAGACAGCAGTTTGCACCGCCGCAATTCACAATTTTCCTATATTGGTTTCTCACCGATTGATGTGGTCGATAATCTAACTGATTTAAAAAGAATATTCAAAAAGCACCAATTGACCTCAAAACTAAATTTTCCCGCCGGAGCAGTGGGGTATTTGGGTTATGACGGTCCAGTCCATTTTGGCATTTACGATACGATCATGGCCGTGGATCATCGGCAGAAGCGGTTGATCATTTCAAGTCTATCTAAAGGACGTATCAAAGATATTTTGAGGGAAATTCAACCATGTCAACACCGGGTGTTAACCATGTCAACACCGGGTGTTGCAGAGGTCGCTGATTTGCACAGTAATTTCACAAAAGAAGAATATATACAGGCCGTACGTCAAGCCCTTGAGCATATTCGCCGCGGGGATATCTACCAGATCAATCTTTCCCATCAACTCAAATTGAAACTTCCCAATTGGCAGAAATACGCAAGCTCACTTGATATTTATGGGCATTTACGCCAGGCATTCCCTTCAGAATTTGGTGCATATTTTGATGACGGCAAGCAGGTGATTCTTAGCGCTTCACCTGAACGCTTTTTGAAATTGGAAAAAGGCTTAGTCCAGGTCAAACCCATGAAAGGCACCCGGCCCCGGGGAGAAACCAAAGCCCAAGACCGTCGCTTAAAGGAAGAACTGCTTAAAAGTCAGAAAGAAAAGGCCGAGCTTTTAATGGTCACTGATCTTGAACGTAATGATCTGGGCCGCGTTTGTGAGTATAGCTCTGTTAGGGTCAAGGCCATGCGCAGCATTGAGAGTTATTCATCAGTGTTTCAAGCGACCTCGACCATTGAGGGCCGCCTGCGTCGTAATTGCGATCAATTCGATCTACTACAAGCCACCTTTCCAAGCGGCTCGGTGACCGGCTGTCCCAAGATTGAAGCCATGAAGATCATTAGTGATCTGGAGCGGGGCTCGCGGGGATTATACACAGGTGCTTTGGGATATATGAGTTTTAGCGGGGATCTGGATTTTAATGTGATGATCCGTACCATGTTCTTAAGAAAAGACCAAATCACCTTCCATGTCGGAGGCGGTATTGTGGCAGATTCCAAACCAGAGGACGAATGGCAGGAGACTTGGGACAAGGCCAAACCATTGATAGAAACCCTGGAAAAGTCTTTTCAATGAATACTATTTATCTCGACGGTCAATATCTCAAAGTTAATTCTAAGATTATTGATGCCATGACACCAGGTATTTTTAAGGCCCAGGGTGTTTTTGAAACCATGCTGGGCTTAGACGGCTTTGTGCTGGATGCAAATTTACATTTACAGCGTTTGCGCCGTGGCTTGCGGGTTTTAGGGATTAGGTCACCCCCAATAGATCCGTCGGTGTTAACGGCAGTGCTTAAATACAATCAGATACCGTTATCCCGTGTTAGGCTAATGGTATGGAAGTCCGGAAAACAAATCCATCAGATGGCATTAGCAGTGCCTCACAAAATTCTTTCCAAGACCATTCACCGCGTTTGTTTGGTCCAAACCGACAGGATTGCTAATGACAGGTTAGCTGATGTTAAATCTCTGGATTATGGATTATTTGCCCAAGCCTATGCCAAGGCCCAGACGCAAGGTTTTGATGAGGCTTTATTAATCAATCGTCAGGGTTTTATTTTTGAGGCCAGCCGTGCCAATATTTTTTGGATGAAGGATGGTGTGCTGCATACACCGCCATTGTCTTCCGGCTGTTTAAATGGCATTACCCGTCAAAAGGTCATCAAACAGGCCCGTTATTTTAAACTTACCTTCATAGAAAAGAATTTGACGCCGGCCATTCTTAGGAAAGCAGATACCGTTTTTCTGACCAACAGTTTGGTCGGTCTTAAACCCATCCTTGACCGGGACTACAAATTTATATAGACTACGGCCTGATATGGATTCCCTTAAATTATCATTGAAGGTCGCGGCGGTGCTTCCGGCCTATGAAAATGAAGCCACTGTCGCACAGGTTCTCAAAGCTATTCCCCGCGAATATTTTGAGCATATCATCCTGGTTGATAATAATTCTAAAGATAGGACTTTTGAAATCGCCTGCCAGGATAAAAGCATTTTGGCTTTCCGTAATGAGCGTAATCTTGGCTATGGAGGGAATCTTAAAAGGGGCTTTGGGGTGGCCTTGGATTTGGGGGCAGATATTATCATTGAGATCCATGCCGACGGTGAGTATGGCGTAGAATCCATTGGAGCTGCCATTCATGAAATCAAGAAAGGGGCAGGGCTGGTCTTGGGCAACCGATTTGCTCCAGGTTTGGACCCTTTAAAAAGCGGGATGTTTTATTGGAAATATCCATCCATCAGGGCCATGAATTGGATTGCTAACCGGGCCATGGGCACAAGCTTCGGAGATTTGCACCAAGGATTCAGGGTCTATTCAGCAAAATTCTTAAAGAGCGTGGATTATAAAAATAATGACAATGATTACCTGTTTAGTTTTGAAATCATTGCCCAGGCTATTTTTTATCAATTCTTGGTGCAGCAGGTGCCCCAACGTTGTCAATATAGCGGCAAAAGGAGGGGCTCATCCTTTGTCTCCAATATCGGTTATTCAATCTCAGTTTTTGGAGTGCTCATGCAATTCTTTTGTGCCCGTGCCGGCCTTTCAACACCCCTTTTCCCACAACGAATGAAAACCTAAGCTTGATTTAATTGCCTGAATATTGTTATACTAGAGGCCTTAAAAGAAAGGCAACAAACCTATGGTGAAGACCTCGACCAAGGCCGTTCATACCGGCGTTAATATTGATAAAACTTTTAATTCGGTGATAACACCGATTTATCCGACGTCGACTTTTTTCTTCGACGAGATCGGCAAAAATAAAGGCTATGACTACACCCGTTCAGGTAATCCTACCCGCGCGGCCCTGGAAGCCAATATTGCGGCTTTAGAGGGTGGTGTTAATTGCTCTGTTACAGCCACTGGAATGGCGGCCATCACAGCGGTGATGTTTTTCCTTAAAGCAGGTGATCACATTATTACCGGTGATGATATCTATGGCGGCACCTACCGTTTGTTTAATGCGGTGCTCAAGCCCATGGGTTATGAGTTTTCCTTCATTAATATGAGGGACCTCAAAGCTGTCAAGGCCGCGGTTAAAAAGAACACGAAGATGCTCTGGATTGAAACACCGTCTAATCCTTTACTCAATATTGTTGATATGGAAGCAGTGGTCACAATCGCCCATAAAGCAAAGGCCTTAGCTGTTGTTGATAATACTTTTCTTTCGCCTTATTTTCAGAGGCCGTTTGAATTTGGTGCAGACATGGTTGTGCATTCAACCACTAAATACATCAATGGCCATTCCGACGTCGTTGGTGGTGCCATCATTTATGGGAGCAAAGAATTGCAAGAGCGTGGCCGCTATTTGGTCAATGCCCTGGGCGTTTCCCAGTCACCCTACGATGCATGGCTCGTGTTGCGCGGGGTGAAGACCATTGTGCCGCGCATGGAAGCTCATCAGGCCAATGCCATCAAAATCGCCCATTTTCTTGAAGGACATAAGAATGTCAAAAAAATTTATTACCCAGGCCTCAAAAGCCATCCGCAACCGGAGCTTATCAAGAAGCAGATGAAGGGTTTTGGTGCCATGCTTTCCTTTGAGCTCAACACCTCTAAGGTCACGTTAAATAAGTTTTTTAAAAAATTAAAATATTTTGCCCTGGCAGAGTCCTTAGGTGGTGTAGAATCATTAGCAGAAAGTCCTTGGTTTATGTCTCACGCCTCCATGGGTGAAACAGGTCTTCGTGCTTCAGGTATTACGAAGGAGACCGTGCGTGTGTCCGTCGGTATTGAAGATGCGGATGATTTGATTGCTGATTTAAACCAGGCCTTGACCCCGCCGAAATAAGCGGGGCAGGAAGGATAAATATGATTACCCAATTTCAAAAGATTGCTCTGCTGACCATGGGGTTGATACCTGCCTTTTTGGGCACCTGCTTTGCTGAGCTCCCTGATATTGAAGCCGCGGTGATGAAAAAGGATTATGCCCAGGCCCGCGAATTGGCCCTTGATATTATTAAGAATAGCAATGATCCCAATCAGACCATGGAAGCTGAGTATTATTATGGTTTGGCACAGTTGCGCTTGGGGCAATATGATGATGCCCGCCAAGCCTTTCAAAAAGTCATGGATACTCATCCTTCGCAGGACACCTATGACAAAGCGGCCTTGAGTTTGATTGAAGGGTACTATATGCAAGGCCTCTACACCGACGCCCTGGAAGCAGCCAATCAGCTTTATCGCAAAAGCCCAAACTCTTCTTTTTTAAGTTTAATTTATTTTAAAATTGCCGGTGCCGATTTGAAATTAATGCGTTGGGAAGAAGCCCATGAATTTTTGACCAAGATTATCAATGAATTCCCTCAAAGCCCTGAAGCGCCGGTATCCCGTCAGCTTTTAGAAGAAAAGCAGTATTTTGCCGTGCAAGTGGGTTCTTTCTTGGACAAGGCCCGCGCCATAGCCCTCATTGACGATTTAAAAGGCAACGGCCAGTATGCTTACGTGGTTGAAACCAATGGTGGCAATGGCGAGACCTATTACCGTGTGCGTGTGGGCCAAATGAGCTCTTTGAATGAAGCTGAAGATCTCAAAAAGCGCTTGGACAAACTCGGGTATCCTACCCTGATTTATCCTTAATGGACCAATTGCCTTTGATTTTTATTGTCGGACCAACCGCCTGTGGTAAATCCGCAATCGCCACAGAGTTGGGTCGCTCTATTGATGGCGAAATCATCTCCTGTGATGCCTTGCAGGTTTACCGTGAAATTGATATTGCTAGTGATAAACCTTCAGCCGAAGTTCGTCGACTTTTACCGCATCATTTAATCGATATTGTTTCAGTCACCGAAGATTTTAACGTGGCGCATTATCGCCATTGGGCCATTGATGCTATCGAAGATATTTCCAAACGTGGGAAGCGGACTTTGATCGTTGGTGGAAGTGGCATGTACATGTCTATTTTGCTTGATGGTATTTTTGAGGGCATGCCGGTCAATGAGGAGTTAAAGCAAGAATTGACCGAGGAGCTTTCCCAAAAAGGCCCTGCATTTTTGCATGAACGTTTAATACAGCTGGATCCTCTTGCAGCAAAAAAAATACATCCTAATGATCCCCAACGTATTTTAAGGGCCTTGATGGTGGTGCAATCAACCGGGGAGCCGTTATCAGCACTGCAGCAAAAACGTGAAGGACTGTGGGGTACGCGGCCCATTCAAATTTTTGCGTTGAATAGGCCACGGGAAGAATTGTATCAACGTGTCGAAGCACGCATTGATGCCATGTTTGAAAAGGGATTGGTTGAGGAAATAAGGGCCATTGCCTCGCTGCCTTTGAGCCAAACGGCGCAGAAGCTTATCGGAATTCCGGAAGTCATGGGATATTTGAAGGACGAATATGAGCTTGAGCGTGCCAAGTATTTGATGAAGCTCAATACGCGGCATTATGTCAAGCGCCAATTGACCTGGTTCCGTCGTGACAAGCGGCTTACATGGATCGACATGGCACCGGGGCAGTCGAATCAAGAGATTGTTGGTATTATTAAAGAAAGTTTTCAATACGGGAGATTATGAAAGAGAAAATTATATTAGCAGTTACCATAGAAAATACGCATAGTTCCTGGTCGCCGGAAGACGAGGCGGCGGAAATGTCGCAACTGATTGAAAGCTGCGGTGGAGAAATCGTGCACACTGTTTTTTGCAAATGCCTGCCGCCGACTGCTTCGCATATGCTCACCAAGGGCAAGGTCGAGGAGATCAAGGCGCTTTGCGAAGCCCCGCCGGTGGCGGGGCAGGTTGGCGGCATTGATGCTGTGATTGTCAGTTGTGATCTTAAAGGCACACAGCAGCGCAATCTTGAAGCTGATTTTGGTGTTAAGACCTTGGACCGCACCCAGGTAATTTTGGACATTTTTGCCCGACGGGCCATCTCAATGGAAGGCAAGATGCAGGTAGAATTGGCGCAACTGCAATACCGTTTACCAAGGTTGACCGGCCATGGCCAGGAAATGTCACGCTTAGGTGGTGGTATCGGGACCTCTGGCCCTGGTGAAACCAAGCTTGAAATCGACCGTCGCCGTATCGGTGAACGCATTACGAGATTGAAGAATGATTTAAAAGAAGTAAGCCAAAGCCGTAAGACAAAACGAAAAAAACGCCAGGACCAAAAGGTGCCAACCGTGGCCTTGGTCGGCTACACCAACGCCGGTAAATCGACCTTGCTTAATACCTTGACCGAAGCAGGGACACTGGTCAAGGACGGGCTTTTTACCACCCTTGATTCTCTTTCCCGTCAGGCAACCCTGCCAAATCACCGCAAGGTGGTTTTTTCAGATACGGTTGGATTCATGCATGCCTTGCCGCATGGGTTGATTGAAGCTTTTAAAGCCACCTTGGAAGAAGTACAAGAGGCAGATCTTTTGTTGCATGTGGTAGATATCAGCCATCATGATTATCACAAATTTTATACCGCGGTCAATGACGTGCTTAGTCAATTAAAGGTCTTGGATAAACCCACCATCCTTGTTCTCAATAAAATTGATAAACTTGAAGACCGGCATCGCTTGGAAGAGTTCAAAAGAAATACAGACCATTCCATTGGCATTTCAGCCTCTAAGGGCGAGAATATCCAACAGCTGCTGTTGTTGATCGAAGATGTTTTAGCGCAAGGTTCAGTGGAAATTGATATCCTGTTGCCGCCTAATCGCATGGACCTGGTTAATTTGGCCCATAGCGAAGGCCAAGTGCATGAAGTAAAGTTTCAGGCACGGGGGATACGCCTGAAAGCCTCTCTATCACCTAAAACCGCTGGATTGCTTAAGTTTCAGGCCAAAAGCTTAAAAGGCTTGCGTTGACAAAAAGCAGCTCCTATGTTAAATTTAAAAAATATGTTCCGTCGAAAAATTCTACTCGCAAGCATCTTGGTGCTGCTTTTACCCTCATTATCTTTTGCTGATTGGATCTGGACCCCTGAAACCGGAAGGTTTATTAATCCTAAGTGGGAAGTCAAGCCTACTCCTGCTGATCAGCTGGAATTCGCCCAAAGTTTTAAGGAGCAGGGCAATTGCAAGAAAGCCATGGTTGAGTATAAAAAATTGATTAAGGCCTATCCACGCGCCAAAGAAGCTCCCGAAGCAGAATTCTTTTCCGGCCAGTGCCTGGAAAGCATGAACAAGCCTTATGATGCCTACCAGGCCTATCAATTGGTCATCGACAAATACCCTTTTAGCGAACGTGCCGCACAGATTGTAGGACTTGAGTATAATATCGCCAATCATCTATTGGAAAATAAAGGCCGCAGCAAATGGGCCCAGGTGGCCTTGGGCAGCGACGACAGGGTCATCGAAATTTTCCGCACCGTGATCAGGAATGCTCCCTACGGCAAATATGCGGCGATTGCTCAGTACAAGATTGGGCTTTACCTCAAGGAAAAAGGCGAATACCAAGACGCGCGTGATGAGTTTGAAAAGACCATGAACGATTATCCCAGCAGCGAGTGGGCCCAGGCCGCCAAATTCCAGATTGCCATGGCTGATACAGGCCGAGCTTCAGATGCGCAGCATGAGCAAAAGGTCACCAGCATTGCCATGGATGAATTCAATGAATTTGTGCAATCCCATCCAGACAGTGAATTAACCCCGGAGGCCCGTGCCCAGATGGTAATACTCAAAAATAAGGAAGCAGAGAATGATTATGTCATTGCAGATTTTTATCAAAGGCAAAAGAATATAAAAGCAGCCAGGATTTATTATAAGGATGTGGTCGCAAATTATGGGGATACTTCTTGGGGTGTGAAGGCTGCGGCTATCTTGAAAACTATTGGTGAATAATGTTCCGCTTGATTGCCGTACTATTGATTGTATCCTTCTCAGGCTGTGGTTATACCACGGGTTCGCTTCTACCACCAAAATATAAGAAAATTTCTGTTGAGGCATTTAAAAATAAGATTGCCTATGTTGAAAATACCGACAATAGGCTTTATGTGCCATCACTTGAAACCACGGTTAGGACCTCCATCATTGACCGGTTTTTATTTGATGGCAATTTAAAGATTGCTGACCCCCAAAATGCAGATTTGATTTTACATGGAAGCCTGGTTGATATCGCCCAGGATGACCTGCGTCAGGATTCTAACCAGAATATTCAGGAATACCGTATCCGGATTGTGGTGTCCCTGGCCATGGAAGATGCGCAAACCCATACATTGCTTTGGCGAGAGCCCTCTTTTACCGGTGAGACCACCTATTTTCTAACCGGCCCTCAGGCCGAGTCCCAGAGCGCTGCCATTGATGCGGCCCTGACAGATCTTGCCACGCGTGTTGTTGATCGTACCGTTGAGAATTGGTAAGCTATGATTTATCTTTTCTTAGGTGATGACTTTGGCGCGAAGGATGCCAGGATCACGGAAATTAAAACTCAACTTTTTAAGAATTCCGAGGAAGCATTAGCTTTTGATTTTGATAATCTTGATGCAAAACAGCTTCCAGACAATACTTTAAAAAAAGCATTCTTGACCTTGCCGGTGATTGCACCGCAGCGGCTGATTGTCCTGCGGCAGATCCATCAATTAAAAACTGCTGATATTAGAGTGTTGCTTGATTTTTGTCAAAAGCCGGCTAAGCATTGTGATTTGGTTTTGGAATCATCGGAGGGTGCTCTCAAAGGTGATTTAAAAGATTTGCCCCAGTATGCCAAGGGAGTGGTTTTAGGCAAGGCTGAAGGCCCACAGGTGTTTGACATGACCAGGCTGATTTCTGCCCAGCGTAGCGGGGATGCTTTAAAAATGTTGGATGGCTTTTATCAGCAGAATGTGCATCCGTTACAAATCATGGGCGCCTTGGTCTGGTATTGGTCAAGGCAAGGTAAATCCTGCGGCAAGGAGCGTTTTGAGCGCGGGCTTAAAGCACTGGAAGAGGCGGATTTGAACATCAAACGCAGTCGTCTCGAGCCGCATTACGCGGTTGAAAAAGTGGTTGTTGAGCTTGGTCTCTTACTTCGTCGCTAAAGAACGGGCGAAACGGGCTTTTCGACGGGCAGCAGTTTTTTTGTGCATGACATGACGCTTAGCTGCCTTATCAAATTTTTTGTAGATCTCTTTGAGGATTTCGGCAGAATCAGCTTTTTTATCAGCCACCGCGGTGGTGAATTTTTTGACAGTTTTCTTTAAATCAGTCTTAATCTGCAGATTTTGCAGGTGTCTGGTGTGGCTTTTACGTAAATCTTTAATTGCAGTACGGCGTTGTGGCATGAATATTGTTCTCCTTGATGTATTGTTTTAGAGGGTCAATAGTACCAAACTGGTAGAACTATGTCAACTGATAAATCTAAAGCAGTCCATCAGCACCATGGGCTTATAAAATCCAGTTCTGTGGTGGCTTCAGGAGTACTTGCATCACGCGCTTTGGGTTTTATCCGCGATGTGATTTTGGCCAGGTTTTTAGGCACTGGATTGATCGCTGAAGCTTTTTTTGTGGCCCAGCGTATCCCTAATCTTTTTCGTGATATGGTGGGCGAAGGGGCGGCCAATTCCGCCATTGTTCCGGTCCTTTCTGAGTATTCCCAAAAAAAATCAAAACAGGAATGGCAAGAATGTATTAACGCTGTCCTGGGATGGGGTGTGATTGTTTTAGGATGCATTACCTTGATCTGTATTATCCTCACTCCTTTGATTGTGCGTTTGATTGCACCCGGATTTGTTCTCGAACCACATAAATTTGACCTGACTGTTAATTTAACACGTATCATGTTCCCGTATTTGATCCTGATTGCCCTGACGGCTTTTCAGGCAGGGATTCTCTGCTCGCTCAATGCTTTTT
>Ga0206849_1032_pt1 | contig 28649 bp, 20 predicted proteins | sample Alteio_BWOrgCont_15_FD_152892 | JGI IMG/M metagenome (GOLD analysis project Ga0206849, IMG submission 152892) | Enriched cells from forest soil in Barre Woods Harvard Forest LTER site, Petersham, Massachusetts, United States -... | ecosystem: Environmental > Terrestrial > Soil > Temperate forest >...
CACCGGAACGATGGGACATAATAGAGTGATATTTATTTTTCTTGGCTAAATTGATCGTATCTAAAGTCTCAGACAGAGAACCGATCTGATTGACCTTGATTAAAATAGCATTCGCTGTCTTAGTGTCAATGCCTCGTTTAAGACGCTTGACGTTGGTCACGAACAAATCATCCCCAACGATCTGCATCTTCTTACCTAAACGGTCCGTCCATGTTTTCCAGCCTGACCAATCATCTTCAGCCAATCCATCTTCAATCGAAACCACTGGGTACTTGGCCAGCATCTTGGTGTAAGCCTCAATCATATCTGCAGAAGAAACTTTCCGACCATTGTAATCATATTTACCATCTTGATAAAACGATGAAGATGCCGGATCTAGCGTGATAAAAATATCTTTACCTGGCTTATACCCCGCTTTTTCAATTGCTTGGATGATGATTTCCAAACCTTCTTCATTGCTGCCTAAATTTGGCGCAAAACCACCTTCGTCACCAACGGATGTCGCTAAATGCTTATCATGCAAAATGCCTTTTAATGTGTGAAAAACTTCACAAGCCCACTGCAAGGCCTTTGAAAATGTCGGGGCGCCTGCGGGAAAAATCATAAATTCCTGAATATCCAAATTGTTATCTGCATGCAAGCCGCCATTGATGATATTCATCATTGGCACTGGCAAAATATGCGCTTTGCTTCCACCAATATATCGATACAAAGGCACGCCTTTTTCATTCGCTGCTGCTTTAGCCACTGCCATTGATACACCTAAAATCGCATTCGCACCCAATTTGCCTTTGTTCTCAGTACCGTCTAAAGCAATCATCAATTTATCAATTGCCTTGAAATCAGCATCCTTACCCTTAACAGCCTTGGCAATAATGGTGTTCACATTATTGACAGCCTTGGTAACACCCTTGCCGCCAAAACGGCTTTTGTCACCATCGCGCAACTCAATGGCTTCATGCTCGCCAGTTGAAGCGCCTGAAGGGACAGCGGCACGGCCAAAAGCTTTAGAACTTAAGACCACATCTACTTCTATGGTTGGGTTACCACGGGAATCAATGATTTCGCGTGCTTTGACTGATGAAATTTTAGACATACGCGCCTCTTAAAATTTAAAATATGATGAGATTACTTCTCCCAAGAATGGGTAATCTAACATAGTTAATCCCCTTTGTCAATCTACTAGAACCAAGTCGCTTGGGCAGAAAATCTGAAAATATGCTATCCTTGATGTTAGGAGTTGGATGGGGGGAGATTGCAGGGTGTTTAGCTGGTGCTTTTTTAGGAAATTTTAGATGTGGGAAAGCAGCCAACAACTGTCATTATACCCCTTAAGATTCTCCCGCATTTAACACCTCCTTCCAAAGAGCCAGACCACTTCTGTAAACCCTTCAAAATTTTTTAAGGCAAATCTTTTTTGCCTCGCAGGGGAGACTCTGTGAAAAATGGGCCCAAGGAAGTCGTATGCATCCATTAGTTAGCACAAAAAGCGGATTTACCCTCGTTGAGGTGCTGGTGAGTGTCGGGATCATGCTCATTTTTCTCCCATTTGCAGCGAGTATGCTTACCAATAGCCAATTATTAGCCTCCTGCTCAAAACATAAAATCCAGGCTGCTTTCGCAGCACGGCAAATCATCGAAACTGAGCGCCAATTGGGATACACCAGTGGTAGTTCCTATAACAATTTCGGCCTCATCCAAGCATCTCAAGGGACATATCCCATTACCCTGGACCTAAAAGGTGATTATAACAATACCAATCCCAGCAGTCATTTTATGGGCACGGCGAGCGTGACCGTCACCGCAGAAACCTATACCAACAGTAGTGGAGCAATTCTCGTTAATAGCAATGTAGATCATATCGTCGTTAAAATAACTTGGTCAGAACAATTTCTTAACTTACAAATCCCGATGACTGCCTATTACGCGGAGGACATAGCGTTTGATCCTATGCTTAACTAATGATGAATACACTGATGAACCATAAAGCCTTTACCTTAGTCGAACTGCTGGCAGCAATCGGATTTTCCGTGCTTTTAATGAGCGCTGTATTTGGCTTTTATAACGCCTCATCCCAGGTTTATTCATCCGGCATTATCAGCCAGAACCTTCAAGACGGAGCGGTCCTTGTACTTAAAAAAATCATGGAAGGAAGCCAAGAGTCAGGGATTGTTTATCGTTTAGCGACGGCATCTTCTTATTACATTCCCAATGGCAATTTCAGTCAACTCTATTTTTGCCAGGACAACTCCTTACTTAACCCTTGTGGTCCTGCTGACACAACAGCACGATGGTACACCTTAGACCCTACACAGACATCTCTTCTGTACTATCATCCCACTTCAAACCCGCTGGGGTATGACGTGATTTATACGGCGCCACCGGGGAGTACTTTGACACTGCGATTTTCGCCGCCACCCTTGCCAGCACCTCCTGAGGTGGGCAATCAGGCGGTGGATGTTGTGATTGATGTGACCTTGACACAAAACGTACCCGAGGGAACAACAAACAATGCCGTGGCCGCCACAGGCACTGCATCCACCTATGTTTTATTGAGGAATCATTCATGATCAAGATCAATCAAAATAAAGGATTCGCATTAGTTTACACCTTGATATTCCTCTATTTGATCGTTTCTTTCGTGACCATCTATATGTTCTGTATTGCTAATGGATCTGCTGCGGCCACCCGCAGCGCCAACGAAATAGAAGCATACTACGTCGCTGACATGGGGCTCGTGGACGCTTACCAACGCATCACACAGGCTGGCATTAACACAATCCCCTCCACCTCATCTTTTATACCATCACCAAGCACTGATAATGGGATATGCTCGGTGGGCACGGGTACTGGTAACTACAGTGTATCGCTCATCTATTCAAATTCACCCCGCACAACATACACCATTACTTCTGCGGGGACTTTCGGTGGTGTCACAAAAACCTTACAATTGAAAATCATAGGGGCCTCTGTTTCAAAATATGCCTATTGGAGCAACACGGAAGATTCACCCATCTATGGGGATTTATGGTGGATGACTGGGATGATAACCACAGGGCCTGTCCAGACCAATGGGTCACTGAATGTTTACGGTAATCCTATTTTTGACGGGCCGGTGACCCAAGCCGGACCATCCATTGATTATTACCCTGGCAGCGGCAGTGATCCTAATCAAATTTTCACTGATGGCTTGACCCTCTCTTCACCTGAAGTAAACCTGCCAGCACAAGCTACCTTAAATGCCATTTATAACGTGGCGAATGACGGTTTAGGATTAGTCTTAACTGGTGCCAGTACAGTGATTTTCAATCCTGACGGAACGATTACTGTCACCGGAACAGTTACAAATTCCCAAGGAATAGTTACAACAACATATAACAATACAACCATACAACCTCCAACCAATGGGGTCGTTTATGTTCAAAGCACTCCTGGCCAGCAAGATGGCAATGTCACTGTGCAAGGCACTGTCAGCGGGCAGTTGACAGTTGCCGCAGACCAAAATATTTATGTTTCCGGGAGTATCGCCTACAACAAAGATCCCAGGGACCCTGGAAACTCTAACAGCACGGACATGGTCGGTTTGGTCTCCAATAACAATATTACGATTATCTCCGCCACAGCCCCAGCCAGCCTTGAGATGTCCGGAGTTTTTGTGGCCCTTCAGGGATCTTTTCAAGTCGATAATTACTGGGTCCCAGGCAAAGGAAACATGGACCAATTCGGCAGTTTGGTCAATAATTATTGCGGCCCCACCGGGGTTTTTGATCCAAGCACAGGGATTTTATACGGTGGTTGGAACCAAATACAATCTTATGATGCCCGGCTTGCGACTTTTGCACCGCCGGGATTTCCACCGTATGTAAGTAATTCAGGGAGTGCTGTCTATACCAAGATCGGTTTTTCAGAATTGTAGGGGGCAATCAGCATGAAAAAAAATAGATTACCGATAAGATTGATTCTGTCTACCTTCGTCCTATTATTCATGATTAGTTATTGGATGCACTGCCCATCTACATCCTATGTAATCCCTTTAATATTAAATGTTTTCTCACAATATCATAACGGCCCATCTGCATCAAATACCGGTATACCAAACCAGAAAAAGAATAATCAACATATGAACACATCTGCGAACGCCAGCTCTCGCATTCCCATAGAAAAGAATTTAGAAAACAATTCTTCCGGACCCAATGAGCAAATAGCTTTGACACAGGTCAAGCCTATCGTTCCCACACAAACAGACGAAGAAATCCTGCAAAATATCGCAAAACAAAACGAATATCGGGATAAAGTGACTACACTCCTTGCCGCAAATGCAAAGACGACCGCGCAAATCCGCCAGGAGAATGATGTTAATAAATACCAAATAGTCCTTTCCCAAAATATTCCACTTCCTGACAAAACCCCGGCCCCTGCCGATTTATTGGCAAAATTGAAATCTAACCAATTAATGCATCATTAATCTCTTTAAAAGATTGCTTCTCTCGCCAACCTCTTACCGAGGGCTCCTGGTATCGAATTGGACATATTGACGCTAAACCTTGGGGTTGACAAGGGGCGTTTATATGTCATACTTTAAGTGGCAAAACCAGCGAAAGCTGGTGACGTCCCGCAAGGGACCCCGCCTACCATTGAAACGGATAGGCGGTGGCAAAGGATCGAGCCTAACTCCGCCACACCTGATGGCGGACACGGCAGTCGAGCTGCTGACGGTGATTTATTAATTTAGATTTATACCCGAATGCTTCTTGACTGTTAAAGAAGAATTCGGGTTTTTTATTGCGGCAATATGGGAAGACGGTACAATTGGAATGAGGGAATATGGAAATAAACAATAAACATATAAAATCAGAGGGCGGCTTTACTCTCGTCGAGCTGCTCATTACAGTGGCCATCTTCCTGATCTTCCTGCCCTTTGCGGCTAGCATGCTCTTCAACAGCAAGCTTCTGGCTTCCTACGCCCAACATAAAATGCAGGCCGCCTATGCAGCCCAGCAGATTTTAGAGACCGAACGCCAGGCCGCCTTTATCACCACCGCGACTGTGGCCGTTCCAGTAATCATCGGGCCCAATAGCGTGGTCTTGGACACCAAAGGCAACTACAACAACACCACTTGTGCTGTTGGCTCCAGCGCCTTTTGTGGCACCTCTGTCATCACGGTCACACCAACCGTCTATACCAGCCCCGGTGGTACTGCGACCACCAGCACCACGGTCGACCATTTTTTGGTTAAAATTTACTGGAATGAAAAAATCGGTAAATCGTTTATCCCGATGACCGAATATTATGCCGAGGACATTGCGAATGGTACGATGCTTAACTAAAAAACTTGCGTGCAATAAGGGCTTCAACATGGTGGAGATGATGATTGCCGTTGGGCTCACTGTGCTTCTAATGGCAGGTGTCTACGGTTTTTATACCACCTCGGCCCAATTTTATAATGCCGGAGTCTCAGCACAAACTTTACAGGACGGGACCAATGTGGTCTTACGCAAAATCATGGCGGGTGAAACAGAATCAGGCACCATTTACCGCCTTTCCACAGCCGTTTCTTATATGGTCCCTAATGGTACGGCCAATTATATGTATACCTGCGGCGGCAATGCCCAGGCCACCCCATGCAACAGTAGCAATACAGCAGGTGAACTTTATTATTGCCAGGACACCCCTTGCACCTCGGTTGACTCAACGGCCCGTTGGTATTATTTAAACAGTACAGGCAGTGCTGTGATCTACCATCACCCCAAAAATGGCTCAACCGTTGAGGAAGTCATTTACCAAGCACCTGCTGGATCCACCTTAAATTTACGCTTTTCGCCCGGAAGTGTCAGCACACCAGCCGACGTGATTGAAATTGATGTTGATTTAGGCAGGAATTATGCCTCAGGCACCACCAATTCACGCATGACCAGTGTCAGCGGCGATGCATCAACCTATGTGCTATTGAGGAACCACCCATGATGAAGATAAATAACAACAGAGGATTTGCATTGACCTTGGGGCTGATCTTCTTATTTTTAGTAGTCTCCTTCATGGCTGTTTATATTCTGGCCGTGGCCAACGGCATCTCAGAGTCCAACCGTATAGCCAATGAAAAACGGGCCTATTACGTCGCTGATGCTGGCTTGGCTGATGCCTATCAACGCATCGTAAATGCAGGCACCACTAATTTTTCCACCAGCACTTGTTCCAATTCCAATGAACCATCGACCTGCACAATACCTTTTATTCCTTCCTCAACCACGGATAATGGTTTCTATGCGGTTAATACCGTCAATGGCAGCTATAAAATTTCTTTAGTCTATTCAGGTTCACCCCGAACCAATTATGTGATCACCTCCCAGGGCACCTATGGCAATGTGTCAGAAACCTTGCAGTTAAAACTCATTGGGGCTGCGATCTCCCGCTATGCTTATTGGAGCCAAACGGAAATCAGTCCTGAATATGGGCAATTGTGGTGGATTTCCGGCCAGCTCACCACCGGGCCAGTCCAGACCAATGGCACCTTTAATATATTCGGTAATCCAGTTTTTGATGGGGCCGTATCTGAAGCAGGTTCTTCTCCTAATTATTACTATGGTACAGGCACAAACCCCGCCTCAACAACCACCAGTGACCCAGGCTATATTTTTCCTGATGGCTTAACCAATAAAGCACCTGCGATTACTCTTCCTGCCTCAACCACACTGGCCGATTTTTCAACGGCTGCCTCAAATGGGGGCCTTACTCTAACTGGTGCCAGCACCATCATTTTTAACTCTAATGGAACGCTCACAGTAACCGGTAACGTGATTAATTCCAGTTGCTCTAAAACCACTGTATACAATAAAACGACCATTAACGCACCATCGAGCGGGGTGATCTATGTGCAAAGCACCAAAACCATCTCCGCTTGCAAATCGACTGCTGCCGATGGCAATGCCACCATTCAAGGCACTGTCAACGGCCAGCTCACGGTCGCTGCGGACCAAAATGTTTATATCTCAGGCAATGTTATCTATCAGGACGAGCCTCCGCGCCCTGGCATCGCCACCGGTGGTGACCCCAACAGCCCAGACATGATTGGGATGGTGGCGGGCGAAAATGTCACGGTTGAAGAAGCCGCTGCTCCGGCCAAGCTTGAAATTGACGGTGTGCTCATGGCCATTCAAGGCTCATTTGATGTAGACAATCCCCAGATAAACCCAGACCCTATCACTGGCGGCGGGGATGGTGCGGTAATGTCGCAGTTTGGCAGCATGATCAATTATGCCAGCGGATGCACGGGTTACGTTAATGGTGCTGGAGATCTGACTAGCGGATGGAACCAAGTACAGTCTTATGACACCCGTTTGGCGAGCCTGGCGCCGCCGGGATTTCCTGTCCTTGTCAATAGTTTAGGCCAGGGGGTTTATGTAAAGCAAAATATTTCTGAATGCTTTAATGGTACTTGCGGCTAAACGCAAAGGAGTATTCTATGAAAAAGAAAATCTCACCACTGGTAAAATTAGGCATCGTCGTGTTACTTGCTTTAGGGATATCGGCGGGTTCCTTGTTTACCTACCAGGCTATTTACGGCCCACTTGACTTTTCCATGTCCAAAGGCCCCCATCGTTCGATGCCCAAAAGTGGATTTTTCCAATTCATGGAAAACTTCTTTGGGGTTAACATGGCAGCACTATTAAATGGTCACTTCAATGAGGCTTTTGAGAACAATAACGCAAGCTCAGATCAAAACAGTTTAATGTCAATGGCCACAGCCAATGCACAAGCCCGTCGGATGGCAGCACTGGCAGCTGCAAACCAAGGTAAGAATGGCAGCAGCAGTGGCTCTGCTGGCAGCGGCACTTCCGGTAGTTCTGGTTCTGCTTCAAACATCTCCGGCAACGGCAGCAATGGCGGTAATAGTTCCGGTTCTAATAGCAATGGTCCTGGTTCAAATGGCGGTTCAACAGGTGGTAATCCTTCGGGAAATTCTCCTAATAATCCGAACAATCCAAACAATCCGAATAATCCAAACAACCCGAATAATCCCAATAATCCGAACAACCCAAACAACCCGGATAATCCCAATAATCCAGATAATCCGAACAACCCTGATAATCCCAGTAATCCAGACAATCCCAGCAATCCAGGCGATAATAATCCACCAGCTAGCAATAATCCTCCTGACACTGGAAACAACCCAAGTTTGCCTGGCGGCTCTAGCAATCCAGGTAGTGGCCCTGGTAATAATCCAGGTTCTGGCAATAATCCTGGATCCGGCGACACCGGTACATGCGTGTTAGGCTGTTATCCTGGCTGCGTTCCAGGTTGCGATCCCCAATGCACACCTCCTGACTGCCTCTTGGCTGGGGTCAATCCTGGTAATCTGCCAACGATTAACCCTGTACCAACAAATCCACAAGTAACCCAAAGTGTGAACACCCAAGACCAGAATGCCGCTATGTTGGCCTCCTTGATGGCCCAGCAGGAAGCACTAGAAGTTGAGGTCTTGCAATCAGCCCAAGCGACTGAATATCAATACATTGACCCTGATACTATTCCTCCACCAAACTACACGCCACCTTCAGCGAGTGTTTTGCAGGCACTCCAGTCCCGGCAGCAGCTTGTGCAGCATTAGTATTTAATAAATAAAAGGGCTAAACTTGAGCGATATGCTATAATATTTTTTTAAATTTAAATTAAGGACCCCATATGATGAAAAATCGTTTTATTAAATTTATCCGCGTTTATTGGAAAACTATTTTGCTCTATGCTGTTGTGGCGGCATTAGTTACCTTTTTGCTGGTCTTCCTTTATTATGGCGGCACCAGCTTCTTTGGCATGGAAGGCTTTTACCGCAAAAACATGTTGGCCCAGATGGGCATCTACATGCTGGTTTTCTTGTTTGTGGGTATCGTGCAGGCCTTTTTCTCTGCCTACATCTATATGTATTTCATGATGGGCGGCGGGATGAATAAGATGCTGAGCAAAGACAGCGCTGAAAAAGGCAAATCTGAGGTGAAGTGGGATGATGTGATCGGCATGGAAAACGCCAAGCGCGATGCGTGGGAAATTATTCAGTTCATTAAAGATGCAAATAAAGTCAAAGCCATGGGTGGCACCATGATCAAAGGTATTCTGATGGTGGGACCTCCAGGCTGCGGTAAGACATACCTGGCCAAAGCCATTGCCAGCGAATGCAAACTCCCCTTTTTGTCAGCCGTTGGTAGTGAATTTGTGGCCATCTTCATGGGTATGGGTGCGGCCCGCATCAAATCCCTCTTTAAAAAGGCCCGTGAACTGGCGGCGGTTGAAGGTGGATGCCTGGTCTTTATTGATGAAATTGATGCTTTTGCCACCCCTCGCGTGGAAGACCAAGGTTTTGGCGGCGGTATTTCGCATAATGCTACCATCAACCAGTTTTTGACTGAGCTCGACGGTTTGCGCAAACGCGAAAATAATATCGTGGTGATTGCAGCCACCAATATGCCGCCGGAAAAAATGGACACCGCTATCATGCGTTCCGGGCGTTTTGACCGCAAGATCACAGTGGAAAAACCAACCGCCCTTGAACGCGAAGAGCTCATCAAATACTATTTAAAGAAGGTCAACGCGGATACCGCTATTGATGTGTCCGCGATTGCTGAAAAATCCCAATGGTTCTCCCCTGCTGATATCAATAACATGGTGCGTGAGGCCAGTATTCTCTCCATGCGTGAAAAACGCACCACCATCACCCAGGATGACATGCTCAAAGCCATGAACGATGTCTTAAGCAACATTGAAAAAAGCGGCGAAGAAAAAATCCTCTCCGATAAGGTCAATGTGAAATGGAATGAAGTGATCGGCATGACCTCTGCCAAGGAAGAAGCCTGGGAATTGGTTGAACTACTCAAAGACCGTAACCGCGTCAAAAGTGTGGGCGGAAAAATTGTTAAAGGTATTTTATTGCTGGGGCCTCCGGGCTGCGGCAAGACTTATTTGGCCAAGGCCATGGCCACGGAATCTGGTTTTCCTTTTATTTCTGCCATGGGTTCTGATCTCGTTGGCATTTATGTCGGCGAGGGCGCCAAAAAGATGAAAAGTATTTTCAAAGAAGCCCGTCAATTGGCCAAGGCTGAAAGCGGATGCATTGTGTTTTTTGATGAGATTGACAGCTTTGCCACCCATCGCGTCGAAGAACGTGGCTACGGCGGGGGCATGTCGCACAATGCCACCATCAATCAATTCTTGACCGAGCTCGACGGCCTGCGCCAACAGGAAAATAATATCGTGGTCATTGCCGCCACCAACGTGCCGGAAAGCAAGCTTGACCATGCGATCCTGCGTGCCGGGCGCATTGAACGCAAAATCTATGTCAATTTGCCTAATCTGAAAGAACGCGTTGAGCTGTTCAATTTTTATTTGACCAAGGTCAAAACAGATGAATCTGTTAAGGCAGAGTTGTTGGGCCGTAAAACCTTATGGTTTTCGCCTTCGGACATTGACAGCATGATCCGTGAAGCTGGCCTGGTTGCCCTGCGTGAGAAACGCGATCATATCAACAGCAAGGACCTCTCCACGGCCTATGACCGCATTTTATATGGTGCCAAATCCAACACCATTTTAAGCCCGAAGGAAAAAGAATGGGTGGCTTATCATGAAGCCGGGCATGCCATCATTGCCTATATGCTTCACCCAACGGATGACGTGATCAAAGCCACCATTATCCCGCATAAGAATGCGCTTGGTTTTGTGGCCCCGCGTCCACGCGAGGAAGTGCATTTGCGTAACAAGGAATATCTTTTAGCTGATATCAAGGTGAATGTCGCTTCCTACGCGGCAGAGACCATTAAATATGGCACCACGACTAACGGCGTCTTTGGTGACTTTACCAGTGCCATGGAACTGGCCCATCACATGGTCTGGGTTTGCGGCATGGGGCGCAGCGGACAACTGGGCAATTGGCAGGGAATGGTTGACAATTACGGCCAATCCTTTATCTCAGACAAAACCAAAGAGACCCTGAATGAAGATGTGCAGTTTATCCTGCGTGAATGCTTAACTGATGTCACAAAAATCCTAACGGACAACCGCCCATTATTGGACTATTTTGCCCAGGAGCTTTTAGCCAAGGGCGAATTGGAATACGATGAGATTGAAGCTATTTTCCAGAAATTCGGGGTCAAAGCACCGATTTCACGCCCGATGCTGGTTGCCTAGTCACGTACTGCTTTGGGGCATGTTATTGCTATGCACCGTTCCTTTAATGAGCGGCTGCAAGGCCAAAAAGCTTGTCTTAGTCCGCCCAGTACCGACGGATATCCAAAAAAAGTTTGAGGCCAAATGCAAGAAGGACTATAACCTCAATGTCATCACCCGCATGGTGGGAAAAACATTTTGGATCTATGCCCCGACCGACAAACCTTTGTTTGATTTTGCGGCTGACACCCCAACCCCTCCAGACCCTTTAAAGAAGCCAGCCAAGTATGAACTGCTTTATATCAATGGTGAATTTAAAGATCAGGGTTTTAATTTTGAATACGATGTAGTCCCCAAAACAAAGTCGGACCTTTCGAATGAAGGCATCCGCAATGAAGGCACTGATTACTTCAATAAACTTTACAACAACATCTTCACGGCCATCACCGAGACCTTGCTTGATCCTGATCTGCCCATCTCCTTTGTGGTGATCGCAATCACGGACATCAAAAAGGGCCTTGAAGCACGCTACACCTTTTATCTGGAAGATTACCGCATGGCTTCTGTCGAAGGGATCCCTTATGATGAATTTAGCAAACGCGTCTTACAGGAGTCAAAAGGAAGTACGGAATACATCGGGGATGAGATCGGTCAACACTTGGAATATAATGATATCCAAATGCCGGATTTTCTGGCCAAGCAGATGGTCAATCGTATCCGCTTTAAATTCACTCAGAGTGATTTTCCGCCGCAGGAGAATTATGAGGAAGCGATTTTGGGGATCATTGCAGATACTACCCGTTACTACCACTTTACCAAGTTTACGGAAGTACGCACGGATGATATCCGCAATAAAAAGAAGATGATCTTTACTCCAAAGCAGTTGGATTATTTTGGGGAAGACAAGCCTAATTCCGCATCAAAAGAAAACGGCAAGTTGATCCACATTGTCTTCGAAAACGGCCAGACTTCGATCAAAGATCAATAATTTCTCGCAAATAAAAAGCCCATGTTCAATAACGAACATGGGCTAATTGAATGCAATTAACTATTAGGATACTTGGGTTACTGGCCCTACCAGCACTTGAACATCCGTTGGCTTCATGCCAATGATGATAGGATCAACTTCCTTGATTCCCTCCCGCTCAACCCTGGCCTCAAAGAGAGGATTAACATCAATCCTGACACCACCATTAGCATCCCTGGAAACACGCAAGGCATCTTTAGTTTGGCTTAAGTCGATACCACCGTTCTCAGGCTGTAATGAAGCTTGAGGCTCTTGGTAGCCACTATCCTCAGAGCCCTGACGAAAACGACTTTGAAATCCTTGGTTTCGTCTATCTTCCGCAGGAGCTTGGGTTATCTCTACTTGCTTTGCTTTTTTACGTAAGTATGTAGCATATTTATCGATATCCCCGATGAGAGCAGGATAAGCTTCTTCTGCTGCATTAATAGTTGCATAAGCAACCTTCAATGCATTTGGATCAATCGTATTTATTTTTTCATCTTCTATTCTCATGTTTTGAGAATAAGGAAAAAGGGCATTTAAATCAGTATCAAATACTGTCCCAGTGGAAGGTCCTGAAGAATTTAATTTGACTAAATGAACAACATCTTCATCTGCAAAAAATGCATACCCAGGAACCTGAATAGCAGGTAAATCCAACCTTGTGCTTATCCCATCCACTGATTTCGATGCCGAGACTGTTCTAATATACGTTCTAAGTTCAGCTCTACCTTTATCTGAAGGTAAATGTACAATAACTTGAGAAAGTTCTGAAACTATATCCTGCTTACTAGTGGCGTCATTGGAGCTAATAGTTCCATCAAATTCAACATACAGATGCTGCATTGTTGCTGTCTTATTTCCTTTGGTATCATGATGGAATTGAACTGCTTCTGCTTCGACACCGTCACGAATAATCAGGAGACTATTGTTATTTCCTTTAACTGTATAATCCTCATAAGGAACATGAATATAGGTTGTGGCACCCCCTTTAAGACTCAGACTCAGTAATTTCTTAGCAGCACTTTGATAATCAACTTGCGCAGTGGCTAAAGGTGATGTTAACACCAGCCCCAGAGCCAAAAGACTCTTGGCAGACATGGCTTTATCTTTTCTAGAAAAAACGATGGCTAAGCCTTTTCTATAAACTTCCAGCCCTGCTTTTTTCTCAGGATGTGCTTTTTCATATCCAAGGATAGTCGTATCAACTGCTATGACCTGAGCCTTCCATTGATCGGTGCCATGAACATAATGTTGAGCTGTTGGACCAGTATGAAAATCAATGTCCTTTGAACCAAGATTAACCGTATAACCTTCCGAAGAATTAGAAGCGTATAAGCCATTAACGTAAACTTCATTAAGCCCATTGCCATAGACTTCAAAACCATTATGATCTATGGTAGGTTGCACTTCGACCGCTGGAGGAAAATCACCAGTTTGAAATGGATTCTCTTCCGTGATGCTTCCTGGAGCTACAACCGCTAATAGATGACTTTCAACAGCTTGTAAATTAGCAAGCTTTTGAGGATCATTAAAAGCATTGGCTTTTCTAGCTTGCTGAACTTGAGTTTCGATAGCTTGTGCAAGTCCCTTAACATCAGATTGCCAGAAGGTAGTACTCTTGGCCATGATGTAATAATCAAATGCTCTTGGTGTCAAAGAATCAATTGATGTATCTTTACCAAAATGATGAACTGAAGGATTGTTCTTTGAAAAATCAATGACTAGGGTATGGTATAAACGATTACGTTCCATACCAATACCACCATCCATTCTCGAATAAAACGCAGCGCCTACTCTTGAATTACCAAATTCTTGAGTATAGGAAAATTCCTTACCATCAAATGACATGGTGACGTTTGGGTTTCCATTTTGATCTGGAAAGGAATAATCAAAACGATTTATTTGTGCAACTACCGGAACCTGCACAAGTGCTTGCCCCACTTGAGCACCAGCGATTGAACTACTTATAATTTGATTGGCAGGGCTGTCAAGTTTACTTAAAGCAAAGTTGATGGTCGGGATATCTTTAGGTGTGTACTCTTTAAGAGCGTGTAAACCTTCGTCTATGTTGGACTTCGCCTGTTTCTCTTCTGCTACAGTAGGCGTATTATTAAGATCTCTTACATCACTGGTTGGCCATGTTATCATCTTGGTTTTAGCACTGAACCTAAGCTCTGATGGAGCTGAACCTGAAGCGAAACTAATTTCCATATCAATCGACCCATCGGGATAAATAACCACATAATAACCTTTATTTGTAGGTGAACTGCTCAAAGGAAGACGAATGGTGGTTGGCTTTGCTGGTGCTTTGATATTTTGGGCTGCAGCCACTCCAGGCAAGGTTGCTCCCAGCAGGCTCAAGCCAAGGGGTAAAGCAGCTACAGCCAAAGTAAAACTTCGCATGGCAGCACTACGGTCAGCAGCGGTCATTGCAGCTTCACTTGTTACAATATTTTGTCTTTCTCCCGCGCCATAATAACCGCCAGAAAAATACTTACGCGGTAAGCTCTCTTGAGTGACAGGATCAATATCTTCCTTAATAAAGTTGAATACACCTTTCTTATAGGCCCGTAAATATTGACGGAAAATGGCCTCATTGGTGGCTTCATCATTTTGATCAATACCTTTGACCGTTGATTTATTGGCGTAAGCACGGTTAAGCAACGCTTCTTTTAAATTGCGCTTAAACCATACAGCCAAGGACTGGGCGTAGAAAATCTGGCGCAGGGTGGAAAAATTCTTGTCATTGTTGACTTCACGTTCAATCTCAGGAAGAACGATTTGACGGATGACTTGGGAGCCGATTTTATGAGTATCATTAAAAGATTGCTTCGTCGCTTCGCTCCTCGCAATGACACTTACGGCATTATGCTTGGTCAATGATAAATAATCTTCTTCTAACATCACCTTCAAATGACCGCTTAAGATAAACGCGGTTTGACCATGTTCATAAATCTTTACTTCTTGTGGCACGATCCATACCTTATTAAAAGTATTCACCGGAATTTGGGTGGTGCCATACTTTTGCTTGGCTTGAGAATAAACCGTATCCCAGAAGGTTTTACCTAAAGCGCTTTGGGGATATATTAGAGAAGCAGTCAATTGCTTAAGCATATAATCCTGGGCTAATAAATCACGGCCCATGGCCGTTTCACCTAAAGATTGCGGGATCATACGGTCTTTTTCATAAGGAGAAAGGTTGACCCAGACGTCTTTATCAGGAATGGTCAAAGCAGCGAAAAAATATTTGATCATGCGGTCAGATTCGTCTTTCAACGCTTGACCAGATAAATGTGAATCTGCTGGATCAACGATGAAATCAAAAAGAAATGGGTTATCACGATGCACGGTCAAGCCTTTGATCAAGGCAGGATCAAAGCTGGGACTCACAGTGACCATGGTGCCGGGAGTTGGCAAATTTAATATGTTATCGGCCTGGGCGGCTGGTATGGGCCCTATGGAATTTAAAATAAAAAAAGAGATGACGAGTAGATTGGTGATTTTAGCCATTTAGTTTCTCCATTAGAGATTTTTTGAATTCAAATCGGATTTAAAAAAAGAATAACACATATTTCGAGCTTGTCAAATTAGGTCCAACGTATAAAATAATAAAAATGTATAAGTTATTCAATAACAACGACTTAAGCATGTTAAGAAAATATTAAATTTAATCAGAATACTAATTTTTTAAAATTACTTTACGACCCTCAATCTTCAATTTGCCATTGACCAAAAGCTCAATGGCCTGAGGGTAAATGCGGTGTTCTGCAGCGTGGATTTTTTCGGCGAGACTCTCCAGGGTGTCATTGGATTCAATGCGCACTGGCTCCTGCACGATGACCGCCCCTTCATCCATTTGTTCGACCACAAAATGGACAGTGGCCCCTGTCACCTTGGCGCCATACTCAAAAGCATCCTTCATGGCATGCATGCCTTTAAATGCCGGTAATAGGGAAGGATGGATGTTGAGGATTTTATTGGGGTATTGATCAACAAAATAGCTGCTGACCAAACGCATGTAACCTGCCAGCACCACAAAATCAACATGATATTCATGCAAATGCTGGATAATGGCGCGATCAAGCGAAACACGATCAGAAAAATCTTTCGGATTAATATAATAGGCTGGGATTTTGGCCTGCTTGGCAATCTCAAGGGCGTAAGCGTCTTTTTTATCTGAGATCACGACTTTAAGATGCGCTTTGATCTGACCTGCGTGAACGGCGTTGATAATGGCCTGCAAATTGCCACCGCGCCCTGAAGCTAAAACCGCAAAATTCATGACTCACCTTTCAAATTGTATTTCAACAATCCAATCACACCAACTACCATAAATATACCACCTACTGAGACCAAAATCCAAATACGTTCCACATATTGAGACAAGAAGGAACTGATCATCATGGCGATCAAAAAAGCTAAATAAACCACAAATTCCATGGCTGCAAAAACCTTGCCCGACATTTCCATGGCACAGATTTTATTGACCACCGTATAAGGCGCCACCATGACAGGGCCTATAACCACCCCTAAAATAAATGATAGCCCTAAGGCCCACAGATGACTATGCGTCACCTGCACAATGCTCGCAAAAGCAATAACAATAAATCCACCTAAAACCAGCGACCAAAATATAATTTTGTAAGCTGTGATTTTCTTGCCCCATTTTCCATACGCCAGGGTCCCTAAGAACAGTCCTACCGTCGATGATACAGCCAAAAACCCCAGGTCTGTCGTGACACTATGAAAAACCTGCTGGATAAAAATAATGATCACCACATAAATAGCACCAACGGCTGACAACAGGATGAACATAGTCCAAAAAATAAAGCTGATTTCTTTTTGGGAGCGGATATAGCTAATCCCCTCCAAGATTTCATGCCAAATATTCTTTTGTGCCTTGATCATTTCCTTGGTGCCGCCAATAATGGCTTTCTTGTTGGGAAAGCGATACTGCAGCGCGGTGATTGAAAAAACCAACGCTGCCGATAAAAAATAACAACCAGTGTCCCAAAAAAAGCCAGATAAGAAACCCGTGCGTTCCACGATATAGCTACCCAAAAGCACACCCAAACCTCCGGCCAACATGCCGGTGATGGTGGAAAGTGAATTGGCCACATGCAAATCATCCTCGTGCACGATTTCAGGAAGAAAAGACATCTTGGCAGGGATATAAAAACGGCTTAGTGTGGCAATGCCAAAGACCACCAGATACATCGGCCACATAAAAGGAAGACGGATCAAATAAAATGCAGCCAATAAAATCAACACTCCCTGGATCAAATAAGAAACAAACAGGGTTGTTCGCCTGTCCCAGCGGTCAATATAAACTCCAGCGATAGGACCAATGATAAAGGTTGGGATGATGGCAAAACAAAATAATTTGGACATCTCCATGACAGAACCCGGATGAAGCGCTGTCATCATTCCCACCAAGGCCATCTGGTAGACCCTGTCCCCGAATTGGGATATGAGCTGGGCAAACCAGAAGCGGAAAAAATCCCGGCTTTTATGATCGCAGATGAAGTTCCACATAATTTAAATGCTCAGTTGCATGTTGTTTCTGAAAAGTTGTTGCATCTTTGAGACGCAATAAATTTTGATAAGCGGCCCTCGCGGCTGGCCAATTTTTCTCTGCCTCAAAGATGGAGCCCAAATTAAACCAGGCATCCGTTTGAGTAGGATTTAATGTGACTGTTTTTAAAAAAGCATTGATTGCATTTTGGTTCTTGCCATTCTGGGCCTCATAAATCCCGATGGCCAGCCACCCTCTGGCATCAATACTTTTGCCCTCAAGAAGCTGTTCATGAATATGCATCATGGTTAATTTCTCTTGGGCCTTAACCATGATCTCATCTGAAGTATCATCAAAGGCAACATACTGCTCTAAGCCTTCGATCCATTTCCCCTGCTGACATAAGGCCGTGCCTAAGGCGGTGTGGTACTTAGGATTTAAAGGCTCTGCTTTAATCGCCAGTCTAAAATGCTTTTCTGCGTCGGGAACATCATTGCGATAAACGCTGAGCATGGCCATTTCACTTTGGACCCGAGGATTATTCGGTTCAAAAAAAAGCGAACGGCTGATCATATTAAACTCATTGGCCGCATAGATGCTTTGTTCTACTGCAATCACAAGCAAAAAGGCCAAAAATCCACCAGCTACTAATTTCATAAATTCAGGCTTAATAATTTTTCTCTCCAGGTTCTGCTGATACGCCCATTGAAAAGCCATCACCATGCCGATAAATACCGGGATGCAAGCCTCATAAAGAAAATGATCGGCGGTGGATATGCGTCCGCTCCCCACACCGATACTAGTGACCAGCTGTGATACAGGCAAAAGTTCAATGGCAAACCAAGCGATTAAAAAAAGCACAAAAGCCTTCATCCGCCGGATGCAGGCAATAAAAAGAAAAAAAGCTGCAGCCCAAAAACCAAGCGCTATTAGCGCTTGAGGGTCACCAAGTGAACTAATAAGATCACGGCATCGGTCATAATGCAAATCCAGCGGCCAGACAAAAAGACGCAAATCAGTGATCACAGAACGCAAAAAGGTTAGAAAACCAAAAAAAACGGCGTGAGGCAAGTTCGAGGAATGCAACTGGGTGATGCCAAAAAATTGGCGTAAACCAATATATCCAGCGATACTGATCAAAAAAGGCCAGAGGGTTTTAAATTTTTCAGGCCATGCATGGCTTTGGTCCGTAAAAAAATAGGCCACCATCACCAGAGGAACAACGCCGGCAGATTCTTTGCATAACAAACCTAAAGAAAAGGTCACCAGCGTCAAAAAGCCCAGATACCACGAACGTTGCTTATAGTATTCAAAGAACAAATTAAGAGTCAATAAGGCAAAAAAGGCACTTAATAAAATCGCCCGGCCAGGGATATTGCAAACCGCCTCCCATTGGATGGGATGAATAACAAATAAGAGCCCCGTCCAAAAACCTATTGCAATATTATTTGTAAGCCTTCCTACCAGAAGAAATACCAAAAGCGCGTTTAATATATGCAGGATGAGATTATCCAGGTTATAGAAAAAAGAATTGAAACCAAAAAATCGATATTCCCCCATAAAACTCAAATTAATCAACGGCCGGTAATACGACTGGTCATGGAAATAACCCTCTTTAAAAAGTCCTGGGATATTGCTGAATGATTTGATAGCAGGATTTTCGACGATGGAGACGCGGTCATCCATGATCCGAAATGGCGCAGGAAGCACGGAACCAAAGGCCACTATCCCTAAAATAACAATCACAGCAATGCGTAAGAGCATAAAGCCTTGCAAGAAAGCCTAAAAATAAGCCGACGAGAGGATTTGCACCCCCGGCCTGCTGTTTACGAAACAGCTGCTCTACTCGCTGAGCTACGTCGGCATAAATGCGACCTATTATAACTTATCCCGCTACAAAATCCACATTACAAAATCTAAATTGTATTTAGGTAAGAAATTTTTTGATCTCTGCAACTACCTGCGGGTCCAAAGGATCAATCTTGGAGTCAAAACGGGCCACCACTTGCCCCTGCGGATTAATAAGGAATTTATTAAAATTCCATGTAATGGGACCGTTAAATCCTGATTGGGTCGTCAAATACCGGTACAGCGGAGCTATATCGTCACCTTTGACACTGATCTTGGAAAAAAGTGGGAAAGTAACATGGTACTTAAGGTCACAAAATTTCTCAATATCTGCGTTCGTGCCTGGTTCCTGATTTTTAAAATTATTTTCCGGGAAAGCCAGTACCACAAAATCTTGGGCCTTATATTGTTTATATAACGTCTCCAGGGAACGGTACTGTGGCGTATGTCCGCAACGTGACGCCGTGTTAACAATCAAAACCGTTTTACCTTTAAAATCAGCTAAACTCTCATCCTTTCCATCAATCGTCTTCATCGTGAAATCATAAATGGTGGGGACAGGTTGTTGTGCCTGAACATTCTGACCTGGCCCAAGAGCACAACATACAATCAGAAATAAATTTAATATCCTCATCGTAAGAAACCTCCGTTTGTCATAATTCCCGAATAAATGGGGACGTCTCCGATTTAAATTAAATCGGAGACGTCCCCATTTGTTTTTTAACTAGCACCAATGAACCAACCAGCTAGAAATACTAAAAGGCCGCCCACAATGACTTGGAATGCTGCGGATAAAAATACAGTGTCCATAAAACGCCAACGGATGAGGGAAATGATCAGCAGTTCGAAAACCACCACGATCATGGCAATCATCGTCGCCAGATGAAAATTAGGGATTAAATAGGGAAGTGTGTGGCCCAAACCACCGATGGCCGTCATAAACCCACAAATAATCCCGCGGACCAAGGGCGCACCGCGGCCGCTGAGCTTACCATCGTCGGATAAAGCTTCGGCAAATCCCATGCTGATACCAGCCCCAACGGAAGCTGCCAAACCTACCTTGAAGGTCTGCACGGTATTACTTGTTGCAAAAGCAGCGGCAAACAATGGCGCCAGGGTCGAAACAGAGCCATCCATAAGCCCCGCCAAGCCTGGCTGCACAAAACGCAAAATAAAAATCTTTTTGGCTACATGCTCTTCAAGGTCTAACTCACCAGCCTGGGCCTGTTTGTCATTGATGCTTTCCGCTGCTGCCTCATGCTTCTGCTCTTCCTGGGCCAAGTCTCCTAAAAGCTGTCTGACCGATGCATCCTTGGCCTGTCGGGCCGCTGCTTCATAAAATTTGCACGCATCTAATTCCATCAGTGCCGCCTGTTCACGGGCCTTTTCCGGACGGATGGTACGTAACAGCCAGGATGAACGCGGCACGTGAAAACCTCGTACATCTTCACGGCGAATCAATGGTATATGTTCACCGAATTTCTTTTGGTACAATTCAATGAGACGATGACGGTGATTGGACTCTTCATCCGCCATTTTGTCAAAAAGTTCTGCCGTGGCTGGAAAATTCTGCCTTAGTTCATTGGCAAAATCACGGTAAATACGGCCATCTTCTTCCTCGGCTGTGATGGCCAGGGCCAAAAGCTGGGATTCATTCATATCACAAAAACGCATAATAATTCTCCTTATCCATTACATAAACAACAACGGTGATGGCGTCTGCGGGATCATTGGGAAAACCGTGCTTAATTGATCATCACTTAAGAGCATATGCTGCTTTAAGACCTCAGCAATCACACTGCGAAAATCAGTGGTCACATCCAAATCCCGTTGCTCATACAAACTATCGCTATCGAGTCCCGGCCAATGGCCTTGAATCACTCCGCCTTTGACGCTGCCACCCATCACCCACATCGCATTGCCATGGCCATGATCAGTGCCACCGTCGCCATTCTCTTTAAAAGTGCGGCCAAACTCAGACATCACAATAATGACCGTGTCATTATACGCGTTCCCTAAGCCATTGACTAGTGCAGAAAGACCATTTCCCAAGCCACTCAAATGCCCGGCCAATTGGCCCTTGACCGCACCTTGGTTCACATGCGTGTCCCAACCGCCCAAATCCAAAAAAACCAATTGGATATTTTGGTCTGCATTGATCAGTTGGGCCAGACGTGTGGCACTATCACTAAAGCCATTGGGTGACGGAGCACCTTGAGAGGCCATTTCCATATGTTTTTGCAGATCACTCATCAACTGCTTGCGGGCTTGCTGGCCTTGCATATAAGCTTGAGACAAAGGATCATCTCCTTTATAAAGCATATCAAAGGCACGCTCGACCATTGGCCGGTCAATGGCCATGGGATGATCTTCATTCTTGCCCAAGACCGTATTGCTCACACTCATCCTACCCTGAAAAATCCTGGGCAAGATAGGGCCAATGCTCAAAGCTTGGGTCGGCGCATGGGCCCCTGGCAATACTGACAAAAGCCTGTTCATCCACCCGTCGGGTGTGGAAGGATTTCCAGGAGTGCCGCATTCCATAAAATTCTGCGCGTCAAAATGTGAACGGGTAGGATCTGGCGAGCCGCAAGCATGCACAAAACTTAAAGTTTTATTTTGCCATAAAGGAAACACTGCGTTTAAGGCGGGATGCAATCCAAAATATCCATTTAAATCAAGCATCCCTGCTTGGCTGTCGGATGGAATGGCAATGGTTGGCCTGGCATCATAATAACGGCCGTCGCCGTGAGGGACCACGACACTCAAGCCATCCACCGCACCGCGCTGAAAAAGCACAATAAGCTTTTTCTTCTTCAAATCAGGATTGGTTTGCAAAATTTGATCATCAAGCCCTGCGGCCCAACCATCGAGCCCAAGAGGAAAAAGACTAACCACAAAAATTGAAGCCAAATATTTTAAAAACTGCCGACGGTCCATGTCCATATATCACCCCTCAGCTTAAAACTACTTTTTCATCATCTCAGGGCTGCCCAACAGCACGACAGCCTGTAGGCGTTGTGGCGTCTGTTCAACAGCCTGCATGGTGGTATCTGAAAAATGATGGCCAAAAACATCCAACAACTCATCATAGCTCACTGGGAACTGATCATCATTAATATTGACCCGCCCAAAACCAATAGCCGTTGCAAAATTGATACGCCGCAGCATCCCGTCGGGATTAAGCCAGGCGGCCTGGGTATTTTTATAGCCGTCAGGGGTCAAGCATCCATACAAGGGTTCGCCTAATTGCTGCAGCATGCCGACCAAAGGACGATCATTGGTGACATCTTGGCCTGAAGCCCGCATGACGCTGACGATATACTGAAAAGGCGTCTTGAATTTACTTTCATAATTTTTATCATCCCAAAACTGCGGGCTTTTAAATAGCGCATCAAGCACCTGACGGATATCACCATCAGAGGCTTCATAAACCTGGGCCAAATTAGAGACCAATTGCGGATCTGGACTATCCGCCACAAAGTATTGTGCTAATTGAAAACAAATGTGTTGGGCGGTCTGAGGGCTCTTGGCCAAAACATCCAATGCTGCATCCACCTCATCTTCACCACTGCCTGAAATACTTTGGCCTAAAAACACTTTATCTGTGGCATCATGGCGACGAGGATTAAAATAAAAATCGTAGCTCACCTCGTCATTGCCTGGCTGTTTTCCTTGAAACCCCCAACCAGTCAAAATCCGGGCCAGCACAATCACATCATCCTGGGTGTAACCGCCATTGACTCCAAGTGTATGCAATTCCATGAGCTCTCGCGCATAATTTTCATTAAGCCCCCGGGCTTTTTTAGCATGGTTGAAACTATTGGGATCAACATTCTGCCAATTATCGAGATAAAACAGCATGGCTGGATGTTTAGCGGTCGCCTCAAGCAGGTCCCGAAAACGCCCCAGCACATAAGGACGTATGGCCTCGCGTTCGTAATCCCCAATCCATAAATGGTCCAAGCCCTTTTGGGAAAAAACATTAAAATGATTAAACCAAAAATCAACCATCAGCTCCTCAAGCTGACGAGGGCTTTCAATGGCCTGCATCAGGCGCGCTTCTTGCGCCTCACGCACGATGATCTGGGCTTTTTTTCGTTGGGACTTGACCAACTCGGGATCAGGCCGCTGCCCATTGATCCGCGGAGGTGGCCCATACTCTTCGGTAAGTTCATCAAAACCCATATAATATGTCTCAAGAGCTTTAAGTTGCTGAGTCAATTGCGCAGGTTCTGAGATATTCTCAGGATGCAGTTGCTGTTGGATGTAATTATCAATGCCCATAGTATTAACACGGTCAATATCGCCGGGGCTCGGGCCAAATCCCAAGCGGTTTAACACATGCAGGGCTTTTAATTGTTGGGGAATTTCTGCCGCGTAAGACGGCTGCAATAAACCCAAGGTAAGTATGGCAGATAATAGAATTGTCTTCATATCATCTTCCTTGAGAACAGGTCAAAGGGCTTGACTAATAGCCTTGGGAAAACAAAAAGAAAATTACCGCCGAGGCAAAAAGGCAATAAAAACCAAACCAAAACCATTTGCCACCTTCGAGCCAGCTGGAAAGCCATTTGAGCGCGAAAAGGCCTGCAATAAAACTTAAAACCATCCCGATTAAGCTCGGGAAAAAGATACTCAAGCCAACATGCCCACCCGTATGCTCTGCTTTTAAAAACCTCAAACCTTCTTTCAAAATCACAGCCGGAGTCAAAATCACAGCCAGGGCAAAACTAAAATCTTCCAGCTGCTTTTTTCCAATACCCAATATCAAGCCCGTTGAAATGGTCGCTCCCGAACGCGAGAATCCACGGAAAGGCAGGCAAAGGCCTTGCACCATACCAATAATTATAGCAGGGATAATCCCAACTGCAGATTTTTCTGTTGATGCTGTCTTAAAGCCTGTGCAGAGAATCAAAGCCCCGACCACAGCCAAGCCTCCGGCAATGATGAGCAAATTACCAAACAGATCTTCGATCTCTGCGTGAGGCGTGCCTTTAAGGATAATTTTTTCAATCAGGACCTTTAGAATCAAGGCGACAATACCTGTCGCTACAGTGGCCGCTATCATTGTTTTGATGGCCGTACCAGTCGCTTGGGGAGAACTAAAAAAATTCTCCTTCCATGATTTCCAAAAAAATACAATCACAGCGAACATGGTGCCTGTATGCAGCATGACGAGCAATAAGGTCAATTCCGGCGATGTTGGGTCCAAGCCCATGAGCTTCTCAGCCACAATCACATGAGCTGAGCTTGAGACAGGCAGCAATTCAGCAGCGCCTTGAATAATGGCCAGGATCAATATTTGGGGGATGCTAATCATATTTTTCCTTCAAAAGTATTATAAAATTTAATTTTTAGAAATGTGCCATTTCCTTAAGTTATTATTTAGAGAAATGGCCTCTCAGAGCGTAATAATAACCGTATTTGGCCACGATTTCAATGGGCGTATCAAAAAGTTTGCTGATATGCCCCTGGGTTAAGACATCTTCCTTAGGGCCGTCCAAAAAAAGACGGCCGTCCTTCATCAATATCACCCGTTTGATGGCAGGGATAATATCGGATAGATGATGGGTGACCAAGATAATACTGGTGCCTCGCTTCACAATCTTTTCTAAAATGCTTGTGAATTTATACAAGGCATGCAGATCAAGGCTATTGGTGGGCTCATCTAGAATCAAAGCCTTAGGGTCATGTACCAGGGCCCGTCCGATCAAAAAACGCCTGGCCTCGCCGGAGGACATATAATTAATGGTGCGGTCCTTGAGGTGTCCAATTTCCAAAAAATCAATCACCCCTTCTGCTTTCTTGCGCATGGCAGTGGTGATATGTTCATTAAACAATCCAATGCTGCTAAAAAAACCAGATAAAATCACCTCCATGCCCGTAATGTCCCGATTGCAATCATACTGCAGATCATTGGACACAATGCCCAAAAGCGAGCGTAGATCAAAAACATCCCAGGTTTGCCTGCCCCAAATTTTGAACGAACAATTCTCTGAAGGGATAGGATAATATTGACGGGTAATCACCTTGATCAAGGATGATTTGCCTGCACCATTAGGCCCCAAGATCGCCACATTCTCTCCCTCTGCAATCTTTAGGGAAACAGAATCCAGCACCTTCTGGTTTTTACCCTTAATCACCGTAATATTTTTGAAATCAATGAGAGGCGCTTCCATGCCCGCCATTATAACCTAGCTATTGGTTTATTCCAAGAAATGCAGAAAGGCTTTTAAGCGGCTGGATTGAAATGCTTTCAATCATCACACCTGGTGCGCGTTGCCATTGGGCAAGCTGGGCAGGAGAAATGTGGAATTTAATCGCTATACCATTGTTTTGGGTTTGCAAAACTTTATTGGTAGGGGTTAAATCGATACCACCTCTATCTAACATCTTCGATTCCATTTCAGATCGCATGGCGGCACTAGGCTTGCTATCAAGTATACGTTGATATTCAGTAATGAATCCCTTAGTACGATCCAAACGCTTTTTCGCCTCTACAATTTTAGTCTGCAATATTTCATTAATTTTACTCTCAGTTGATATTACATGCTCGGAAGATGCGATAATTTCTGCAGAAGATCGCAGACCATCTTCTAAACCCTCAGCCGAATTCTTCAAATTTGGTAGCACCTCAGAATATGTCGTCCCACGGAATGCCTCAACAGCGGCACGAAAGAACTCCTCGGCCCTTACAGTTGATAATTCTAGTTCAAAGATAGCAGCCATCTCCCTAACTTGAATGCCACCACTATATTGAGCAAAGGGAGGAGCTTGCATCAATCTTCTGGATTCATCCAATAATCTCTGTAATTCTGGAATTTCGATTCTCTGATCCATGGTTACATATTGGTCCACCAATTCAAAAGTTAGACGGGGAACTTCCAAATATTGATGCATTTGAAGCAAAGTCAAACCTTCCACCCCTTCAGGTATTTCTTCTAAAAGAAATTCTTTCCATTCACCATTATCAATGGCCATAACTCTTCGATGTCTAACCAGCCGTCCTTGGTCAGGTGTGGCTAACAACTTTCCTTCTCGAACGAGATTAGCCCCATGTTCGGCAAATTCAGAGGAATCTGTTAAAACACGACCATCATAGAGTTCAAGTACATCAACTGTAGAAATCCCTTCAAAACCAAATTCCCACATTATAAGAGTTGTCAAATATGATATAGACCTACAATTCCATCCATCACCATTGAGCGCATCAACCATAGAATTCAATTTTTTATTATATGGTTTAGACCAAAATATGATGCCACGTTGGACCAAGAGCGTCGTTGCTACTGCCAAATGGAACCGTTCTTCAGGAGAATTCTTTAATTCCTCAAATTTCTGACGAAATTCCTCTCGTAAAGCGCTAAAGACCTCATTAGGGTGAAGAGTACCCAATGCTAACTCACCTTCAACTTTCTTCCAAATTGAAATCAAGTCTGAATTCTCTCCAATGTCATGACCTCTGCTGAAATACCGGAGAAATATTTGGTTTAACAATACTTCAGCTGGAAGCCTTAATTGGGTCTTACGTTTGCGGAAAAAATCATATAGAATCTCTTGCCGTAAAACGGCTTCGCTTTCTGGCGTCATCGCCCCGTCCCCAACCGCCATCGCAGGACTTACTGATGTCGCTTTAGGCAAACCATTGGTAAAATGAAATCCTTTGGTTTTAAAAGCTTCCATGAAATATCGGATTAATTTTGGCACGGACCTGGGTGTGAGAAATGTATAGTAGAAATACTGTGAATAAGTAAAATTAATAGCCACTGGTTCTATTGGACCATCTGTTAGAATATCTACAATCTCATTAACTCTTTGCTTCATCCTCTCATCCGTTAATCGATCTGACAATTCGTTGGCTATCGCATCGAAGTCAATGGTTACAATGGCCTTTCCACGAACATTAGTCTTAAAACTTACTATGTCCGAAAAGAAATTCACTGATTCAAAGGCATTTTGTAATACAGGATGATCCTGCCCAAAACTATCCTTTTCCATTTGTTTACCTTCCTCTGCACCTCTGACATATGGATCAAACCATATCATTTTTCCAGCTAAAATTAATCTTTGAGCTAAATAACCCACCCAGTTACCTATATTAAGTTTATTAAAGCCATATCCAACATCATCATGTTGATCAATATTGATCAAACTTACATCTCGAGAAACGAAGCCTTTCTTTAAGAGCCAAAGTATCCATTGATAGACATTATCATGATCCAAGGTCACGCAAACAGGGATATGCCTACTTCCGTTAGTCAAGATACGGGCTTTGATAAAATTCCTAAAGGAATCAATTTCGATTAAAGGCTCATCTTTTTTAAGATTTATTTCAAAATCATCTACAGGAACATAATCGATATGCACATATTCCCAAGGAGCAATTTCAACATAATGATCAGAACCTTCCTCGGTTCCATTTAAGTAGAATTTATAATAAAATTCTTTCATCCCATTTCGTTCAATAGGTAGGTAAATACAGTTTTCTGCATCATCATAAGAAATATAATCAAGATCTACCCCATAAGATCGAAGTACTTCTATATCACTTTTAGCTGGATCTAGATGATTTCCCCTTAAGAACCTCATTAACTCTAAATACCCTTTTTTGGATTCAGAATATGAGCTCAAATGAGGAAGTATGCTCCTGCCAATAATCCCACCCATCAGCTTTATAGCCTCTACGACTCTTGGATCCTCTTGTGATCCAACCACCTTCATCGCCCCATCCCTTGTTTTCATCATCGTGTCTCTAATTTTTTGAAAAAAACCTAATGTTACTCCTACAATCATAGAACCAAATAGATGAGCGCTCATCCCAGGGATTCCATACGCTCTTAAAGAATTTTTAGGCTGATTTAAACTTGCTGCTAAAGATTGGCTATCTTGCCAAGGCACTAATTCATCGTTCTTTACCGCCCCAAGGAAAATACTATCATTGCTTCTTGGATTTACCTCCGCAGCCAACTGATTTAAATTAAACCCTTCAAGGCCTGTAGAAAACTGTTCTTCAGTAATTCCTTTGGATTCTAGCAATCGTCTTATTGGTTCGAACTTTCCTTTACTCCAAAGTAAATGCGCATAATTAACAACCGGAACCAAAGCAAAAATATTTTTCACATTCG
>Ga0206849_1034_pt1 | contig 27888 bp, 21 predicted proteins | sample Alteio_BWOrgCont_15_FD_152892 | JGI IMG/M metagenome (GOLD analysis project Ga0206849, IMG submission 152892) | Enriched cells from forest soil in Barre Woods Harvard Forest LTER site, Petersham, Massachusetts, United States -... | ecosystem: Environmental > Terrestrial > Soil > Temperate forest >...
TCGAGGACGAGAATCCGCGCTGGTCTCCGGATGGGAAGCAGATTCTATTCACCGGGCAGACCGCGGTTCACCAGTTTCCGAAACTGTATATCGCAGATTCCGCGGGCGGCGCTGCCTCGCAGCTTGCTGTGAAGGATTTCGACAACATCGCAGGAGAATTGTGCTGGCCCGCGACTGGTTCGGTCCTTTTTACGGTTGGCGTTAAGGGCGAAACACATATTTTTCGCGCGGATTTGGCTGCACGCATTTTTACGGCGGTGACTTCGGGGCCGCGGGGCATTCACGCGTTTGATGTGAACGAGAGCTCGGGGAAGATGGTTTATCTCGCGAATGATTTCCAGCATCTAGATGATCTTTACATTTCTAATTTGGATGGCTCGGGCGAGCATCAGTTGACGCATGTGAACAGCGAATTGTGGGCGCAATTGGAACTTCAGCCTGTAGAGCGATTGGCATACAAGAGTACAGATGGCTGGGCTGTCGACGGTTTTTTTGTGAAGCCGCTCGGCTGGCAAGCCGGCAAGAAATATCCCATGGTGCTGGTGATTCATGGCGGGCCGGAAGGCATGTTTGGCGTGGACTGGTATCACGAGTTCCAGGTGTACGCGGCGAAGGGCTACGCGGTTTTTTTCTGCAATCCGCGCGGGTCGACTGGCTACGGAGAGAAGTTCGAGCGCGGCGAGATCAACAATTGGGGCGTCATGGATTATCAGGACATCATGGCTGGAGTGGATGCCGCTCTGAAGCAATATCCCTGGGTGGATGCGAATGATTTGGGTGTGACGGGCGGGAGCTACGGCGGGTACATGACGAACTGGATCGTTTCGCATACCAACCGCTTCAAGGCCGCAGTGACGCTGCGGTCGCTATCCAATTTCATCAGCGACGACGGCACGCGCGACGGGGCTTACGGCCACGAAGACTATTTCAAGGGAATCATCTTCGACGACTACGACCAATACTGGGACGCTTCGCCTCTAAAATATGCGCGCAACGTACGCACACCCACGCTCATTCTTCATTCCGACAATGATTTCCGCGTTCCCATCGAGCAGGGCGAACAATGGTTTCGCGCGCTACAGCATTATGGCGTGCCTTCGGAGATCGTCTTTTTTCCGCGTGAGAACCACAATCTAACGCGGACTGGCGAGCCCAAGCACCTGGTCGAAAGCCTGAACTGGCAACTCTATTGGTTTGACCGCTATTTGAATGGCAATTCCAGCGCGAAACCACCCGACGCGCAGTAACTGGGCAATAGCCTAAATTCATTCCTTCCTGGTCGACCGCTTGGGGCAGAAAAGCCGCTACTACTAGGCTATGTAGTTGATTACAAAACTTTTACATGAAAATGACTTGCATCTGAATTAGGACCAATCTAGTCTCATATTCATTCTTGTTGTAAATAATTTGCAACTATGACGGAGTGTAGATGCGCTTAGTCCTTATTCTCTATCGAGTTAGACGGTTCACGCCAGCTCGGCTTGCGGCTTTGATCGTTTTTGCTCTCGGACTTACGGGATTTTGCCCGCGGCCCACGCGAGCACAAGAACCTCCCTATTTTGTGACCTACTCCGATGCGCTTGAGGAGCCGGGGAATCTGGAAGTCGCAGTTAAAACCGCTAACGGAACTCCACGGTATGGAAACTCATTTAAATCCGCGACCCTGGAATTGGAATACGGGGCCAAGGGCTGGTGGACCACGGAGGTCTACCTCTCTGGCCAGACCACGCAGAACGACAGCACTGTCTTCACCGGGTTTCGCTGGGAGAACCGAGTCCGCCCCTTCATGCGCGATCACTTCATCAACCCCGTGCTGTACGCCGAATACGAGGACGTGAACGGGGCGGACCGCAGCTTTCTGGAAATTACGGGGCATCACGGCGTCTCGGATTTGCTGCTGACGAATGCCCAAGTGCGGCAGACGGTGGAGCGCGCAATGGAGCTAAAGTTGATTTTATCGAGCACCCTTAAGGGCTGGAACCTCTCCGAGAATTTCATCGCGGAAAAAAATCTGAAGAACGAGCCGTGGGAGTTCGGTTATGCGCTGGGCACCAGCAGGCCTTTGGCGTTTAAAGCGAGTCCCCAGCCCTGCGTTTTCTGCCGGCAAAGCTTCGCAGTCGGCGCGGAGATGTACGGGGGCCTGGGGGACCTAAATAGCTTCGGGTGGAAGCAAACGTCGCAATACCTGGCGCCTACCGTGAGTTTTGACATTCCGAAAGGCCCGACGCTTACCTTCTCGCCGAGTTTTGGCTTGAACAGCAATAGCGTCGGGGTGATCTACCGGTTCAAGGTTTCCTACGAAATTCAGCAGATCTTCAGCCGAAACCACAAGGGGGCGAACTAATGGCTCCAGGGAAATCGACACATCGAAAGAATTTGCTGGCGCTCGCATTCGCGCTTGCATCGGCAGCAGCGGTTTATGCGACGGCGGATGGCTCATGGCTTAAGCATGTGCCTGACTCTGACCGGGTCCGCACGAATCCCTTTGCGGGGCAAGCGGATGCCGTCGCGGCGGGTAATGGAGTGTTTCAGGATCATTGTGCGAAGTGCCATGGACCGGATGGAGAGGGACGCGGCAAGAAACCCAGCTTGCGAAGTTCGCGAGTGCAAGACGCAACAGATGGCGAAATTTTCTGGCTGCTAAAGAACGGGAACCTTCCGAAAGGAATGCCCACCTGGAGCAAATTGCCGGAGCAGACGCGCTGGCAGGTCATCGCGTACGTGAAGAGTTTGGGGAAGAGCGGTTTGTTCAGTTATGCCGGCAAGCCCGCCACGGGAGACGGCCAATGACGGAGAACATACGACGGACGAGGTTGGCAATATTGATTTGCGGATTGGGAGGTGTCTTGCTGCCGTGGCTATCGGGATGCGGGTCTGGAAAAGCGCCGCAATTCGAGACCGATGTGGACGTGACGCCCGCGGAACAGAACATCGGGGAACGCATGTTTGTGGATACGCGGTTCGCGGAATATTTTGCAGCGAACATGACAGACGTAAATGCGCCGCTAGCTGTGGGAGATCCGGTGGTGGCAACAGTGCAGACTCCGAATGGACCGCTGCCCGGACCGTTTGCAGGGCAATCCATTAATTGCCGCTCGTGCCACTTCGTCGTCGAGATGCAAGGGGTGCCGGGAGCGGGAAACCGCACGTATGCCGACTTTACAGATCACAGTCCGATTCCGCGGTTGCTGAATGGGTTCACGGCCACCCCGAGGAATTCCATGCACATGGTGGGCTCTATGCAATCGCATGAAGGGCCATCGTTCCTGCATTTTGACGGGGAGTTCACGGATCCGGCAGACCTTGCGAAGTCGACGCTTACTGGCCGCAATTTCGGCTGGGCGCCGGACCAATACCAGCAGGCCATTGCGCACATCGCCAATGTGATCCGCAACGACAACGGGAAGAATGATCCCGCCACGGAATTCGGTTGCGGGTTTTCGTATGCGACGATTTTCTTGGGGACGGACCCGACGATTCCCGCGGATTGCCATTTGCCGCCCGCGTATCGCCTGGACGTGACGAGCGCGAGCGATGAGCAGATCGTCGAGGACATGGCGCGGATGCTGGGGCAGTATCTGGATGGATTGCTTTTCCAGCAGGATGAGAACGGGCGTTACATTGGTTCCCCCTACGATGTTTTTCTGCGCATCAATCACCTTCCCGTGCAACCGATCGCGGGGCAGACGCTTGCTCAATACAATCAGAAGCTGTTGGTGCAGCTGCAGAACTTGAACAATCCAATTTTTGTGGACGGGACGTATGGGAGCTTTAAGTACCACGCTCAGCCGTTCGCTTTTGGGGCGCTCGAGCTGGCTGGATTGAAAATATTTCTGAAAGTGGCCGTGAATGCGACGGATGGATCGCAACACGCGGGGAACTGCGCGGCGTGCCATGTGGCGCCAAACTTCACGGACTTCACTTTTCACAACACCGGCATAACCCAAGTTGAGTATGACGCAGCTAACGGTGCGGGCGCGTTCGCTGCGCTGGTGGTGCCGAATCAGGCGGATCGCATTGCCAATTTCAATCAGTACATGCCTGCCTCGGCGAACCATCCGAACGCTCTCGAGACGTTTCGCCACACTGCCGTGCCGGGAAATCCCATTTATGCGGACTTGGGACTTTGGAACGTTTACCTCAATCCCGACATTCCGAATCCCCAGGCGAATCTGAGCACAGTGGTGTGTGCGATCGTGCAGAATTGCGCGGTGGATCGAGGGCTGCCGACGACGATCGCGCAGTTCAAGACTTCGATGCTGCGCGACCTGGAGGACTCGGCTCCGTATTTTCACAATGGGAGTGCGGCGAAGTTCACGGATGCGGTGGAGTTCTATATCAAAAGCTCGCAACTGGCTCATCAGGGCGCTTTGAGGAATGCTCCGCCGGAATTTCAGGGGATGTCGCTAACCGAGGATGACGTAGCGGCGCTGGCGGCATTTCTGGCTTCGCTGACGGAAGACTACGACGACGCGTAAGCTTAAAGACGTTCTAGCAACTTCTTAAATTGCTATTGCCCACCGGCGAATTTACCGCCAAAATGCGCCCATCAATAAGGGTTCAGGTTGGCGAGGGGGTACGGGCATGCCAGTTCATTCCGAAGTTCGCAAGATCTCTTTTGTCTTTGGCATTATATTTCTTGCTCTGACGGCGTCTTCAGCGCGGGCGCAAACCAATCTACAGTATCAACAGCCACCGAAAGCTATCGTAGATATCGTGGATGCTTTGCCGACTCCGGGTGTCGAACTTTCTCCCGCGGGCAGCGCGACGGCAAAGCGCTGGATATTGATTGAGCATTTTTCTGGGTTGCCGACGATTGCGGAGCTGGCGCAGCCGGAGCTTCGGTTGGCGGGTTTGCGGTTCAATCCGAAGACGGATGGTCCGAGCCGGGGACGGTATGACACTTCGCTCGAGTTGCAAGTTCTGCCAAACGGCAAACCGGTTGCTGTCTCCGGATTGCCTGACCACGCGAAGATCAGGTTTGCGGATTGGTCGCCGGACGGGCGGAAGATTTCGTTTGTAAATATTAGTGACGCGAAGGAAGACGCGGGGCTCAGTCTCTGGATTGTGGATGTTGCGACGGCCCAGGCGCGGCGCTTGCCGGGAATTGCCCTGAACGGAATTTTTGGGCCGCCCTGTGAATGGTTGAGCGATAGTCAGGGATTGGTGTGCAGAACGGTTCCGGCGGAGCGCGGCGCGGCGCCGGTGCGCAGCGAAGTGCCTACGGGACCGGTGGTGCAGGAAAATCTCGGGCGCGTAACGCCTGGGGCTACCTTCGAAGATCTTTTGAAGAATCCGGAGGATGAACAGTTTTTTGATTACTACGCAAAGTCGCAGATGGCGATCGTGCGGCTGGATGGCGGGTCGGTACTGCTGGGGAAGGCTGGCGTGTTCGTGGAGGCGACGCCCTCGCCGGATGGAAAATGGGTACTTTTGTTTGAGCGGCATCATCCTTACACTTATTTGCTGCCTTTTTATGCATTTCCGGAACGCGTGTCGGCCGTCAATCTGAAGACGGGAACGGCGAAGCAGTTAGTGGACAAGCCGCTCGAAGACAATATTCCAAATATCCATGACGCCGTTGCGCCCGGGCCTCGGGATTATGAATGGCGAAGCGATGCTCCGGCTTCCGTTTTCTGGGTGGAGGCGGGAGACGGCGGCGATCCGCGGAAGGATGCCGCTGTGCGAGATACTTTGTTTCTTCTGGACGCACCATTTGAAAGTGCGCCACGCAAATTGGCGGAGCTTCCGGTTCGTTACCGGCGCGTCGCATGGGGCAACGAGCATCTGGCACTTGTCGAAGAACTTCGGTGGAAAGACCGCAAGCGCGTCATTTTGGCGGTGGCGCCTTCCGCTCCGGCGACGCCGGTCAAATTGTTCGAAGGATCGTTCGAGGACCGCTATCACGATCCTGGCACAGCGGTCGAGGAGTACAATTCCGCAGGCAAGCCTGTTATCCAAACAACTCCAGACGGCAAGGGCATTTACTTCAAAGGCGAGGGCGCTTCTGCGGAAGGCGACAAACCATTTCTATCCATGATGAGCGCGGCGAATGGAGATTCAAAACAGCTTTGGCAATCGGTTGCTCCGTATTTTGAGACTGCGGCCGCCGTTCTTGATCCGGCTGCCGGCACAATTTTGATCCGCAGGGAATCGCAGGAGCAGAGCCCGAATTACTACATTCAGAAAATCGGGACTTCAACCGCGGAACAGGTGACTTTTTTTCCAAATCCGTACGGCAATGGTCCGCTGCCCAAGAAACAGGTATTGCATTACAAGCGGGCGGATGGCGTCGATTTGAGCGCGAATCTTTATTTGCCGCCGGGGTACAAGCCTTCGGATGGGCCGCTGCCTACGTTGATGGAAGCGTACCCGACGGAATATAAAACGAAGTCGGCTGCAGGGCAGGTTACAGGATCGCCTTACCAGTTCACGTTCTTGTATTGGGGATCGCCGGTACCCTTTGCGACGCAGGGCTATGCGGTGCTGGAAAACGCCACCATACCTATTATTGGCGAAGGCAATGCGGAGCCGAATGATACTTACGTGGAACAACTTGTGGCCAGCGCGAAAGCGGCGATTGATGAGGGCGCACGGCTAGGAGTGGTGGATCGCAATCGCGTGGCGGTTATGGGGCATTCCTATGGCGCTTTCATGACTGCGAATTTGCTGGCCCACAGTGATTTGTTCAAGGCCGGCATTGCGCGGAGCGGAGCGTACAACCGGACGTTAACGCCGTTCGGTTTTCAGAATGAGGAGCGGACTTACTGGCAGGCGCCGGAGATCTATTACAAAATGTCGCCGTTTTCGTTTGCCGACAAAATCAAGACGCCCATTTTGTTGATTCACGGCGAGGCGGATAATAATTCAGGGACATTTCCGATTCAGAGCGAGCGGTTGTTTAGCGCGTTGAAGGGACACGGTGCGACGGTGCGGTTCGTGCTGTTGCCGCTCGAGTCACACGGGTACGCGGGACGGGAATCCGTGCTGCACATGTTTTGGGAGATGAGCAACTGGCTGAATACTTATGTAAAAAATCCACCGCCCGCTACGGCTGCGGCGCAACATTGAGTTTGTTGCGCGCGCGGCGTGCCATCATGTACAAATTCCTGGTGATGATTTTTTTTCTGTTGGCAACCACTGCCATCGCGACGCACGCGCAGACCACGGGCAAATCGCTTGCCGAAAGGCTCGGTTATGCGCGGGATGCGAAACTGGTGGTCGTGCATGCCGATGACCTGGGCATGACGCATTCTGTAAACGCTGCGTCGATCAAAGGTCTTGAAAGTGGACTGGTTACATCCGCTAGCATCATGGTGCCATGTCCGTGGTTTCCGGAAATGGCGGATTACGCGAAGGTGCATTCGGACGCGGATCTCGGACTTCATCTGACGTTGACGAGCGAACGCGTTTTCTATCGTTGGGGGCCGGTCGCTCCGCGCGACAAAGTGCCAAGTCTCGTTGATTCGAATGGGTATTTTCACTTGAGCTGGACGGAAACTACGCACATTGACGCGAGAGAGGTGGAATTGGAGCTACGCGCGCAAATCGAGAGAGCTCTGGCAATGGGTGTCCGGCCGACGCACCTTGACTCGCATCAATACAGACTCTTTGAAAATGGGAAGGATATTTTTCAGAGCGTTCTACGCGTTGCGCACGAATACAAATTGCCGGTGTTCCTGGTGCGAGATTGGTTTGCGGAGCGCCCTTACTTGGAAAGTTCTTTAAGTCCCGGTGATCTCGTGGTGGATCACACCGTGACAATTGAGCCGGGAGTAGCGCCGGAAAAATGGGCGGATTTCTACACCACGGCATTGAAGAATCTTCAGCCGGGAGTGACTGTCTTCATTATTCATTTGGCTTACGATGACGACGAGATGCGGGCAGCCACACGCGAGCGCGATACCTGGGGCGCGGCGTGGCGGCAGCGCGATTTCAATTACTTCACCAGCGAAGAGTTCCGGACGCTCGTGCGCGAGCAGAACATTAAGTTGGTCACTTGGCGCGAACTGGCCCGAGCTGCGAAGTGAATTAGTTCGGAAGATACTCTTTCTCAAGCCCGTGCAAATGGAAAGCAATTAGCTTTTTCCCTTGGGTTCGCATCCAAGTTATTTTGGTTTCAGTAGCTTCGTTGCTCTCGGAGCACTCGCATGGCGTCTGACCCGGTTTCTGAACCTAAATCTCTTCTGAAGAACCCGTTGATGTATTCCTCCGCCGTTCTCGGCGTGGTGGTACTCGGTGTTGTGTTTGTTATGTATTCGCGCTGGCAGGATAGGCGCAATATCGACCGCCAAGCGACGCAGGAACGAGCCGAGAAGCAGCGCGAACAGGATCGGCTGGCCGTCGAGCAGCTTGGGGGCAAGGAGCTAGCGATACTTAATTTTTATGCTAGTCCAACGACGATTCGGCGCGGCGAATCGGCGCGACTTTGCTATGGTGTAGCGAATGCCAAAACCGTGAAGCTGGAACCCCAGTCTGAGCCCGTGTGGCCGTCGGGGGCGCATTGCGTTGATGTAAAGCCCACGCAATCAACAACATACACTCTCACCATCGAAGACGCTGCTGGTAAAACGCAATCTCAGGACGTCGACGTCGCAGTTCACTGACTTAGAATCTGCACGCCTGGTCAAGCTGGGGCGCAGCATGCTGCGTCACTACAAGAGATTTGGGCCTAAGCTCGCGGGAGGCGGTGCCAAATCCCCCTGGGTGCGTCTCAAAACTATCTGGGGCTGCCCCTTGTGGCGGCAAATGGGACGCATCTATAATGCTTGTTCGCGCGGAGTCCGGCGAGCCATCCTGCTAAACCGGACTCCGCGAACATTTTTTGGCAGCCACTTTTGGTGACCTACGACCATGTCTGACCCGCTCGCGAAGATCAAACAGCGCTTGCAAGGGGAAATCGACAACCTCGAGCACGAGCTGAACATCGACCTCCCCAAGGAGATTGCCAAGGCTCGGGCGCACGGCGACCTTTCCGAGAACGCGGAGTACAAATACGCCAAAGAGCGGCAGGGGTACGTCAACGCGCGCATTGGGCAGCTCAAAAAGCGGATGGGCGACCTGGGGATGCTGAATCTGAGCAATATTCCGAAGGACCGGTCGGGGTATGGTTCGCGCATAGTGGTACTCGATATTCACAAAGAGTTGAAAATCGAGTACAAGCTGGTCACCACGGAAGAGGCGGATGTCGAGAAAGGGCTAATTTCGACCACTTCGCCCATCGGCAAGGCTTTGCTGAATCGGAAGGTTGGCGATGAAGTGCAAGTGACCACGCCGGCAGGGCAAAAAGAATTTGAAATCGTCCGGCTGACTACGATTCACGAGGACGAGTAACCTTTCGGCTTTTTTTGACGTCCTACCGATGTGGTGGGTCGTCTGTGAGGCACCATGTATTGGGGAGCTGGCCCGGCGCTCGGGCTTTTAACTGTACTTGGATACGTCGCCTTCACGATCGGCGCGGCTCTGGTTTGGCGTAATCGTGATGATTTTTCTATTTGGGTGCACGATGAATTCGGGGCGTTCCGGCGCAGCCTTTCGCGCTACATAGTGATCGGACCGTTTTACAGCGTTCGGGAAGAGTCTCGGCTTAAGGCCGTGCCGTCGCAGTTTATTCAATCGCTTAGCCGATTTCCTCGCCGGCATATCAATCCTGCCTTTATATTGCTTTTTCTGGGAGCGGTTCTCTTCGTTCTTGATTTCTTCATCTAGGGGATGAATACGTCCGCGCTTCCTCGTTCTGGACAAACTCTGCTCGCTTTGCCATTCTCGTCGCGATGAAACCTTCTCTGATTGTGCACGGCGGGGCCTGGGATATTCCCGACGAAGCCGTTGAGGCATGCAATTCGGGGTGCCGGGGGGCGCTCGAAGCGGGCTGGTCGATTCTATCGCGAGGCGGTTCCGCGCTGGACGCCGTGGAAGCGGCTATTGTTGTGCTCGAAGACGAGCCAGTGTTCGATGCAGGGTTCGGCTCGCATCTGAATCTTGACGGGCGCGTGGAGTGCGACGCCATTGTGATGAACGGCGCGACCTTGCGTGCTGGGGCTGTCGCTGCTTTGCAACGAATTCGCAATCCGATCCGGCTAGCGCGCGCCGTGCTGGAGCACTGTCCCCATATGATGCTGGTCGGCCAGGGCGCGGAACGGTTCGCCAGAGACAATGGCTTTGCGCTGTGCGACCCCGCAGAACTCGTTAGCGATGCAGAGCGCGAGGCTTGGCAGCTTTGCAGCCAGGATAAGCATGCGGCCGCACACCATCGCGGGCATGAGCAAGGGACGGTCGGCGCCGTCGCGATCGACTCCCAGGGCAAACTGTTTGCAGCCACCTCCACAGGCGGGACGTGCTGCAAGCTTCCTGGGCGCGTTGGCGATTCGCCCTTGATTGGGTGCGGATGCTATGCCGATTCCACGGCCGGCGGCGTGTCTTGCACCGGCTACGGCGAAGCCATAATGAAAATTGTCATGGCCAAAACAGCCACCGATCTTCTCCGCTCCTGCGGCAACTCCTTTTGTGTGTCCGAATCTTCTCGAGAGTCATCTAGCCCGGCATCTCACTCCTGTGCGGCTGACGTCGCCATGCTCGCTGCTCGCGAAGCCGTTCATCTTCTGGCAAAACGAACACATGCCACCGGCGGTCTCATCCTGCTGGACTGCGAAGGGAATCCGGGCTTCGCGTTTAACACTCCCCGTATGGCTTATGGTTACGTTGCACCGGATGGCTCGTTCTTCACCGCCGTTTAGCTTGACGCATTCGCAGAAAAGCAAGCTTATTGACTCGTTTGTTTCTGCCTGACCGATTTATAAAATTAAAGCCATCTAGTTCTATCTACAATTTGTCACTTGACAAGCCCTAGCCCTAGCCCAAGCTCGGCCTGAAATACAGCTTTACCGACGCATCCGGCCACAACAATGGCAACGTCGTTGAGACCTACAACAACCTCAACATGGAGCGAACTCAGCTTTACAGTTACGATTCGCTCAACCGTCTCGCCACGGCCGAAACCCTTTCCAACAATCAACCGTGGTACCAAGGGGATGACAATCTAACAAACTGTTGGGGCGAGCAGTACACCTATGACGCCTGGGGAAACTTCAGCGCCATAACCCCCGTTTCGTCGTTATACACCGGCTGCAACCAGGAAAGCCTCAGCATGTCCCCCACCACCAAGAACCAGTTGCAAGACACCAACAACGACTACGTCTACGACTCCGCCGGCAACCTCACTGAGCCTGGCCCCATCGGCGGTTCCTACGTCTATGACGCCGAAAATCACCTCACCTCTGCCGGCGGCGTCACCTATACTTACGATGGCGACGGCAATCGCGTCATGAAATCCAACGGCACCATCTACTGGTACGGCGCCAATAGCGCCTCGCTCGAGGAATCCGACCTCAGCGGAAATCTCCAGCGCTGGTACTATTTCTTCGACGGGCAGCGCGTGGGTCGCCAACTGATCACCAACGAGGTCGGTTTCTACATGACCGACCATCTCGGCAGCGTCCGCTACCTTGGCGGCTCCGCCACCGGCTACAACATTGAGTACTACCCGTTCGGCGGGGTCATCCTCAACACCGACACCGGCGACGACCGCTACCAATTCACCGCCAAAGAACGGGATAGCGAGAGTGGCCTTGATAACTTTGGGGCTAGGTACAATTCCTCCAGCATGGGTAGGTTCATGTCTCCGAATCCCATTGGGGGGAGACCGGCATTCCCGCAATCTTGGAACGGCTTCTCCTACGTCCTGAACAATCCTCTCAACGCGGTCGATCCGTTGGGCCTCGACTGCGTATATCTAAACAACGCCGGAAACGGAATCGAATCGGTAGACCAGCAAAGCAACGCGGGCGAGTGCGCGCAAAATGGAGGGGCCTGGGCGAACGGTACGGTCAACAACGTCCAGTTCGATCCCAATAGCAATGACGTCTTGTTGGGCTATTGGACCGGAAATGTCGATTCCAGCGGCAACATCAGCAACCTGCAAAACAATCAGGTCACAGCGACGCCGGGCCAACTCGGTCCGGGCGACCAAATCTATGCGTTTGCTGCCGACCTCAACCAGTGGAACATTATAAATAACACTTTCAAGATTTACGGTGCTGGTGCCGTCATAGGAGCGACCGGCGGTGCCGCTTGCTACGCCGTCTGTGGATCACTCGGCGTCGGAACTATAACAACGCTTGGCGCGACAGCCGGAGGGACACTCGGGCCAGCCGCAACCGATCCGCGACTTCAAAACTTCATCAATATGCTGTTCCAGGCCACAGACCAGATGCCTGGCGGCACAGCGGGAGCAGTGCGCTATGAGATCCGAACAGGTGAACTTTTGTCGCAGGCCGGTCATTCAATAAAAGCCGAGCAGGTCATCAACGGACTGCAAAAGCTGGTGAATAGCGGGACTCTTTCGCAAGCAGACACTGCTACCGCAAAGGCTCTAATTGAAGATTTAAGGGGCGCACTCTCCACAAGTCCTTGGATGAGGTAGCAATGAACGATCTGACGTACGAAAAAGTTAACGACGCATTGCTTTCGGTGGTACCTGAGTTTCAAGATCGGTACAAACGAGAACTAAGCTGGTGGGAGGGGCCCGATCCACCCGGACAATACACAGTTTTTGGTTTCGTTGCTAAGCCGGCCGTTCGGGAGCTTCTCAGTGCCAATACGGAACCAGCTTTGCTCACTCGGATATTCGATTTTTTCGAGGAGATGGCTGGCAGTTCAGATATTCAAGTGCCGAATTTGCTTCAAATAGAAATCTTCGAGTGGTTGGTTGGGGACCCAGAGGGGCTTGCCACCGCTTGGAAGTTCATGGGGCCGAAGACAAAAACGATCGCCCGTGACACCGCTCGCATTCGCCGTTGCGAGAAGAACCTGCCGACCGGGTAACACCGCGACGGCGACGACGCCGGGTGCCCCACGTATCGCTCTTATACGTGGGGCCTTTGACCTTTCTGCATTTCGACAGCCGTACCAAATTAGTTACCCCCGCCCTACCCCTTAAAATCCTTCAACTTCCGCCCGCCCGTTCGAATACCAACTCAGTAATCAAGAAAACTATTGACAATCGGTAACTACTCATGCTAACATCACCTATGGTTGTCGCCGATCCTTCACAGATCTCTCTTCCCCTTTACCCTGTTTACGCTGAGCCCCGAAGCGAGCCTCGAAGGGCCAATCCCGCCCGTTCCCTTTACCCTGAGGAACGAAGGGTTTACCCTGTTTGCGCTGCTTGCCCTATTTACCCTGTTTACTCTGAGCCTCGAAGGAAGCTCCGAAGGAAGCCTCGAACGGAGCCCCGAAGCGAGCGAACGCGGAAGGCTCTCCGCGCACTTTGTGTCTCTGCGTTCAGCTCTATTGATGTTTGCCCTTTCAACTTTGAATTGCTTGCCCTGTTTACCCTGTTTACGCTGAGCCCCGAAGCGAGACACGAAGGGAGCGTAGTCGAAGGGTCGACTGCTCGCCCAGAGCAGAGGCGAAGGGTCAACCGCACTTCCCTTCATCCTTTCCCCAACTCCCATAGAATCATATTCTTCGCACACCCCCACCCCTTAACCTCAATCGAATCATATTCTTGCAAAAAACAGGGGAGAGGGGTCCCCCTTACGCCGAGCCGTGAGCGCCGTCCCTCATGTCTTTGCGCGACACGCAAGAATCCTAGCAACTCCAGTCTCCTCATGCGCTTACTTCATAACTCGCGGACACCTCGGGGGTGGGGGTCTACATCAATCACTCGGCACTCACCAGCGCCGCGGGCAACGGAATTGACCCAGAGTGCTTCTGCATTTAGCATGAAAGAGATGCGGCCGTGAAAGGCCACATTTTCAAATGGGATACCGATGAACAGAAAGCCGTACGGAAGTATGCAGCGCGCACTGCTACTGGCCATGTTCCAGTTTGCGCTCTTGTCGGGGATTCAACTCAGCTGCGTGGCAAAAGCGGCGGGGCAGACCGCCGATGAGATCGTTGCCAAAGTACTGGTGGCACGCGGCGGGCTTGAAAAAGCCAAGGCCGTTCAGTCGGAACGCATTACAGGCACACTTTATTTCAATCCTGAGTTGTACGGACCATTTCTGGCCGAGTTCAAACGGCCGGGAAAGATGCACAACGAAGTTACCATCCAAAATAAGACCATCGTGCGGGCCTTCAACGGTAAAGACGTGGGATGGGTGATCAACCCCTTTGTCGGCAAAGAGGCCGCGGAGCCGATGTCGGCGGACGAAGTGAAGGACGTGTTGAATGAAGCGGACTTCGATGGCCCGCTGGTGGATGCCAAAGCCAAAGGGAATACGATTGAACTGATTGGCACGGCGAAAGTAGAGGGACGGGATACTTACGTTCTCAAGGTAACGCACAAGGACGGCCAAGTTTCGTCTTACTTCTTCGACAAAGAGACATATTTGCTGGTCAAGTGGAGCGGGATTGACAGCGTGAATGGCGAAGCGGTCACGCGGGAGACGTTTTTTCACGATTACAGGGATGTTGGAGGGCTGAAGTTCGCGTTCGAGCTTGTATCGAACTCTCCCGGTACGGATGTAACGCAGAGAATTATCGTGGAAAAGGTCGAACTTGATCCCCCAATCGATGATGCGCGTTTCGGGAAACCGCCGAGCCCCCATTCGTCACCTGCCGCCGCCCCCGCGGCTGCTACTCCGAACGAACGCTAGCGACTCACAATATTTTCGGGATGGAAACAGACCGATTTCGGGACAGCAATGATATCCTGACAGAGCGTAGCCGCGCAGGTTGCGCCAAAAAACTGCATTGACACCCAGAGTTTATGTTCTTTCAGATCCGTCAAAATTCGGGCGTAGCAAAAGCCACAAGCAGAGCACTTCTGATGCTGTGTTTTGTTGCTGGTGTGGCTTGCCGGGCAGATGCCGCTAATTCGCCAAGACATTCGCAGGCTTCTTCGCCGAGAATCAACTCATACTTCGCCATCGCGGACTTCGATGGCGACCAAAAACCGGATTTGGCAACTGTAGAAGTCCAAAAGGGCAGTTCTTCCAGGACCACCCTGTATTCGATTCGATTCCAGTTGACCGCAGGTATTTCGCAGGTTTTTGGCGTAACTGCGCCCTCCGGCGGGCTGCAGATAGTGGCACGCGATGTGAACGGCGACAACGCACTGGATGTGCTCGTCACCACGTCGTTGCAGCACGAACAAGTTGCCGTGCTGTTGAACGACGGTCACGGAAAATTCAGGCTTGCCGACGCCAGCGAGTTTCCCGCCTTCATTCAGGAAAATGGCAGACGCTGGAATTCTGGAACAATTCTGCTCTGCGATAGCTCCGCCCTGATTCGGATTGAGTACCCCGCGAGCGAGTTGGGTTGTGAGAGCAAGTTCGACGGACCACAAAGCTATTTTAAGAGCGCTCGTCCATTTGATAGTCAGGGATCTACAAGGCCCTCTCTATTTTTGCTTCTGGGTAGAGCTCCTCCATCCTTCGTTCTTCAGTCTTAAACATTCTGTTAAAGAGGCCGTAAACTTACGCACCCGGAGCGATTTATATAGTGCTTCGATTGTCTGGGCGCATCCCTATCCGGCTACTTCCAAGAGCCAAGGCAGGAACATTTCGATCGAGCAGCTTTAATGATTTCGCTTTTTATTTTACTGCGGCGTGAAACGCGAATCCCGCAGCAGGATGTGAGGTAAGACAATGATTCGGATAGGCGCTGAATACCTGGCGCTAACGCTTGCCCTGGCTGGTTTTGTGGCTGGCTGCGGCGAAAACAAAACTGATCCGAAGGCGGAAGCGCCACCTGCGGCGAAGGTCGAGCACGAGCAAGATATAAACCTGGTTAAGGTCGACCACCCGGAACAATTTCCGCTCTTCACAGCAATCGAGTACGCGGCCACCACTCAATTGGTGGCGACGGGGGTGGTGAGTCCCGATGTAGCGCGAACGGTTCCAGTTATCTCCATAGCCTCGGGGCGAGTCGTGGAAATAAGGGCGCGGTTGGGCGATACGGTCGAGAAGGGCCAAATATTGCTTCGTGTGCAGAGCTCGGATATTTCCTCGGCGTTTTCCGATTATCGCAAGGCCGTCGCAGACGAAGTCGTGGCACGGGCACAGTTCGATCGCGCCAAGGAACTGTATGAGAAAGGAGCTTTCGCGCTCAAGGACAGGGAATCCGCACAGGACACCGAAGACAAAGCAAAAATCGACGTGGAAACCGCAGCCGAGCGGCTCCGTGTCCTGGGAGGGAATGTGGACCATCCGACAGGAGTGGTGGACATTCGCGCGCCCGTCTCAGGAGTGATCACCGACCAGCAAGTTACAAACGCAGGAGGAGTGGCGGGCCTAGGATCGCCAAATCCATTTACGATCTCCGACCTGAGCCACGTGTGGATTCTCTGCGATGTTTATGAGAATGACCTTGCCGACGTGCATGTCGGCGAGACGGCTGAGGTTCGTTTGAATGCTTATCCTGACAAAGAGTTTAAAGGGCGAATCGCCAACATTGGACCAATTCTTGATCCCACCATCCGAACGGCAAAAGTGCGGATCGAAGTGGAGAATTCCGGATTGATGAAAATCGGGATGTTCGTCACGGCGACATTCCGTGGCGAGAAAAAGGAGATGCACGCCGCCGTTCCCGCGAATGCAATATTACATCTGCATGACAGGGAGTGGGTGTACATGCCAGCAGGAAACAGAACATTCCGGCGCGTGGAGGTCACGGCAGGCGAAACGCTCCCGAACAACATGCAGGAGATCATCACCGGAGTGCAGGGCGGGCAACAGGTTGTGACCAATGCCCTGGTGTTACAGAACACGGTCGAACAATGAGACGCAGAGCGAGCCGGAATTCGACGATGGGAAGCAGGGATTAGACGATGATTCGCGGTTTCGTCGAGTACGCGCTGAAGAACCGCTTCATCATCATGATGGTGACGGTTCTTCTGCTCCTCTGGGGCGCCATCTCATTTCACAATCTGCCAGTGGAGGCCTACCCCGACGTAGCGAATAACTACGTGCAGATCATCACGCAATGGCCGGGCCGCGCGGCAGAAGAGGTGGAGCCGCAAGTCACCGTTCCCATCGAAATCCAGATGAATGGAATGCCGCACCTGGAGCATCTTCGTTCGGTTTCACTGTTCGGGCTTTCGAGCGTGATGCTCATTTTCGATGACCAGTCGAGCAACGATTGGAACCGGCAGAAGGCGTTGGAAAGGCTGTCCGCAGTCACGCTGCCCCCGGGCATCACGCCGCAGATGGGCACGGACTGGAGCCCCGTAGGCCAAATTTTTTGGTACACGCTCAGGAGTACGAATCCCAAGTACGACTTAATGGAATTGAAGTCCATCGAGGATTGGACGCTTGAAAAGCAATTCAAGTCCGTGCCCAACGTTGTAGATGTTTCGAGCTTTGGCGGAACGACGCGCGAATATCAAGTGCGTATCGATCCGAACAAGCTGGTCGCTTACGGATTGAGCATAGGACAGGTGGAGCAGCAGCTCGCCAACAATAACACCAACGCAGGCGGAAGCTTTGTGGAAGCAGGCTTGCAACAGATCAATGTCCGCGCCGTCGGTTTGTTTAGCAGCGTTCGGGATATCGAACAGACCGTCATCACCACGAAAAATGGCACGGCGTTGCGCGTGATGGACATTGCTACTGTGGCGCAGGGTCCCAAGATCCGGCTCGGACAAATAGGAAAAGCAATTCATCGTGCCGACGGCACCGTGCTCGATAACGATGATGTAGTCGAGGGAATCGTGCTGCTCCGCAAAGGCGCGAATTCAGATGAAACCCTGGCGGGGATACACGCCAAGGTCAAAGAGCTAAATGACCATATTCTCCCGCCGGGTGTGAAGGTCGTGCCGTTTCTCGATCGCAGTGACCTGGTCCACTACACCACGCACACTGTGCTGCATAATCTCACCGAAGGCATCATTCTCGTCTCCATCATTTTGTTTCTTTTTCTTGGCAACTTGCGAGGTTCGCTGATCGTCGCTCTGACGATTCCGTTTTCTTTATTGTTTGCCTCCATTTGTCTAAGTCTCAGAAATATTCCCGCGAATCTTCTGTCGCTGGGGGCACTCGACTTCGGCATGGTCGTGGATGGCGCGGTGGTGATGGTGGAAAACATCGTTCGCCACCTGAGCCACGGCGAAAACTCTACCAAGACAACCATCGAACGCATACGCGATGCCGCTTACGAGGTGCAACGGCCGGTTTTTTACGCGATTGCCATCATTATTACGGCTTATTTGCCGATTTTTACATTGCAACGCGTTGAGGGACGCCTGTTCAAGCCTATGGCCTGGACGGTGGCCTTTGCTTTGCTTGGCGCGCTCCTATTCTCGATGATCATCGCGCCGGTCCTTTCCAGCGCGTTCTTCAAAGAAGGCGTCCGTGAGTGGCACAACCCGGTGATGGACTATTTGAAGCGCTCCTATCGAGTTTCAGCGCGATGGGCGATTGAGCATCGTTGGGTAACGGTGGGCACGGCCGGCTTTGCTTTTTGTCTGGCGCTTTTTCTTATGTTCAGCGGGGTGATCGGCTCGGAGTTCTTACCGCATCTTGATGAAGGCGCCATCTGGGCCCGCGGCACACTCGCGCCTAGCACAGGCCCAACCGAAGGTACTCGGGTGATGAATCAAGCGCGCGTTGTTTTTGCAACTTTCCCCGAAGTTACTCAGGTCGTTTCGCAAGTTGGCCGTCCCGATGACGGAACTGATACGACTGGCTTTTTTAATACGGAATACTTTGTCGACCTTTTGCCGAAAGACAAATGGCGTCCGGTTTTTCACGAGAACAAGGAAGAGTTGATCGGGGCCATGGATCGCGAGTTGAGCAAGATTCCAGGTGTTCTGTGGAATTTTTCGCAGCCGATTTCGGACAACATGGAGGAAGCGGTCAGCGGAGTGAAAGGCGAGCTCGCCGTCAAGATTTACGGTGATGATTTGAGATTGCTTGAGCAGGAAGCCGACCAGATCGTAGGCATCATGCGCAATATCCCAGGGATCGAAGACCTCGGGGTGTTTCGGGTGATCGGCCAGCCTAATCTCAATTTCATAGTCGATCGAAAAGCGGCCGCGCGATATCAAATCAATGTCGCGGATATTCAAGACGCTATTCAGACGGCGGTCGGAGGCAACGCTCTCAGCCAGGTCTTACAGGGCGAGCAACGCTACGATCTCGTATTGAGATATCAAGCGCCCTACCGCGACACCAAAGAAGCGATTGAAAATATTCGCCTATTGGCGCCATCCGGCGAACGAGTTTCGCTCGCTCAGCTCGCGCGGGTGGAAACTATCGACGGAGCCTCGGAAATCTATCGCGAAGAAAACTCGCGGTACGTCGCGATCAAGTACAGCGTACGCGGCCGCGACCTGGGCGGCGCAGTGGAAGAGGCCATCCGTAAGGTAAACGAGCAGGTGAAACTGCCCATCGGCTATCGCATTGACTGGGCCGGGGAATACGAAAGCCAGAAGCGTTCGCAGAAGCGCCTGATGATCGTCCTGCCGCTTACAATCCTGGTGATTTTCGTCATTCTCTACACGATGTTCAGCTCCGCGAAGTGGGCTCTGCTCCTTCTTGGCAACGTGGCCATGGCGCCGGTCGGCGGATTGCTCGCGCTACTGATTACAGGCACCCACTTCAGCGTCTCGTCAGGCGTAGGATTCCTGGCGCTTTTCGGAGTTTCGGTGCAAACCGGCGTAATCATGCTGGAATATATCAACCAGTTGCGCGCCCGCGGCCACACGATTGAGGATGCGGCTATCGACGGGGCTGTCCTTCGGCTTAGGCCCATCATGATGACGATGCTGGTGGCAACTCTCGGCTTGCTGCCGGCGGCTCTCTCTCGTGGCATCGGTTCGGATTCGCAACGGCCCTTTGCCATCGTCATTGTGGGAGGTCTTGTCGGGGCGTTGCTTCTGAGTATTTTTCTTCTGCCAACCTTATACGTGTGGTTTGCCGGGGATCGCGATAAGCTCCCCGAGCCAGAGGCGGGTTTCGAGGAAGGCGCATGACGCGAGGCGCCGAGTAGGGAGAGGAATCTATTTCCATGAAGAAGGAAGAAGTTCGCGCGCGGATTGAGGAAATCGGGATCGTGCCCGCCGTGCGTTTCCATTCGGCGGAGGACGCGCGGTTTGCCACGCAGGCGGTTGCTCATGGCGGAATACCGATCGTCGAAATCACCATGACTGTGCCCGGAGCCATTGAACTGATTGCCGACCTGGCGCGAAATAGTCCGGACGTGATTGTGGGTGCGGGCACGATTTTCGACACGGAAACAGCCAGCCGCTGCCTGGATGCCGGAGCGAGCTTCCTGACGAGTCCCGGTCTCGATCTTCAGCTCGTGGAATTTGCGATCAAAAAGAAAATCGTTGTTTTGGCCGGAGCGCTAACACCGACGGAAGTAACAATCGCTTGGAAGGCGGGTGCGGACTTCGTGAAAGTCTTTCCGTGCTCGCTAGTTGGCGGCGAAAATTACATTAAAGCGTTGAAGGGGCCATTTCGAGAAGTGCCCTTGATTGCGGCAGGCGGCGTAAATCAAGTGACGGCCGCAAATTTTATTCTTGCGGGAGCTGCCGCCATCGGCGTTGGAGGAGAGCTAGTGCCCGAGGAATCGATACGGCTTCGTCAAGAGGAGCGAATCCATGAATTGGCGCGCAGGTTTGTGCGTTTTGTGAACAAAGCGCGTGCGCAAATGGCGGGAGTGAAGAGAATTCAGAAGAGCCACTAGACCAGCGCGATTTTGGCCGCTCGCGGTTGCGCAAGTGTGTGCGTTATTCTGGGTGTATGGCAAATACAAATGATGCCAGAGTGGCGCAAGCGCGAGCAGGGCTTTGCGCAGATTGTGTCCACGCCCGCAGCGTCGAATCCGCCCGTGGCTCGATCTTTCTGCTTTGCGAACTATCCCGCAGCGATCCCAGCTTCGCCAAATACCCACGCCTGCCCGTGCTTTCCTGCGCTGGCTACGAGAAGAACGTGGAACAAGCCGATTGCTCGTAGATTTCCTCCTCCCTTAATTTATTCCTATGATATATTAACCATCGGGTTCATCCTTCCGGCGAGGTTGCGTCATGGCGTCCGTCACGGTTCCTCGTCTAACAGCAGTTCTCTTTCTGCTTTTCTGCCCGGTCCGAGCCACGGCAGAAGCTCTCAAGATTACGAGCATTCCCTCGGGTGCGACCGTTGAGATTGACGGCGTGCTGGCGGGGACGACGCCTTTCGAGAAGGATTATCCCGGCGGCTATTTCCACAAAACGCTGACATCCATGGGCTCGCGTCTGGAACATCCCATGGTCGCGCGCATCAGCCTGACTGGTTTTGCCACCAAAGAGGTGCAGATGACCGACGGCCCGATGAACTGGATTTCGGTTAATGGGCACAATCACGGGGAATACTGGCTGCTAAAAAGCGATCACTTTCAAGTGAGCCTGCAAGCGATCTCACAGGTGTTTACTGGGGGAGTGGCGGCAAAACTGCCCGGAGCTTGGAGCGTTGATCTGCAGCCCGAGCTTTCTTTGGAAGAGCTGGTGCGCAAGGCGAAACCTGCGGTTGTTTATTTGAAAGGCTTGGATAAATCGGGCACAGGTTTTTTCGTGACGGATACTGGAGTGATTGCGACGAACGCGCACGTCGCGCGCGGCGAAGAGTCTCTGCTTACGCTTCTGCCAGGAGGCGAACAGCTCGAAGCCAAGGTTGTGTACATTGATGGCGACCTGGATATTGCGCTTGCTAAGGTCGAGGGCAAGGACTTTCCGCACCTCGCGCTGGCCGATGCCGCGACCGTGAAGCAAGGTGAAGACGTGCTGGCGATTGGCAATCCTGGAGACGCCATGCTGTTCAGCGTGACGAAGGGCATTGTCAGCGCTGTCGGAAGATTTGCGAACGCCGGGCCTGGAACGTGGATCCAGACCGACACGCCCATCAATCCGGGAAACAGTGGAGGTCCGCTCCTGAATGGCCGCGGCGAGGTGATCGGCATCAATACACAAAAACTCGTCAAGAAAAATGTGACGGGAATCGGATTTGCCCTCAGCGCAACGGATCTTCTGGAAGTACTGCATCGTTTTTATCCCAATATTTCTCCGCTTAGATCTTCCGAGAGCGCTAGCTCATCGGCTGCTCACCTTGCGGCTCCCGACAATGTAGCTTCGTCAACGCGCACAGATGGTTCTGCCGCGATGACAGCAACCGCCAATGAGGGCAAGATACAACCAGATTTGAGCTCCTCTTTGTCCGGCACTCAGACGGCGAGTGCGCCTTCTGAGCCATTCGCGAGCCAGTCTCCGCGCGGATTTGGCACCGTCGCGATTACTTCTGAACCCGATGACGCGGAAATCTACGTAGACGAGAAATTTCTGGGAAATGCTCCGGCAAAACTGAAACTTGCCGCTGGAAGCCACATCGTCGTCATAAAAGCTGCTGGATTCGCCGAGTGGAAGCGCACACTCGAAATTCTGAGGGATAGCCAAGTCACACTGAAACCGGTTCTCGATCGCACGCCTTGAGGCTTCTGCATTCGAGAAGGCGCAAAAAAAGGAGGGCACCCTGAAGGATGCCCTCCTGAGAAAATAGCCGGAATCTATTGTTGAGGCTGCTGAGGCTGCGACGGAACCTGCGTGTTGGCCGGCGACTTGGTGGAGACCGGCGTCACGCTCGCTGAACCCACGGCGGCCAGATCGGATGGTTTGTATTTTGGTGCGCTGATGTAGCCGTGAACAGTGTCTTTGTCGATGCGGTTCACGATGATTTGCACGGGCTGCGAATCGTTTTCGGTGTGGATCCAGATGGGCTCGTACAGATTTACCTTTTTCTTCTGAAGCTCATTGTCGTCCACGATCATCGCCACGTCGTAGCTCTTGTGCTTCGTATCCGTTTTGCGAAGAGAAAGTGTGAGAGGGCCCACGCGCTGGAATTGTTTTTCTCTGGTGAGATCAAATTCAAAGTAGCTGCGCTCTCCGCGTTTTTCGAGTACCACGAGTTCATCGTGCGTCTTGGCGATTGAACCATTCAGATCATCGCGCGTGGAATTGATCGTTCCTTCGAGATCGGAACGGTTTTTGGCAACTTCATCTTGGGTCTGTTGCAGCTTTTTCTCCTGATCGGCCAACTGAGCTTGGAGCTGCACGTATTTTTTGTCGACAACAGGAGCGCGGTGCTTGGCAGCGTGAGGCTTCGAGGGGGATGGCTTGACGACGAGTGGCGTCGATGTGGAAGCCACCTCAGAATTTTTCTCGGAAATATCCGCCGTGGATCCGGGAGTAATGGCGTCGGAAGGCTCTGTGGATGTCGCCGGGGGCTGGGGCGGGGTCTGCACCGCTGTCAGTTCGTTTAGCTTGGCGGTCACAGCATTGAGTTGACCCTGCATTTGATTCATCGCCACGTTCGCCGTTTCGGTTTGCGCGGTCAACTGGCGAACCATCGATTGTTGACGGAGGCCATAAGCGAAAGCAACCCCTGCGATTCCAAGCAGCACTACGACTGCTATGATCAGCCGGCGGTTTGGACCGGCCTGAGCGTCTGACCACACATTCCCATTGTGGTCGTTCGATTCTTGATACTCGTCCATGATTACCCTCCTCGATCACGTACATTTCAAAGCAGCAACCCGAAGGCCTCTGAAGCACTGCCCGCCGTGCTATCGCCGAGCGCTGGGGCGGAAAGTCCCTTATTGTAGGTCCGGAGACAAAAATCCACGGGGTTGGATGAGCACTCGGAGGGCCGAGCGGACCCCAGGCTCCGAGGAGTTAAACCGTTTATCTTCAGCGAGTAAGAACCGACGTATTTGCCACTAAGATTTATCGCGGGTACTAGTCCTAGAATAATCTCCCCGGGCCAGCGAAGGAATTATCTAGCTTGTTTTTTTTGGGGAGCAATCGACGAATGCTTTGGTAGATCTCTTCCGTGGGATATTTGGAAAAGATCAGCAAGCCCCGCAAATTGCTTCCACGAACCCTTTGCAACCGCAATTTACGCGGCCAAGCACGGGCGGCCTCAGCTTAGGAAGCGAGATTGCCGGGAAGCAAGGCCGTGTGCTAGCATCCGCGGAGTTGGGGAACGGACCAGGGGTAGAAGCTGGTACGGCGCTGCACTCCGCAGAACGCCGGCATCGGGGCCACGCTCTCCATCAACTTCTGAATCGCACACCCAGGCGCAGGCCCGCGCCTGAATTCTTCGGGACGGACCTCGCCTGTTGGCGCCGGCATCGCCGGGGCCACGCAAAGGGAGGTCTATATGAAGAGCTATCTCACCAAGGACATACGAAACGTTGGCATTGTCGGCCACGGCGGCACCGGCAAGACGCAATTGGTGTCGTCGTTGCTCTTCACCGCGGGAATGACGCCGCGCTGGGGAAAAATTGCGGAAGGCAGCACAACGACCGATTGGGATGAAGAAGAAATCGCACGCAAAATCTCGATTCAGACGGGATTGGCTTACGCCGAGTGGCCCAGTTCCGGGGGACACCCCGGCGGCTCCGAAAGAGTAAAAATTAATTTCATCGATCTCCCCGGCTACTCGACGTTTATCACCGAAACAAAAGCTTCGCTGATTGCGGCGGACTGCGCGCTAATCGCGGTGGATGCGCACGTCGGCGCGCAGGTGACGACGGAAAAAGTTTGGGATTATTGCACGGAGTACGATATTCCCCGGGCGTTTGTGCTGACCTGGATGGACCGGGAGTTGGCTAGTTTTGAACGCTCGATGGCTTCACTGGAGCAGGTTTTTGGCCGCAACGTTGTTGCGCTGCAGCTTCCGATTGGCTCGGAAAAGGGCTTTCGCGGCGTGATCGATCTCGTTGCGATGAAGGCGCACATCTACAAGCCGGATGGAGATGGGAAGCCCACCACAGAAGAAATTCCCGCCGCTCTTGCCGACGAAGCGAAAGAAGCGCATGAAAAGCTCGTCGAAATGGTCGCGGAAGGTGACGACGAGTTGATGGAAGAGTTTTTTAGAGAGGGCACAATCCCGATTGCGGATTTGATTCCCGGTGTCCGGAAAGCCATTGTGGCCGAAAAAATATTCCCTGTGCTGATGGTTTCTGCGTTGCGCAACGTGGGAACAGCCAGCCTGCTGACCTTTCTTGCCGATGCGTTTCCGCATCCCGATGAGCATGCGCAGGTCGGCTTTACGGAGCCCAACGGCAAGGGCGAACGCGTGGAACGCAAATACGATGACGCCCAGCCGCTTTCGCTTTTCGTGTTCAAGACGCTCGCGGACCCTTTCGCAGGCCGTATTAATTACTTCAAAGTGAAGAGCGGCGTCTTGAAGAACGATGCCACCCTGACGAATTACAATCGGGGTACGCTTGAGCGTTTTCAGCATACCCAGGTTGTGCAGGGCAAACAGTTCGCCGAAATCGCGGATCTTCACGCAGGCGACATCGGCGCAATCGCTAAACTGAAAGAAACGACGACCGGCGAAACGCTGGGTGACAAAGCCTCCCCTATTTTCTACAAGCCTGCGCAACTGCCCGAACCCTCGATCACATTTGCGATCGAGCCAAAAACGCGGGCCGACGAAGACAAGATCGGAATCTCGATTCACAAAATTATCGAGGAAGATCCCGCATTGCACTTCATGCGTGATCCGCAGACCAAAGAATTTCTGCTTGCCGGTTCCGGGCAACAACATATCGAGGTGGTTGTCGCGAAGCTGCATAAGCGCTATCACGTTGATCTCACGCTGAAGCCGCCCAAGGTGGCGTACCGCGAAACGATTCGCGGAAGAGCCGACGCCGAAGGCAAGCACAAGAAGCAATCTGGCGGGCACGGGCAGTTCGGCGTGTGCCGTATTAAGATGGAGCCGATCGAACGCGGCAAAGGGGTCGAGTTTGTCGATGACGTCTTTGGCGGTGCGATTCCGCGGAACTGGATTCCCTCGGTGGAGAAGGGGATTCGCGATGCGGCCGCGCGCGGTTATCTCGCGGGTTTTCCGGTCGTGGATTTCCGCGCCGTGCTTTACGACGGCAAGTACCATGACGTGGATTCTTCGGACATGGCTTTCAAAATTGCTGGCTCGCTGGCGTTCAAGGAAGCGATGAAGATGGCCAGACCTGCTCTGCTGGAGCCTGTGATGCACGTTGAGGTCTACGCGCCGGACCAATACTCGGGCGACCTCATGGGCGATCTTAGCTCGCGACGTGGCCGCATCGCGGGAAGCGAAGCGCGCGGCCACAACGTTGTTATCAAGGCGCAGGTCCCGTTCTCGGAAATGCTCAGTTACGCCAACGATCTCATTTCCAAGACGCAAGGGCGCGCGACATATTCGATGGAATTTTCTCACTACGACTACGTGCCAAATGAATTGGCGCAAAAAGTGATCGACGCGCACAAACCTGCTCACGGCGAAGCCGCAGAAGAAGAGGGCTAGTTTTCCCACGATTCCCCTCGTGCATTTGCATCGCGCATCCTAAGCATGTTCGTGACGGCTGCACGGCGCCAAAATGGTGCTTGTCGGCTTGAAATTCCCGTCCAAGATGGTGTTCTTATGAAAAACAAACCTGCCCACAAGACCAACTCGCGAAGACCCGGTCCGCAAACGACCGCGATCCATGGCGGAGAGCCTCCGCGCCATGGTGTCGGCGCACCTGTAGGCACTCCCATCAGCCGCACATCCACATTCACCTTTTCCTCGACCGCGGAGATGAAGTTGTGGGCCGAAGGCAAGAGCAACGCATACATCTATTCGCGCTATGGCAATCCAACTTTGAGTGTTGCTGAGGGAAAGATCGCGGCACTGGAAGGCGGAGAAGCCGCGGTGGTTACAGCGTCGGGCATGGCGGCAATATCTTCGGCGCTCTTGGGCGTGTTGAAATGCGGCGACGAGTTGATCTCCACTTCGCAGGTTTATGGAGGCAGTTATCGGCTGATGCGAGACGTTTTTCCCGACATGGGTATCAAGGTGCATCAGGTGGGCACCGATCTCGCCGGACTTGAAGAATTAGCGTCGCCACGCACGAAGTGTCTCTACGTGGAGACGCCGACAAACCCTACGCTCAGGCTCGTCGATCTACACAAAGCGATTGCCTTCGCAAAAAAACACAAACTCATTGCGATCATCGACAACACTTTCGCTACACCCGTCCTGCAAAATCCTCTGGCGATGGGCTATGACATCGTGGTGCACAGCGCCACGAAAGCGCTCGCGGGGCACTCTGACGTGATCGCCGGCGTTGCCGTGGGCAACAAGCATTGGATGGAACGCATCCGCCACATGGTCATCTACCTCGGCGGCTCGATGGACCCGGGAGCGGCCTACCTTCTGATTCGCGGAATGAAGACGCTGGGAGTGCGCATGGAACGGCAGTGCGATAACGCCATGGCCGTCGCCAGATTCCTGGAAAAACATCCCAAGGTCGCCCGCGTCCACTATCCAGGCCTCGTTTCTCATCCCGATCACAAACTCGCAAAAAAACAGATGCGTGGATTCGGAACGATGTTGGCGTTTGATTTGAAAGGCGGTTTGCTAGCCGCCCGGCGTTTCTGCGATCGCGTCCAATTGTTCTTGCTCGCGGCGAGCCTCGGCGGCGTTGAGTCGCTCGTTATACTTCCCATCTACAGTTCTCACTACAACATGAGCGCCGAAGAATTGCGACGCGCGAACGTTAGCCCCGGGACGGTGCGAGTTTCCGTTGGACTCGAAGATTCGGAAGACTTGATCGCCGATTTGAAACAAGCTCTGGCGTAGCGGCGAACGCCGGAACAGTGGGCGATCGTTCTGGTCGCCGCGACCCCGCATAATGACCTCGCGTAATTCGGACAAGAGCACAGACTGAAGGCTGTGCCACAAGGGCGCAGAAAAGCGCGTGGGCAGGAGTGCTTGTGCTACTCGTAGCGTAGGGCCTCGACGGGATCGAGGCGAGCAGCTTTCCATGCAGGGTAGACGCCGAAGACGATGCCGATCAGGGCGCAGAGGACTAGGGCGGTGA
>Ga0206849_1011_pt5 | contig 26400 bp, 23 predicted proteins | sample Alteio_BWOrgCont_15_FD_152892 | JGI IMG/M metagenome (GOLD analysis project Ga0206849, IMG submission 152892) | Enriched cells from forest soil in Barre Woods Harvard Forest LTER site, Petersham, Massachusetts, United States -... | ecosystem: Environmental > Terrestrial > Soil > Temperate forest >...
GCAGCCAATGCAGTGTAAATACCTGATAAATCAACGTTGGCAGTGCCAGTAGTTAACGCGTTAAGAATTGTCCATGTTTGTTGGAAATCAGTCGATACGGTGGATTTTAAATCAGCAAGTGCCGTAAACGTTCCCGCACAACAATTTGTTGCACTTGTGTTAAGCGCTGCTAAAATTGTCCAGGTAGCCATAAAGTCTTGCGACACTGTGCTCTTTACATCTGCTAACGCAGTAAAGGTGCCATTGCAACAGGCCGCTAAGGCAGTGTAAATACCTGATAAATCAACGTTGGCAGTGCCAGTAGTTAACGCGTTAAGAATTGTCCATGTTTGTTGGAAATCAGTCGACACGGTGGCTTTTAAATCAGCCAGTGCCGTAAACGTTCCCGCACAACAATTTGTCGCACTTGTGTTAAGGGCTGCTAAGATAGTCCAGGTAGCCATAAATTCTTGTGATACCGTACTCTTTAAATCTGCCAACGTAGTAAAGGTGCCATTGCAACACGCAGCAAGCGCTGTGAATGTACCATTTTGATTGTTGGTGATACTATTCAGTATCGTCCATGTTTGTTGGAAATCAGTCGACACAGTGGCTTTTAAATCAGCAAGTGCCGTAAATGTTCCCGCACAACAATTTGTCGCACTTGTGTTAAGCGCTGCTAAAATTGTCCAGGTAGCCATAAAGTCTTGCGATACCGTGCTCTTTAAATCTGCCAACGCAGTAAAGGTGCCATTGCAACACGCAGCCAATGCAGTGTAAACACCTGATAAATCAACAGTAGCAGTAACGTTAAGATTAGCTAACGTAGTAAACGTACCATTACAACATGCCGCCAATGCAGTATAAACTCCTGAAAGATCCGTAGTTGCAGTTACGTTTAGATTCGCCAGAATAGTCCACGTTTGTTGAAAATCACTAATTAGCTCGGCACAGCAGTCAGCCCCCGCATCACAACAACCCATTAGCTGACTTTGCAAAGCATTTAAAAGTTGTAGAAGAGAACTAAGATCACAATTATTATTTCCAACGCTAAGTGTTTCCTCAGGACGAAGAGCTTTCAAATATTCAAGAGTAACATCGGGAGCTTCATGATCAGCGGAAACAGATCCAAGCTTCTCTGCCAGCAGAGAAGAAGGTGAAAATAATAAAAAGCTTATTGCTAAAAAAGTAATCATAGGACGGGATATTGTTAACTTCATTCTTCTCTTTCTCTTTTTAACTCAGCAGCACTACCCTTAATTTTTCATCTATCATCCGAATTAGATATTTTCTCGAGGGTACTAAGCTTCATTTTTTACTGTCAACTAATTAAAAAAATAAGAGAGAAGAGCTCCAGCGCAAACGGGAATTCCTCTCTCTATTCAGGGCTGTCGCATTAAAAAATAGCAAGAAAAAGATGTTCCAATCTTGTCTGATTAAAAAGCGAGAAAGGAAGACCAATGATTGAAGAAGAAAAAGGTTGATAGATGTCTCGCCTTTCTTAGACAGGCACTTAATCAAGGCAATATTAATCTCTTATGCCAAACACTTACAACCTTTTTTGCTGAGATACCTTCGATAATGCATAGCCACTTCGAAAATTATTACCAGTTTTCGCTCTTAGGAGCTACGTCCGGCATCCCCGTGTACAATGAGAATACAGCCCGTCATAGCTTATTAAATCTATTCCTAGAGGATAGATTAGCGACGGTGGGCCAAAGTATTATTTTTGCTATTATTAAGACAGCTAGATTTGAGACTCACCTTGAGGACCAAACAAATCTGGGTCACATTGACATGACCATTATAACCACAGATCTTATTTATGTTATTGAGCTAAAAACGCGCGGTTCTGCGCAAGAAGTCCTACAACAAATTAAAGAAAAACAATATGCTCAGAAATATTTCATGAGCAGCAAGAAAATTATTCTTGTCGGCATTTTTATTGATATTAAAAAAAGAAACATACAAGAATGAGTTACACACTCTCTGTAGCTATCATCTTCTTAACTACTTTGAGCCTCTACAGTATGATCATTAAGCTGCGCTGAGTTGATAGAAACCATACCCTCTTTTTTATGTTCTTCTAAACCAAATTGTACAATCATATCAATAAAGTCCATAGGCTGGATACCACACTCTGCTGCTTGGTGAAAAATACATGTCGCCGGGGTTAAAGCAGGCAGCGTATTAACCTCTAAAATTACCACACGTGCAGCATCCGTTTCTGTAGCCTCCTGAAAAAAGCAGTCAATACGAGCATATCCTCTGCAATTCAAAATACGATATGCATCCTCCATGGTACGCTGAACTAATGCAATATCCTCAAGAGCCAGGGGTGCTGGAGTTAAATTTTGACCGGCACCTGGTAAAAACTTTTCTTTAATTGATAAAACACCGCTCGTTGCTACTGCTTGACTTGGAGGTAACGCTTGCGGCGTATCATTTCCAATAACTCCTACTGTTAATTCCATTCCCATAACACATTCTTCAACAAGCACTGCACTCTTGCCAGCAGCTATAACGTTGGTGATAGCACCAGCAATCTCATCATCAGTAGCCACCTTATAAACTAAAACACTACATCCATCGTCGTGTGGCTTAACAATGAGAGGACCTGTAGAAATACTTCTACATTTTTCTATTATGCTCTGCTTGTTATCCTTCCACTCCTCCTTCACAAGAAGGATTCCCTTAGGAACATCAAATCCATGCGATTTTAAAAATTGTGTCGTTTTAAATTTATTCATACAGAGAGAACTTGTTAAAACCCCTGAGCCATTGTAAGGAACTCCTAGCGCACCAAGTGCCCCTTGAATTGATCCATCTTCTCCACAACCACCATGCAATCCAATAAAAACAAAATCTACTATCTCAGGCAATGTTGACCACTCAAGAGCCATTGAAGAATCAAGGCCCTCTTTAATTTCTTGGGTAGAATGGCGCACCAAAAGCTGCTGATTAATATGATGTAATCCTAGCTGCTCATCAACAAAAATAGGATAAGCTTCATAACGTTGAGGAGAAAGTTTATAGACAATATTTCGACCCGATTCTAACGAAACTTCACGTTCATTAGAGGCACCTCCCAAAAGAACTGCTACCCGAATTTTTTGTTGATTCTTACATTGTCGCTCAGTTGAAAAAGTAGAATTCATACCATACGCTTTCAATTCGGTATCAATAAGATGATTAATCAGCTGAGTATGGCTCATGCCGATTTCTGCTGCTTGACGAAAAATAAAACTAACAGGATCAGTGCCAGAAATTGCATTGGGATCAATAATAACAACCGATTTGTCAGCTGTTAAAAATCCATCAATACGACCTACATTGCTCATCTCAAGGGCCTGCATGGTGATAATTGCTGCCTGTTGAATAGCACGCAAATCATCGGGAAAGCATCGCGCAGGCGTTATTTTTATGGCCCGGCCCGGCATATATTTTTGATCATAATCAAAAAACGCAGCCTCCCCCTCCGGAATAATCTCAGTAGGGGGCAATGCACGCAAATTCCCTGTATCCACATCAGTTATGACCACACACGAAAACTCCATACCTTCAATTTTTTCTTCAACAATAACTGCCTGTTGATATCGCTCATCGATCCACGAAGCTGTCCAAACTGCCGTCAGCAACTCCTCTTGAGTTTGCACAACGGATACCCCCAAGCTAGAACCTTCCGCTATAGGCTTACATACAACAGGGAAAGTTATTCCTCCTTCAGTCAATTTCTCAAAAAGGCGTTCCGGTCCATAATTCTGCGCATAAGAAAGTTCACTACAAGTAAACCAGGTAAAAAGAGGAACCTTAATCCCTGCTTTACTCAACCAATGCTTCTGCATAACTTTATGAGCACGTACCGCACTTGCCCATACTTTCGAGCCCAAATAAGGAATTTTGAGCACCTCAAGCAAGCCCTGCACCGTTCCATCTTCAGCGTATCGACCATGTAACGCTAAGTAGACAAAATCAACAAGGTCTTTTAAAGCATCCCAACTTATTTTCTCCGTCTCTTTCTCTAAACTTTCAACAAAATCGGTGGTTTTGCCCCGATGCAAAAATCGCCAGGGAAGTTTATATATCGATCCTTGGCAGGTTTGAAAAAGAGGAATGACTTCAAAACGAGCCGAATCTAAATGATCGCAAACTGTCCTTCCTGAGTTAAATGATACCTCCCGCTCAATAGAACGCCCTCCCATAAGCACACCAACACGTAATTTTTCTTTTCTGTTTTGCATAAATAGCCCCTTACATAGAAATTATTTATAAGCAGTATACTAAGATACTATAAAGTTTCTTAGAAATTTGTTGAACCTGAAAAGATTTTTTTCTATAGTAATTATCTATTGTAAGAAAGTGTGATAATCAGATTCTATCAAGAAAAGGCATCGTAAATGAAAAATATCTCCTGGTATCTAATTGTCCTCTTAGCTCTCAATATCTCTCTCAGAGGAATGAATAAAAAAAAGATAAATCCTCCTCCCTCGCCTGTTCAATTGTCAAACCCATATCGGTCTCCCAATCGAAACACTACAAATTTCGCGTGGTGCGAAGCAGTTGGAGCAACTAGAGATTCAAGCCCTGACAATAATCCTAATAAGCAGGCCCCAAAAGATACAACACCACCGCCAAGCCCTAAAAATAAAAATACGTAGCTACTCTAGAGTAATTTTTAAAAAGAATACAATAAAGTAGAGGGAGATTATCAGCTTAGCCAGATCGATGGAGCGCCAGCTTATTGGCCTACACCTTTTTTATATAAAAAGAACGCCAAAAATTCTTTGTTGCCATCAGTACCAGTAATAGGCGACTCCGTTATGCCTTGGCACAAAAGCCCCTGATCCTGAACGCCGCTTACCACCCGCTCTATTGCTTCTTGATGTACCTGCGCATCACGAATAATGCCTCCCCTTCCTACCTGCTCTTTACGAGCTTCAAACTGAGGCTTTATGAGAATTATAAGAGTACCGCTGGGTTTAAGAAACCTTTTTACCGTGTCGATAACCTTGAGGACCGAAATAAAGGAAAGATCAAGCGTTACCAAATCTACCTGTTCAGGCAAGCTATCAAGATAGCGAAGATTAGTTCGCTCAATTAAAATTACCCGCGGATCAATGCGAAGTTTTTCGTGAAGTTGCCCGTACCCAACATCAACGCCATATATTCGCTGGGCCCCATGCTGCAATAAACAATCGCTAAACCCCCCCGTGGAAATACCAGCATCAAGCGCTACAAGATCCTGAACATTAATCTCAAAATAACGCAACGCTTTCTCTAACTTTAAACCAGCACGAGAGACATAAGTTACTATTGGCCACTTAATCTCTATCTGATCAACATCGGTAACTAAAAATCCTGATTTGCTATTGACAACTCCATTAATGGAGACCTTCCCCTGCATAATCAAGCTTTGAATATAAGAACGGCTTAAGGCAACATGCTGTTGGCCAATAAAAAGATCAAGCCGTTTTTTCTGTTTCATAATTAGCAGGCTGGTTGCAATGGTAAGTTGAGTGCAACTTCCTTGGGCGCATCTACGGTAATTTTCTTGGCAGCATCTGCCTTGCTCATTTTCTGAATAACAGCCTGAATCCCTGGCGTAAGAGTATAAAAATAGTCACGCGCTAATCGTCGATCATCAGCAAGAACCTTATCAAACGGCAGAACAACAAAAACTGAGTCGGTTGTCTCAAGCGTAAGGTATCCGGAATCTATGCTTGCAAAAAGGGATTTCCTTACATCATCAAGCGTTTTGATAACCTGACCATTCATTTCGCGCACCACAATACCAGGAGTAATTGAACGAGAACGAGAGCCATAGGAATCGGGAAATAAATGCGTACAGATAATTGCTGGCTCCATTTGGTGAGTTATTTCAGCATATTTCGTTAACCCTGGTGCCCTACTTACCAAAAGATGAAGATGATTAATTGTTAAGGGCTGAAAAAGCATCCCACCGATAATTTCATAATCTATTTTTTCATAGCCGGGATAGATTTTTTTAATAGGTAACATTTCTGTTTGCTCAAAAGTAAATACCAACTCTTTTTTCTTTCCTTGACGGTAGACAACTAATGAGACTTGCTGTCCTAGATGAAGTCGTGCTACATAATCAATTAATGATATTTTTTCATCACCCCATGAGAGCTCTCCATACACATCAATGGCATGGCCATCAATTTGATAGATCATATCACGCGGTAAAACTCCAGCACGATCCAAAGGGCTATCTTTATAGGTTTGAACCACATATAATCCCCCCGGCTGAGGATTCCCCAAAAAGGTTGTCAGGGCCACACTACCATTATTAAAGAGCACCCCTAAAAAAGGCTTTTTCAGGAGCGTTACTTTGCGTAAATCGTTAAGAATAATTTTAAGTTCATTGATAGGAATAATATAACCCACACTTTGAGCCTCCGGAGCATATAAAGAATTAATGCCAATTACCTCTCCTTTAATATTAACCGAAGGACCTCCGGAGTTGCCCGGATTGATTGCTGCATCAATTTGAATAAGATGTTGTTCGCGACCACTTACAATTCCCTTAGTGCTTTTTATTGACTGCTGCCCCAGAGGATACCCAATAGTCATTATCTCATCGCCCCTATAGACTAAATCGGAGTCACCTAACATAAGAAACCTGATGTCCCCTAATGCCTCCTTAACTTTTTTTAAACTCTCAGAGGTTAGTCGCACTAAAGCTAAATCTCGATCGGGGCTTAAGCCAACAAGCTCAATATCAAGCTGCTCTTTACCCAATGAAGGGATTTGAATATACATCATTTTAGCTTGATCTACTACATGCCAATTTGTAACAATTTCTCCTTCGGCATTAATAAAAAAACCAGAGCCCGTTCCTTGGCTAGGGGTAGGAGACTGATGTGGCACAAGAATATCAATGCCAGCACGTTGAGCAAAAATCTGCACTACTGTATCTTTAATCGTTGGCTGCAAACCATACCAGGTTTCAGTCCCGGGGACTAGACGTTCAATAATTTTATTTTCTATTTTTTCATACTCAGACTGAGATGGATGGATAGAGAGAGGCGCCCCAGAAGTTAAGTGGGTTTCAAGTTGTTGCATACGACAATACAATGCGTAGCTAAAACCCAGTGTACCAACGCAACCTACAAAACTTAGCCAAAACCACCAAGGTGCCTTCATAAAAAACATACCAACTCCAATAAAAATCTTTTCTCAAATAGTTACCAAGACTATATTAGTCTATACTATTTTCTAAAAGCTTAAAGTGGAGAAAGTTTTGCTTTAATTGAGCGTCTCTTTTTTAGCAGGTTTCCACTGCTTTAAGAGTTCCTGCAACACTAACTCCTGTAATGTCGTGTTTGGATGAGCATTTAATTTAGAATTAGCTCGTTCAATACTATTTTGTACCATCTGTTCATCACAAATGGCAGAGTCAATGTGATCCAATACAGGAATAAGATTTCGCTGCATAAAACGCGTTTCGCTCTGATCCTGCATAGATTCAGCCAACAAAGTATCAATGAGACCCAAAAATTCCGAAACTGTTTGCTGTAGTGTTTCATCTGCTATGTGAAGCTCAATCGTCTCATTTTCAGGCATGTAATTCTGCGGAAACCCCTGTTTAACAGCACGAATAACTACTTGCTTCAGTGTTTCAGACTCATAATCAACAATCCATTGCAAAAGTTTAAGAAGATTATGTGAAAGTACCAGATGCCCCCTATTGTTCTGATTGGACGAAGTGTGGCGTGCCATGGTAGGTCCTTTACGAAAAAAGGGTTTTGACTATTTTTATCAGATTATCGCATAAAGGAATTTTGCGCCATCTTTTATACATTTTTTATTCGCGGCTCTTATTTACTCCTCATAATCAACCTTCCACAAGATTGCTCCCTCTAAGATTTCCTTCATACCGTCCTGCCCCGAACTCACGCCCTCATCAGGCGTAGAAGGCTCCTGGCGCGAAGCCGGAAGAATCCCGCTATCTTTTTTTAAATTGGCAAGACGTTGCGCGCTCGTCTGAGCATACGCCCGCCGAGAATCGCTTTCTAATGATAATTCATCCTGAGCATTTTTGAAAGCATCATTCATTTCTTTTTGCAATTTGGATATTTTTTTCTGGAGCTTCATAATCATTTCGACACCAGCCAAATTGATTCCAAGTTGGTGGGTTAAATAAATTATTTCTTCAAGTTTATCTATATCTTCTTCTGCAAAAAGTCGCGTATTGCCCTCCGACCGCTTCGGGTTGATGAGTCCTTCTTTTTCATATAATCGTATCGTTTGTTGATGAACCGAGAACATTTCTGCCACTGCCGATATGGAAAAATATCCCTTTTTTCTTTTCATTGTAAATCCTTTAGCTTGCCATTTAGTATAGCATACACATTTCATTTAGCTCAATGGCTTAACTATGACAACCTTAGCTTACCCTCTCTTTTTTAAGAAATAAAAATGAATATTAATTTTTATTTTGCAAATCTTGTAAAAACCTCGTAACACGTGATACTTTTAATTAAAAATAATCTCTAAAAAGGGTAATGATATGCATAAAACAGCTTATTCAGGTGCAACCGTCTGCCTTCTCCTACTCTTACTCTTACATTCTTCGAATTTTTGTTTTTATCAATCTCAACTTAAAAAATCTGTAACTGGCTTAACTCAATCATTGATTCGACTGCAAAAAGTCATCAAAAAAAACACTCCAAAAATCTCTTTACCCTCCTCCTGGAAAAATTTGAGCGATGCAGAACAGGAACAATGGTTAGGGGTGCTGGAAAAAATTGACAATATTGAAAATAAAAAAGAACGAGATGCCCTTTTAATTTTTACAGCAAATCCTCAAGCAGTTTTTTCTAATGCCTTGAAGTTAGCACAAAAAAATCTTTCTGTAGCGGACCAAAAAACCTTAACAACCATTGTTCAGCAAGAGGGAATACAATCTGTCCAGGATACTCTAGACTCACTGGCTACTCCGCCGCCTCCCCCTCCGGCACCAGGCGGCACTCTTCCTCCTGCAGACAAACCAAAAAAAGTACCTGTTAAGAAAGTACCTACTAAGCCAATTATTTCAGAACCAGAAACTCCAAAAACTGTAACACCTGAAGAACAAGCAGAGTCTGACCAAACAACACTGCACTCACTACAAATGCTGTCAGGAATCCGTGCAAAAACTCTCACAGAAATACTTAATATTCAAGCTGATGTAGTAGCAGATCTAATTAAAAATACCAAATTTAAAAAGCCACAAGAAGCTGCAACCAAAGCAACAAGTGCTCTAGAAGAATTCATCGAAACAGAATTTCCACAACAAGTAGCCACTACCCCTGCAGCAACAAAACTTTCAGAATTTTATACTCAACTTGTAGATGAAAAAAAGAGCTCATCATCCAATCTGCAGAAAAAATTTACCGCTTTACTACAACCATTCTTCTTTAACAACACTAACCACCCTACCGCCGCTCTAGAATTTGTAGCCCGTAAAATTCTTATAAATTATGTTGCTGCATGGCGCACAGAAAAACTTTTTCCTCTAGAGAATGTATCACAACAAAAAAAAATTGATTCGGATGCTCTGTTCACCACCCTATTTACTCGCCCAACTTCTTCTGAGAAAGCTGAACACACAATGCTAGCCTGGATAGATAAATTGAGCATTCTTCGCATTCATCCCTTATATTTAAAGTTTAGCGCTCTCAAAGCAGATTTTGCCGATCAAACATCAAAAATACAAACAGAAAAAATTCCCGCAACTAAGGGGCAAGATCTACAATCGGCTCTCTTAAAGGAATTTAAAAATAAGGGAAAAAATACATCCGATGATGAATCTCAAAGTCCTCAAACAATAACAAAAAATAAATCTGTAAATATTATCCAGGAATTAAAAAATTATACTCTCTCAACCCATTTCAATAGTTCTTCAGTCATGAAGCCCTATCTTTTTTACTACATCAATTTCCTCAACACTAGCCCAATGGCTCAGACTATTAGCGAAATAGAAACCGCAGCTGCACAAGAATTGGCTCTCACTCAAAAAACTAAACCTGCAGAAGAAAAAACCCCAGAAGGCAAAACAAAGCACACAGAAAATAACCTCACTTTTGATGATTTTATCAAGAGTAAAATGCTCACTACAAAAACTATAAAGGAATTTATAGGCTGGCTTGTGCGGTTGGCCAATCCCTCATCGCATACAAATACACTATTACCCGAAATAAAGGACGAAAAAAATGAGGAAGTTACAAGTCCAAGTCATCCCTCCCTTCTTTTAACCATTAACGACCCTACAACTAACAAGCCTTTTACCATCCAACTTAAAAACTTTAATTTTGCAGACTATAAAAAAATTGTTGAAGCTAGCCCAAAAAGGGGAGAAAAAGGACAAACTATTTTAGGTTTAATAGCAGCCAAAAAAACTGTAAACACTGTTTCAATTGAAACTATTACCACCATCCTCAATCAGTTAAAAAAATTATCTTCAGGAAATGAAGAAACATTCAATGCACTTCAGACTCATCTTGAACTGCTCCTCGAGCAACATAACAAAAATGAAGAAGCACTGCAGCAGATCAAGAATATTTTTAGCCTAAAGCCGCCTAGTTTATCAGACGCCATAAGTGATCTTGAAAAAAATAAATTTGGCAAGCCTATTTTAGAGCAAATTTACTCATTAGATCGCACACCAAAAACTATCTATAACGCTGTCATCAATGCTTTAAAAAATCAATTAAGCTTTCAGGAATCACAGGACTTAAAAAATGGTATCAGAACAGCCCGGCAGGAATTAATTCCTATAACCTACGGTTCGGTTATTCGAGCTATTAAAGAACAATCAGATATAGCTATAAAAAGCAACAAACTCGATACCCTTATCCCTCAACTGACAGAAGCTATTGCTGAATTAAATAGTGTGCTAGGCAAAGCCGCTGTAAATGATGAAGATTTTCTGCGCGGCCAACTCACACCAGAAGTAAACGCACTTAAATCAAATAATATTAAAGATTTTTTCAATGCTCTTTATAAAGGAATCACTTTACAAAATACTCTTCCACGCGATAATGACTACTATAATCAGCTTGTAAAGGAATACAATACTTTTATTAATACGTACGGAAAAATAATTGAAAAAAGTGCTTTAATGCATTTTAAGAAAAATTTAGATCTTTTTGTAGCAAAATCAACCACCGATCCACAAGATTTAGACCAAGGGGAACAGATAGATAATTATCATTTTCATACCAAACTTACTTCAAACGAACTATATGCTCTAGAAAATTTCTACACCAAGTTCGCCTCTCTTCTTGAGCCCCTTCAAAAACACTTAGAGAAGATACTAACCGCCACACCTTTTATCTTTGATTCCGGCTTAATCAAAAACCTCGATACAACTACTGAGAGTATTGTGCACAAAATTTTTTTAGAGGCTAAACATAATTTTACTGAAGAAGAACAAACAGCACTCTGGAATCATATAATAACTATGGACCACAAATTAGAGGCTATTTTAATAGACCTAAGATACGCGCCCCAAAAGCTAAGTAAGTAAACGCTTCGCATCTAATCGGCAAAAATAGTACTGTTGCTTTGCGAAGTGGCCGCTAGGGATAGCAATTATTTGTCTGTTAAGTGGGCTCGCCTTCGTACTTAGAAAATAATTGCTCGATTTCAATAAGAGAAAGGCCTGTGCTTTTTGAAATAATTTCAATAGTGACGCCACAGGTGAGTAATTCACGAGCAACTTCAATTTGTTTCTCTTCACGCCCTTCTTCGCGGCCTTCTTCACGACCAAGCTCCACGGTTGACTGTCGCGAATCCTCTAAAATAAGAGAATCTTCATAATAATTAAAATCTTGCTCTGACCAGGTCATACGATCAAGAGCATGGCATGCTTCTTCAAACTCATCATGAGCCAAAGCTGAAGGAATTTCTGTATGCTTTCTGATCTCCTTAATAAGATAGATCCATTTGTCCTCAGCAATGTGTAACTCATTTTCTTTTTTTTTAAATTTCGGCAACTCTACAAAGGCAAATGAAAGCTCGCGCAAGTCATGCTCATGCGTTTTTCTATCAAGAATGTAATGAATTGATTTATAACTTTCCCTAGCTGGAAACATAATAAAGTCAACAATTGCAAGAGAAATAACAGGCATAAGAAAACGATATCCTTTTCCTTTTTCCCGCTGCAACGAATTTGTCGAATACCTTAACCTTGCTCACCTGAAGCTCAATAATATAGCGTTTTCCTGACTGATCAATACAAATAATGTCTAACACGCTCTCTTTTTTGCCGACCCTTTGAGGAAGTTGCTCGTTATTAAGGAATTCAATTGAGGCAATAGCATTTAGCTGGGTTAACTCTAAAATGGAGTTCAAAAAAAGAAATCGTAATATTTTTATGTTCTTCCGAACCAAAAACCTTTTTAAACGCAATATCATTTAGCGGATCTAAAAATATCATAAGGATCCTCTAATTATTTTAAGGAAGTTGTTCTCCAGCAAAAATACCTAAAGTTGAGCAATTTCCCTTTTTTATTTGTTTAACAATTGAACATAACTATTTACTGCCCGTGCTTTAAATTGAAGCTGAGAAAGCGCATAGGCTATCGTTGCTGTTTCTTGATCAGGAAGAATTTTATTGTAGCCATATATTTTCATCAGTTCTTTCCAATCGTTCGTTGATAAAGATGCCGTACCAACGCACCTATGTTGTGTTTGGAATATTGACTCAGCTAAAGACCTAATTTTACCGCTAAAAACTGGGTCATCAAGGATGACATAGTGAGATGCAAGCTGTTTATCTATGTCTGAAATTGCTTTAATTTTATTAAAACAGGTTTCGGCAGCCTTAAGCTCTTGATCAGCAACAATATATTCTATAGGATGAGCATCAAAAAAAGATTTATTTTTCTCTTTATTTGCCAGCTTTATGAATTCTTCTTTGACTTTTTCATTGCCCACACAAAGAAAAATTTTATTAAATGAGTATTCACTGTCGGCTAAGGTACGCAACGCCTTAATACTTATTTTTAGAGTAGGCTTCACTCCACCTAAAGCGATAATATCAAAGTTTTCCTTCTGATCTGGAAAAGTTTCTTTTTGTTGGGCGTATAAAGTATCTAAAAAGATTTGTGCTTGCTCATAAGAAAGAGGATGCTCAGATAAGCCTCCATTTTTGTAAAAGTCTTGGTCTTTTTTGAAGAAGTATTTTTGCATGCCGGCATCTACATTGACTGCATGGTAAGGATCAAAATCTGCATATTTTTGTTCTGGTATAAAACCGATGATCTTAAGCTGTTCTCTAAGCTGGGGTGTACACATTCCATGTTCATCAAAAAGCATTGCCGATGCTGTGCCTAAGGTTGCGAGCAAAATAACGCATATAAAATATTTATAATTCATAAAGATTTCCTTGTTATCTATGGTAAAATTTAGTAACTTTCCTTTTATATTTTTAAAAATACAGAATACCCTCCTCTATAGTTACCATACTAGCCCTAAAATGGATTCCTTTGGCACCGGTCCAAAAACTCTGCTGTCGTCATGCTGCGCAGAAAGATTGTCGGACAGGACAAAAACATGATCTAGCGGGATCTGCAGGAGCTTATCAAGGGCATAGCGCCCCTGCTTCCAGTCCGACCAATTCCTATGGATTCCTGCATTCTGAAGGACAACATCATTCACGACTATGCTGCCTTCACTAATCTGTATCGTATTACTCTCCAATGCTACGATACGGGATATCCAAATTTTTCCCTCATACTTGAATAAGATAATTTCTCCAATCTGATACTGCCTTAGAAAGGGCAACATTCGATTCAACAAGTACAGCCTCCCATCCTTGATTGCGGGCTCCATACAATCGCCCGACACCCGAAATGGCCACGCAAATCCCCAGGCCAGAATTATTAATGTGACACTAGTGAAAGCGATAATTTTGTACTGATTCTTACCTAGCATATTCAGTCCTCAGCATAAAGATTTCCAATAAATCCAAATTATTTCTTGATGACTGCTGCACCCTTATTGTTGCGAAAACTGTTTTTTTAATTCTTTTTTTTGTGCTTCCTGGGCTTGAAATCGAGCCTTAAGGGAATAAAAGCACTCGGATTCATCCTTAAAACCTGCAGAATCTATTTTCAACTCATATGGACAACCTAAAAAACCCCCCCTTACTTCTTGCCAGGCGCTTGCAGTTATTGTTCCATTCTTTAACTTCATTGCGAAAACTTGTGTTGCAAAATTATAACCAACAGAGACCCTATAGAATTCGTCCCCATTTTCGGTGATTGTTTTAGAAACTTCCTCCATAGCATACATTGAGAGGCTTCCGGTCAGCAAAATGCTGAGGATCGTTAATGATGATAATTTACACAACATGAAAAAAAACCTCTTCTTAATTAAAATAATTTTGTATACATTGATATCTCACCATTAAAATACCAATATTTACCCCATAAAGAAATACCAAAATATATATGATTCGCGTAGCGGCCTATCAGGCAGCACTCGCTCAGAACTGGGAATTGCGATATAAACAAATCCACCACATTGTGCAGCAAGCTGATACACGTTGCGTATAATTTTCTATGCTCCCCGGAGGGATTTTTAAAAAGTTGCAGAGTAATCAGCCAAAAAGGCAGCGATAGGACCTGGCCAAACTCCTCAAAAAAATCTATACTTAAAAGAATCAGACTTGCTCACTATTTATAAAAAAACAAAAATATGACTAATTGGGCTATAATACTAACCAGATTTAATTACCTCACTACTAGACGAGCCCAATTAGGCGCTATCCTGTTAGGCCTTACTGCTGCAGGTTTTTTCTCTGGCCACTATCTTTTTGAACAGCTGAATTCTTATCTTCTAAGCACTGTAGAACAGACCTGGGGCTCACAAAAGGTAGCGCCAGAGCACGAAGCAAAAATTAGAGCGCTCGCTCATGAAATGGGAATTAACGCAGCAATTGATGTTCGAAAACTAAATTGTAATGCGCTGCAACGGGTAGGTTATCACAATGCAGCCGCTGTTTTGCCTACTGTTTTGGGATATTGGCCCTCGGCGCACCCAGCCTATTTATATATCAGCGAAGGTTTTTTTGAAGATTTGCCGCTTGAAGAGCAGCGGTTTGTGCTGGGTCATGAACTCATCCATATTAGAGAACAACATACACGTTATGCCCTTCTTTTCTATCTGCTCGCAGTATTCGCTATATTGCTTTTTGTCTATTGTATGAGAAAATATATCATGGCAAAAATTAGAAGACATATGCCAGCTTCCGCTGTAAAATGGACGGCAATAGCGACTTTCTGGCTTATGGTAAATGGCTTGAGCCTTGTTCCTTTCCTGCTTCTCTTTGCTTATTATAGACGCATAGAAAAAGATGCAGATCTAATCTCTGTAGAAATATTACAATCGAGCGATGGGGGACTTAAACTCTTACACCGCTGGGAACGAGAATTTTCTATAGCTCGCCATAATCCTTACGGCGGCTGGATTGCTGATCATCCATCAGTGCATGAGCGAAGAGAGTATTTATCAGAGATTAAGAAGAGAAATGAAATTGAAAAATTATGATTTTTTCTAACATGTTTTTTTTAGGAATTATGGGAGTCGTAGGATTTTCCCTGGGTCGTTTTTCATTTAGGTTGATCTCTCAAATTTTGGAAAAAACCTCCTTATCGCGCCACCCTCAATGGATAAGGGCACTCGTAAAATTTATTATCTTTATGATTGTGCTAGTAAGTGTGCTTTGCTTGTATGCACTTATAGCTAAATCCTTTGGTCTCAACACACAAAAATAGATCTATAACAATATTTTCAAAAGGCTTAAAATTATGCGTTTTTTTAAAAACTACAAAATCGCTGTTCTAGTTGCAGGACTGCTGGGGATAAACGGTGCTTGTGCTACAACAGTAGAAATCATCGAAAACGCTTACCTTCTGCCTGCACCCCCAGAAATAGTGGAACTAACGGAAAAAGCGGCGACTCTAATTGGTTTTGATACTCCCTATGAAGTTGCAGTCCCCAAAAAGGCAGGGATTCAAATAAACCCTTGGAATAAGTTTGCCCCTTATAATATAAATCCAAACACTAAAAATCCACTTCTGGTTATTAACCCTCCCTGGTTTTTAAGCCTACCAGCCGAAGAAGAACTCTTTTTACTTGCGCGTAATTTCATGATTCTTAAGCAAGGTATGCTACCCCTGAGCGTGAAGATGTTGCCTTATATTTTTATGGTGATTTCCTTTCTCTTACTGGTGCTTATTTTTATGTTGTTGCGCTATACCCCTTTGGCAACACATAAAAAATGGATCAGATTCGTGGTCGCCTGGCTTATTACTATTCCATTAAATCTTTTTATTATGACTCCTGTGCAAGGAAAATTAATGCTTTACTTGGCCAATCGCTACGACACCAGCATAAATCGCTTAGTAGTCGAAAAAACAGGAAATAAGGAAGCGGGTATTCGTGCATTTGAACATTATGATGCTGCTATTAAAAACGAAGCGCAGAGTGGAGAAACTTTCTGGACTCCACATATCAATTTGTTTGAAAATTTAGCCAATGAATTAAGGAAGTAGGTTATTTGTCTCTCATCAAGAGCGCATAAAATAAGGGTAAGTAGATTTATTGATTGATTGAACGCTTTTCTGATTCTCGGTTCTGCAATTCTTGGGATTCAAAAAGCGTCTTAAAAGAATTAAAACATTCTTCTTCAGGATTTTTCAGTCCAAAGATGAGTTTCCATTCCTCGGGTAACCTTGTCTCAAGAGCCTTTAACTGTCCATTTTCATCACACGTCATTGCTGTTATTATTATTGAACCACTGGGAGACTTTTGTGCACTCAATTGAATAGAACCTGCTTCAGTTTTTATGATACTAGCATAACTTTCTCTTCCCCACCTCATTGTTTTAGAAACCTGCATGACATACGTCAGAGATCCTCCCACGATAAAAGTACTTACGATTGCTAATGATAAAAATCTAAAAAACATAAAAGTGGCCTTCTAGCATAGAGAAAAAAGTATGATTTACTGTTGGTGTTAGATTATCATTTCAACACTCTTTTGCCAAATTTTTTGCTGCCCAGACCCCACCAATGGGAAAATTGGGAATTAAAGAAAGAGCATGATTGATCCGCATTTTTTGATTAATCCAGCAAAATAAAACTGAAATTGATAAATCAGCCAGCAAACAAAAAAATAATCGAAGCTACCTACCTATTGCCCCTGAATCCGTACTAAAACCCCCCTTGATAAAGATAACTTTTACTGTATGTTTATTTCTAGATAGAATTTAATTGTATTTTTCCATAACCTTAAAAAAGGCAAAGATGAATATTAAAATTATGGCCACGGTACTTATTTTGTTGATTTCTCCAGTCGTTTTGGGCATGGAAAGCTCTTCATCTATGTCAGAGGCTACAGACATAACTCGACCAGATGGGCTAACAATTGCGGTGGGTACTGAAAAAATATATGTTCCTGCAGAGGTAGTTGCATTGTCGGGCACACTGCAAGATAGCAAAAAAGATCTTAAAGAATTGGGCGTGCAAGCAGAGAACAGGCCTATACCTTTAAATTTTCCTAAAAATATCCCCATTGGATCGATAAAAAATTTTTTACAGTGCGTAGAGATAATTGCTTTTCAGCGTGGAGATAAAGACTGCGTATACCGTCTCTATACTATTCAGAATTTATTTCAAAAAAACAAGCATTTGCAAGAAATTGTTCAGCGGCGCCAGCAGGGACGGCCAGCCGCAGATATTAGACGCCAAATTAAAGAAATAGTTTCGCATGTGCAATGGCCCATAGAAAAGATTTGCACCTATGCCGTTTTAGCCCATTATCTTGATGTAGAAATTATAGCCCCGGCCTTCTATGAAGGTCTGGCTGAATTAATCAAGCGTAAGCAAACTCCTGAAGATCGATTTGCGTTGGTTTTTACTATTATGCGCTTGACTAATCAAGCGGTTATGGCAGAAGTAGCAGCTCTATTGGATTCCAAAAAAAATATTGCAGAGCAAAAAATAGCCTCTATAACAGTTGGGAAACATGAAAGAGGCTCTATTCAATCAATAGCTTTTAGTTCTGATGGCTCTATAATTGCATCGGCAGACGCTAGTCAAGCGATATATGTTTGGGATATTAGGAGAGGAAAACAGCTCTTAAAATTGACGGGCGAAGGAAAAAACAACACACTTCTAAATTTTACATCAGTAGCATTTAGTCCTGATGGCTCTATAATTGCATCAGGAAGCGTTGATCACACAGTGCGTATTTGGGATGCTCAAACCGGAAGCGAGCTGCAAATACTTGAAGGCCACACTAGCATGGTTAGTTCAGTAGCCTTTAGTCCCGATGGCTCTAAAATTGTATCAGCAGAGGACGACTCGAAAACACCAGTACGTATTTGGGATGCTGTAACGGGCAATCAACTTAACATACTACGGGGTCATACTGGTGGAGCTGCATCAGTAGCATTTAGCGCCGATGGCTCTAAAATCGCCTCGGGGAGTAGTACTTGGGATAAAATAAAAACAATACACATTTGGGATGCTGTAACAGGCAATCAACTTAACATACTACGGGGCCATACTGGTGGAATTACATCAATAGCATTTAGTCCTGATGGATCTAAAATTGTTTCGGGAAGCTATGATAGCACAATACGCATTTGGGATGTTGCTTCAGGTAATCAGCTTGCTACTACCCCTGTTCACGGTTTATCTATTCCCGTAGCATTTAGTCCAGATGGATCTAAAATTGCGGCAGGAGGAGTAAAAATCTTAATTGTAGATGCCTATAATGGTGCAATATTGAAAAAAATATCAACCGATCATGAATTCATCTTTTCAGTAGCGTTTAGTCCCGATGGCTCTAAAATTGCTTCAAATTATCATGACGAGGTCCGCCTTTGGGAATTACTTACTCCAGAGATAAATTTTACTCTACCTCAAGCTGCCGGAATTCTTTCATATGCTGAAGCTCGCCAGCACAACCAATCTTTTGAATGGAAAGATTATCCGGAAATTCTGAGGCATATGCACTATCTTCCAGCTCACGTTCAAGAGTTCTTAGGAATTGAGCCATTGAAAAAATATGAGTATAAATTGGAAAAATGGGAATTAAAAAAAGAGCATGATTGATCTGCTTTTGTAGAACACCAACAATCACCACATTAAACACAAACAATTTTAGTGAGGTTGATCTGATGGGTAGGTAACCTTGGTACCCTGTACGCAAACAAAAGAGGTCATAGTATGTGGCCGGGCTAACGTACAACTATAAATATCTTAAACATCATAAGGTTTCCTAAATATATTCTAGCTATTTTTGTAACACCAAACTAGAATCTGGTCATTCTATAGCAAATGCTCCTTGCCAATACAAAGGGCCTCATAAAAAATCGCTGGTACAAATAATTTTTTTCTATACACTCTTTACAATAGAATATTTATTTTTCTGAAAGGAACCAATGAAACAAACATCATTAATCGTGACTACCCTCTTGGCAAGTACCTTAATGCTTTCCAACTTTTCAAGCCATCCTAAAAATAATATCATGGGTTCACACTGGCCCCCTCCCGAGGAATTGCAGAGAGCACAACCTACATCATCACCTAACCATCCCTTTGAAAACTTTAAAAATTCCTTCAAATTGGAAAATATCACGCCGAGCGCTCTTCTATCATTTTTATTGATTCCGCTCGTTGCCTTCAAACATTTTCCCAAAGGCCTTGGCAAAAACAGATTGCTGGAATGCTTAAAAACAAAATTTACAAGAAACGGAATGAAATTTTCAGCAGCGTGGACCTGCTTAGGTATCCACGATTTTTATAATCTACAATTGGATCCAAGTAGGGTTACATCAGTCAAACAACAACCTACAGAAGTGCCTGAAAAATCTAGCCCTTTGCAAACACAGCCAGGAAAGCCTACAGGAGAAAATAGGAGCACGCCTGTTACACAAGAAGTGCCACACAAGGCAGCTGAAATAAATATGCCTAACAATGAACCAACAGCGCCACTTATTCTTCAACCCGTTCCAGAAGAAATCATCAAAGCTCCTCCGGCATCACCCGCACAAGAGGAATTTCCACCACAGGAAGCAGTAGCTGCTAAAAATAAAAAACTAAGCTTTTTGGGTAAAGTCTTCTCTTATTTTCCGGTTCTTTAAACACCACTAAAACAGAACAAATAATTATTATTTAATCAAAAAAGCAGCGCCCACAAACGCTGCTTTTTTTGTACTAATTGGCAAACATCCCCCCCATTGCCCCCAAGCTAGGGCCAAAGCCCTCTTGATAAAGATAATTTTTCATATATAATTATTTCTGATAGTATTTGTATATTTTTATAAAAAACCTTAAAAAAAGGCAAAAATCATGAAAAAAAGATTGCTACTTGCCCTACTTTCCCTGCTTGCTCTCAGCATAGATCCAGGCCATATTTACGGCATGGAACAAACAAAGACTCCGGTGGCCACACCAACCTCAGGGAACCGACCAGGGTTCCTAAACGCCATCGCTTCTGCAAATAAGAAAAAATTTTTAAACTTAGTACCCTTTTTCTCTTTGCCAATTACCCTTTTTGCAACTAAGCGATTGCGATTCTTTAGAAGCAGTCCTGCTTTAAAATCAAGCTTAGTGGGCTTTAACACCGCAGCAACCGGTTGGACCTCTAATAATCTTTATCACTTATATCTCAAGTACAATACTCAAAGAGCACAAGAGTTAAACCCAAGGACAATGGAAGAGAATCAACAAAATCATACTTATGGTCCCTCTAATTGCAGCAGGAAACATTATTTTGAAAACGCCCAAAAAGGGGAATATGTCCCAGTAATAGCCTCAGCAGCGGGACAGACTGGGAAACCGGTTGTTGTACTAACTAACAAGCTAAACTATATCTGCCAAGACCCTGATAAGCTAAACCATATCTGCATGGTTACCGATTGCAACCCTGATCACCCTAGAGAACAACCTAAGGAAACAGACAAACACCAAGTCACCCCCAATCGGCAGTCGCTCTATCAAAGACCTTGTCCCGAAAAAACAGGTTTTTTTGAGGAGCATGCCAAACATGAGAGGGCCACTAGGGAGCAACCTGAAGTAACAACGCCCGATAACAAACCAGTGATTCATGGCCTCACAGCATCAGAAACAAAAGTAGATCATATATGCCCAAGCGTCATTTACCCCCACTGCGACCCTGATAAATATGCTCAAACGCAGGTAGCTAAAAGTCCAGGCTTACTGACAAGAATTTTCAACCTGTTTGGTCCAATTTAATACGCTCTACAATAGCGATTGGAAAAACAGAACAAATAATTATTATTTAATCAAAAAAGCAGCGCCCACAAACGCTGCTTTTTTGTACAAATTAGTAAAAATCCACCTCGCCTGCCCCCCAAATTAGCGCTAAAGCCCCTTGATAAAGATAATTTTTCATGTATAATTATTTCTGATAGTATTTGTATATTTTTATAAAAAACCTTAAAAAAGGCCAATAATCATGAAAAAAAGTTTATTATTCTCGCTATTTATACTTGCTCTCAGCATAGCTCCGGCCCATGTGTATGGCATGAATCAATCGAGGACCAGACAACAACAAACCGGGCTAAGCCGCTTAAAAACTATTTTCTCTAAAAATAAAATAGAAACATTTCTAAGCACAGCACCAATTATCTCTTTTACCGCACTATTAGCCACTAAACGATTGCGTCCAACCCAACCTTGGCTCAAACTTAAGGCCACTCTATTAGGCAGCCATATAGGAGCCGCTGTTGCGGGCACTTATCATCTGTACAATTTGTATGGGACACACAATATCCAGAACCTGAAAACTAATTTGTGCTGCCGCCTCGCAGAAGCGGACGCTAAAAGTGGAATAAAGCATTTCGGGGTTATGCCTCATTGCGGTTGCGATGTTATTTATCGCCCTAACAATTCTGCTTTGCCAAAAAAAGGTGGCAAGAAAAAGACTTTTTGTTGTGACTGTGGTAAAGCGGCTCACACGCAATGGTTGAGTGAAGGTAAAAATGGAAGCGGAGGTTGGAATTGCCCTCCTTCATTCTGCAGCTGTAAGCTCTTGCCAGAGGAACATAAAGAAACAGATGAAGCCAGTTAGGCTTCATCATGCTTGTTACTTTTTAGTACAGGGTGCGCAAGGCATCTAGGCATAATTACGCCAAAGCATGGAAACATACGATGGCGAATGGCTGGGGCGGAAGGATTCGAACCTACGAATGCCAGGATCAAAACCTGGTGCCTTACCACTTGGCTACGCCCCACTAAAAGGTGTACTGAAAGCTTGATTAAGTTCTTACAAAAATAAAACGTACAGATTAGACTATTTCTGCAGGCCCTGATTTTTTATATTCATTAACAACGGCTAATTCAATTGTACTGCGCATCTCAGTATTCAAAGGATGCACAATATCCCTAAAGGACCCATCTTTCATTCGACGCGACGGCATCGATACGAACAAACCCTTTTCTCCCTCAATAATTTTGAGGTCACGTATAATAAAGCATCCATCAAAAACAACGGTTGCGTAAGCTTTCAACTTACTATCATCTTTAATCGGATAAACTTTTACTTCAGTAATTTTCATATCAATGCCTCAGAAAGACTTTCTTTTTCTCTCTTTAGAGTGCGTAAAAATCTTACTCTAACAACTTCAATTAATTTAACCATTCAGTCATTTTTTGTCAAACTATTTCATCTTATTTTTTTAAAATTTCAGCAACACGTAATCTAGCTGATCGGCTAGCCGGATTTCCCCCTACTTCCTCAGCGGTTGCCACTATCCCTTTCGGAACAACCAGGCTCAAAATATGAGCAGCTGCCTGTTCTCTAAAAAAATCTTTAACTAACCCATCTTCCAATGAATGAAAACTAATGCAAAGAAGGCGACCACCCGGTTTAAGCACTCGTAAGGCCGCTGGTAAAAAAGAACGAATGTTCTCTAATTCTTTATTAATATAAATACGCAACGCTTGAAACACTTGGGTTGCAGGATGAATATGTTTTTTCCTGAGAGGACCCGCGAGACGCTCTATCAACAAGGCAAGATCTCGAGTTGTTTGAAATGGATGATCCACCCGGACCTCAACAATAACTTTGGCATACAAGCGACTTCGCCTCTCTTGGCCATATCTAAAAAATATTTCGGCCAAAACTTCTTCTGAGCTTTTATTTAAAACTTCAGCAGCGGTAATTTTTTGATGGGCAGGCGACATACGCATATCAAGTGGTGTATCACGATTAAAAGAAAATCCGGCCCGTTGCCCCAATTGATACTGAGACGTTCCAAAATCGGCAAGAATTCCATCAACCTCTGCAATTCCTTCTTTCTGCAATAAATTATCAATACGAGCAAAATTGCCCCATATCAAGCTTAATCGTTCACCAAAAGTTTCTACCGCACTCTCACCATTTAACTCTATGGCACGAATGTCCCAATCGATTCCGATAACATGGCAAGAGGGCTCAGCAGCAAGCAACGCTTGCGTATGTCCCCCTCCTCCAAAGGTTGCATCAACATAGACACCCCCCGGCTTCAGATTCATCTGAGTAATAACTTCACTACACAATACGGGAATATGATAGGTAGATACATTCTTATTCATTTACAAAATATCGCTTCCCCGAACGTTACTCAAGGCATCTACTAAATTATTTAATCCCATGCTGCGAGATCCTTTGACCAAAATAACTGCATCTTTTTCCACAATATTCTCAAGCAGTAGATGAGCTTCCTGCCAATTAGCAACATGATCTACTACTACGTTAATAGGAACAGTCTTTTTCATCCACACCACCATATCACCTATCAAAACAACGCGCTGCAAACTAGGAACCTTACGCAAAAACCGACCTAATTGTCTATGCCAAAAAGGCGCACTCTGTCCTAACTCACGCATATCTCCCAATACTGCAATTTTTTGTGCCGGAGTTTGAATTTTTTGAAAAGCCAGCAAAGAAGCCTTCATGCTTTCTGGATTTGCATTATAGCAATCATTAATAACAATTCCAGGACGAATTCTTAAAGAGCGAGGCTCAAATCGACCTTCAACAACTACCGGCTTAGCTATTGCAGCCAAAATAGTTTGAGTAGGAACATTAAGATGATACGCCATAGCAATAGCCGCTAAGCTATTATGGACGGCACCACTGTGATTACTTGGTAAACTAATTGATTGCTTGTAGCCATACAGCTTCAAAATAAACGTAGTTTCTTGTGCAGAAACACGCACTTTTCTAGCTTGAATTTGATTCGTTGTTTTAGCCCCAAATTTTATAACAGGATGAGAATAAGAGACTGCAGCCAATAGGGATTGATCACCATGAATCACTCCTACATTATCAGCCTTAAAGAGAGAGAAGAGCATACGCTTCTCTGCCGCAATATCCCCTACAGTACCCAACCCTTCCATGTGAGCATGACCAATAGTAGTAATTATACCAGTAGTGGGCTGAAGAATGCGGACTACATGCGCCATCTCTCCACGCCGGTTGATGCCTACTTCAAAAATAGCGCATTGATGCTCAGAACGCATTCTTAGGAGATTAATACAAACCCCTACTAATGTATTTTGATTTCCCAGTGATGCTATGTAGGGCATACCAGATTCATTCATAATATGAGCTAAGAGTTCTTTGGTCGATGTTTTTCCCACCGAACCAGTGATGCCCACCACGGGGTAAGTAAAGCGAGCTCTCCAAGCACTAGCTAATTGGATGAGAGCATCCAACGGCTTAGGAACAACCAGCACAAGCATTTTTGCCAAACGCTTCTGATCAATCGTAGATAAAATATCTTGTTGGGAGTCAGCGATAATTAATCCTGCCGCACCCTTATTAACTGCCTCAGCAACAAACTGATGGCCGTCAACGTTGGCACCAGAAAGTGCAACAAATATTTCTCCTGCTTGTAACGTTCTGCTATCAACACTGATTGCTAAATCAGCAGGGAATAGAGCCTGCCGTAGAGCAGTTTCAGGTAGTACACTTTTTATAAATTGCTCAAGAGGGAGCCTAGACATTGATGATCTCCAATTTTAACAGACACCTTTACTATTTAATCATAACTTAGTTACAATGCCCTCACCATCTCTATTTTCTGATCATTTGTCAAGAAAAAATAAATCAAGATCTTATAATGCGCTTTATTTTTCCTGCTCCATCATAGGCAACAATACCCTCTGCTTCAAGTTTTTCTACCAAACGTGCGGAACGATTATACCCAATACGAAACTTGCGTTGCAGCAATGAAACAGAGATAGTGGGACTTATAGCAACAAAATTAATAACTTCGTCATACAAATGATCATCTACCGTGTCAATCTCTGTTCCCATGGATTGTTCTGGCAACGCTGACAAATCAATATACTCAGGCAACCCTCTTTTTTTTAAATAACTAACCAAATCAATAATTTCTTGTGTGTGGACATAGGCACCATGAACACGCTTAAGTCCTTCGCCTGCCGTCAGAATAAGCATATCTCCTCGTCCCAATAATTTGTGAGCACCATTGGCATCTAAAATCGTCCGAGAATCTATTTTTGAGGTCACACGGCATGAAATACGACTGGGAAAATTTCCCTTTATAAGTCCCGTTATAACATCAACTGAAGGACGTTGGGTGGCAATAATCATATGAATACTTGCAGCTCGCGCCATTTGCGCAATACGCACAATAAGTTCTTCAACCTCTTTACCGACGCTCAACATAATATCCGCAACTTCATCTATCATAACAACTATAACAGGCAAAGGATCAAATTCCTTTTTTTGTGCTTGATTATTATAATCAACGGCACTTCTCACCCCCACTAATTCCATAAGACGATACCGTTCATACATCTCATTCAATACCCAGCGTAAAACGGCCCCCACTTTTTTTACTTCGGTAACAATGGGGAACAGAAGATGAGGAATATGAGCATACACTGAAAATTCCAATCTTTTTGGATCAATAAGAACAAGACGAACATCAGTTGGACTCTGTTTACATAAAATACTCATAAGAATAGTATTCAATACTCCTGATTTACCCGATCCTGTGGTGCCTGCAATTAATAAATGGGGCATCTGCGCTAAATCTACAACGTAAGGTGCTCCCTTAACATCATGGCCTAAGGCAAGCGGTAGCTTATCAGAAGACTGAAGAAAAAGCGGTGAGCGGACAACATCGGCAAAAAATACTGTCTGCCTAATCTTATTGGCCACTTCAAATCCTACTACAGCCGTACCAGGCACCGGTGCAATAATACGTACACTTAAAGCCTCAAGGGCTAAAGCCAGATCATCCTCTAAAGAGATAATTTTGCTTACCTTTGCATCAATATGGGGTTCATATTCGAAAAAAGTAATAACGGGTCCTAAGGTAATACCTACAACTACTCCTTCAATGCCAAATCGCTT
>Ga0206849_1036_pt1 | contig 25558 bp, 27 predicted proteins | sample Alteio_BWOrgCont_15_FD_152892 | JGI IMG/M metagenome (GOLD analysis project Ga0206849, IMG submission 152892) | Enriched cells from forest soil in Barre Woods Harvard Forest LTER site, Petersham, Massachusetts, United States -... | ecosystem: Environmental > Terrestrial > Soil > Temperate forest >...
CCCCCGGCCCTTATGAACTAACAAAATCCGCCGGCGTAGTCGTCGAACAAATCATCCGCCCCACCGGCCTCATCGACCCCGTCGTAGAAATCCGCCCCGTCAAAGGCCAGATCGACGACCTCCTCGCCGAGATCCGCGACCGAGCGCAAAAAAACCAGCGAGTCCTGGTCACCACCCTAACCAAGCGCATGTCCGAAGACCTCGCCAGCTACTACACCGAAGTAGGCGTCCGCTGCCGCTACATGCACTCCGAGATCGAAACCCTCGAACGCATCAAGCTCCTCCGCGACCTACGCAAAGGCGAGTACGACGTCCTCATCGGCATCAACCTCCTCCGCGAAGGCCTCGACCTCCCCGAAGTCTCCCTCGTAGCCATCCTCGACGCCGACAAAGAAGGCTTCCTCCGCTCCCAGGGCTCCCTCATCCAAACCATAGGCCGAGCCGCCCGTCACATCGAAGGCCGCGCGATCCTCTACGCCGACAAGATGACCGAATCCATGCAGCGAGCCATCGACGAAACCAATCGACGCCGCGAAAAGCAGGAAGCCTTCAACGAAGAAAACGGCATCACGCCACAATCCATAATCCGCCCCTTGGCAATGGGCCTCGCTGGCATCGTCAACGCCGACTACGCCGACCTCACCGACGAAGCCGAAGGCATGCCCGACTTCGCCACCCAACAGGAACTAGACAACTACATCAACAAACTAGAATCCGACATGCGCGAAGCCGCCAAAAAATTCGAATTCGAAAAAGCCGCCAAGCTCCGCGACACAGTAAAAGAACTCCGCACCAAAGAATTCCTCTTCAGTTAGGATCGACAAAGAAGCTACTTTTGGCCAAGCGGAGAAGCAAATGGCGAAGAACGATGTGGTCCTGATCGATGGGATTATCGAAGACCGAGCAAGGGCCGGCATTCCCTCAAATCAAAAAGACGAGGTTTTTGAGTATTTCTCGTTCGAACAAATACTTAAAGACTTCGATCCCTCCCGCGAAGAAATCGAAAGCGGATGGGTAGACGGGCGGAACGATGGTGGCATTGACGGCTTCTTCACAGTAGTTAATGGATCCATCCTGCAGGATCCGGCTTCGTTCACTTGGCCCAAGAAGAATGCCGACATCGACGTTTTCATAATCAATTGCAAACATCACGACACTTTTCAGCAAGCGCCTCTGAATTCAATGCTCGCCAGCATTCCCGAGGTATTAGACCTTAGCAGCGAAGAGGCCTACTTGCGTGAACGCTACAGCGGCGAGATTTTGACGGCACGACTAACCCTTCTCGCGGCCTACACACGCCTGTCTAGCGTGAGACCTAATCTGCGTTTTCACTTCTTCTATGCCTCAAGGGGAGATTCGACCGTCGTTGCCGATAACGTACGAACCCGATCCGAACAGATCTTGACTGTGACAGAGACCCTGTTCAGCGCGTGTCAGGTTGATTTCTCCTTTGTGGGAGCCGCCGACCTAATTTCAGCTTACAGGAGGACGAAATCCTTTAGCTTCGACTTACGGGCTTTGGAGTGATGACAACAGGGCCAGGCAACTACGTAGCGATAGTGAGACTACAAGATTATTTCGACCTCGTAACCGACGAGTCGGAGGCTCTTAGACGCTACTTGTTTGATTCGAATGTCCGGGATTATCTCGGTGAAAACCGAGTGAATGACGACATAGCCCAGTCGCTGGCTGACGATCGAGGCCCAGAGTTTTGGTGGCTAAACAATGGCGTCACAATCTTGGCAACGGGAGCAACGTCGGCGGGAAAAATATTGACACTGCACGACATCCAGATCGTCAATGGCCTACAGACCACTGAAAGCATCTTCAGGCATTTCAAAGCAGGTTCCCAAGCCTCTCTCAATCGCGGCCTTTTGGTAAAGGTGGTCGTCTCTTCCGACATCGCAGTTCGAGACCAAATCATTAGGGCTACAAACAACCAAAGCCTCGTAGAAGCAGCATCCCTTCACGCCACCGACAAACTTCAACGTGACATAGAAGAGATCTTAGAACGACATGGCTGGTACTACGAACGCCGCAAGAACTATTACCGCAACATCGGAAAGCCGCAATCGCGCTTTATCACGCCCCTTTATATTGCGGCAGGCTACATAGCGCTCGTAATGAAGAATCCGGCCTTCGCGGCCCGCCTGAAGTCCCGCTTCATGCGAACGCAAGAAGGATATGAGAGCGTATTTTCATCGGCTGCTCCGCTCGAAGTCTGGGTAACAATCACCGAAATTTTGAAAAAAGTTGAAGAGACGCTTTCCGAGATTAGGTTGACGGGGCCAAAGAAGAGCGAGAGGTTTCTCGCGTCGTGGCGAAATTTAGTGGCGTTTCTCGCCGTCTCTAAGATCCTAGGCACGTTCTCTTTTTCGATAGACACCTTGAACGCTCTAGACCTGTCGAAACTGGACGGTGACGTGATCAAGGAGATATGGCAACTAGTCAGCAAGAAGAGAGATGAATTTGCGGTTAATAAAGACGTTCAACGCAATGCGCTCGTTCAAGCATGCTGCAAGCAATTGCACGATGAGTTTGGCGTGCGAGACCTTGAACGAGTAAGTAAGCAGAGCCCAGCAAAATCGGCTCCAAGTGTCGCACCAGTAGTCATCACAGAAGAATTCATTCAAGCGGTGCATCAAACACTGCCAGCACAGCCATGGAAACGGGGGCAGCACTTGCTAGTGATCGAGGAGCTTAAATGCTCTAAAAGAGAGCTGGCGTCAGCAATTGACACGCTTATCTCTCGTGGACTTCGGATGCGACAGGAAAACGGCCTTGTTTACGACCGGGATGGCAACGTCGTCGCGGTCGACCACGACCGGGTGAGACCGGCGGCGAGTGGCCCACCCTAACCCTCGGCGGGTGGCCCACTCATCATCTTGGGTGGCCTATTCATTCGCTCGCACTTGGGGGATGAGTGGGAGCCAGCTAAGGTCGCCCCAGCAGAAGACAAGTCCCTTCTTCTTCCTCAACAAAGCCGCGCCGCAGACGTCTTCCGCTCTGCCCTGAGCGAAGTCGAAGGGCCGGAGTGAAGGCGCAGCCGGAACGACTGAATCGCTTTTTTCAACTCGCCACGGCATCCGCACCTTAAACTAGAATCCGCGCACCCAAGCAAGCAAGAAATTCGCCCTCTCCACCGGAGAAAAAATGATCATCATCAACGACGAGTACGTAACTCTGGACACCCCCACCGGCCCCATGCGCACCCACATCGTCCGCCCCGCCGCACCCGGCCGCTATCCCGGCGTTCTCTTCTACTCAGAAATCTTCCAGATCACCGCGCCAGTTCGCCGCACCGCCGCCATGCTTGCCGGCCACGGCTACATAGTCGCCATGCCCGAGATTTATCACGAGTCCGAACCCGCCGGCACCATCCTCCCCTATGACCAGGCCGGCTCCGACCGTGGCAACTTCCTCAAAACCGACAAGCCCGTCGCCGCATACGACTCCGACGCCCGTGCCGTCCTCGACCACCTCGCCGCCCGTTCCGACTGCACCGGCAAGCTCGGCGCCATGGGCATCTGCATCGGTGGCCACCTCGCCTTCCGCGCCGCAATGAATCCCGACGTAATCGCCACTGCCTGCTTCTACGCCACCGACATCCACAACCACCGCCTCGGCAAAGGCATGCAAGATGACTCCCTCGAGCGTGCCGCCGACATCAAAGGCGAACTCCTCATGATCTGGGGCCGCCAGGACCCACACGTCCCCACCGATGGCCGCATGACCGTCCTCACTCGCCTCAACGAACTAGGCACGCGCCTCGCCTGGCACGAGGTCAACGCCGCCCATGCCTTCATGCGCGACGAAGGCCTTCGCTACGACCCCGAACTCGCCTACAGCCTCTACGGCGAAGTCTTCGATCTCTTCCACCGCAAACTAGGCGAAGGCGACCTCGTCACACAAACATCTGCCTCCACCGAGACTCGCCACTAAAATCGCACGCAAAGGCACGCATACCGAACAACTTCCCTCTGAAACTGACGTTTAATATAGAAGCAGGCAGAAAACTGAACTGCCCAAAAGGAATGGAATGAACACGCTAACCAAGGCCCTTTGCACCGCAACCCTTACCTCTCTTGCCACGATCTCCTTCGCCCAGGCTCCCATAGTCCGCCAACCGCCCACACCCGACCAGCAACAAGCGGACCCACAATACCAGCTGCCCCCACCCCCACCGCCGCCTGACGCCCAATCGCAGCCACAGAGCCAGCCCCCCCAAATGCCGGCACCTGTTGCCCCGCAGCAACTCGACCAGCTAGTCCAGCGCATCGCCCTCTACCCCGATCCGCTCCTCGCCCAGGTCCTCACCGCCTCCACCTTCTGGCAAGAAATCGCCGACGCCGCCAACTGGGCCCAGCAGCACTCCAATCTGACGGGAGACGCCCTCGCACAAGCCATCCAGGCCGACAACCTTCCCTGGGACCCCAGCGTCCTCGCCCTCCTGCCCTTTCCCTCGGTTCTCGACATGATGGCCCGCGACCCACAGTGGACCGGCAACCTCGGCAACGCTGTCCTCGTTCAACGTAACGACGTCATGGACGCTGTACAGCGCCAGCGCCAGGCCGCCCACAACTACGGGTACCTTACCTCCACCCCCTACGACAACGTAGTCGACAACGGCGGAGCCATCGAAATCCAGCCCGTCAACACCGCCTACTACTACGTCCCCGTCTACAATCCCGCAATAGTCTTCTACGCACCGCGCCCCGGATTCGTCATCACCACTGGAATCCGCTTCGGCCCACCCATCATCATCGGCCCAGCCTTCGGAGTCTACGGCTGGTACGGCGCAGGCTTCGGTTGGGGCGGCCACACCATCCTCATCGACCATCGCCCTTGGACCCGCACCTATTACAACCGCGCCGTCTACGTCCACCCGTACGAGCATCCTTACGTCCACCCCGCGGCTCCTCGCGTCGAAAATCATCCACCCGCCCCGCACAACGAGCATCACGAGTCAGCCCCGCACAACGAACACCCACACTAAGGTCTGAATCAAACGCGGCCTCTGCATGGAGCAATAGCAGAGGCCGCATCTCTCTTAAGCTGAATTCCTCGTCATTGCCCGCGCGCTGTTGTCTCTCTTTCTCTCCACACACAAAAGCCGTCATCCTGAGCGGAGAGCAGCGCAGTCGAAGGACCCCGAAGGTCTATACCCACCACAGCCACTCAACCTTTTCAACCGCGATGCAGTGACCTGGTAACGCAGCTGAATCCGAAACACTTGACATCACTCCACCTCAAAGACCCCTCGACGGACGGACCCTATCTAACAACCAACCACGAACTCCTGACTTAAAGTATTTATTTGAAATACTTTGCACACTTCCTTGGGGAGGAGGTAGCGCTAACGCCAACTAACCGCAAGATGCCACCGCATCTTGCGGTCCGCTGTCTTCTCCAGCACATGGGCATATTCCAACAGTTCGGAAAGCACCAGTTCCCCTTCTGAACCGAGCTGCAAAGGATCGGCATCCAGCGCCATCAGCAGCGCGCGCACAGTCCGCAACCCATCTTCCGGCGAGTACCACTGCGGCGGAGGCAGTTTGCGCATCAGATCCTGATTCCCCGCCCCCTCTTCGATCAGCAGAGACATCGAATTCTCATCCGCAGAAAAAAACTCAATCAGCGGACGCACTCCCAACCGAAGCGCCAGCCGTTCCAGCGCATCTTCATTCCTGGCCAGCGACCGCCCATTCACAAAGATGTCGAAACCGGGATCTTCCCCCTCAACCACGATATACATCGAAGCAGCCATCATTTGCAGTTTACCGCGCCAAACGCCCATCGGAAAGTATCACCGAAGCGACAACACCGTCTCCTCTTCCCGCGCCCTAAGAAACAGAAGCATTCCCGCGCCCGCCGCCAGCAGAATCGTTCCACCTGCCATCCTCGCCGTGACCTCAGGCCGCTCCACAACGTAGCTCTCAAGTACCGTCACGAGCGGAATCACAAGATAGCGAGACGAAAATCGAATCGGCGACATATTTCGAAGCAGCCAAACAATCAACAACACCTCTGCCACATCCACGAAGGAAGAAACCGATACGACGGAAATCACATCCGTCCACGGCCAGACAATCCCATCGCGAAGAGCAGCGCAGACCAGAAAAAACAACGCATTCGCGAACCCAACCAGAGCAATCGCATTCGCAAGCCGGATCTCACGCAACAGTTGATAAAGCCAAACGCTACTCACTCCAGCCAAAACCACAGCCGCTCCCACAGTACCCATCATCACTCGCCCACGAAGCGAATTGGATATCTCGACTGGCAGCAGAAGAAGCAATCCGCCCGCTCCAATCAACGCTGGCACCAGAAATTTTCTAGCCCCTCGCTCCTCCCCAACAACCATGTCTCCGGCGGCAACCGCTATCACAACAACCACAGGCGCTAGAGCAAACAGCGCGGACCGCGTAATCGCCGGCACACTTCTCCCCGCAAACTCCGCAACCACCCCAGGTACTCCGAAAAATCCCACCCCCGCGCCAGCCACGCGCAAATAAGACGCACCCTCCTCCCTCCGCCAGCCCCTGCGAAGCGAGAACAATAGCGCAACGACACCCACAACACCAAATAGCAGCCCCCGCTCCTCAAGCGGAGGCAATGCTCCCGCCGTCTGCGGAATGATCCACGAGGTCGCAGCCAGAAAACACAGCACCGCAAACCCAAACCACCCAGTCCATCGCATAGAGTCGTTCACTTCCAAACATGCGGCAACGAGCCCGCAGGAGCATGCGAACTCAGTTCAAGGTAGACCGTCTCAACATCCTGCTGCCAAAAGTCTGGCCGACTCGGCACCCAGTTTCTATCCTCATCCGGCAACTTGATCTGCATCTCCGCAGGAGTCTTTCCCGCATCCGCCTCTACCTTCACCGCCGAATACAAATCCCGCAGAAACCGCGCTTGTCCTGACAAAATCTCCGGCCCACCCGCCTTCCCATGTCCAGGCAACACAGAAAGTGGCTTCAAAGCCAACGCCCGATCCAGCACCCTCGGCCAGTTAGCAAGATTCGCATCGAGCAGCTTATTCCTCGGCCCATTCACTGCCGCATCGCCGGTGCAAAGCACCCGCTCCTTCGGCAACCAAACATATCCATCCCCGGGAGTATGCCCCCACCCCAGAAAAAGAAAATCCACCTCCCGCCGAGCATCCTTCAACACAAAGCGGTCGCCATCGATCACCTTCTTCGGTCGCTCAACGTCGCTCTCCCCCGTCGCCTGCAAATCTGCCCGCTTCGCCATTGCTGCCTGCCAACGCGCCGGCTCCCACCGATTCATCTCCGTCACCACCCCCCGAAAAGCCATCGTCGTCGCGCCCGCCTTCGTCCACACTGAATTGCCGTAAGAATGATCCCCATGCGCGTGAGTATCGAACACATACCTCACCGGCTTCGACGACAAGCCCTTCACCACCTCCAGCAACTCCTTCGCCCGCCCCGGATAATTCGCATCCACCACAATCAGGTAGTCCTCCATCTCGATGACCACCGTATTGCTATATCCCTTACCCGCTTCCCCAACCAGAAACCAAACCCCATCCGCAATCTTCTGAGGAGCGCCTGGATTTTGCGCCAGCCCACCCCACACACCACAAAACAGCACTGACGCCAGCAACAGTCCTCGCCTCATGCCCGTCCCCCAAACACAAAGACCGCGCAAACGCGCGGTCTTTGTGTTTATCAGTTGAAAACTACTGGCGATTGCCGCCACCCTGCGGACCACCGGAACCCGGTCTCCGTCCGCCGCGACGCCGACGTCCGCCACCTGGCCGTCTCTGTCCTCCCGGCCCCCCCGATCCACCAGGCCGCGGCCCTCCGGGCCCACCGCCAACAGGAACCGCCGGTGCATTGTCAGCCCGGTTGAAGTTCGGCTCGTCCTCCGACTCCTCGCCATCATCGTCGAATTCCTCGCCATCCTCCTCCGCAACTTCGGCAACATGCTGGTTCGCGCGAGGCTCAGGAGCCGCTGCCCCGTCCCCAGCCTGTCCAGGCTCCGGAAGACCAAGCTTCGCTCGCTGCTCCCGCAGAACCGCCTTCCTCGAAAGCTTAATACGGTTCCCTTCAATTGCCAGAACCTTCACCAGAATCTGGTCACCCTCGCGAAGCTCGTCCTTTACTTCCTTCACGCGATGCTCCGCAATCTCCGACACATGCAGCAGACCGTCCGTTCCCGGGAAGATCTCCACAAACGCACCGAACTCCGCCAGCCGCACCACCTTACCCAGATAAGTCTTGCCAACCTCCGGCACCGCCGTAAGATCGCTGATCATCTGGATCGCCTGTGCCAATCCCTCCGCCTCGCTCGAGGCCACATTCACGCGCCCCGAATCATCCACATCGATCTTCACTCCGGTAGCATCGATGATCCCGCGGATCACCTTGCCTCCCGGCCCAATCAGATCGCGAATCTTGTCCGTAGGAATCTGCAGCGTGTGAATCCGCGGCGCGAACTTCGACTTCTCCTCGCGCGCACTCGCGATCACGCCATCCATCGTATCCAGCAGGAACAACCGTCCACGCCGAGCCTGCTCCAGAGCCTCGCGCATAATCTGCGGAGTGATCCCCATGATCTTGATGTCCATCTGCAGCGCCGTAATTCCCTTGCGCGTGCCGGCCACCTTGAAGTCCATATCACCATAGTGATCTTCCGCACCGGCAATATCCGTCAGAATCGCGTAGTTGTCGCCTTCCTTCACCAGGCCCATCGCAACCCCGGCAACCGATCCCTTAATCGAAATACCAGCCTGCATCAGAGCCAGCGAAGCCCCGCAAACCGTCGCCATCGACGACGACCCATTCGACTCCAGAATGTCCGACACCACCCGAAGCGTATACGGAGACTCATCCTCTGCCGGAAGCACCGCCTCAATCGCACGCGAAGCCAGTGCGCCATGTCCAATCTCGCGCCGACCCACGCCGCTCATACGTCCAACCTCGCCAACCGAGAACGGCGGGAAGTTATAGTGCAGCATGAAGCGCCGCTTCTGTTCGCCCTCGTAGCTCTCCAACCGCTGCGCATCGTCGGTCGTGCCCAGCGTCGCACTCACCAAAGCCTGCGTCTCGCCACGCGTAAACAGAGCCGACCCGTGCACCCGCGGCAGCACTCCGACTTCGATCGTCAGATCGCGAATCTTATCGAAAGCACGATGATCCGGCCGAATCCGATCATGCAGAACCTGGTCGCGGAAGACCTTCTCCCGCAAAATCTCGTAGTACTTGCTCAGTTTCTTCCCGGCCTCAGGATCGTCCGCAGGCAACTCAGCCTTCAACTCGTCCTTCAGCTCCTTCACCTTCGCATAGCTCTCGAACTTCGGATGCTTCTGCGTATCCAGCGCCTCCTTCAGCTTCGCGCCAATCTTCGCGTTCAAAGCGTTCAGATACTCCTGGTCAATCTCAACCGCGCTCACCGGCCGCTTCGTCTTACCTGCCCGGCTCACCAGGTCCTCGATCGCCGCGCATATCTTCTTGATCTGCTCATGCGCAAACTCAATCGCATCGACAACGCGCTCTTCCCCAATCTCCTGCGCGCCCGACTCGATCATCACAATCCCGTCCTTCGTGCCGACGACCATGATGTTCAGCGTGCTCTTCGCGCGCTCCGCATAAGTCGGATTGACCACGAACTGGTCATCCACAATGCCGATCCGCACCGCGCCCACTGGCCCATGGAACGGAATATCGCTCAGCGCCAGCGCACAGCTCGCGCCATTGATCCCCAGCACATCCGGATCGTTCTCTTTGTCGGCCGAGTATACAAACGCAACCACCTGCGTCTCATTCCGGAACGTCTCAGGGAACAGCGGCCGAATCGGACGGTCGATCTGCCGGCTCGTCAAAATCTCCTTCTCACTCGGACGCCCCTCGCGCTTGATAAACCCACCGGGAATCCGTCCACCCGCATAAGTAAACTCCCGATACTCCACCGTCAGCGGGAAAAAGTCGATTCCCTCTTTCGGATCCGGCGATGCCACAGCCGTCGCTAAAACCACATTATCGCCACTCGTTGTCAGCGCCGCGCCCGAGGCCTGTTTGGCCATGCGCCCTGTCTCAAACTTAATTTGCCTGCCGCCGGCAAGCTCAACTGTCACGTCTTGTTTCATGTTCTTCTCTCTTTTCTCTCATCGTCATTTAAGCTTCAAAGTCGCGTCTTCCGTCGTGCGGGCGCGAGAAGGCGCAGCTCCCCGTCTGGCTATCTTGCCGTCAGGGAGCTGCGCCCGTTTAAATCGCCAAGGGGTGTCCGTTCGCCGGAGCGGAAAACCATGAAGACAACGCCTGCCTCTTCCATCGTCAGCAACTCCCGCCACATGGCCTTATCTGACCTTGCACGAATCTTGCAGCCGACAGAGGACGGGCCGTCTGTACTTCCATAGTTTTTACGGTTTCTCCGGGGACGATGCGCTTACTTGCGGATTCCGAGTTTGCCGATGACCTCGCGGTAACGGTCTGCGTCGCACTTCTTCAAATAGTCCAACAAGCGGCGTCGCTTGCTTACCAGCATCAAAAGCCCGCGGCGCGAACCGTGGTCCTTCGCATGAGTCTTGAAGTGTTCCGTCAACTCGCCAATGCGCTCGCTCAAAATCGCGATCTGTACCTCAGGACTCCCGGTATCGGAGTCGTGCGTCCGAAACTTTGCAATAATGTCTGTTTTTCTAGCAGATGCCAACACAGCTTTTTAAACTCCTGAATTTCTTCTAGTTCACTCTTAGTGTCCCATTTAGGATAGCATCGCGAGCCAAACGCGGCAAACAAGCGCAGGGTTAAATACCGACTTAAATCACGCCGCCCATGCCCCGGCATAACCCGAATCCATTTCCCCTTGCAACATCCAGACAAATCAAGCGATATTGCGCTTCAGAAACTCGAGCGTTCGCTCCCGAGCCAGCTTCGCCGACGCGCCATGAAAGCTATTCGGATCAGCATCGCGATTGAACGCATGTCCGGCGCCCCCGTACACAAATATCTCTACGTTAGGGTGCGCCGCCCGCACCGCCTCAACCTGATCCTTGCCAATGTGAGAATCCTCAGCCCCGAAGTGAATCATCACCGGACAGCTCGGCTCTTCCTTCGCAACCGAGCCAATACCGCCCGGATAATACGCCACGCAACACGAAGGCCGCATCTTGTACTTCTCCCCGCGCGTCGCCGCCAGCCACGTCACCAATCCGCCATAGCAGTACCCCACCACGCCGATTCCCTTCCCAGCCTCTTTCGCTGCCTCGTACGCCGCCGCAACATCCAGCAACGTAACGTCCGGCTTCAGACTGGGGTAAAGTGCAAACGCCCGCTTCATTCCCTCCGGGCCATAATCCAACTCGAGCCCACGCTCAAACCGGTCAAAGATCGCCGGCGCCACCACCAGAAACCCATCTTTCGCATATCCATCCGCAACACCGCGAATATGCGCATTCACGCCAAAGATCTCCTGCACGAGAACCAGCGCGCCAATCGGTTTACTCGCGGGCCGGGCTACATACGCGCTCAGCTCATGACCATCTTCTGCCTTCAACTTAATCCACTCGCTCATACCTTCATGATAACGAGAACGGCACCGTTTGGTGCAAGTCAGCTTGTCAAATCCTCATCAAGACAAGACACAATCCTCCCAACACTGCGCGGAGACTACTTCGTCGTAGCAGCAACCAGCGGCTGCTCCTTCGCTCCCATGTCCTTCGCTCCCATGTCCTTCGCTCCCATGTCCTTGGCTCCCACGATCAGCAGCCAGAGCATGACAACAAGCTCGGCAAAAAACACAGGCTGGAAGTAGCGGAAGAGAGCGTCAGTGTAATCCGGAGCGAGGAACCACGTCATGCCGACGACAACCCACGCGAGGCCGTCAAGCAGGATCCAGTACCCCAGCCAGCGCGGCAGGAAGCGCGAGCGAACGATCAGCCATCCAAAAGGCAACAGCCACAATCCCCAAAACGTCTGGTTAACGCCGACAGCCTGCCCATGCATCCTGATCAGGATCATGCCGATCGCCTCGCGTGTGTGATCGTCCAAGGCGCCGAAGGCAGCGCCGCCGCGAAAGACGAGCAGCCCCGCCCCGCTGAAGACCACGCCCACTAGGCTGAGGGCAGAGGAAACCAGCACCAGAGCCACCAGTTGTTGCGCGCTGTGGCGGTCCACGTCTTCAAAGAGGCGATAGAGCGCCAGGCTCAGGGCGATGAAGATGACCACGCCCAGTGTCTCAGTAAGCATGCCCCAACGGTAGAGCGTCTCATGGCCGAGGACACGGGCTGCGGTTGCGGCAGCGTCATTGTTGACCACCGTCTGCGAGGGGACATAGAGCAGGTAGAACGGCCCCAGCGTGAAACCCAGATACCACAGGCCAGCGATTCGGGCCGTCCTCTTGCGCGACGTCATTCGAGCCTCCAGCATTGGGAGAGCGTACGTGAGATGGGTCGAAGAAGTTCGCGGAGAATTACAGGTAACCTGTGAAGTCAGGGTTTCGTGAATTCCAATCATCCACCCAAACTGACCCAGGACCATCGCTGCAGCCGGAATCACACCTGCTTCTCTGACTCCGCGTAGTCCCTCATCTCACGAGTCCACCGAAGAAACCTCAAAAACTGCCTCTTCTGCCCCCACGCCAGATTCCAGAAGTCCCGAGCCCCGACCGTCTCCGCTCGCTGCCCCGTAAAAGTCTCCATCCGCCATCGCAGATAAGGACTCCGCCACGGCCTCAACCGGCTCCCCCGCGTCGCATTCCAAAGAAATCTCAACTCCTCAACCATACCAAGCCCATTCCAATCGCCCCTCCCAAAGTATATCCGCCACGCGTCACCAACCCACTCGCCGCAGCCCCCTCAAACTCAAGTCATCAAATCGCGTGTTGTGCGGTTGTGCTCTGATCTCTCACCTGATAACGCAGGAAGAGGTAATCGGCTGCCCTCTTTGCGCCAAGAAGCTTCCACCGGGGAGCCGTCGAGGGGAAGAATTCGACGTCCGCAACCAAGCCGGGCCTGGGGTGCGCTGCGACTCTCCCGGCAACCCGAGGTGCCACTGTCAGGAAAAGTTCATCCGTGAACCCGCCAGCGAGAAATTCGCCAAAGAGTGTCGGGCCAGCTTCGTGAAGCAGCAACTCCACTCCGGCCTCCTTTCTGAGCAACGTAAGGATCGCAGAAGGAGAGATGCGCTTCTCCGCCGTGGAGAGAGCCCTCACCTCGACCGAGTCGAGTGCCTCCGATCCGCCTTGCGACAACCTCTGTTTCCCCTGCTCTGTAGTCAGTATGAGCACCCTGGTTCGCGGCGTATGAAACACGGCGCTCGCGAGGTCCACCCCGCCCGTTCCCGTGACAATCACCACAAGCGGATCCTCCAGCTTTCCGAGCACCTCGGTTCGATACTCCTTGTATAGATCTTTCGCCGCCGGATAGACAGATTCCGGGAGCCAGGAGGCCTGCGGACCAGCGGCTCTAAGCGTCCCCGAGCCCACTACCACCGCGTCTGCCGTGGCCCGCAGCAGGCCCATGATGAACCGGTCTTCTTCGTTCGAATCACTGATCTGACCCCCTGCCGACTGACCCGGTAAGTTGAAGCTCACAACCCCGTCGAGTGTCGACACAAAGTTCGCGATGAAATAGGGACGCTCCTCCGGAGCAGGCGGAAAGGAGAGATCCCCATCGTATCTGGCGCGAAGCCCATCCGAAAGGAGTGCTCGAGACGGCTCAGCGGGTTCAGTCCCAAACAGCGTACGGATAGGCTCCATAGCACAAGGCTACTTCAATCGTTGCATTGGCGATTCAGTACAGCATCTTCGCAAATCGTGAGTTCGGCCGTTCGACAATCGCCGCGCCCATCCGAATCGAAACCCGCTGCCTGCGACGCGCCCCGAACATCCGCCCCTTCACAAGTCCACGAACTGGTAATTGGCACAGTAACCCTCCTCGAAGAATCGGGATAGACTTGGAAGCCATAGACTGACGGTGCAACCCATCGGGGCGGGTAGGCGGCCCGGTTCGATACGCTCTCCGAGGTCTATTTCGGCAGGCGACGGAGGACCTAAATGAGAAATCGCATGACTCTTTTATCACGTCGACTTGGGCGCTTCGCGGGCGGCTTCTCATTCGCAACCATCGCCTTCTTCTCAGTCGGGTTGTATGCAGCCGCCAACAATAAAGGCCAAATAGTTTACCTGGTCGCTGGCCTTGTTTTGGTATGCCTCTTAGCCAGCTTCTTTTTATGGCTGGCATACGGCTTCGCGTGGGCTTTGATCCCAGATAAACCTGCAGAAGCGATCAAACCTGCAGAAGCGATCAGACCTGTAGAGGCAATGAAGCCTGCCGAGCCAATCAAACCTCCAGAAGCGATGAAACCCGTAGAGGCGATCAAACCCATAGAGGCGATCAAACCTACAGAGGCGATCAAACCTCTAGAGGCGATGAAAACCGTAGAGGCGACGAAACCTGTAGAGGCATTGAAGCCTGTAGAGGCGATGAAACCTGCAGAGGCAATGAAACCCCCGGAGGAGAAGAAGCCTGCCGAGGAGAAGATTGCCGAAGAGGATCCTCCAGACGCGAAGTACACTATCACCGGAAGGCGCATCTACTGACCCCAGAGATCCTGTCAAATTACCCGTAATCGGCGGTGGCTGCCGAACCCCTATGTAGAATACTATTGCAGCAGTCGAAGATTTGCGGTAGCTCGCCCTACTCCCTTATGAGTCAACTGCAATCATCATCCGTGCCGAAGGCTGAACCGGCAGAAACACGTCAAGTCGCACACACACGAGCCCTCATCCTCACCGGCCTTGTTTTTGCAAACGTCGTCGCCATCCTGATCTGCCAACCGCCACAATCGCACTCACTCTCCTGGGGCAGAATCTTCCTGCTATCCGCGGGATACATCACACTCACCGTCATTGCAGGCGTCATAGGAATTTTCATTCCATGGCGGGTTCTCAAAGCGAGGCCCAGGTTCAACCTCGCTCTTCTTTCAACCAAAGTTGGAGTAGCCTGGACATTCCTCCCCAGCATCACCCTGCTCTATCGCCAGAGATCGCCCTGGATCTTCCTAGTAGTCGCCTTCGCCACCATCGCCGTCGCGTTCACTCTCCGCCCGATCTTCCCCGTCAGCGCGGAAACAAATCAACCAATACCTCCGGCCCACAACGCAACCGACCTGGCCACCCTCTACGGCCTGCCAATCCCCAGCTTCCGTCCCCTTCCCGCGCTCTTCATAGCAATATGCCTTCAGGGAGCGGCCGCCTTCGCCATCGCCGAATCTCTCTACCTCGCGAGCATTCTCCTGGCAACCTCCCTCTTCCTGCTCGCATGGCGTTGGGCCGCATTCGATCCCAAAACAATAAGAGGAGGATTCGCAGGCAAAAGGCCGCGCATCCTGCTCTTCACTCTCGCCCTCGTCATTACCATCCTCACGCTGCTTCCGTCGGCTGTCAGATTGCAAGCTACTTCTGCCCTCAACCATCCGCCACACAAGCCGCCGTCTCCCGCCCATCAGCCGCCCGAGTCGGATAAACCCGAATTCGACTACATCGGCATCATCCTATGGCCGCCCCACACAAAGAAGACGGAGATCCTTCTTCCAAAGCCAAAATCCGCTCCACTTGCAGGAGCCGCACCAAAAGCCGTAATCATTCCATTCGACGGACCCTACTGGTACTTCAAAGCGCCCAGCACGTCGCCCGGTCCCCACGCCCACATCGCCCACGGAAGACCCACCGACGTCACCATCCGCTCCGACAATTGGGCCCCTCTGCTGATGGAAGCGCGCCAGAATCTCGGCGCCTCCATCGACCTCGATTGCTGCAGCGAGATCGACGTCGCCGTCACCAACGCCGACACTCGCTTCGGAAAGATATCGATCGGCGTAGTTCTGACGGATTCAAACTCAATCGCAAAACCCTCCCGCAGCCTCGGCGAAAGGACAATCCTATCCAGCGAAGATCAGGACATCCCCATCAACCGCCCGCCGGTAAAAGAAATCCTGCGATTCCCCATCTCACGATCACCAACGATGCATAGGTTTGACCAGATCACCATCGTCTTTCTGCCCGCAAAGGAACGCGCGCGAGGCGGAGCCAAAGTCTCCATCCAAAGCTTCACGCTAATCCCCAGATGAACCCCAACAGCCAAAACCGCTCTGGCACTTCTTAGCACCTGACGGATCGTAGTTGCCGAAAACCTGACTTTCGAGGAATTACGGGTGCTGTGATGGAGAAGGCCGCCTCGATTGTTTATTCTCGGCCTATCGAAGTTGTGGCTGGAATGCATCGAGCACCTATATTCCAGTCTCAAGAGACCACTATGGAACGGAGCTTCTTGCGTGAGACTTCTGCGCCCTGGGCACGGATGAGATCCAGTTCAACAGAAGGATCATCGGCCTTATGGATGCGATCGAGGAAATCGGCAAGTACCTGACTCGTTGAGACTGCGTGAATGCCCTCGTAGGTCTGATCTGAGCGCACGTCCAATCTAGAGAGAATTATTTTGGTAAAGCTAGGGCTTTTCCTAGTAGTGATAGTGCGTTCGGTTCTCTAATCTAAAACGCAATGTAACGCCAGAATCTCGCCGCTCCTCAGAGGAGTAGGCACGGCCCCGGGCCCTCCCCTAGCAATTCGATTCGTCGCGATGATTCATTGTGAGCCATGCGGCTGAAGGTTCCCATGGCGATAAATAGTTGGGTACGTCCTGCTGCGACGGACGGAGTCCCAGGGTTTACCTGGATCGCTGTGAGATAGGGAATCGGTAATGCAATACCCCGGGAAAGGAAGTCGATATGCATGCCACTTCGATCGTTAACGCTTTTCATGTAACAACCCTCTTCTGCGTTGCGACTTTGTCTATCTGTTCCGTTGGCTGCGGAAAGAAATCGCAGCCCAATACAGAGACCCCGACGGGTGCACCAGCCCAACCGTCTTCTACCTCAGCTCAACCGGCCGCACTCCCTGCACCGACAGGACCTGTACCCTCCTTCTCAGCCGCAAATAAAGTGGGCCTTTACGCCTATCCGGGAAAGGGCCAAAGTCATGATCAGCAGCTCATCGATGAGTCCGACTGCTATAACTCGGCTCAGCAGCAGACAGGCGTCAACGCGGATATGCAGGCTCCGCAGCCGCCGTCTTCTGCTGATGTCCAGGCAGCTCAGGCGCAGGCGGCTGATGCTGCGCCGCAACAAAAAGGTGGTAGAGCCAAAGGTGCGGCTCGTGGCGCAGTTGGCGGTGCGGTGGTTGGTGGAATTGCCGGAGATGCGGGAACAGGTGCAGCGGTAGGCGCTACTGTAGGTACCGTCCGGGGAGGCAGACAGCAGCGCCAAGCGAATGCTGCTGCCAAAGATCAGGCTGCGGCGCAGGGTGGGGCGCAGGTGCAACAGCAGTACCAAAGCCAGAAAGCTGCGTATGACCAACAGATGAATACCTTCAAGCGGGCGTTCTCAGCCTGCATGGATGCGCGAGGCTATTCGGTCAAATAAATGTCGGAACGTCGCATGAAGTACAAGGAGCAACCTATGATAGTCAATCGCTTCCTCATCGGGTCTCGGTTCGTAGTCGCATCACTATTTTGTCTACTCGCAGTAGGCGCCTCCGCCGACGATGAAAAAGATAAGGAGAAGGAGAGAACCGAAACCCGCCAGATGGCGCAGCAAACACTTGCTCGCCTTTACAAGGCACAGCCCTCCGCCCAGGCAGCGCTTCAAAAGGGTTACGGATATGCCGTTTTCAGTAACACGGGCATCAAGATCCTTTTTGGCGGCTCTGGCCATGGTGAAGGCGTGGCCGTCAACAACAAGACCAAAGCTGAAACCTTTATGAAGATGTTTGAGATCCAGGCCGGCCTTGGCATGGGCGTCAAGAAGTTCAAGGTCATATTTATATTCGACAATCAAAAGGCATTCGATGGCTTTGTGAATTCCGGATGGGAGCTCGGAGGGCAGACCTCGGCTGCTGCCAAGACCAGTCCGGAGAAGGGCGGAGCGATGCAGGGTGCGGCCTCGGTTTCCGACGGTATCTGGATGTATCAAATGACCGACAAGGGATTGGCGCTGGAAATCACAGCTAAGGGAACCAAGTACTCAAAAGACGACGACCTCAACAAGTCGTAGGTATCCGATCGATCGGTTTCGCGATCGGCTTCTAAGCATCAACTCGGAAGTGATAAGGAGGAGTTCTGTGATTAGAAAATATCTTCTATCGATGAGCATGGCGGCAATGGTGATTTTGACGAACGTCTCGGTGGATCACGCTCAGGCGCAAGCAACTTCGGCTCAGAGCAGCGTGGATCAGGATATCGCCCTGCTACGGAAGGATATCCGTTCGGATAAGAAGCAGATCATCGCTGCCAATATGCAGCTGACTGATGCCGAGGCACCGAAGTTCTGGCCCGTATACGACCAGTACACAGCAGAGCTCGCCAAGATCAACGATGCGAAACTTGCGGCTATTAAGGACTATGCGGCCAACTATTTGACTCTCACCGACGATAAGGCGTTGGCGTTGACCCGGCAGATCATTGAAATTGAGGAATCGGTGGGGCAGTTGCGCCTGAAGTATGTGCCGATATTCAGCAAAGTGATCTCCGGCAAGAAAACTGCCTTGTTCTTCCAGTTGGACCGGCGGCTTACGGGGTTGGTTGATCTGCAGGTGGCGTCGGAGGTTCCTCTGGCTGAACCCTAGTGTCACGCGGCACTTAAATCCCGGAATATGGGCTGGTTCGTCAGGGGAAGTGTCGTTTCGGTGAGTCGAAGATTCGGCTTGACCTGCCGCTTGGCACAATCCTCCGAGTTGCAACAGATGTGAGTCGTCTGGGCTGGTAGGGGCGAGATACACGCAGCGGCAATGGTCAAAGTGAGAAACATCTCAGAAACGCGGACAATTCTGCACATTTGTGAACTTCCGAAGATTGAAATCTGAACCGAGTTCGTTCCAAGGAAAATACCAAGTTCCGTGCCAGAGGCCAGGGTTACTCCTGATAAACGGGATTATCGGCAACTTCGCCTCCGAACTTGCCGCAAACCCGACTTTTCAGGCAGCAGGTCCGAATCTCTCTTTCAGGGCTCTTCTATAAGTCCTCGTGGCAGGGCGTATATTGCAGAGAATCGTTCCGTGGTGATCCGACTCTACACAACGCTTTGACAGCAAACATGCCCGCAAAACGGGGTTTTTCGACAACTACGCCGACTGCTTCCTTACCCCGCGCGGAGGTGTGCGGAGGCTACCAGCCCCACCGACGGCCATCGCTGTCAGTTGGATAGAACGCCGTTCTCAGCCCCTCCGCCTCACGACAGCTGAAGCTCGGGGAACTTGTATGTGCCGTCAAGGACTTCCTTTCGCGGGCCATAAAGGCGCACCATGTAATTCCAGCCCGCGCAGATCGGTAGACAGTTCGCGACCTTCCCGTCACAACCTCCGAATTGGATTGTTGCAGAACCGTCGGCATCCTTTTTTGCCGTAATGCTGTTTAGTGTGTAGGCGTTCAGATCGTTCTTTCTAAAATGACCTTCAGCGTCATAGACGCTGATCGACCAGAACCCGTCGACCGGCACGTCGTTTTTGACCGTCATTTTGTAGATACCGGCGCCGTTATTCTTTGGCGTGATGTTGAGGTACACGGCGTCCTTGTCCGGGTTGCCGCCGTACGCCGACGCGGTGCCGATCAGGTGCCTTACGGGATCGACCTCTTCACGACTGCCGAATGCTCCTTTCAGATCAGGGAGTGTCTCGTTTAGGGCCAGAAGCGCATCGCGTATCTTCTTCTGGCTGACCTGGTCCCAGTTCGGAATCTCGAATTTGCCCGGGCCTCCGGGCTGTTCGACCTTCATCGCGTCCTGAAGCTTGTGCACCTCGGCGACGTCCGCCGGATCGTCGGGATTTACAAGGATGCGCATACCCAGTGTGAGATAGCGCGTAGTGCCGCCGATACTTTCCTTTGAGAATTTAAAGCGGCCGGCGCCATAGATGACCTGCGGCACGTAATGGTCCTGATCGATCACGATCATCGTCTGAAATCGTGTGCCCGGGTCCGGCAGAATCACCGTGACCGGGCCGGCCTCAAGGTCGAATTCAGCAAATGAATAGAGCGTGTCGCGATTGGGGCGAATGATCGGACAATCGATCGCCATCGGTTCGCGAAAGTGTATGAACTTGCCCAGACCGCCCGATTTCACAGTGCCGCTGATCATCAGGTCGGACTCGGCGCGAGTAAAGTTGTCAACCGTGACGGGAACCAATGCTGGCGCTGCTTTCGATTCTGCTGGTGTAGCCATTTCTTTCTCCTCCTATCCGTCATCATCGGCCACCATGACGTGAATATATTTGTCGGTATCCTCCAAGATTTCGACTTCGACCTGATACTTCTTCGAATCCAGTTCAACTATGTAACACCTGGAGAGTGCGCAATGCGGCGTCCAGTTGGTCACAGGACATGGCTGACCAACGCTGCACTTCGGAATCCAGCACCTTGAGCCACTCGTCGCGTATACCCATGTCCAGTAGAGTAGCTGCTTTTCGCGTAGCGCCGAAACCACGCGAAGTTCCCTGAAAACGGGGTTTTGGGAAACTACGATCTTACTTGGCTAACGCAACCACTACTTTGGCTAGCGAAAGGCTTCCAGGGACTGTGAAGGATAGTGCCTACAAAGTCTGGTTTGGGGCAAGTTCGAGTTGGAGGGCAAAGTTTATGCCCTCTCGAGTCACAGCAGGCACCGAGATCAGGTACGAAGAATCTGGATAGACTCCGAAGCCGTAGACGGAGCGTACAACTTACCTTGGTGGGTAAGCGGGTCTGTTCGACAAGCAGCCCACTGCCCCGCGAGCCCGAAGAGGATCCGGGCTCGCACTCGAACTTAAAGGGAAGTAATTAGCTAAAACTTGAAGATGACTCCACCGCAATAGCGGAAATTGTTTTGATTGTTTGTATTCGTCAATGGATTCGAATACCTCGACAGAACATAATCAACTTCACCTGGCCGGATGGAAATTTTCTTTGAAACCGAGATATCCAATCCACCGCCAACCGCCAACGTAAACGGGTGCTGTGTTCCTGATATGGTGACCGTTCCTCCACCTTCATTGATTGAGTTCTTCAGGTTGGTGTAGCCGTTGGTATTCGATCCGCCGAAAAGAACTTCTCCAAAAGGCTTGAAGACCGGAAGAGGAATACGGATTACAGGACCAAACAGGTAAGTAAACATATTGCCCTGCGAAGTATAAGTACCCGCCGGGATAACGTTGCCATTGGGCAGAATCACTTTAGTATTGAACGTCTTGGTCCAACTGGTGCTCCCATAGCCCATGAATTCGCCCTTGATAGCGAAGAACTTGAGGAAGTTCAACGACGCGCCTGCGCCTCCCCCGTTGAAGCTGCGGGTGTTCAGGCCGGTAAGTGTGGGATTGAACCGTAGATAGGAGTACTCAACAAACACCTCAGCCCTATCGTCGGCGAATGCTGCGTTTCCTGCCAGCAAGAGGGCACTAAGCAAAATGACAGTCGGAATCTTCATCTCTTCCTCCCCTTCCAATGACGTTTACCTGCGAACAGACGTGAAGTTACAGGGCGGCGTCGCGCATTTCTACTGACTCTTATGACAGGGCCGGCCTGCAATCTTTCTAGTCGCGCGAGAATCGCCGAGGTATCGCAGCCATGTACTGCGATAACCGCCCTCCATCGCGAAGGCTGGCGCAATCCAGCGGAACCCGGCGTTCTGGACGTATCACCGGCAACTCGGAAGTTTCGTGCAACCGGGCACATGGCATCCCACAACCCTCATAAAATCCAGTCACTCCCCCGCTGTAAGCCCAAAAACACCAGCAAACTCACTTGTCAAGACCCTTCCCAAGCGATCAAATCCCGCAAAGTACACAAACTAAATCACTTAATGCCATTAAATAAACCCAGCGAAAGTGGCAATTTTACCCACTCCGATTCGATATAATAGAGATAGTAGGAAAACGGAAAGGCCCGGCGAAAGCCGGGCCTCGGTGCTTAAGGGGATCCAACATGGGAGCAGTCGCCAGATCAACGCTAAACCATTTGTTAAGACGATTTTACCCCCAACTCCTTTGACTGGACGAATTTAGAGAGGTATAGACAACATAAGCGCATTATTAACAATAATTTGCAACGCCATATGGGGGAGGGGGTCCCCGTGGACTGGCTGGAAAACACACTTGGAATGAAACCCTTTGCAAAGAGCAGCGGGAATGCGGAGGAACTCTTAGAAAGCCAGAACCACCCCAAACACATTTCCCTGAAAGGAGTATCTCCGGCTGAACTTGGTCCCAAACTGCGTCTTGTAACCCTCAAGCCCCTCCCGCGTCACGGCAGGCACCGAGATCGCGCACGAAGAGTCAGGAGAGGCGAGTTTGTTCTTCCACCCTCCGGCAATCATGTTGCAAAGTTCTCCGATTGCATCGTCCACCATCGGATCATGAGGCTCCGACACAGTTCCCAGCAACACCTCAGCAGTCACCGAAGCCGTCGCCTGGCTCGCGTACAAAAGGCACTCCCCGTCCACAGCGCCGGTAAACTGAATCCTGGCCACGATCTTGTCTTCGACCGTGTCCACCTCTCCGTCCAACGGATCGCAGCTTCGCTCCAGCATCGTCTCAAACACCTCCGAGACGGCCGAATCCAGCCGGTTCACTGCCTCATGGTGCACGTTTGTCACGCTCGTCCTCTTCCTCAATCGAATTTGCACTTCAAATCAACAGTTACCCGACTAAGCCGCCCGCAGCAACGGCAGAACCCGCACCTTCACCTGCTCCGCGGTAAACGGCTTGCAGATATAGCCCTGAGCCCCTGCCGCAATCGCACGCAATACAAACGACTCATTGCCCTCGGTAGTAATCATCACCACCGGAACACCCGCAGCAAGATTCTCCTGCCGCCGCGTCTCCAAAAACTGCAAACCATCCATCACCGGCATATTGATGTCACTCAATATGAGCGACAGCGGAGCCGAACCACCCTGACTCTCACGAAGCAATTGCAAAGCCTCCTCGCCATTCGAAGCCTGCAAAACTTCACTCAGTTCGAGACCGGCCTGTCGAAGCGCTCGCTCGATCACCTTCCTCATCACCGCCGAATCATCCACTATTAGAGCTCGCAACCGACCCTCCTGATACTCATCTGGTCTGAGATCACTATCGGCCACACGCCAACAACCTTGAGCGGTTCGCGTCTTAGCACCTTCTAACCCTCGCAGCCGAGACTTCGGCCACTCAACTGCACAAGTCTGTGGCATGGACAGCGGAATCTACGCAGCATATACAGGTCTCCTGTCGCGCACTCAAGCGCTCGACACCGCAGCCAACAACCTCGCCAACGCGGGAACCGCCGGCTTCCGCGCCCAGCGTGACTACTTCAGCGGAGTACTCGCCGGCAACGTCGACCAGGACACCGAAACCGCCTCCCAGGTAGGACAATCCGTCAACGGCTTCGGCGTCCTAGGCGGCAACCGCCTGGATCTCGGCCAGGGAGAGCTGAAGTCCACCGGCAATCCCCTCGACCTCGCCATCCAAGGCCAGGGGTTCTTCGCCATCCAGACCGCAAACGGCGTCCGCTACACCCGTGACGGAGCCTTCTCCCGCTCCTCCACCGGAGTCCTCCAGACTGCTCAGGGCGAGCCGGTCCTCGACGCCAACCAGAAGCCCATCACCATCCCCTCCGGCTCCATCTACGTCTCGCCAGACGGCAGCATATCCGTCTCTACACCCGACGGCAGCGCCATCGTATGTCGGGTAGGCACCTTCGACTTCCCCGAAAAATCAGTTCTCACCGCAGAAGGCGCAAATCGATTCTCCGCAAACGGAGCAAAACCAGTTCCAGCGAACGCCGCAATCGAACAAGGCTCCGTCGAAGGAGCGAACGAAGACGCCATTCACGGAACAATGCAGTTAGTCCTAGTTCAACGCCAAGCCGAGATGATGCAAAAGGCGCTAAGCGTATTCAACAACGACTTCGACAAGACCGCTTCTGAAGATATCCCGAGAGTCTGACGCAGATACATCCTCAGTTCTCACCCGAAAGGAGTAGCAAATGATCCGAGCGTTATACACAGCAGCGAGCGGAATGAGCGCTCAGCAGACCAACCTGGACACGATCGCCAACAACCTCGCCAACTCAGCCACCGCAGGTTTCCGTCAACGTCAGGTCCAGTTCGAGGACATGATCTACCAGAACCTCATCACGCCAGGTTCCGCCGAGACCCAGCAAACTCTCTCCGCTGGACTTCAAGTCGGCCTCGGCACCAAGTCCGCCGCCAGCGAAGTCATCATGACCCAAGGCGACTTCAACCAGACCGGCAACACACTCGACATCGCCATCCAAGGCGCAGGCTTCTTCCAGGTATCCAAACCCGACGGGACAATCGCCTACACGCGAGCGGGCAACTTCCACATGAACAACCAAGGCACGATAGTCACCGCCGACGGCGACACAATCCTCCCAGCAATCACTGTCCCCTCAAACGCAACCTCCATAACCATCTCCCAATACGGTGTCGTGACGGCGACGCTTCCGAGCCAAACAAATCCGGCACAGCTAGGTACGATGCAACTCGCCACATTCGCCAATCCTGGAGGTCTCAGCTCTGTTGGCAGCAACCTACTGGAGCAGACCGCAGCATCGGGCAATCCTATTACGGATGCCCCGGGCGGAACCAGCGGTATGGGTACGTTGCAGCAAGGCTACCTGGAAAACTCCAACGTAGATGTGGTCGCTGAGTTTGTGCAGATGATCCTTGCCCAACGCGCCTACGAGAGCAACTCCAAAGTTATTCACGTGGCCGACGACATGTACTCGCAGATCAACGGTCTGGTCCGGTAACTTATGCGAGGCGAGGTTTGTAAGCAACTCAACTATCTCTGGTTGTCCCTCATCCTGCTCTTCTGTTGCGCGGTGAGTCGTGCTCAACCAGGCTGCGATAACGACCGACAACACTTGACCGGTTCGGGTGCTCCGAGCCTGTCCCTTCCGCGATCAACAAGCAGTTATCACATCTTGAGAGTCCAGTCTGATCGGGTATTAGGAAAGAGATGGGCGATGATGGTCGATAGCGATCACCCCGAATGGCCAGCATTTGCCCTTCCCCTCCAAGGTTGCGAACAGGTGGCTGGGCCTCAACGGCCGCAGCAGACCTCCTCCTCCAATATCCAAGCTCCCCCCATGGTGCATGCCGGCGATATCGTACGTGTCTGGCGACAAGAAAGGTTTTTGCGCTTAGAAGTTGCCGCGATCTCTGAGGAAAACGGACGTTTAGGCCAAAGAATACGAATGCGATTGTCGCCGTTGGACGGTCAAATTTTGGCAAGCCCCGAACAAGTCTCAGGGTTAGTTCGAGGACCATCAAGCGTGGAGTGGCAACCATGACGGAAAAACTACAATTTGGCTCGGCTGGAAATGCCGGCAAGGCACATGCAAACCAAAATGCAAACGGGGCTTTATTGATCGGGTTGCTGTCGGTCGCACTGGCGGTGTTGGCAAGTGTCTCGCATCAAAGACATCTCATCGATTGAAGGCATTCGCGACAATCAATTGGTCGGATACGGTATCGTCGTTGGTCTGCAAGGCACCGGCGACAGCCAACAGACA
>Ga0206849_1035_pt1 | contig 25143 bp, 16 predicted proteins | sample Alteio_BWOrgCont_15_FD_152892 | JGI IMG/M metagenome (GOLD analysis project Ga0206849, IMG submission 152892) | Enriched cells from forest soil in Barre Woods Harvard Forest LTER site, Petersham, Massachusetts, United States -... | ecosystem: Environmental > Terrestrial > Soil > Temperate forest >...
GAAGAGTTTGATTTGTAGCTTGCGCTGTCTTGTTTATAAATATCGTACAAATCTAAAACAGCCTGGTGGTAATTCTTTCGCTTAAACTCCAGCTGGTAACTGGTAAGTTCGTAGTCGGCCTGCATTTTTTCACTTTTAACGATCTTTGAAAAAGTGACCCCTTCCCTTATCGTTTCTTCAGCTTTGTTAAATTTATTTTGCGCGATGTACAATTCAGCAATGGTCAGGTCTGTACTTGCTACAGATCCATTCAGGTCCAGTTGTTTAGCTCTTGCAATTGCCTCTATCAGTAAGCCTTCGGCCTTATCAAACTGGTTAAGTTTAAAATACATCACACCCTTGTTTTGCATGGCTTGTACAAGGTTTATTGAATCCTTTAAAGCTGCAAACATGACATTGCTTTTATTATAGTAATTTAAGGCCTGGTAAAAACTCTTTTTATGATAGTATACGGTACCGATATTCAAATATAACGAGGCAATCAAATGATTATCAGATAGCTTTTGTCCGATCACTAAAGCTTTTTGAAAAAAATCCAGTGCCTTATCGTAATCATTATCACGATATAAGTTCCCAATATTGTTTAATACTTTCCCCTCGCCCTGTAAGTCTTTAATTTGCTGGAAATAATTAAGGGCGAGTAAATAATTATCAATAGCCTTTACAGTGTGGTCTAAATAGTAATGCCCGATGCCCATTACCCGGTAAGATTCAGCGATACCCTCTTTGTAGTCTATTTTTTGCGCAAGACTCAATGCTTTCGAAGCTTTTTCTACAGTTTGCTCGGGGTCGGTTAAACGCATGTCAAGGCCTTGTATGGTTAATTTTATAACCTCGCTGGTATCCTGGCCTGCTTTGTCCTGGAATCCGCTTGCAGTAGCAGAGAAGCTAAGTAATATGAAAAAAATAAATATGAAATACTTTGTCATTTAAAACATTATTACGTTCGATTGAAAAGAAAGTTTTATCAAAATCAGTTCTATTGCCAAATCCATAAGTAATTTTTAATTTATTTGATATTTTTTTTTGTTTTATCAAAATATATTGTATACTTTTGAAGCTGATGAATTATTGGATAACGATAAGTTACCCTGATCAAAGAATTTCCTGATTAAATTGACAGTGTTTTTTGTCAATGTTCGCGTTGATTTAAAATCAATTGTGATAATTCTTAGATCTCTTCTAACTATCTGAATTCAAGCCAAATACAGAATAAAATCATGGTCAGTTGTCCTTTTTTTGTTCTTAGGTTTTTTTAAAAAAATTGTAAAACACTCCTGTTACGACTTTAGCTTCGATTTCTAAAGTCGTTGTCTCATTCATTATTATGTATAATGGACGAAACAGTTTCGCAGTATTTTGCGCATTTGTACGCAAACGAATTGAGAAAAGATACAGGTATGAACAATAATTTGAGGATTAAATTCAAAACATATAATTACTAAGTATAAAAATCTAAATATTCAACATGAAAAAAGTATTATTTTCTGCAATAATCGTTTTAGGTTCTGTAGCAGCATTTTCAGCCTCAGCTCAAACAAAAAATATTACCGCAACTTCTAATGCTAACAAAACGGCTGTCTCCGACAAAAAAGATACAGGCAGCGCCGATTTGATGGGCGACAAAAAAGACACTGGCAGCGCCGATTTGATGGGCGATAAAAAAGATACCGGCAGCGCCGATTTGATGGGCGATAAAAAAGATACTGGCAGCGCCGATTTGATGGGCGATAAAAAAGATACTGGCAGCGCCGACCTGATGGGCGATAAAAAAGATACCGGCAGCGCCGATTTGATGGGCGATAAAAAAGATACCGGCAGCGCCGACCTGATGGGCGACAAAAGAGATACAGGCAGCGCCGACCTGATGGGCGACAAAAAGGATACAGGCAGCGCCGATTTGATGGGCGATAAAAGAGATACAGGCAGCGCGGACCTTATGGGCGATAAAAGAGATACAGGCAGCGCCGATTTAAACTAATCGTTAAACAATAAGATATTTTTCTTTAAAAACTGTTCCAAAAATCTGGAACAGTTTTTTTTTTACAAAATTTTGCCGGGCCTGCTTTCGCTCCGCTTTCCAGACTAAAATTCTTAACAGAATATTCGTGTCTGGTTTGGGCGATAATCCAAAACCATCTTTACTATGCCTGGCCGAAGATTTTCGTCAATAATCCTACCGTCTATCTCCCATTTTCACCCAAAACAAACCTTATATTTGTACCAAAATTGATAACTATGGAGCTTATAAAACAATATGTTGAGCAACACAAACAACGCTTATTGGACGAGTTGTTCGACCTGCTTCGTTTCCCCTCGGTTAGCGCCGACCCAAAGTACAAACAGGATATACTAAATACTGCTGCATTGGTAGCTAAAAAGCTGCGCGACGCCGGCGCTGATAAAGTGGAAGTTTGCGAAACGGCCGGCAACCCCATAGTCTATGGAGAAAAGATAATTGATGCCACAAAACCTACAGTTTTGGTTTATGGCCATTACGACGTGCAGCCGCCCGATCCGCTTGAGTTATGGAAGACACCGCCATTTGAGCCAACCATACGCGATGGTAAAATATATGCGCGCGGCGCCTGCGACGATAAGGGACAGTTTTACATGCATGTAAAAGCATTTGAATTGATGATGCAAACGGGCACCCTGCCTTGCAATATTAAATTCATGATTGAAGGCGAAGAGGAAGTTGGCTCATCAAACCTTGGCATTTTTGTAAAACAGAATAAAGCCAGGCTGAAAGCTGATGTGGTATTAATTTCAGATACTTCGATGATCAGCATGGAGCACCCTTCGTTAGAAACTGGCCTCCGGGGGTTATCCTATGTTGAAGTTGAGGTAACCGGTCCTAACCGCGACCTGCATTCGGGGGTATATGGCGGAGCAGTTGCCAATCCGGCAACGATACTTGCTAAAATGATAGCTTCATTACACGATGAGAATAACCATATTACTATACCAGGTTTTTACGATAAGGTAATTGAATTAACTGCCGGTGAACGCAAAGCGCTTAACAACGCACCTTATGATGAAGATGAATACAAAAAGGATCTGGGCGTTGATGAACTGTGGGGCGAAAAAGGCTATACCACGTTTGAACGTACCGGTACGCGTCCTACCCTCGAAGTAAACGGTATTTGGGGTGGCTATACCGGTGAAGGCGCCAAGACTGTGCTACCATCAAAGGCCAGCGCAAAAATTTCGATGAGGTTAGTGCCGGATCAAACTTTCGAAGAAACAACCCAGCTTTTCACGAAACATTTTGAAAAGATTGCCCCGAAATCTGTAAAAGTAACCGTAACGCCCCACCATGGGGGAGAGCCCGCCGTTACCCCTACCGACAGCATTGCTTATCGTGCGGCGCAAAAAGCCATCAAAGAATCGTTTGGCAAAGAACCGATCCCTACGCGCGGCGGTGGCAGCATACCCATTGTAGCTTTGTTTGAAGCCGAATTAGGGTTAAAAACGGTGTTAATGGGTTTTGGCCTGGATAGCGATGCGCTGCACTCTCCTAACGAAAAATATGATATTTATAATTACTATAAGGGTATTGAAACTATACCGCTGTTTTATAAATATTTTGCGGAACTGAACCGGGATTGAACTGATTTTATAGATTTCGTGGGATTTTAGTATGTACTGAACTATCTCTTTAATCTTTAAATCCCCTTAATCCTGGTATGTTCGCATCTTGCTAAAAACGCTTCATCGGCATCGGCTCCAATACCAGGCGCATCGGCAATGTTTAATTTATAGCCGTAATAAGTAACCCCTCCGATGCACGGGTCCTCCAGGTGGCCAAGCATGCAGGTATCCATATCATAAAATTTAATATTGGGGCTGGCATAAACAAAATGCAGTTTGGCGCTAAGGGCAATACGGCTCTCGAGCATGCCGCCCATCATGCAGGCTATTCCTTTCGAGGCGGCAAGGTCATGTATTTGTTTGGCCTCAAATATCCCTCCGGATTTTGCAAGCTTTATATTAATGTAATGGCAGGAGCCGCTGTTGATTTGTTTGCGTGCATCATGATGATTGTAAACGCTTTCATCGGCCATAATTTTTACCGGCGAAAGCTGCATTAATTCGGGCAGCCGGTCATCATACCAGGTACGCATGGGCTGTTCGCAAAATTCAATGTCATATTCACCCATCGCCTGCAAAGCATAAACGGCATCATCAAAACTCCATCCCTGGTTAGCGTCGATACGTATTTTTATTTTATCGCCAACTGCTTCACGGATTTGTTTAATGCGTTCCACGTCTTTTGCGGCGTCTTTTCCTAATTTCACTTTCAGGATTTTAGCACCTGATTGCTTAAATGAAACCGCTTTATCTGCCATAACCGCAGGACTGGCAATTCCTATTGTTATATCTGATTCAACAATCCTTTTCCCGCCCCCTAAAAATTTATAAAGCGGTAATCCGGCATTTTTGGCAGCTATATCATACAAAGCCATGTCGAAGGCGCTTTTAATGGTGGTATTATGGGCGGCAAAATTATGCAGGTCCTGCAAACGCCCGGCTATATCAAGGGCATTTTTCCCAATCCACAAACCCGCAAACTCCCGCGCCATTATCAAACAGGTGTCCTGTGTTTCACCAACTATCATCGGGAATGCCGAGCACTCCCCCGCTCCATAAAACCCGGCATCGGTATGCACACGGATAAAAACATTCTGGGCATGGTCCATAGTTCCGGTGGCAATAGTAAAAGGCTCCATTGGGATGCTGAAGCGGTAGATATCAATTTTGGTGATGGTTAGTGTTGTCAAGTTTTTTGTTGGAATGTTGTAAAGTTGAAATGTTGTAAAGTTATGATGTTGCAGGATAACTTTTGATCTTTTTCTTTCGGACTTCCCGACTTTACTGACTTTCGGACTAAAAACTATAATTTGCACTCTAACACATTTGCACTATATTTGCGTTACTTATTCAAGTAAATTCAACTTTAGCCTGCCAGGGCCCCGGTTAAACAGGGAGATGGTTTCTGCGCTAATTTTAAAACATCCGTTTAATTTTAAATTCACATTAGCATAAATAACTATGCCCGAACAATTTGATTATAATTCAACCAGGACTAAACTTATCCTGTCTGAATATGGCCGCAACGTACAAAATATGGTTAAATACATTGTAGCGCTGCCAACAAAAGAAGAACGCAACCGCTATGCCCAGGTAGTGATAGACCTGATGGGCTTTTTAAACCCGCACCTGCGCGATGTTGCCGATTTTAAACACAAACTGTGGGATCATTTGCACATCATATCCGATTTCCAGATAGATGTGGACTCGCCGTATCCAAAGCCTTCGCCGGATGCCATTCATCTTAAACCCGAGCCGTTAAAATACCCGCATCAGCGTATTAAATACAAGCACTATGGAAAAACCATCGAGCTTATGATTGAGAAAGCCAAAAGCATAGACGATCCAGAGCGCAAAAGACATATGGTGCAGGCGGTAGCCAATTTTATGAAAATGGCTTATGTGCAATGGAACAAGGATTCGGTTACCGACGAAACTATTTTATCCGACTTGTATAATTTATCCGGCGGTCAGTTAAAGCTCGAGGAGAACATTAATCTTAACAGGGTTGAATACCGCCCCAATACGCACACTAACAATAACCAAAATAACCGCGGGCGAACCAATAATAACCAAAATAACCGGGGGCGCACCAATAATAATCCGCGCAACAATAATAACAATAACCAAAACCGCAACCGTAACAACGGGGGTGCGAAGAAGTATTAACGGAGGGTTCATAGTTCATGGTTCATAGTTCATAGCCAGAAGTGCTTTAATCTATCTGCCATCAACTATGAACCACGAACCATGAACTAACTATGAATAACGCATTTGTAATAAACGGCGGCACGCCGCTAAAAGGTGAAATTATACCCCAGGGCGCAAAAAACGAAGCTTTAGAGGTTATTTCGGCGGTTTTATTAACAAAAGAAAAAATAACTATCAGCAATATCCCCGATATAAAGGATGTAAATAAACTGATAGAATTATTGGGCGATATGGGTGTTTACATTGAACGCCTGGCGCCGGATACCTACAGCTTCGAAGCAAAAAATATTGACCTTGATTTTTTTCTCTCAGACGAGTTCAAGGAAAAGGGCGGCGGGCTTCGCGGCTCCATCATGATCGTCGGCCCTTTGCTGGCGCGCTTTGGCAAAGCATCCATACCAAAACCGGGCGGCGACAAAATTGGCCGCCGCAGGCTGGATACCCATTTCCTCGGTTTCGAAAAACTTGGCGCACGCTTTGACTATGACCCTTCGAACGGTTTTTTTAATGTAGATGCCTCTAACTTAAAAGGCACCTATATTTTATTGGATGAAGCATCAGTTACCGGAACTGCCAATATTGTGATGGCCGCCGTGCTGGCTAAAGGTATTACCACCCTATACAATGCTGCCTGCGAACCCTATTTACAGCAACTCTGTAAAATGCTTAACCGCATGGGTGCAAAAATAAGCGGCGTTGGCTCAAATTTGCTGACTATTGAAGGCGTTGCAGAACTTGGCGGTACGGAACATCGTTTGTTGCCGGATATGATCGAGATCGGTTCGTTCATAGGTTTAGCTGCGATGACCGAGTCGGAAATCACTATTAAAGATGTACACTACCAGGAACTGGGAATGATCCCGGATGTTTTCAGGCGTTTAGGCATTCAATTTGAGCTACGGGGCGATGATATCTACATTCCATCGCAAAAACATTATGAAATAGACACTTTTATTGACGGCTCTATCATGACCATTGCCGACGCCCCCTGGCCAGGCTTTACACCCGACCTTTTGAGCATCTGCCTTGTGGTAGCCATACAAGCCAAAGGATCGGTACTCATCCATCAAAAAATGTTTGAAAGCCGCCTGTTTTTTGTAGACAAACTATTGGATATGGGCGCCCAGATCATCTTATGCGACCCGCACCGCGCCACCGTTATCGGCCTTGATAAACAGGTGCAGCTGCGCGGCATATCCATGACCTCGCCGGATATACGGGCAGGGGTATCGTTACTTATAGCAGCATTATCGGCAAAAGGCAAATCGACCATTTACAACATTGAGCAGATTGAACGCGGCTACCAGCATATTGATAAGCGCCTGATAGCTTTAGGGGCAGATATTACGAGAATTTGATAGGCAATTGAGGAAGCAGGCGAAAAATAAATTTAAATTTTTTGCCTCAAACCTTTGACAGCTCTTCAAGTTATTCTTTTATGCAAACCCGGCTCAACACGTGGTACGAAAACAGGAGGCGCCCCTATGCCGGCTTTATTCTAATTTTTGTAGTTTTAAAAGTAAGTTTAAACCTGCTGGCTATTTCGCGTTTTGGTTTTCAGCGGGATGAGCTTTTGCATCTTGCCTTAGCTGACCATATGGGCTGGGGTTATAAAGATGTACCTCCGTTTATAGCCTTATTGGCAAAAATAAGCACCGTCGTTTTTGGAAATTCAATTTTTGCCGCCCGTATTTTCCCTACTATTTGCAGCGGCTTTATTATTTGGCTGACCGGCCTTATTACTGTTGAGTTCGGCGGCAAAAAATTCGCCATTGCCCTGGCTTGCCTTGCACTCATTTTTTCGCCTGCTTTTGCCGCCAGCGGTTACCTTTTTGAGCCGGTAGTATTCGACCAGTTATGGTGGGTGCTCGCAGTTTGGCTGCTTATTAAATATATTAATACGTCCTCGGCTAAGTATTTGTATATTTTGGGGGCGGTTGTAGGCATAGGTTTATTAACTAAATATACTATGGCCTTTTTCACCGGTGCTTTAATTATAGCCCTTATTATTAGTAAACAGCGTAAACTTTTATTAAGTTGGCATATTATCATCGCCGCGTCAATAGCATTGCTTATATTTTTACCCAATTTGATCTGGCAATTTCAATACCATCTGCCGGTAATTACCCACATGAAAACCCTTCAGCAACAGCAATTACAATTGATAAAACCGTCTGATTTCATCCTGCAGCAGTTAGTTGATAATGGCGTTGCGCTATTTGCTTGGTTAACCGGTTTTATGTTTTTGTTGTTCTCACCCGGCTTGCAACGCTTCCGGTTCCTTGCCTTCGCCTTTATTTTAATATTTGCGTTTTATGTGGTAATGAACGGCAAAAATTATTATTTATTTGGCGCCTACCCCATGTTATTTGCTGCAGGTGGCTACGGCATAGAAAGTTGGCTAAAAACAAGGGCCTATGCATTACAGGCTGTAGTAATTGCATTATTTACATTGCCGAATCTCCTGATATTCCCAATTGCATTGCCCGTTTTGCCGTTAGACCAAACAATTGCCTTTTTTAAGGCCCGGCAAAAACAGTTTCCTTTTTTCAACTTCGTAGCTGTTTGGGACGATCAAAAAATACACCCTATAACACAAAATTACGGCGATATGTTAGGATGGGACGAACTAACTGCCAAAGTGGCCAAAGTCTGGCAAAGCCTTACGCCCGATCAGCAAAAGCATACGCAGCTATATGCCGATAATTATGGCGAGGCCGGCGCCATAAATCATTTTGGTAAACAATATAATTTACCGGCCGTAATATGCCTTAACAGCAATTTCGCCCTGTGGGCCCCTGATAACCTTGATGGCCAATACATAATTTATGTTGACGAACAGGGTGGCAAAAACGTAGAAAAACTGCAATTGAACCTCGAAAGCTATCGCAAAACAGACAGTGTGGAAAACCCCTTGTCAGTAGAAAAAGGGACTGCTATTTTTTTACTGGTACATCCAAAACCGGCACTGAATGAACAATATCAGAAAGCCCTTGCCGTGCAGCGGTCGAAATAAAATCGATACGTTAGTTATTGAAATTCCGCAAGTTGAACGACCCCGCTAAACTTTTTCTTCCCGACTTTCCCACTTTCGGACTTTCCGACTAAAAAAACTATCTTTATCGCAAACCCTATTAAAAGATGCCATACCAAAACCGGAGATCAACCTATTCCAGTTTTATACTGATTTTTGTATTTATTAAAATAGGCTTAAATTTATTAGCCATATCCCATTTCGGCTTTCACCGCGATGAGTTTCTGCACCTTGTACTTGCCGACCACCTGGATTGGGGTTATAAAGAAGTACCGCCGTTTATTGCTTTATTAGCTAAGATATCGTTGACGGTTTTCGGTAACTCAGTATTTGCAGCACGCATTTTCCCAACAATTTGCAGCGGGCTCATCATTTGGTTCACCGGCCAGATTACCGTTGAGTTGGGCGGTAAAAAATTTGCAGTAGCGCTTGCGTGCCTTGCCATGATATTTTCACCCGGTTTTGCGGCAAGCGGTTATCTTTTTCAACCAGTAGTTTTCGATCAGCTATGGTGGGTGATGGCAGTCTGGGCGCTTACCAAATACAGTAATACTTCGTCGATAAAATATTTGTATTTTCTTGGTCTGATAGTCGGTTTTGGCTTGCTGACAAAATACTCCATGGCATTTTTCACATTTGCGTTAATTTTTGGCATTGCCATCAGCAAACAACGCAAAATGCTGCTAAACAGGCATGTCATCGGGGCCGCTTTAGTTGCGTTGGTTGTGTTTTTACCAAACCTGTTATGGCAGGTTCATCATCACCTCCCGGTAATTACACACATGAAAACCCTGCAAAAAGAGCAGCTGGACTATATCAACCCCTCCGATTTTATTAAGCAAGAGTTAATGGTCATGGGTATAGCCCTATTTGTTTGGCTTACCGGTTTTATATTTCTGCTGTTTTCATTCAGGCTGCATAAATTCCAGTTCCTCGCTATTGCATTTGTATTGATATTCACTTTTTTATTGGTGATGAATGGCAAAAGCTATTACCTGTTCGGCGCTTACCCTATGTTGTTTGCGGCAGGCGCGTTCGGTTTTGAACGCTGGCTTAAAACCAGCGGCTATGTGCTGCGTGGTTTGGTGATCGCGCTATTTACCATACCGAATCTTTTATTGTTCCCCATAGTGCTGCCAATTCTGCCGCTAAATCAAACCCTTGCTTTTTTTAGGTTTGCGGATAAAAATCTCTTCTCCCTTAAGGCTGCAACTACATGGGAAGATCATAAAGCGCACCAAACCACCCAGGATTATGCCGATATGCTCGGATGGGACGAAATGACCGCCAAAGTAGATTCAGCGTGGAAAATGTTAACACCCGAACAACAAAAACATACACAAATCTATGCTGATAATTACGGCGAAGCGGGCGCAATCCACCTTTTAGGCAAACAATATAATTTGCCTGATGTGATATCGTTGAACAGCAGCTTCACTTTGTGGGCGCCCGACAACCTCGACGGCCAGTATATTATTTACGTAGATGACCAGGGAGGCGGGAATGTTAACTCCTTCAAATCGGCGCTGGAGAGCTACCGTAAAGTCGGCGAAGTTGAAAATCCGCTGGCAAGAGAAAAAGGCACAGCCATTTTTATTTTGGTACACCCCGGCCCTGCGTTAAATGAGCGTTATACAAAAGAACTTGCCTGGAAAAGGTTGCAATGATTGATTTGAAGATTTGGTGATTTGAAAATTTGAAAATTGATTTAGCAGCAGCCGCCAACCAATCAAAATCTCTATCTTTCGTGTTTCGAAAAGTTAAGACAATTTTATGCGCGGACTGAAAACAATCATCTTCCTGTTCATTTCCAACACTTTTATGACCTTTGCCTGGTACGGGCACTTAAAATTCAAAGAATACGACTGGGGCAAAAACCTGGGCTTATTTGCCATTATCCTGATCAGCTGGGGGCTTGCTTTTTTTGAATATATGTTCCAGGTGCCAGCCAATCGTGCAGGTTTTAAAGGCGACGGCGGACCCTATTCGTTGGTGCAGCTAAAAACCATACAGGAAGCTATTACTTTAACTGTGTTTATGCTGTTTACCATCGTTTTCTTTAAATCCGAAAAACTGGCCTGGAACCATTTGGTGGGTTTTGGGCTGATTGTGCTGGCGGTGTTTGTGATATTTAAGAAATGGTAAGGTTTTGATGTGCAGATGTGCGAATAGGCGGATGTGCAAATGACAAATTTTGAAGGTTGATTGTTTATATTTTGTATTTTTGTGCTAAACATCATTCAGTAAACGAGCCTCATGGAACTTATTTTAAAGACCAATAACGAAAATAGCATTGCAAAGATAATTGCATTAGCAAAAAAGCTCGACGTTATAATAGAGCAACGGGATGTGATGGTTGAACATAAAAACGAAAAAGAAGAACTGAAAAAACGCATCCTCAATTTCAAAGCATCGGGGCCTTCCTCTTTTGGTGATGCCGCAGAATGGGAACATAATGAAAGAGCAGATCGTGATATTTCATTTTCAATTTGACGGTTAGAAATACCTATATGACCTATCACTAACCTATTTCAAAACCTTCCTTATGAACCGACTATTTAAGCTCTTGGCGGTCTGTTTTCTTTTTTCATCCTGCACAAATAAACAAAAGCAATTAGCAAATGAAAAAAACATCTTGGGAGATTGGGTAACGGTTAATAATACACATGGTGGATTACAACCTCCTTTATTTTTAATGCCAGGTTACACATTTTATGCAAATCATACCTGTGATTATAAATCAGGCTACTATAGATATATACCTGGTCAAGTCCATTTTTACGATCAAAACGAAAGTCCGGGCAAAACTATTTACCTCGGCTCAATGTCTGAATTTAAGATTACAGACGATAGCCTGAAGATTTTCAATCCTGGAACTGGTAAATGGAATAGTTTTAAGATTATCCGGTTGTCTTCTGATTCTTTAAAATTAGAAAATAAGGACGAGATAACGGTTTATAACCATTTATTACCTGTTAAATACAAATCAATGCAATTTGATGAAATTATTATATCCACTTCCGAATGTCTCGGACCATGCCCGATATCGAATACAATAATTAACTCTGAGGGCGCCATTTTGTTCAATGGTATTTCCTTCACTTCCCAAAAAGGATTATTTACCTGCAATATTCCAAAAGAGCAATATCAACGGCTACAAGATAATTTCTGCAAATCAAATATCGACTCATTAAAAACCAACTATACGGCAGGTTTTACAGATGGTCAAAAGATTACTGCTACGTTTGTAAAGGATGGAAAGATATATAAAACCATTACTGATTATGGTGGAAAGGGGCCAATTTTATTTGAATGGGCTACTGTTCCCGTAAGTTACTTATACCAGTCGGTTCCTCTAAAGAAAATTAATTTCCCTTTTTTTGCCCAGGATAGCACAAATTTTATATCCACTAAATTGAGAAACGGGAACAAGATTTTGGATTTAAAGCTGTCTGAATCATTTTTGCTTTTTGATTATTTGCGGAACGGGAAAAGCTCAAATACACTTTTTAAAGAGCGATTTAATTTTCGTGTATATTATTACCGCGACGCTGACACATTTTACAGCCTATCTACTGATGGCCGCTACTACAAATTTATAGTAAAAGGCAAACCAGTAACTATTGATATCGGCTTTAATTTTTATGACGTGAATGCCAAAAATTGGGTTTGGCGAAAAGCTGATAAATATGATTGACGCTGTTAACACATGATGATCTTACCGCCTTTCGCCTTAACTATCAAATACTTACGAAGTTTTAAAAACTTCGTAAGTCTGACGCCTCTAAAAACCTTTCACCCTTTACCTTTCGCCTTTAACCTCCTCAGGCAGATATCGCATTAATAATATCATACTGTGTAATAATCTCAATATTGCCTTCACTTTCAACAAGCACCGCGATATTATCCTTATTGATCATCCCTGATATTTTATCGATCGAGGTGTTCAGATCAACAAAGGGGAACGGCGCAGTAGTAATATTTTTTATCGGCTGAGACTTGATAGACGGGTTTTCAATCAGGGAATTTAGTATATCGCTTTCAGTAATTTTGCCAATTACCATACCTTGCTGCGTTACCGGTATTTGCGATATATTGAGCGATTTAATGGTATTTATAGCTTCCAATACCGTTTTTTCACAATCGATAGTAACGATCTGCTGGTTTTCTTTCTTTTGAATGATATTGCGGGCGGTGAGTTTTTCGTCTTTTAAAAATCCGCGGTCGCGCAGCCAGTCGTCGTTATACATTTTGCCCATATAGCGCGAGCCATGATCGGGGAATATGACGACAACAACATCGCCCGCTTTAAACTTATCTTTCATCTGCAATACCCCTGCAACGGCGGATCCGGTGGAGTTGCCAGCAAAAATGCCTTCCTTGCGGGCAATTTCGCGGGTCATCAGGGCGGCATCTTTATCTGTTACTTTTTCAAAATGGTCTATCAGGCTGAAATCGACGTTCTTTGGCAAAAAATCTTCGCCAATACCTTCAGTGATGTATGGATATATCTCATTTTTATCCATGATACCCGTTTCCTTATATTTTTTAAATACCGAGCCATAGGTATCGATCCCTAAAACCTTTATCGCCGGATTTTTTTCCTTCAGGTATTTTGCAATGCCCGATATAGTGCCTCCAGTGCCCACCCCCGCAACCAGGTGCGTTATTTTACCTTCGGTTTGTTCCCATATTTCGGGCCCCGTTTGCTCATAATGGGCATCGGTGTTTGATAAATTATCGTATTGGTTTGGTTTCCATGAATTGGGCACTTCACGTTCCAGCCGCGAAGAAACCGAATAATAAGAGCGGGCATCCCCCGGATCGACATTAGTCGGGCAAACAATTACTTCCGCACCAAAAGCACGCAGCGCATCAAATTTTTCTTTCGACTGCTTATCTGTGCTGGTGAAAATACATTTGTAGCCTTTTATTACCGCCGCGATAGCCAGGCCCATACCTGTATTACCTGAAGTGCCTTCGATTATAGTGCCGCCCGGTTTAAGCTTGCCGCTTTTTTCGGCATCTTCAATCATTTTAAGGGCCATGCGGTCCTTAATTGAATTGCCTGGATTGGTAGTTTCAATTTTTGCAAGCACCGTAGCCGGGATGTCTTTTGTAACCTTGTTTAACTTAACCATGGGCGTATTGCCAATAGTTTCGAGGATATTATTGTACCACATAATGCTCAAAATTAAGTTTCTTAAATGATATATTGTATGAATAGTTGATTAAGTGAGTGGTTGATTAAATTATCTTAAAATAAAAATACTTTATGGAATCGCCGGCCAATCTGCATCCTTATGCAAATTGATATATTATGATTATACCTATATTTAGCCGGCCCGAAAAAATTGTGGCAATATTACAGTTCCACAACATGAAAAAAACCTTATCAGTATTATTATTTTTATGTTTTACAGTTTTTTTATGCAAGGCCCAAAAACCGCTGACCAACAGCAGGCAAAGCAGTTATTATACTTATATCTATAAGCTCAGCGCGGAGGATGTGCTGAATTTTTATACACATCCCGGTAAAGACCCCGACGAAAAAATACTGCATAACCCTGTTGACTCGTTTAAAACGGATAAAAGATGGGACAATAATTTGCCCCCCGGAAATTATTTAAAAGTTTATGCCGAAAAAAACCAGCTCGAATATAAACTCATCGAAAATCATTCGGCATACCTGAAACTGATGCTGAATGATCCTGATCTCCGGTTTGTTTTTTTAGACCGCAAGGGTAATTTCATAAACAATGCAGCCGTAAAGGTTAATCAGAGGACCGTAGCCTATGATGAAAAAAACGGCTTATACCACGTTCGCAAATCGAAAAGGGACACATTGATCGAAGCAGAATACGGTGGGGTGGTCAACTTTTTTTCGGTTAAACAACGGCAGGTTTATCATTATTCAAGGTACCATAACTGGTTTAAAGCCAGGTGGTATGCCTTAAAAAATAAATTCCGTAAGAAAAGCAGGTATTACTACCGCGGGCGGGCCAGCGAGCGTTATACAGGTTTTATGGTATTTAACAAAGCAAAGTATAAACCTAATGATACTGTAAAATTTAAAGCATTTATTTTAAACAATAAGTCAAAAAAACCTATCCAGGTACCCCAGGTAGTGGTAAGGTTAAAAGAAGACTACAACGACGAAGGCAAAATTATTGGCCGGGTAAACAGCTACCGCGATGGCGCATATGAATATCAGTTCGTATTGAACGACAGTTTAAAGCTAAGCCTCGACCGGGAGTACACCATTAACCTCGAAGACCTGTCGACCCTTAAATATAACCTGGATACGTATGAAGGCGATAAAGATGACGATGAAATTTTAGCAAAGCGGAAAGTTTACCTGGAAGGCAGGTTTAATTATGAGGATTATGAATTAAAAACCATTCGTTTTAAAAGCCGGACGGATAAAGTGGAACACGGCCCCGGTAAGCCTTTGTCGGTTTATCTTAAAGCTACCGATGAAAATGATTTACCCGTCCCCGACGGCCGGGTGAGGTTAACCCTTACAACAAGGGGCGTACATGAATATAAAAACGCCCGGGTGTTTGTGCCGGACACTTTGTGGACACACCAAATGTCGCTTGAACCCTTTGGCGAAACAAAAGTTGTTATTCCCGACTCCATTTTCCCGAAGGCCAATATCGACTATAAAATAGATGCCGATTTTTTAAATTCCAGCAACGAACACCAATCGGCAGAAAACGATATAACTTATACTATTAATAAATACAACATAACGACTAAAATAAATGGCGATACCCTTGTGGCTGATTACCAGGAATATGGTAAGGACGCGAAGGCCCCCGCTGTAATCAGCGCATTAACCGCAAACGATGATACCATTTCAAAAATAAAGGTAATGCTTCCGTACAGGATGCTGATTAACCCAAATGCCGCAAGTTATAGCGTGGAAACCGATAGCACCGACAGTGAAATTGAAATTGGAAAAAATGAAAGCGGCCTGTCGTTGTCCGGTTATCGTACCTCCGATTCGCTATTTGTAAAGGTGAACAATCCCAATAAGCTTCATTTCTGGTATGCCGTTTTTGGGAGTAATAATTTGATTGATGAAGGCCAGGCCGACAGTTTAAACTATAAAAGAGGCTATGGAGGCCGGGGAAATATTATTTTTTTGGTAAACTACATTTGGGGCGGCGAAAATAAAACAGAACAAAAGGTGGTAGAATATTCTGACAAAGTACTCACCATTAACGTGAAACAGCCGCTGGCAATTTACCCGGGACAACAAACCGAGACAGATATAGTTGTAACGGATGTGACCGGCAAGCCAGTTGCTAATGCCGACGTGACCGCCTGGTCGCTTACAAGCAAATTTGACGACTACAGGCCGCCGTTTGTGCCTTACCTTGATAAATCACATCGTACCTGGAAAGCAAAACCACTTTTCGACATTAAAGAATCGCGCGAAACAGGTTCGATAGCGTTGAACTGGAACCGCTGGAGCCATGAGATAGGTTTGGACAGCATTACCTATTATCAGTTCACACATCCGCAAACCATTTATCGGATAGAGGAACCGGCAAATGATACAGTTACGCAAATTGCGCCTTTTGTAGTTAAAGACGGCGATATTATCCCTGTGCACATTTTGTATATTGATAACAGGCCGGTGTATTTTAGCCAGGCAGAGCAAATGCAGCGGTACAGTTTCCATGTTTTACCCGGCAAGCATAACCTGAGGTTCAGAACGGCTAACCAGGACATCGTACTTGATACTGTGATAGTCGGGAGATCAAAAAAACTCATTTTGAGCGTAAACGCCGATGCGGCTGTCAACCGGAATGCCTCTATTAAAAAGGTTTCGGATACGCTAAGCTATTACGAAGCCGATTTGGTAAACAAGTACATGATAACCGTTATCAACAACTTCGACTGGAAGATGGCGACTTTGCTGCAAAACGATCAAGTCATCCTTTTAAACCCCAATATCCGTACTTATAACCAATACCGTTCAATACTTGCCGGGCCGCTTTCGGATAATTATACAATTTTTACGCTAAGGGGCGAAAAACCGCGCCTGTTTTTGACCGAACCCGGCTACTCGTACCTTTTTGAGCCCGGACTGCTAAAGCAAAAAAGCATATCAACCCCCTACCCTTTTAACAGGATCCTTTCGAATGTAAAGGGTACCGATGACTATACCCAATACGCACTCACACAGGACGAAGCGGATTCAATATGGCAGCAATATCTCGACCTGCGCAGCTACAGCCAGCAGCTTTTTGTAAACAAGCCTGTCATTAACGACGTCACAGGCATACTCAATATCGGCTTAAATGAAACCAGCAAACTGAAGCACCCCTTTGTCAAAAATATAATTGTTTACCGTTATGACGACCCCGATTATATCCGGATATATCCCGGCAATACCACGGATATGGGCCAATTGGAAACAGGTAAATACCGGCTTTTATTTTTGCTGAAAGGTGATAGTTATGATGTTATTGACAGCGTGTTTATAAAACCCTACGGCACTAATTTTTACGACCTGGATATAAAACCAACGCATCCCAAAGATTCCGTCAGCATTAAAATAAACTCGATTATTAATAACAGGACTGGATCGTATACCGATAAAGACCGTGACATTGAAAATGATGCTTTAAAACTCAAGGAAGCCTTCAATGACAAATATTTCAACGACAGCGAATTTGGCACAATGATGTCGGGCCGGGTGATCGGCAGTGATGATAAATTACCTGTTGTGGGCTGTTCCATAAGGATTAAGGGTAAAAGCTATGGCGCTGTTTCAGATGTAAATGGCATGTTCAGGCTGCGGGTACCCAAGTCTGGAAAACTTGTAATTTCTTATATCGGCTACCTGACCCAGGAGGTTGTAATTGAACCCGGCAGAAGTACAGAAATTAAACTCGTTCCAAGCAGTTCAAGTTTAAATGAGGTGGTGGTAGTTGGATACACTACTCAACTAAAGAAGGATGTTACCGGGTCTGTCGCTACAGTGGACGCAAACAGCGCCGGCGTTTATATTAATCAGGGCGCTCCCGGCGCTGCGACAACTGTATTTATCAGGGGAATATCTTCAGTTGGAAATGCCAAGCCGCTTATTATTATTGATGGCGTGCCGGTTGAAAACATGGATGGCATCGATCCTAATGATATAGCCGGAATAAGTGTATTAAAAGATGCTGCAGCTAAGGCAATTTATGGTTCTTCAGCTGCAAATGGCGTCATTATTATCAACACCAAAAAGAAAGCCGCTGCCATACAGGCCGCAGCCGAGGCATCGCAGCAGCAAAACAATGAGCAGTCCATACGTAAAAATTTTTCCGACTATGCCTACTGGCAGCCGAAACTAACTACTGATGCCAATGGCAAAGCCAGTTTCACTACTACTTTCCCGGATGATATCACCAACTGGCGAACCTTTGTGATCAGCATTAACGACCAAAAGCAATCGGGGTTTGTTGAGAAGTCGATTAAATCGTTTAAGCCCATAAGCGCAAGCTTTATATCTCCTTTGTTTGCAGTGCAGGGCGATGAGTTGAGCGCGATAGGGAAGGTAATGAATTACACAACCGATACGGTAAAGTTAACCCGCGCTTTCAGCTTTAATGGGAAACAGGTAAAGCAGGATGAATTGGAAGTTAAAAATTCAAAGATCGATACCCTCAATGTGACCGTAACAAATACCGACAGCCTCGCCTTTGAATATACCATTAAACGCGATAACGGCTATTTTGACGGCGAACGGCGTAAAATACCGGTTATTGAACTGGGCATAAAAGAAACCAAAGGCCAGTTTGAGGCTTTAAACGCTGATACCACGGTTAGCATGAGATTTGACCCGGCGCTGGGGCCGGTAACCTTCAGGGCGGAGGCATCTGTATTGCCGGCATTGGCCGAAGAAGCCCAACGCCTGCGGGAATACAAGTACTTATGCAATGAGCAGTTAGCGTCGAAACTTAAGGGCTTGCTTGCCGAAAAACGGATAAGGACTTACCTGGGCGAACCTTTTAAATATGAAAGGAATATTAACGAGGTAATAAAAAAACTCCAGGAAAACCGCCGCAGCCAGGGCACCTGGGGCTGGTGGAAGGACACAGAAGAGGAATTATGGATAAGCCTGCACGCCATAGAAGCTTTAACCGATGCGCAAAAAGACGGATATACCATCGATCTCGACCTGCCAAAGCTGACCGATTACTTAGTTTACCAGTTGGAAAGCTACCACGGCGACGATAAACTAACCTGCCTTGAATTACTGCATAAACTGAATGCCAAGGTTGATTATCCGAAATACTTTGGGATTATTACAAAAGAGTTTGACGCGGAAAAACAAGTCTCAAAATATAACCAATTTCGGTTAATGCTGTTGCGGGAAGAAGCAGGATTACCTGCCAAAATGGATAGTTTGTACGATAATGAAAAACACACGCTTTTCGGTAATATTTATTGGGGCGAAGACAGTTACCGCTTTTTTGATAATTCCATCCAGTTAAGTGTGCTCGCCTATAAAATCCTGAAAACTGAAGGAAAACATCTGGAGCTGCTCGAAAAAATTAGAGGCTATTTTTTGGAACAACGCCGCTCCGGCGAATGGCGTAACACCTACGAGTCGTCGTTAATACTGGAAACCGTACTGCCCGACCTTTTAAAAGAAAGCAAACAGGTAAAACCGTCCTCGTTAATTATAAAAGGTGTCAATACAGATACCGTCCGCAAATTCCCTTATACTGCAACTTTGAGCCCGGGCGACTTAAACGTCAGTAAAAGCGGCGGTTTGCCGGTTTATATAACCGGGTACCAGCAATTCTGGAACAAAAATCCCGAAAAGGTAAGCAAAGATTTTACTGTTGATACCTGGTTCGAAAAAAATGGACATACACTCAGTCAGTTAAAAGGCGGAGAACCGTTTTTGCTAAAAGCTGAGGTAACGGCCAAAGGCGATGCCGATTACGTGATGATAGAAATACCAATCCCGGCCGGATGCAGCTATGAAAGCAAAGAGCAATCATGGGAGAACAACGAAGTGCACCGCGAATATTTTAAGGAAAAAGTGAGCATCTTCTGCCGGAAGTTAAAACAGGGCAAATATGAATTTACCGTTAGCCTTATACCGAGGTACGACGGCAGGTACAACCTAAACCCGGCAAAAGCCGAAATGATGTATTTCCCGGTATTTTATGGGAGGGAAGGAATGAAGAAAGTAGTCATTGGTCATTGAGTCATTAGGTCATTGGGTCATTAGTTGGAAATTTTATACTATAATCCACCAATAAACTAATGAACCAGTGAACAAATGAACTAATGAACCACCTCAAAACTTCAAATGCTTCACCGTTAACCCGTTGTTAATCAACTGTTTTAACGATTCGATGCCTATTTTTAAATGTGTTTGTACATATTGCTCGGTAACTGCCGAATCGCTTTCCGCAGTTTTAACGCCTTCGGGGATCATCGGCTGGTCGGACACCAGCAGCAATGCGCCGGTGGGTATCTTATTGGCAAACCCGGTGGTGAAAATGGTGGCTGTTTCCATATCTATGGCCATAGCGCGTAATTTTTTCAGGTATTTTTTAAACTCCCGGTCGTGCTCCCAAACGCGGCGGTTGGTGGTATAGCAGGTGCCGGTCCAGTAGTCGCGCCCAAAATCGCGGATCGTTGTCGAGATCGCCTTTTGCAGGGCAAATGCCGGTAGTGCGGGCACTTCCGGTGGTAAATAATCGTTTGAAGTACCCTCGCCCCTTATACCTGCTATCGGCAATATCAGGTCGCCTACGTTATTTTTCTTTTTTAAACCGCCGCACTTCCCTAAAAATATCACTGCTTTAGGGTGCACCGCGGTTAGCAAATCCATTATAGTTGCAGCAACAGAGCTGCCCATGCCAAAATTTATTATAGTTATACCGTCCGCTGTAACGCTTTGCATCGGTTTATCTATCCCGAAAATTGGCGCATCGCCATTCCATTGCGAAAACAGCTGTATATATTTTGAAAAGTTGGTAAGGATGATATACTCCCCAAACTCGGCCAGGGTACGGCCGGTATAACGCGGCAGCCAGTTGCTTACAATTGCCGCCTTGGTTTTTAAACCTGGTATCAATCCCCCTGTTACTTCCTTTATTTCTTTTTCCTTTTTTTCAGGTTGCTGATCCTTTTTTATATCTAATTCTTCGTTCATTGCAATAGGGGTTAATAAATGCGTCGTTTTTATTCAGGATGACTTTTACTTATACAACAAACCCCGGTTTTTTAACCAGGGTTTATTTCAAACAAATATAAATAACCGGTTATGTGCTCAATGTTAAGCCACCTTTAATTTTTTCAGATCTGATTTTTCAAATTTCTCATGCGCATAATCTAAAGTAATGTTTAAGCGCTTTATATCTTTTTTCGACGGGAACTCAAACATCGCATCAATCATTATTGCTTCGCAAATTGAACGCAGGCCACGTGCGCCAAGCTTAAACTCTACTGCTTTATCAACAATAAAATCAAGCACATCGTCTTCAAAATCCAGCTTTACGCCTTCGTATTCAAACAATTTTTTATATTGTTTAAGCAACGAGTTTTTTGGCTCGGTCAATATGTTGTGCAGTGCTTCCCTGTCTAAAGGATTTAAATAAGTAAGTATAGGCAAACGACCAATCAGCTCGGGAATCAAGCCGTATGATTTTAAATCCTGCGGTGTGATGTACTTGTACAGGTTTTTAAGATCAACTTCGCCATCATCACGCTTCATTTTATAACCAACTGTTTGGGTACGTAAACGATTTGCGATCTTTCTTTCGATACCATCGAATGCCCCTCCGCATATGAACAGGATATTGTTGGTATTAACAGTGATCATTTTTTGGTCGGGATGCTTGCGGCCGCCCTGCGGCGGTACGTTTACCATGGTCCCTTCCAGTATTTTTAGCAGCGCCTGCTGAACACCTTCGCCGGATACATCGCGGGTGATAGAGGCATTATCGCTTTTACGGGCTATCTTATCCACCTCATCGATATAAACAATGCCGCGTTCGGCAGTTGTTACATCGTAATCAGCTGATTGCAGCAAGCGCGTAAGGATACTTTCCACGTCTTCACCTACATAACCTGCTTCGGTTAATACGGTAGCGTCGCAAATGCAAAAAGGAACATTTAATATTTTGGCAAGGGTTTTTGCCAGCAGTGTTTTGCCTGTACCTGTTTCGCCAACCATAATAATGTTCGACTTTTCCAGTTCCACCTCATCCTTATCTATCCGCTGGTTAAGGCGCTTGTAGTGGTTATATACCGCTACAGCGAGTATTTTTTTTGCATCATCCTGCCCGATTACATATTGGTCAAGATGTGCTTTTATTTCCGCCGGTTTTAAAATGGCCGGCACGGTTGGCGACGTCTTTACCTTGCGTACTTTTAGCTCTTCGGCAAGTATTTCGTTCGCCTGGTTTACGCATTTATCACAAATATGTGCATCAAGTCCGGCTATAAGCATCAGGGAATCCTGTTTGCCGGCTCCACAAAACGAACATCTGATTTCCTTGCTGCTTTTATTCATATCCTTTGTATTACCTGTTCAAAATTAATAAAAAAGTCCGAAAATCGGAAAAGACGGTAAAGTCCGGGAGCAATAGCTTTTTTGGCCTTAGGGACTTAATGTTTACGTAATTTTCGCCTTTTTGTTGCATTTATTATTTGACCAAAAGCCGGGAAATCAAAGAAATATTCATCTTCCGGACTTTCCGACTTTCGGACTCAAGTTTACTTCTTAGTTCCACGCAAAATTTCATCAACCATACCAAACTCTTTTGCTTCCTCGGCAATCATCCAATGGTCACGATCTGATGCATCCCAAACTTTTTCAAACGGTGCGCCGCTATGATCAGCTATGATCTGGTACAATTCTTTCTTCAATTTAGTGATCTCATGATAAGTGATCTCTATATCCGACTGCTGCCCCTGTGCACCTCCTGATGGCTGATGGATCATTACCCTTGCGTGAGGTAAAGCCGCCCTTTTGCCATTAGTACCTGCGCACAATAATACAGCGGCCATTGAAGCCGCCATGCCGGTACAAATTGTTGCTACGTCGTTTGATATAAATTGCATGGTATCATAAATCCCTAAACCTGCATAAACGGAGCCTCCCGGCGAATTAATATATATCTGGATATCGCGTTTACTATCAGCTGATTGCAGGAATAGCAATTGAGCTTGTATAATGTTTGCAATATTTTCATAAATCGCATCGCCAAGGAAAATGATGCGGTCCATCATCAACCGCGAAAACACGTCCATTTGCGCTACGTTAAGCTGGCGTTCTTCTATGATATAGGGCGTCATGCCTGTTGGCAGGGCGTTTCTTTCAACGCCGCCAATAAATTTATCTACGTAAATGATATTAATACGGTGATGTTTAACAGCATATTTTCTGAATTCGCTTTTATCAATATTACTCATGATTTTTTTTGTTAAGATGCGGTTTTTTGGCCGCGATAAATATAGTTGTTACTTAAATACTTTTGTTACCTCAAAGTTTTTTGAAAGTAAAATTACAGGGAAAGTCAGCAAGTCCGAATGTCAGTAAAGTCCGAAAGCAGGAATAGTTGTAAAAGTTGAAGTAGTTGTAAAGGTTGAAAAACTAACTTCTATATAACTAAACTGTGCAGAATTTTACCACAGAGAGCGCAAAGGGAAAACACAAAGGCCACAAAACTTTAATAGTTTGTCAATTTTTTTCTTTGTGTTCTCTGTGTTCTCCTTCTTTGCGTCCGCCAATTGGCGGATAAATTTAATTTTTTAACTGTCATTTTATTCGAAACATAAGGCGCTTATTTTAGACTAATCTCTAATCTCCAACCTCTAATCCCTTTTTTACAGCTTCTGAAACTCAGTATACAAAATTTCCTTCTTGTCTAAAGTAACAACGCTTTTAATATGATCAAATACCCTGAAGGCCTTTACTTCTTCAAATATCTTATTGGCATTCTCTTTATTCTGCAGATATTGCTGTGTATATTGCTCCAACTGCTCGTCACTCAAGGGTTGCGGGCTATACATCCTGAATTGCTGGTCCAGGCGGATTTTAGCCAGCTCAAAAACTTCCTCGTATTGTATTTCAATTTTGTTTTCCTTAATGATCTTGTTCTCTATCAATGTCCATTTAAGGTTTTTGGCAAAATCGTTATAGCCCCCGGCCAATTCTTCGGCCGACAGTTTTTCGTTGGTTGCCTTTAGCCAGCGTTTTAAAAATTCGTCGGGCAACTCAAACTGAACCTTATCCAGGCTATATTTATAAATATCATCCTGTAACTTGCGCTCCGAATCCTGCACCATCATACCTTCAAGCTCGGCGATAATTTTTTCCCTGAATTCTTCCTCGTTAGTTACCGTACCTTCCCCAAATAATTTGTCAAAGAACTCCTGGTTCAAATCGCTTTCCTCCAGGCGGTTAACATTTTTAACCGTCAGCTGGAAATCCGACCTCAGATCAGCTGCTGTTTCTTCTTCAATTTTTAATAGCCCCGCAACCTTGGCCGCGTCGTTATTAAATGCCTTTTGAACATCCAGCGTTACTACATCGCCTTTTTTCAAACCGGTAAGCGATGCTTTTATCGCTTCATCCTTAATCTGATCTAAACGGACCGATGCAGTATTGCTAATCCCATCCTCAAAAACAGAACCATCCGGTGAAAGCTGCACCAATTCCACATAAAGCACATCATCACATGCCGATACGTCAGGGTTTGTCATTTTGCCATAGCTGCGGCGGATATTTTTAATACGTGTAGCCAGCGTTTCGCCGTCAACCTTAATAATATATTGGGTTAGTTTATCTTTTGATGAAAAATCAATGTTAAAATCGGGAGCAAGGCCAAGTTCATAGTTAAACTCAAAATTATCGGCAAAATCCCAATTGTAATGTTTCTCATTGTCAATCTTTGGCAGGGGCTGGCCTAAAACGTCAAGCTGCTGCTCGTCTATATATTTGTTCAAAGTATCCGAAAGCATGTTGTTTATCTCATCAACCAGGATACTTTTGCCATACATTCTTTTGATGTGCGAGGCAGGCACCATTCCGGGGCGAAAGCCGGGGATCTTAGCTTTTTTAGCATGATCTTTTATCGCCTTATCAACACGGGGCTGGTAATCTTCGGGGTTGATATTGATTTTTACAATAGTGTTCAGGTTATCTATTTTCTCCTGTGAAATATTCATCTTTTTGCCGGTATTATTTTTTAATAATTTTGGAGGGGCAAAGGTAGGAAAAAAGTCCGAAAGTCCGAAAGATGGAAAGTCCGAAAGACAAAAAAACCAGG
>Ga0206849_1022_pt1 | contig 25121 bp, 26 predicted proteins | sample Alteio_BWOrgCont_15_FD_152892 | JGI IMG/M metagenome (GOLD analysis project Ga0206849, IMG submission 152892) | Enriched cells from forest soil in Barre Woods Harvard Forest LTER site, Petersham, Massachusetts, United States -... | ecosystem: Environmental > Terrestrial > Soil > Temperate forest >...
GAATAGTAATTCTTGTGTTTGATAGTAAGGTTATTGTAGGAGAGGTGGCAGAGTGGTCGAATGCGGCGGTCTCGAAAACCGTTGCCCGGCGTAAGTTGGGTCGAGAGTTCGAATCTCTCCCTCTCCGTGATGCTTTAAGTCGGCCTCACTCCGGTTCGTCTCTCCGTTGACATCTTCAGTAAAAATGGTATGGTTAGAAATAAATTAGTATTTTTTGTGGGAGAAATATTGAGAATGGAATTATGAAGACAGAACTTATTGTTCAATTGAATAAAATGTTTGAAGGGTCCGCATACACGCAGAATGGCGTTGAGTATTGGATGGCCCGGGATTTACAGAAGTTATTAGATTATGCGGACTGGCGTAATTTTTTGCAAGTTATTCAAAAAGCTAAAATGGCTTGTTTGAATTCCAAACAAAGCCCTGTTGACCATTTCGTTGACGTCAACAAAATGGTCAGGTTGGGTTCCGGAAGTGAGCGTGAGGTTGACGATATTATGCTCACTCGGTATGCCTGTTATCTAATTGCCCAAAATGGAGACCCCAGAAAAGAGCAAATTGCTTTTGCCCAAAGTTATTTTGCCATCCAGACCCGCAAGCAGGAATTATTGGAAGAGCGTATTGCCTTAGTGGAACGGCTGCGGGCGCGTGAGAAATTAGCAGATACTGAATCAGAATTATCCGGAGTTGTCTATGAGCGGGGCGTTGATGGAGAAGGCTTCGCACGATTGCGCAGTAAAGGAGATCATGCTCTTTTTGGAGGCTACACAACATTAGACATGAAAAAGAAGCTCGGGATTCCTGACAAGCGACCATTAGCTGATTTTTTACCTACTATAACGATCAAAGCTAAAGATCTTGCAGCTGAGATTACCAGTTTTAATACGAAAAAGAATAGCCTTCGAGGGGAACAGGCGATTACAGGTGAACACGTCAAGAATAATAAAGACGTAAGAGATTTGTTGGGAAAAAGTGGTATAAAACCGGAATTATTGCCACTTGAAGAAGATATTAAGAAATTGGAGCGCCGGCTGAATTTGGAAGGGAAAAAGATCGCGCAAAGTGTAAAGAAAATCAAGAAAGTGTGATATGTTAAATATGAATTTGACGAATTTGGTGGTGTAATTTATGAATAAACAAAAATATTATCTTATCTACGCCTGTATCTTTATCCCATTGATGGTTTTTATGGGATGGTTGTTATTGCGGATCAGTAAAATCCAGCAGGCAGAGGAAAAAATTGTTTTGTCCCGTGAAATCCAGCAGGCCCAGCGGCACCTGATGGTGGATTTGCTTTCAGTGCCTCAAAAGGCCATTCGTGTACCTGCCGATGGAAAATGGTACGATGAGATCTCTGTAGCAGGAGGTCAGCAGGCTTTTGACTATGTTATTAAAGAAGACCATCTTTGGCGTTTCAGCCAAGGTCAGTCAACCATGGTGGCGTATCATATGGAAGATTTGCGTATTCGGCATCAGAGCTCATCACCTGACATTTTTGAAATTCAAATTGAAGCTGCGACCAATGGTGTGGAAATGTATTCTTATTTAAAAATCAGGGCACATCAATAATATGGACAGTGTTACCGCTTGGGAAAGGGCCCTGCGCGAGACGGATATCATACGCACGAGGATCACTGGTCTTTCGACCTTTAGTGAGACCCATGTGCCGTATATTTTATTGTCACCCTCTCAGATCAATCAAGGTGACACCGTGGTGCGTACCGGTGAGGTTTTGGTGCATCGCCCCAACTTGATCTTGCCGCCGCATATTCCACAGCTGGAAGGCTTTGCTTTTGAGGATGATTCTTTCAATGAAGATGCGATGATTAATTTTTTAATGGTCAGGGGTGTGAGCCTGCCATCCATGAAATATGATAATAAAATTTTCGCTTTAAATGTTTTTGAAGGTAGAATGGATGATGCTATTTCATTTTACGGCAACCGTTTGCAGAGGGAAGAAAATACTTCGTCGGGCCTGTTAAGCGGGCCTGATGATGTATGGCAGTTGTCTTTGCTCATATTTATTTGTTCACAAATCGCGAAAAATTCATCAACCGATATCCGAAGGCTCCTTGAAGAGTACCGGGAAAAAGAAAATTAAACTATGAATAACATTGAATATCTCGAACTGGAAAAATGGACCTTAGACCGCCTGGTTGGAAAAATGTCTTTGATGATGGCTGATGATGAGCGAAAACAGGTGACAATAGCGGCGTTGCAAGAGGTGCTCAAAGGCGAGGGTGCTGTGTATTTTCAACAGATGAGCATGTCTGATTTAAGGAAGGAGTTTGTGCAAAGATTTCTCTCCTACGGGATCATTGAAGACCTGCTTTATGACCCAGAAGTTGAAGATATCACCATCAATGCCTTAAAACCAATTTATGTCCATCACGCGCATAAAGGCTTTATCCCAACAGACAAACAATTCCAAAATCCTAAAGAATTTAATAATTTCATCCAGAAACTCCTTATTTTTGCAGGACGCAATACCTACCACAAAATTGCTAATATGGAGTTAGTCAATCTGGCTGGCCGTGTCAATATCATTGATTCACCGATGGGCGTGCAGCTGACCATCACCAAAACCAAGACTGATCCTTTAAGCATTATCGATTTGATCCGGCACGGCAGCATGAGCTACGAGGCGGCTGGCCAATTATGGCTTTATGTTGAAGGTCTCTCCGTGCGTCCTGCCAATATCATCATTTCCGGCGGCCCGGGTACCGGCAAAACAACCCTGCTCAATGCGCTGTTCAGTTTTATCCCTGATAAAGACCGTATGGTGGTGATTGAAGACACCTTGGAATTAAATACCTTTATAGAAGACAGCTGTTCACGCCTTGAGACTGATGATGAATTGACCTTGTCTGACTTGGTCAAAAACAGCCTGCGGATGCGTCCGGAGCGTATTATTGTCGGTGAGGTGCGGGGCAGTGAGGCACGCGATATGGTCACCGCTGTGAATATTGGCAAATACTGCATGGGCACCATCCATGCCTTAAGCGCCCGTGAGACCATCACGCGTTTGCATAATGAGCCCATGAATGTTCCGGATTCCTTGATCAATTTGATCGATGTATTTATTATCCTCAAACGTTACCATGTTAAGGGCAAGCTCTACCGTGTGCTTGATGAAGTTTCTGAGACCAGCGGTATGGAATCAAATAAAGTGCTTTTGTCGCATGTGTTCAAATATAATTATGATCAAAATACTGTTGCCTCAGTTTCCCCAAGCACGGTTTACCGTGATCGTCTCTCTCAGGAGACGGGCATGAGCCCGCGCGATATTATTAATGAAACATGGATCCGTGCGGCCGTACTTAAGACCTTGGACGGCAAAGGCATCCACACCATCAAAGAAGTCTCCACGTTTTGCCGCTACTACGCGCTTCATCCTAAGGAAGCCTTGGCCAAAATCGGCCTCGATCAAGAGAAAATGCTGAAAGATTTGAATAAGTAAAATTTCTCTTCGATCAAATTAATTATTGACAAATAGTCAAATATAGTTTATGCTTCTTCTAGTTATCCCCACACAATCACTTTAAGAAGGTTTGAGAAGTAATATTTTTTGAGGTGTTTTAATGGCAAAGAAAATGTTGCTTTCTTCAATAATATTGTCCTTTATCCTTTTTTTAGATCAAACACCCTCCTTTGCTCAAATAATGACCCCATCGCAAGTTACCACATATGAATGGGAAGATGCTGGAATATATGCATTAATAGTCCCCACCCAATATAATCTTTGTATGATTTATGATAACATATTTTTAGGCACGTATCCTATTCTGACAAATCTACAACAAGAATGTTATGATCTCTATATCAATGGTATGGATTATGGGGCGGTTTCTATCAGGGGATTACCTACTGTGGTTGTCAGTGGAGGTGGATATGTTGGAGGACTTCCATGCCCCCCATCGGCCCCTGCGGCTTTAGCAAATGAAAAACAACAACTTGAGCAATATGCCAGTAGCAATCCAGAATGGATAGAGGGAAACACTGCACCAGGCTGTAATACACAGGGTTTCATATCAAATAATCCCTCCCAACTTATCAATGGACCTGTTATTTCACAAGACATGGTCCCTACAGATAAGATGACCCTTACTAATGATCCTATTAACATAGCAACAGGCGAGGCCTACTTTTCTTCAAAAGATTTTTTGATCAAATCCAGGGGGCCCAAGCTGTCGTTATTTCGTAAATACCGTTCTTTTTCCACTAATATAGGCATGTTTGGATATGGTTGGCGTACTGACTATGATATTAATTTGAGTCAGGACACTAACGGAAATGTGACAGTTGTTGATTGGGAAGGGACAGTAAGCTATTTTATGAATATTCAAGGTGCGTATATCCCATCACCTTTTAATACATCTACCATTATAAAGAATGGTGACAATACTTTCACAGTCACTGATAAATATGGAATCGTCACTCATTATGACATCAATGGGCGGTTATCATCCAGGACAGACCGCAATGGTAATACACTCACTTTTGTTTATAACCCTTCAGTGCCTGGGGGGACATATATCCAGGATGCTAGCGGCCGCCAGATTGTTTTAAATATCGACAGCAATGGCCATGTGGCCTCTGCTGTTGATCCTGTAGGCAAAACATTTCAATATGGCTATGATACCAATGGTAATTTGGTGAGCATTACTGCCCCAACTGGAGCAGTAACTAACTACACCTATGATTCCAATCATAAAATCATTCAGTTTACTAACGCCAATGGACATAACACCTACTATCAATATGATTCACAAGGTCAGGCCATTTCCACCTACCAAGATAATAATGTTAATAAAGTTTCTTTGAATTATGCCAATGACGGTACCTATCGGACGACTGTCACTGATAGTTTAGGAAATAAATCGTACTATGTGTTTAATTCTTACGGTTTGATGACTTCATATACTGATTCAACAGGAGCGGTGACAACTCAAGTTTGGGATAACTTTATGAATCTTACTTCAAGATTAGATGCACGGAATAATCAAACAAATTTTTCTTATGATGGAGAGGGTAATCTCATTAAAATTATTGATCCTTTAAACAACAGCACAACCATGACCTATACTTCTAATTTTAATTTAATAAGTTCGAGAACTGATGTGTTGGGTAATACCACCAATTATGTTTACGATATCAATGGAAACCTTACTAGTATTACTGATGCTTTAGGTAATACACACTCTTTTATACATGATCAATACGGAAATCTTATATCCGCGACTGATAGCCGCGGGAATACAACCAATTTTATTTATGATCCTTTCGGTCATGTCATTCAAAAAACCGATGCGTTGGGGAATAATACAAATTTTACTTATGAATAATATGCTATTTTGGGAATGAAAATGACTAAGTGTTTTAGCAAATTTATATTTGCAAGTGCCTTTTTAGTGTTTTGGGTGATAGGTATTAATAATGCATATGCCCAACTGGCACCAAAAATCACAACGCAACCTGTCAGTACGACAGTTGTAGCACCAGCGACAGCAACATTTACAATAGTCGCAACTGGAACGCCCACACCGACCTATCAATGGCAGCAAGAGTTGCCTGGTACAACAACATATACGACAATTTCCGGAGCAACAAAAGCTTCTTATACAACCCCAGCAACAGCATTGGCTAATAGTGGGACTAAATTTGAATGTGTGGTTAGTAATACGGCAGGGACTGTAACAAGTAGTGCCGCGACATTGACCGTGCATGTTAAGCCTACTATTACAACTCAACCGGTTAATACGACAGTTACGGCGCCCGCGACCGCAACATTTACAATAGTGGCAACTGGAACGCCCACACCGACCTATCAATGGCAGCAAGAGTTGCCTAGTACAACAACATATACGACAATCTCCGGAGCGACGAAAGCTTCTTATACAACTCCAGCAACGGCATTAGCAAATAGTGGGACTAAATTTGAATGTGTGGTCAGTAATACGGCAGGGACTGTAACAAGTAGTGCCGCGACATTGACCGTGCATGTTAAACCTAGTATCACAACTCAACCGACAAGCGTAACAGTCACAGCACCAGCCAAAGCAACTTTTAAGGTGGTGGCTACTGGCACGCCAACACCAACCTATCAATGGCAGCAAGAATTGCCTGGCACCACAACATATACGACAATTTCCGGAGCAACAAAAGCTTCTTATACAACCCCAGCAACAGCATTGGCTAATAGTGGAACAAAATTTGAATGTGTGGTTAGCAATACGGCAGGGACTGTAACAAGTAGTGCCGCGACATTGACCGTGCATGTTAAGCCTACTATTACAACTCAACCGACAAGCGTAACAGTCACAGCGCCCGCGACCGCAACATTTACAATAGTCGCAACTGGAACACCCACACCGACCTATCAATGGCAGCAAGAGTTGCCTGGTACAACAACATATACGACAATTTCAGGAGCAACAAGTGCTTCGTATACGACGGCAGCAACAGCTTCAGCCAATAATCAAACTAAGTATGAATGTGTCGTTAGCAATGCTGCAGGTAGTGTAACCAGCAATGCGGTGACACTAACTGTAAATGTATTGCCGACTATCACAACACAGCCAGTTAATGTGACAGTTACAGCACCGGCAACAGCAACTTTTACTGTAGTGGCAAGTGGTATACCTGCGCCAACCTATAAATGGATGCAAGAACTTTATGGTACCAGTACATATACGACTATTGCAGGAGCAACAGGTTCCACCTATACAACACCGGCAACATCAGCAATTTATAATCTAGCTAATTATAAATGCGTGGTCACCAATTCTGTTGGAAGTGTAACAAGTAATGTGGCCACATTAACTGTGAATATTGCACCGTATTTCTTTAGCCAACCTGTCAACACTTCAATACCGGAACCAAACAAGGCGTACTTTTCAGCGACGGGTGAAGGTTCGCCTCTGCCCACCTACCAATGGATGGAAAAGCCTCCTGGTACAAATACATATACAACAATCTCTGGAGCAACAAGCAGTCTTTATATAACACCTGCAACAACATTAGCTGATAATGGAACGCAATACGAATGCGTGATAAGCAATGTAGCAGGCAGTGTGACAAGTAATCCAGCAACGTTAACAGTTTACATAGAGCCACCGATCATCACAACTCAACCTAATAATGAGCCAGTTACAGCTCCTGCAACGGCAACTTTTACGGTAGTTGCCAGTAGTACTCCTGCACCAACCTATCAATGGCTGCAAGAAGCCCCAGGCGCCACTACATATACAAATATTCCTGGAGCAACAAGTGCTTCTTATACAACAGCAGCAACTACTGTAGCTATGAGTGGTACCCAATATGAATGTGTGGTCACCAACCCCGCAGGAAGTGTAACAAGTAGTTCTGCAACGCTATTAGTTTATCCAACACCAGTTGCGCCAACTATCATAACACAACCTGTTAATGTGACGGTCACAGAGCCTGCACTAGCAACTTTTACGGTAGAAGCAATTGGAACACCCGCTCCAAATTTCCAGTGGATGCAAGAGTCTCCTGGTTCTAGTACCTTTACGGCTATTTCAGGAGCAATATATGATTGGTATTCGATATCTCCAACTTCAATAGCTGATAGTGGAACTTTATATGAATGTGTGGTTAGCAATGTAGCTGGAAGCGTAACTAGCAATTCGGCAGTTTTAGTAGTTAATTCATCGCCAGTAGTTTCCATTATTAGTCCTGCTAATAATAGTACCTTTTTACCAGGTTCTAATATGACCATCATTGCAAACGTCAGTGAAAATAATATTCAGGAGGTTTCTTTCTATAATGGAACGACCTTGTTAGGGACAACTTCAGCTCCTTATACTTATACAATGACTAATCTCTTGGCAGGTACTTATACCTTAACAGCTAAGGCTACGGATGATAATGGTATTACAACAATATCAAGTCCAGTTGTGGTAAACGTCGCTTCTTTACCAGAAGTCACAATTGTTAGTCCAGTTAATCAAACAACTATTGAAACAGGATATATTAGTATTACTGCTATTACTGAAGGGTCTATAAGCAATGTTGCATTTTACAATGGGGCAACATTATTAGGAAAAATTACTAGTGCATCAAATTCATATACTTTCTCATGGACTAATGTGCCGGCAGGAACCTACAGTTTTACAGCTGTTGCCACTGGGACTGATGGAACAACGGCCACTTCTTCACCAATTACAGTTACTATTAACTCAGCTAATTTTACCACTGCTGTAGATGACAACATCGTAACTAAAACAGATGCTAATGGAAATACAACCAGTTACCAATACGACAAATTAAATAGACTTCTTAAAACAACATTTGCGGATGGATCGACGATATCATACACATATGATCTATTTGGCAATCAAATTAATGTGACAGACCAACGGGGCAATACCTTAACAAAAACCTATGATGCCTATGAGAGGCTTTCACAAACCAAGGATCCCTTAGGTGGGATTACACAATTTAACTATGATACTAACGGCGATCTTCTGACAATGACAGATGCCAATAACCATCAAACAACCTATACTTACGATACCAACTATAGGGTCTTGACCAAAACTAATGCATTAAATGATGCCACTACGTTTACTTATGATCCTGTCGGTAATGTTTTGACCAGGCAAGACGCCAACGGTAAGACTACGAATTATACATATGATGCCTTAAATCGTTTAAAAAACGCCGCATATCCAGATGGTACATCCGTTGCTAATGTCTACGATGCCCTAGGCCGCAAGACTTCAATGACAGATGCCACAGGCCAGACAACATATACGTATGACGCTTTAAGGCTTCTAACTAAAACAACTCCGGGAACCAGTAGCACAATAACCTACACGTACGATGGCGAAGGCAATCGCCTGATGAGCGTTGACCAAAACAATCGCCCCATCAATAATACCTATGATGCCTTAAATCGTTTAAGCACTGTGCTGGACCAAAATGGTACAACTACCTATAATTACGACGCCAATTCCAATTTGATATCAAAAATCGTGCCTAATGGAGTAACAGAGACCTATAGCTATGATGGTCTAAATAGAGTGCTTACAGCAGTAAACAAGAATGGATCAGGGGTGGTTTCGTCATACACGAATAGCTATGATCAAGAAGGGATGATTACAAAGAAAGTTTTTGCGGATGGTTCAACGGATAACTACACCTATGATGCTCTCAATCAAATGCTTTCAGAGACTAATCAAACAAGCTCAGGAGTTAATTACAGCAATGTCTTTACCTATGATCCAGTAGGGAATCGTCTGAGCTGGGTGAATAATATAACATTGGGTTATTTTTGGAATGTGGATTCAACCAATATGCCACCTGCGGTATTAACTAACATGACCTCCTTAGGGTATGGCAAGACCGCTAATCCTAATCAAGCTATGTCCTTAACACGTGCTTATAGTCGTGATGCTGGTAATCGATTGAATAATTGGAGCTATACCGCGTATATCAATAATTTGAATTTCCCCATCCAAACAGATACTTATACTTATGATAACAATGGTAATCGTCTAAGTAAGCAGGCAGTATTAACAGGACAAGAAGGAACACCTCAGCAGACTAGCTATACCTATGATTTTGAAAACAGGCTTAATCAATTAACCTATATAAATATTCCGAATATTTCAGGAACTCAGACCGATGCTATAACATACAACGGTGAAGGCCTGCGCGTAGGGATGTCGTTAAACAATACAGTCTCTAATTACTTATACGATGGTTCAAATGTATTATTAGAACGAGATAATTCAGGCAACACCACCAAAACCTATACCAGAGGATTGGATGAAGGCGGTGGCATAGGCAGTTTAATATCACAGGACTTTACGAGCAACAACGCTGCAGTTACTCAGTACTATAATTATAATGATCTTGGATCAGTTGCTAATTTGACATCATCAACAGGCGCTGCAGCCAGCAGCTATAATTATGATGCCTTTGGCAACCTGCTCACTGCTCCAGCCAGCAGCGATACTAATAGGTATCTATTTAGTACAAAGGAGTTTGATTCGCGCAGTGGGTTGTATTATTTTGGTGCAAGGTATTATGACCCAGAGATAGGCCGCTGGCTTACGCCTGACCCGTTGGGATTCATTAATGGGTCGAATATGTACCTGTATTGCGGGAATAATCCTATCAATCTTGTTGACCCGTTGGGGCTATTTGATGGGTATCTTTTTACTAAAAGTCTTGCAGGATTAGCAGGTAGCGCTCTACAGGCAGGTGTGGGAGCAGCAATTGCCGGAACTGGTGCTGGAGCTGTTCCTGGTTCTATTTTAGCTGTCTATGGTGCGTATGGTATAGGAGCAAATGTAGGGAACATAGTTAATTCATTTACAAATACTCCCGCTGGCCCAACAGGCCCAGTGCAAGCTGTTTCAGAATCTCTCGGAGCAAGTACAACGGTTCAAACAGCAGCTACGGCTGTTGATTTGGGTGTTCCGTTATTAGCTGGTGGGCCTAATCCAAACGAGGTTTCAGAGATAGGTTCATTGCTTTTAACTACTGAAAATACATCACTTCAAACGACAGAGGCTCTCCAATATGCTTTTAGTGCCACCCAAGTTGCAGATGCGGGTTTTACGTTAGATGAATCTGGAAATACTCTTTACACGTCCTTATCGCCGTATTTGGGTAATAATGGAAGTTCTTATAGTAACAATCTTGGTGGGAAGGAACATGCTTTTTATTAGATTTTTGTTAAATAAATGAAAGGTTAAATAATGAGTGCATCAAATATCGGAGCAATAATTGATAATTTAGTGTATTTGGTTATTGGAGTATGGCTTATTTATTTATCCGTAAAACAGAAAGAAAAATTAGGCAATAAAGTCACTATAACAAGATTGGGTGGAATTATTGCGATAATAGCAGGTATAATTGGATTGATTTTTATATTTTTAAAGAAATAAAGATTATTAGATTGTAGATTGTGTGTGAATCTTTCAATAGTTGTAGATATGGCGTGGCAACTTTTTTAGACTCTACATTATGAAATCTTTATTACGTATAATTTTTGGTCTATTGATTTGTATTTTTATTTTCTTTATTTTATTTATTTTATCAACAAAAATGTCTCCAAGAATAATTGATACAATTTTAGGTTGCTCATTTGCTCTGATTATATTTGGTTTGTTTGTTTTTCATGTAAGAAAAGGTAGAATCTATGCTGCGGGGTCGATATATGATAGACATAAAAATCCATTCGGATTTTGGTTCTATGTTTTTTTCTATTCATTTTTGATTTTATTCTGTCTTTTTATAGGGGTATGTTATTTTCTAAAAATTCCATGGATAAAATAAATGCCAAAAATATTTCTTATATTTTTTATATCTTGTATGCTGGGGTCTTTATTTTTGGCTGTAAGGCCAGATATCGGCGCACGGTGGACATATGATTCTCGTAAAAAAGATTGGAATCTTACAGAAGGCTCAATACCATATTTAAAATTTATTTGTCGATGGTGGGGCGTTATTATGGTTCTTATTTTTCTTTTTGTGATATTCAAATACAAATAATTTGGTAAAATGTCCTGACATAGCCCAAAATAATTTACCCTCGCTCCATAAAAGTTGCGGGGGTTTTTCTTTTCCAGCCAGTGATTCGTTTATTGGCTGGTTTTTTATTTGGGATATGATGAGAGGTGGTAAAAGGGAGTGATTGACAAGTATCCTTTGAGTATATAATTAAGCATTCTTCGACGAGATATTAAATTTTCTTGCGGAAAGTGATTGACTTTAAATAAAATCGGAGTAAAATTAGCACTGAAGCACTGACAGTGCTAATAGACATGGGCATCATTAAAAGGTGCAGTGGGGAATACCTTATCCCCACCGCTTAACGAATAAAACCCCGAACAGGTCATACTTCGTTTTTGAACCTCCCCATTTTATTGATACTTCCCCTATTGGCAAGCACTATTTTTTTTTATCGCATAAAGGAGGGCTAGGGCATTTTATCCACTTTTGAAGATGGAAAAACTGTTTAATTTAATAACCTAGCCAAAGGAAGTAAAATGAAAAAACGAATTCAAGTATGTCAACAGTGCGGTTATGAGCAAGAGGTTGTTTTATTTACCCCTGAGGAAGCCCAAAGAGAGCATGTAATGACTGGGCAGCCATGTTGTAAAAAGTGCCGTAGTTTCAATGTCAGAATGAAATAGTTTATAGGAGATAAAGTGCAGCCACGAGTTTTTGTTAGCTCAGTCATGGAAGGCTTCACGGACAATCGTGAGGCGGCTCGTGCAGCCATAATAGCAGCAGGTGGGGAGCCTGTGCTCATAGAAGACCAAGCCGGGCTTCCCCATTCTCCCAGGAATGCTTGTTTAGATGCGGTTGCAAGTTGCGACATTAGTTTGATTATTGTTGGTGAAAGAGGTGGATATGTTGCGCCTTCAGGGAAGCTGGTTGTAGAAGAAGAATTTGAAGAGGCTAAAAGACGTAAACTGCCTATTTTGATACTTATTCTATCTGGTCATAAAGATGAAATGGCCACTGCGTTTATAAAGAAAGTGTCTGATTATGTGGAAGGATTTTATCGTAAGACTGTTACAGGGCCTGATGACTTGAAAAAGATTGCCATAGAATCATTACAGCCTGTTATTAAGAGTTGGGGGAGGTTAAAAGTGGATTTATCAATGATAGAGGAACATTTAATTATTCGAGGAAATCGTGACCGCAATGAGCCTAATTTAAGATTTGTATTGTGTCCAGAGCGAATTGATGAGCTGGTTGACCCCGTGACTCTTGGGACAGACGAATTTAAAGAGGAAGTGTTAGAAATAGGACATTCTGCAAAAGTTAAATTATTTTCCTATGAAGAATCAAAATCAACTGACGTTGAAGTTGATAAAATTATAGTATCTCAAGGGGAAGAAAGACGGCGAGGTCAAGCCGGTATAGTCCGTGTTGAGATTACAACCCATGGTTTAATGATCATTGATGTCGGTCTCAGTCGTCCCGCTAACAATACGCATGAATATCTCAATTCTATGGTAGTTTTAGAAAGTGACGTCACTTCGGCATTAAAAAGATGTTTTGCTTTTGCAGCAGCGTTCTTTCAACATAAGGATGCGTATAGGCGATATGAGCGAATGCATTATAACGTTCTTTTGGATGGGATGGGGTATCGAGCATTTATGAAAGAAATGCCTAAAGGCAATAGTATAAGCATGCCAATGGGTGGTAATGAACCAGTTAAAGTATTTGATATTTCCAGGCCGCTTGTTCGGGCAAATTTATTGGCTCCTGAGAAAGAAATTGAAACAGTTCTCGTGCTTTGCATAAGAAGATTAAAAAAATAAGGAGACCGTAATGTCTACCGCTCAATTGAATTGTTTAATTAAGCTATACATAGAGACAACCAAAGAACTTGATAGCTTAAAAGCAGATTATGAAAATAGTAATGTTTATAGGGGGATACTTGAAGGATTAAAACAGGAATTTAATCAAGGTGCAATAAAAACTGGTACAGATTATCATACTAGACGATACATAGTAGATTCATTGTTGGGCCCTGAATCCGACGCTTTTAATAAGAAGGACAGTGACAGTGCCAGTAAAATGTTTCAGCCTGACACGCAAATAAGAATTTCTTATTTAGAAAAGAAATTAGAGCTAATTAAACAAAGGCTTGATGCCGATACTATTTCAAAAATAGAATCTTGCAAGGTCGAAAATTTAATTAAAAGTGCAATAATTTAACAAGACTTATTGAGGTGTATAAATGTACGATTTTATAAATAATAATTTGAATGCCGTTGATTGGAACTCGCTTATTAGTGCAGTTATTGGTGGAGTTATCACAGGTGGCTTCTCATTATGGGCGGTAGATAAGGCTCATAAGAATGATTTAATGAAAGAAGAACAGCAGGAAAAGTTGCTAATAAAAGGATTTGTTCAGTCGATAAAAACAGAAGTTCAGACTTTATGGGATAGATACCAGGAAGGAATTGGAAATGACCTTGAGGCATTACCACAAGGTCAGCCACTGTTAGCTTTCTATCCTGTTACTCAAGACTATTTTACAATTTATAATGGTAGTTCCTTTTTAGTGGGAAGAATAAAGAATGAACGCTTACGAAATGCAATAGTTAAAGTTTATACTCAAGCAAGGGGGCTTATTGATAGTTATCGACTCAATAATGATTTGATTAGAGAGCTTCAAAATTTAGATTCATTGAATACACAAGTAGGAGGAGGGGTTTTTATTCCAAGAATAAATGCGCATAGGCAAGGCCTTCTTAATTATGCCCCTGTGTTGCGTGAATTACATCAAAAAGTTAAAGAAAGTGTAGAAAATCTTCTTTCCATTTTGAAAGATGAGGGGTTTTAATGAGTCGTTTGTGAAGGGAAATATGGTATTTGCTATTGCAGATTATTTTAAATATCGTGAACATAAAGGCCGCTATTCATTTAGTGCTCTTGAGAAAAAGGGCGGAAGATTGGCCACGAAGGAGAATTTTCCTAAACCTGAAGAAATCCCACCATGTAGTACCATGTTTCATCATTCGTTTAATTCATTTATAAGCTGGTTGGTTATGTATTATACAACAGGTGCATGGGCCCATTGTGCAATGTTTACAAAAAATGGTTACCTTGTTGATATGACAACGGCGGGTAAAATAAAACACCCTTTTTCTGACTATCTTGATGGTAATGGATACATCGCAATTTATTCACTAAGAAATCTTAAAAAAGAAAATTGGGATGATGCAGTAGCTATTATAGAGAAAGATATTGGTAAGGAGTATGGGTATCTTGGAGTTATAATCAAATTTTTAAAAATCATTTTAGGTTTTACGGAAGAGTACAGACTTAGATTTTCTTTTGATATTTTCATTCTCTGTGCGCTACTTTATGTGGGATGTATTTTTTCAAACGTAAGAGGGGCCGTATTAATAACGGCAGTATCTTTTTATACGCTTATAGTGATTGCGAATATTTTAAGATCAAGACTTTCTGGTAAAGCAGTGAGATTTTAAAGATTAAATAATTTAGCAGGGCTTTGTTAAATCTATTATTTTTAAATTGCAACAAAGGAGGGAAAATGTCTGTTGATGAATACTGGATTGGGAAGGGAATAGATTTAAGGCGAGTTTGGGATGATTATGAACAAGGGGCAGGGTATATTTATAAGTATTCGACCATGTCTCCTCATTTAATACAATTTACTTTTTCAAATCCAGAAGCAAAGTCGCCATTGTTTAATTACGAGGCCGTGTTGAAAACTATGAAGGCATACTTTCATGAGTCAAAATACCTGTCATTATCTCAAAATGATTATAACAATGCAGGGCCATTATTCCTTTACGAAATTAACAGAGGTTCTGCAATCTGGTCATTTTTAGGTGGAGTGCGGCAATTGATTTTGTTCGGAACAACCTTAGCAGATGAACAGTTAAAGAATTTGCTTTTAGATAATCAGTTGAAAGATTTATCAATTCTGGATAAGAAGATTGAAATTTTAAAGAAATACTTTGGTGATTCAGCAGAAATGAAAGATTTTAGACAATTTATGTCTGCCAAAAAACCTGAAGATTTAAGGAAAGCTGTTAATAGGATGATGTTAGAAGGTATCGAAAAGGTCGAGATTTCAACAGTTCCATTTAAAGGAAATATCCAAGAGGTCAAGGCAAGTTTAGTTGACATTAAAAAGGAGCTTGGTTCCATATTTTCTTAGTGACATAAAACTTAGTATTGGCTATTTTTTTTGTTGTATAGAAGGTCAGTAGTGTTATAATTCAAATAATTGGTTCCCCGCCAATTTTGTCTATTTTTTTCATTCCCCCTACAAGTATAAAGTTTTTACCTTGAGTCTATGCCTGCCAAACGTTACAATACTTTTAATCGTTCAAAAAAGACTGGAATTATTATGGCGGGCACTGTCCAAGGCCTTATTGAGTTTGTATTAACCAAACACATACATAAAGCAGCCCCATCGCTTGATTTAAAGAAGAAGGCAAAAATCATTGCTGCCCATTTTAATGATTTGAAGGTGTTTCTATCAGCGACCGAAAAAGATTTTTCTTCCATTAAATTTGTTGGCGGCGAAACGTTGGATTTAAACAAAAAAGACATCGAATTTATTAAAGAGATACAAATCTCTAAGCTCATCAGCCCAAAATTAAATGCCCAACAGAACCTTTGCAAGATAGCAACGGAGATTTTTATCAAAAGACAGTTGGCCATGATTTCCGTATTGACCTTGGATAACTTAAATTGCAATCCTATTTTGATTTCTGCCTTGAGGTTACAGACCCCTAATGAGGTAGTCAAATTTTATACCTTTCAAGCAGTGGGTCGAAGCATAGTGACATCTTTAGGTTTTCTTGTGCAAGACCTTTTGCTATACTCTGGTGAGAACATTTACGATGCCAATACCGAAGATTCTGTCATAGGCGGCACAAAATGGGACTTAGTAAAACAAAAAGCGGGTGAGATAAAGGCCTGGATTGAAGTGAAGAGTGGCCCCAATGACCTCGATAAGGCGCAGATTTTACATTACAAGAAAGCGATTGAGGTAATAGAAGAAAAAGGGGAGAAGGGTTATATCGGTGAGACCTATGGTAAAAGAACAACCAAGACGATAACCCATGGGCTTTATAAACAATACTTGCCGAATTGGGAAAAAAGGACTTTGATCGGGACTGAATTGTGGGATTTTATTTCAGATGACCCGAGTTACCATGAAAAGTTGATCATCTTGCTTACAGATACAGCGGGCGTATTTTTGGGTGACCATTCATTGGTTGAAGTCATAGAAGGTAAAGTGAAAGAATTGACAAAAACTTTTGAAAAAGAACATAAATCTGTGTCGAAATTTATGGAGACACTTTGGTGATGGAATACAAATCAATATCATTATTTTCTGGCGGCATGGGATTAGATTTGGGCCTAGAAAAGGCTGGCATTGATGTCCGGCTTTGCCTCGATTTTGATAAACATTGTTGTGAGACCATCCGCAAAAACAGGCCCAATATAGCTGTATTGGAAGGTAAAGTAGATGATTTCACGTCGAAACAGTTATTAAATGCCGCTGGCCTAAAAGCGTCAGATGTCTTTCTTTTGCAAGGTGGCCCACCTTGCCAAGCGTTTAGCACGGCAGGAGGGCGTAAATCTTTGCAAGACGTAAGAGGCAACTGTGTGCTTGAGTTTGTAAAAAAGGTCGTCGAGATACGTCCACAGTATTTTATCATGGAAAATGTGAGAGGGCTTTTATCAGCCGCTATCTCTCCTTCGATAGACAACCACAAACAATTATCCCCAGAAGAAATGCCAGGGAGTGTCCTTAGGTATGTGCTTAATTTGTTTAACGATGCTGGTTACACGGTGAGCTTTGCATTGTTTGATAGTGCGAATTATGGGGTGCCCCAGAAACGTGAACGTGTGATATTTTTTGGAAACCGTGGAAAAAAACGGATACCATTACCACAGCCGACCCATTCCAAAGATGGTAAAATTGGAGAAAAATGGGTGCCCTTGAAAGAGGCCCTAAAACACCTAAAGAACGTTAAGCATGACCATGTTAATTTCAGTGAGAACAGGCTAAAATATTACAAATTATTGAAAGCAGGCCAACACTGGAAAAACCTGCCTCCAGAGTTACAAGAAGAAGCCATGGGGCCTTCATACCATCTTGGAGGTGGTAAGACAGGGTTTTATCGAAGGTTGTCTTGGGACGACCCATCGCCTACATTAGTCACAAGGCCCAACATGCCAGCAACGGATTTGTGCCACCCAGATGAGTTTAGGCCCTTGAGTGTCCAGGAGTACAGGGCAATCCAACAATTCCCTCGGGACTGGGTCTTCGCTGGAAATATCGTCGAACAATACAAGCAAATAGGCAATGCCGTCCCCGTCGGTTTAGGGTACATGGCAGGTAAAGCCGTCATTGATTTCCATACGGGAAAGGCCGTAAAAGAAGAAGAAAATATCCGCTATTCCCGTTATCACGGCACGACGGACATTGATTTTGAAAATAAGCAGTTAGAGTTGGTTTTTACCAAGTAATCACAATCCCCCGAAAACCATGGAGAGAAACCTTAAACGCAAACTAAGGAAAGGTGTTTTTTCTAACGTCTCACCCGAGCGGTCTCGGATAATGAGTGCGATTAAGGGAAAACACAATAAATCCACCGAATTACGATTGAGAATGGCCATTGTAAAATCCGGGTTAAAAGGTTGGGTCCTCCATCCTTCAGATATCTTCGGTAAACCCGATATTTTTTTCACCAAAAAGAAATTGGCCATTTTTGTAGACGGTTGTTTTTGGCATGGGTGTAAAACCTGTGGACATATTCCCAAGACTCGTTCTGCTTTTTGGAGGGCGAAATTTGAACGTAATCAGGCACGAGCACTACTTGTTAAAGGTAATTTACGCAAACAATCAATAAAAGTCATGAGAGTATGGGAACATGTTTTGACCAAACCTTCAAAAATTGCAGAATTAGTCAAGGCAATATCAAAGAACGAACCATTAGGCAAGAATGGGGCGATATATGAAAGACGCCGTTCAAAAGTTAAAAAGTAAGGTCAGTAAATTTGTAAAGGAGAGGGATTGGGAGCAATTTCATACTCCCAAGAACCTTAGCATGTCTTTAGCCATTGAAGCCGCTGAATTGATGGAACATTTCCAATGGACGAACACGGTTGATGAAGCGGCCAAGGTCTTAAAGGACAAACATAAAAGGCCTGAAATTGAGGATGAGATAGCAGACATAGCAATTTATTTAATGAGTTTCTGTAACCTATACAACATCGACCTTGAGAAGGCAGTCCTTGGGAAAATGAAAAAGAACGCCAAGAAATACCCAGTGGAAACCGTTAAGGGAAAAATGGAGAAGTATTCATTTTATAAGAGCAAGAGGCCGCGGGTATAAAAATTTTATTCCCGAGGGCGTTATAACAGTAGAGTCATTCAGGCACATATAAAAATTATTTGGAAAATTGCACCTGGGGGGTATCTTGAATCAACTTTAGATGAATTTTTTATTCCTCGACGGAGAATTTGAAAAATTCAATGATTATTACTTGCATACTTTATGATTTTATGCTATTCTTAAAATAGAAGGAGGAGAACATGGCAGATAAAGTCAGACATACAATCACAGTTGACCCAGACCTCATCAAGGAAATAAAACTCTATGCAATTAAAGAAGACATGAGTTACGGGGAAGTTGTGGAAAAGGCTTTAGAAGAATTTTTACAGAAGCATAAGAAGTAAGAGTCCTCATTTTAAAGAATGAGGATTTTTTGTAACCAGTGAGTAATAAAAGAATAATGTGTATAAAGAATAAATGTGTAAGGTGCAATATGAATAAACGCCATCCTATAGAGCAGTTAATCCGAAGGCCGATAGCGGTTGAATACCGACGGATAAGACGGATATTAAGGGAAGCAAAAAAACCTTTATCCTTTTCTAAGCGGAAAGTGAGGACATTATGCGAGACGTTGTTATCTATTGCAGAACTTCAATGAGTGACCAAAACACGGACACTCAACGGCTGGCTCTCAAAGAGCATTGCCAGCGTACGAATTATCAAATTACCGACGAGTATATTGACAACGGGTGGAGCGGTAAAAATGAGCATAGGCCGCAGTTTGAGAGGCTCTTAGCCGACATAAGGGCTAATAGGGTGTCTTGTGTACTTGTCACTCGCCTTGACCGTGTGGGCCGCTCCCTACAGCACTTAATTGGCCTTTTTGCCGAGTTTAAAAACAGGGGCATTGATTTTATATCCCTCTCTGAGAACATCAACACTAATACACCCGAAGGGAAGATGTTCTGGCAGTTGTTAGGGGTCTTTGCCGAGTATGAACGGGAATTGATTGTTAGTAGGACAAAGGCGGGGTTGGTAAGGGCCAGGGCCGAAGGCAAGCAGCTAGGACGGCCCAAAGGTAGAAAAGATTCAAAGCCGAGGAAGAAAAAAGGGGGATTTTAGGCTATGAAAAATCCTCCCCCCGACGCCTTCAAAATTGGCAATTTCAAAAAAGGAAGGTTTTTTGCAGACGGGAAACAGGGTATAAATACCGCTTTTCCAACGGCGAGGTTGAGAAGAAGGGCCTAATATGGAAAGAATTTTAGTTTCAATCGGGCCAGTGGGCAGATATTCCCTCTATGGGCCATTGGTAGTTTTTTCATTTAAAAAGACGCTATTTTTATCAATTATTGCCCTATTTTGGGTCAAAAAGGGGCAAAAATACATAGATTTAGGTCATTTTTTAGCCATTTTAGGGGGTTTTTCTAAGGTTTTTAAAACTGATTTTTCTGTAAGTCATTCATATTTAACAAAGTCCCTTGGTGAATTAGGACATGAAGCATATTTTTATCTTACCAGAGAGCATTTGTGTCTCTGAAAGCGCCAGGGAATTTTGTGAGGTACCCAGAATCCTTGTCGGTGAAAAGAATGTATGGTATACCTGAAATAGAAGCAGGAATTTTACGAACCTAAACATTTAAACCGCACATTTAACGTCTACACATCCTTCCTTCACAGTTAGTTCTTAAGTAGACCAGTAGTATCAATTCTCTAAAAGTTTTCCTTACTCTCGATAGCTGCCTTCTAAGAGCTTTTTGCCGCAGTTAAATCCAAATTTTTATCAATAGCCGTAATAACCCAATTTGATTTTTAAAGGAGCAGTATATGGACCAGAGGCTTGAAGGAATGATGGACTGTATCAAGAAGGCATTTGTTGAAGGCTGTGAAAGAGGTTTAAAGTTTGAAAAGATGCGATATGGCATCATCGTAGAAATGAAAAGGCTTGGGCTTAATGCCGCTGAGATAAAGGACAAGATGGAGGAATGGAACAATAGATGCGAAAAGGTCTTAGGCCCGAGCGATTTGGAATCACAAATTTTCAAATTTGTGGATTGGGTTTTCAAGAAGAAAGACGCGAAAATCGGCTGCACATCAATGACTGCTTGCGGTTACTGCCTTGGCAAAGAAAAATGCCAGTACTACATCAAGAAATATGTCCTCAATCGGAAATTGACCGAGAATACCTCACGCGACTTGTCCAAAATAAGCGGATTTCTAAATGAGCGATACCCTGGTCACGTGGGACGTGAATTGATAATGATTCTTCAAGTGCTGAGTGACTATCAGTACGAGAAAGCAACAGGAGAGATAATACTAATCTCTTTTAGGAAAATATGTTCTCTTCTGCGGGATAAGTTCCACTGGAACCCTCAACCGATGGAAGTCAAGAGAAGGGTATGGACTCTCATCAGGGAAGAAATAATCGAGACAGCCATACAGGGTAAACCAGGTACTTTCTACCACTTGGCTAATGGCTATAGATTCCTGCCGTGGAATGAAGCCAATAACCCCAATCCACTACAACGGACATTAACTCATATGTGTAACACCACTATAGAAGGGAGAGAATGACATGGTATTTTTTACCGAACAATACAAGCACATGCTCTGGCACGATGAGCAAGGGAAACCGTTCTTGCTGCTCAAGTACGCGGAGGTCTTTGAATACTCTGATACAGTGCTTGGCCTTCATTGTTGGAGCAAAAAAATGCTGGCTGTACTGCGTTTTGAGGGCCTCATTTTGTTTGAAATGGCTACAGACGATCCTTTGTACATTTTAAGGGTGGACAGGGCGCATTTAGCCCGTTTAATTTCATTAGGGGCTTTCAAGAAACGGCCTGACATTAACGGTGCATGGCTCAAAGGAAAAGAGAAGCTCCTGGCCCATAAGATTTTAACCTACCGTTTTAAATTAAACTCAACCAATCAAAAAAAGGAGAATGATCATGAGTTACACCAAACGATGGATACGAAAATACAAGAAGCAAGAAAAAGCTAGAGAAAAAGTTAGAGAAAAAATTAGATTGCTGGAGCAGCGTGTCAGAGAAAAGGACATAATTAATACAAGAGAAAAAATCAGGCTTTTATTGTCCCTTCTCGATTATGACTCCTTGATTAAAGTTGAGGAAGATATTAAGTATGAAAAATCAACAAGACCAGAAGAATTCTTCTTTTAGTTTAATGATGATGCTGACGGATTTGATGTTAATCCATTGAATTCGCCAGTGGCATTGCTCGCCTTATTCTGCCCGCGCAGTATTTCTTCTTGAAACTCTAAAAGTCACACAAAAAGCTTAATTAAATGTTGGGACCTGACTTTCTCGACGGACCGTGATATATTCGTCTCACAAAGTGATGAATAAAAATGACTGATTTTCTTAAACAAACCAATTTTGAGAGTCTCTTAGGATTGTATGAGCAACACCTCATAAGTCATGGGAAGACCTCTGCTCTCATCATAGATTACCTTAACCCTGGTCGGCAGCTGATCCAGTTCTTGAAAGAGAAGGGAATAGACGAGCCGAAACAGTTAAAGAAGGTGCATCTTATTGAGTTTCAGGTTTTTTTTTATGAAAAAAGAGAGTTGAGGAGGGCTTCTGTGGTTACCTATTTGAAGCTCCTTCGTTTCTTTTTTCAATTCTTGGTCGAGAAAGGGGAGTTATCTGATAACCTTGCCAAGGATGTCGAAGTATTGCCCGCACCTGAGCCGCCAGAAAGAAAGCAACTGGCCCATTTTTACACCTACGAGGAAATAATGCGCCGTTATTTGGGCTGTAAAGAGCAAAGGGTGTCATACGCTTACTTAACTCAGGTAAAAAAACATTTAAACGGCTTCATCAAATTTTTGATAGCCAATGAAATTGGAAGTGTGTACACGGTCACCGAGGGAACGTTGATTAAATACCGAGAGTTCCTTTGGGAAGAACTGGTTCAAATGAAAGATACGGCCCTGGTCGTCAGAAGCCAGATTGACCGATTGCAACGTGTCGTGTTTTTATTCCAGTATCTCCATAAAGAGGGGATACTCAAAGACAATCCCGCTCAAGGTTTGAATTGGGACTCTTATTACAAGGAAATCATCGAGAAAGCTAAAACCCTTCCTGACAAGCCAAAGGGAAACAATGACCTGACCGAACTTGAGGAAATGGGCGTCAAATTCTGTGAATATGAAACATCCAAAGGGAAAAGGCCCAACACTATCGTCATGTATAAGAAAGGACTTCAAGTATTCATTCATTACATGGAAGAACAGGGGATTTTAAATTTTGCCCAGGTGACCAGACGGCATTGCATGAATTATTTTAATTATATCAGCACTTATGTTGGCGACCGCGGCAATCCGGCGAGTAATTGTTATAAAAACCATTTCATTAACGCATTGAAGCTGTTTTTTGCTTGGCTTGTCAGGTATGAATATTTACGCATAGACCCAAGTGAGGACTTGGAGAGTTTCAAAGAGCAGAAGGGACTGCCTCATACCTGCATGAATGAAAGGGAAGTAGAGAAATTATTGGAACAGCCTGCATTAAGCCGTGACCCGCTGAATATCCGTGATAAAGCAGTGATGGAGGTCCTGTTCTCAACGGGTATTCGCAATAATGAACTTTGCGGCTTAAATATTGAGGATATTGACAACCAGCAGGGCTTAATTCGCATTGACCACCCTAAAGGCGGAGACGACTATCAACGGGTCATCCCTATTGGCGAGGAAGCCATAAAATATGTCGAACTCTATCTAAAAGAAGCCCGCCCTGCATTAGAAAATGGAGACCCAAAGGCGTTGTTTGTTTCCCAGAATGGCCATCGTCTTCAAAATGAAACTGTTTTAAATATCGTAAAGAAGTATGCCTTCCAATGCGGATTCAGGAAGAAAATCACCCCGCATTCATTTCGGGTGACCTGTGCGACTTCCATGCACCGTAACGGAGCAGACATACTTTATGTCCAGAAGCAATTAGGCCATAAAAGGATAACGTCAACAGAACGGTATACCCGTCTGAATCCAAAGGATTTAAAGCAAATTCACAAGCAATGCCATCCCAGGGAAAGAAAATTTAAAGAAGTGGAATCCAATTAAGCCCTTATGTAAGGAAGGAGATTTAAGGCTGTGCAGACATGGTATTTCAGTTATAATAAACATCATTCGCTCTTTGAGATTTAGAAAACTACCCTCTGGCCGACTACAGTGAAATTTTCAAAAACTTTCCTGTAGTAAATAAATTTTTGCCCTATTTTATTCGGGAAATCATTAGCTAACATCCATCATTATGACCCAGAGATAGGACGTTGGCTTACGCAAGACCCACTTGGGATGATAAACGGCCCAGATGAGTACGCTTATTGCGGAAATAATCCTATTAACTGTGTTGACCCGACAGGGCTTTTTGGGGTAGTCTTATCTGGGTATCCTGTTGCGCCAGTACCTGTTATTCAACCTGGGTATCCCGTAATAAATGGAAATCCTGCGTCAACTGTGCATCCTGACGTCCCTCAACCTTCAAGTATAAATGGATATCCTGATGAATTTGGGCCGCTTCAATTACCTGGATTCTCTGGTGGCAATGATTGCGGTGGTAAGGAAAATGCGCAGGATTGTGGTATAGGCAATAATGGAGATGTTTTTTCAGATAATGGAAGTGGGAATGGCGGAGATTCTTCTTCCAGTTTTAATGGACATGATTTTGAAAATGATGGCCGAGGAGACGGAGAAGTTTTACCGAATGAGGATGAGGACGGAAATGAGATTACTTACACTACATATGATGCAAGTCCTACAGAATCTGGTGAAAATCGAGGCCAAGAACGAATTGTGGTTGGCTCCGATGGTTCAGTTTATTATACAGATGACCATTACCAAACATTCAAGAAACTTAACTGAAGGGATTAGTTTATGAGTCTTAAAACATTCATTATAGACGGTAATAATTTTTCAGATTTGCAAAGTTTTTATAATGAAGTCGTCAATGTTTTAACTAAGGATTTCGCCGATAAATTTGGAAGAAACATGAATGCTTTTGATGATATTTTAATGGGTGGATTTAGTAAGTTTGAGTATCAAGAGGCGATAACTTTAATATGGAAGAATGTCGAAAAATCCAAGATTGATTTAGGTTGGCCTGAAACCATAAAATATATTGAAGATAAGCTGAAAAAATGTCATCCAAGCAATATAAAATCAGTTGAAAATGATTTAAAATTAGCCAAAGAAGGCAAAGGACAAACGCTTTTTGAAATTATTGTTGATAGAATAAAGAAGCAGAAACACATACAATTTATTGTTCAATAGAGGTG
>Ga0206849_1038_pt1 | contig 24730 bp, 16 predicted proteins | sample Alteio_BWOrgCont_15_FD_152892 | JGI IMG/M metagenome (GOLD analysis project Ga0206849, IMG submission 152892) | Enriched cells from forest soil in Barre Woods Harvard Forest LTER site, Petersham, Massachusetts, United States -... | ecosystem: Environmental > Terrestrial > Soil > Temperate forest >...
ATGAGCCCAGCCTCCCTGAGGATTTTGAAATGCTGCGAAAGTGTAGATTTGGGTATCGGCTTGTCACCGATCTGCAGAAAGGTGGAACAATTCTGTGGACACTCCTGGCCCACGATATCGGCGAACATAGCGACACGCACTGGATCAGAAAGCGCGTGCAGGATCGCTTCAACCGTGACCTCGTCTATATCGGGATGGAACAACGGACGCATTAACATATCTGATTCTATTGATTCAAGGACGATTCACAGCTTTTAGTTCATAAATTCGGAACTTATGAATCATTTGAATTACTCCCTTCATCAGATCGTAGAAAGAGTCGACCTGGAGCTTCAAGCATTGCATGAAGCCAGGCACGAAAGGATCCCAACATGGGTAAGCTCGAAGGAAAAGTAGCAGTCATCACCGCAGCCACGTCAGGTATGGCGCTGGCCACCGCTAAGCTCTTCGTCAAAGAAGGTGCTTATGTCTTCATTACCGGACGTCGCCAGGACGCCCTGGATAAAGCTGTGAAAGCCATAGGACGCAACGTTACAGGTGTTCAAGGTGATGCAGGCGTTCTCGCCGATCTCGATCGCCTTTACGAAGTAGTCAAGCGCGAAAAAGGAAAAATCGACATCCTCTTTGCAAGCGCCGGCACAGGTGAGATGGCCAGGATAGGCGAGGTCACCGAAGAGAGCTTCGACAAGACCTTCAACCTCAACGTCCGCGGCACACTCTTTACCATCCAAAAGGCTCTTCCTCTCTTCAACGATGGCGGTTCGATATTCATGAACGGTTCCATCGCAGGCAGTAAGGGCTTCCCCAAATTTAGTGTCTACTCTGCCAGCAAAGCAGCGGTTCGTTCTTTTGCACGCACCTGGCTGGTTGACCTGAAGGACCGCAATATACGTGTCAACGTCCTGAGCCCCGGGACCATCGATACCCCTATCCTTGATCCATTGGGAACGGAGGCGAAAGAATTCTTCAAGAGCCAGATCCCGCGAGGCGAAATGGGTCGTCCCGAAGAGATCGCCACAGCCGCTTTGTTTCTCGCCTCCAGCGATTCGAGCTTCGTCAACGGAGCAGAACTATTCGTAGATGGTGGCACTGCGCAGATTTAAGACATCTTCGTGGCCATGAAGAATCCCGCAAAAGACATCTTGGGTATTTGCGGGATTTTTAGTCCTGGTTAGCCGCCTTATAGGCCGATAGAACGTGGCAGATGTTTGCCGCATTCATCGCGCGGATTTAGTGCAATGGATGGGTTCGCCTGATGCAAAATGCGCGGGCACCCCATCCTTCGCCCGGTACGCCATTCATGCAGTCTCATCGCATGAGTGAGCCATCGCGCGAAAGCGCGATCCGTCTTGCTCCAAGAACCCAAGCCAGAAGCCACCTTCCCAGCCGTATGACTACCGCATACGTCTGTGACAAAGTGGCGAAAAGCGTGTTTCTTGGGTAGTGGGTCAGTTTGAAATCCATAAGGAGTATCCAATAAAACCAACACCAACGAGAAAATAGGCTGCAACTTCTCCCCAAAATGCTCTCGGTTCTTTGGCGCGGTAGACCCAGCCGTTAAAACGAACCCACACTTTGCCCGTATATATAAACACCGCGACCGCGAAAATCGAGATGATGCCGAGTATCAAAAACAAATACGGGGACCTTATAGGTGTGTTCGAATCAGGCATAATGGGCCATACTCTCAGGCCCTCCAGCAGCGTGCAAGGCAAATCGATGCTGATACCAAACTGGGGCCGTGCTGGATGGTGGGCCAACGCGGACTTGAAACAGCTTCTGAGTTCATCGGCGATCTAGCAGCACGCCTGAGTCATCGCGTACAACTTACCACCGATGGTCACAGGCCCTATCTGAATGCCGTCGAAGACGCATTTGGCGGCGACATCGACTTCGCCCAACTCATCAAGATTTACGGTTCGTCGGGTGATGCCCAGACTCGCTACAGCCCCGGCCAGTGCATCGGAATTGCCTGCAACACTGTCACGGGTAATCCCGACCCCAAACACATCTCCACGAGCTTTGTAGAGCGACAAAACCTCACCATGCGGAATTGAGGCCGAATTGCCATCGCACGTTTCAAGAGTCTAGAAGGTCTGGAAACGCGCTTTAGCCTGAAGTCAATACTTGAGCCAAGGGTCACTTATCCGGAAATGTGACTATTCGGCCGAGCGGCGAGAAGCCTGTTCTAACCAAGCCTTCGCCGCCAGCCTCAGCTGTATCTCGCGCATGACGATCGTGAAAACGTCAACTTCCTATTTCGGCTGCTCCATCCCCGAAATAACCTCAGCAATTTTATCGAGTATCTGGTTCCAGCCCTCCATTTGACCGCTGTTTTTCGCGCTCTCCATGGGCTCATTTCCAATGAAGGTGAGTTTCGTCTGGCCGTTTCCGAGATCCTCAAAGAGGGTCACGTCGTACGCACCGTCGATGGCTTCATGTTCGATTCCTAATGTCGCAGGGTCAACCTTGTTTCCCTTCGAGTCCGAAAAGTACATCAAGGAAACGATCTTCTCGTGCAGAACAATCTCGTGGTATTCAACCGCATTCCAGAACTCCTGCCCATCCGGCGCCTTCATGCAGCAGAGAAGTTTTCCTCCAACGCGAAAATCCATCTTGCAGACAGGCGAGGTAAAACCCTTCGGTCCCCACCACTGCATGATGTACTTTGGGTCTGTCCACGCCTTCCAAACCAGCTCGCGTGGGGCATCAAAAGTTCTTGTAACGACCATCCGCTCAATTTCGCTAACCGTGTTTTCTGTCATCTCTGACCTCCTCTTTCTTCATTTGATTTACAACTACTTCCAGCTTGTCGAAGCTCTCTTCCCAGAATCGGCGGTAGCTGATCGCCCAGTCGCTGACTGTCTTAATCGCCTCTGGCCTAAGCGTGCACACACTCTCTCGTCCACGCTTCGTCTTGATTACAATCCGCGCCCGCACCAGGTAGGCAATGTGTTTTGAAATCATCTGCTGCGAGAGTGCAAACGGTTCCGTCAATCCATGCACAGAGGCAGGCCCATTTGAGAGTCGTTCGATCATCGCCCGGCGGGTTGGATCAGACAAAGCCGCGAATGTCGTACCCAGACTATCCACAACCATATGGTTGTGCATTTTCTGGTCAATGTCAAGTGTGAATTTGGCGATTCTTGATTTCTGTTCCCTGATCTCTGAACCCTGACACCTGCGCTGATTGATACTCTGCGCAGGAGGGGCGAGCCGGCAAGGGGTTGGCGCTGGCATCAGGGGCAGGAGGAATGCGGATTGTCTCTGGAACCTTCTCGGTTCTAACCGCCCTGTTGGGTAAGTGATCTTTGCCAGCCCGACTCGCTAGGACCTACGCGGTGAGTGGTAAATCGTCAATGCACTCAATGAGCGACTCGCCCTGTTGGCGACAGTAGACATCGGCAAGGCTGTGTTCCGAAAGGCATCGTCCAAGCGTAACCGCTCACGATTCACCATGGAATATTTATAAATACGTTTTTTCCTGATTGACGCTGCAACCATTTGGCGAAAATATATCGAAGGAACTGTAGTGCCGCAACCCGGTTCCGGCTACCCGTTGAAACACTCACAATCCCTGATACGAGGTGGGCAACGTGGGCAGGCGCATGCCCTTTTTTCGGAGACAACGCATGAGCACCAACATCGTAATGATCGACGCATCGACGTATCAGCACCTCATTGGCCGCCTGTCGGAGACGATGGCGCAGAAGGTTAAGCGCGAAGGCCACAAGCAGGTCTCCGCTCCAGCCACGTTCCACCCTGACATCTTCATCTCTATCCGGCAGGCGCAGAACACCTATAACTTCCTTCACTGGGTTCATAGCGATGACCTGCGCGCCTCGCTTGGCTGGAGAGACACTTACACAGTCGCCTGCGAACCGCTTATCCGGAACTTGATGGATAACCTCTACACCATCACTCTCCTGCTCCAAGACCCATATACGCGCGGCCGGCAGTTTCGTGCCAGCGGTATTCGCAAAGGTTTTTTTTATGTGGCGGCGGAGGAGGCAAGGTACAAAGGGAAACCGGAGTGGGACAAGTGGATCGCAGATAGCCGCGCCAAGCTGGACGTCATCCTTCGTTCTGTCGGCTTCACTGAGGCTGAGGTCATGGACAAGAAGCAGTTCCCAGACTGGCCGACGCTCGGCAAGTACATCGGCACGCCGCCACTCGACGACCATAAGAAATTCCTGGCAACGTTCACTTTCGGGCCATGGAAGCAGTACTCCGCTGTGGCGCACGGTGGACCAGAAGGCCTTCATGAGGTAGGGATGTTTCTGAATCGCGATGGTCATCCGCATAAGGAACGTCCGCTCATTGACGACGCACACGACCGCACCATGTCCCTGCACATGATGAGGGCAGCCATCCTGCTACTGGCTATTTGCACCGAGGTTCAGGCCGCCTACAAGTTCAAGGACAACGATGCACGCATCAATGAGCGCATCATGGAGTCCTGGCAGGCGCTCCAGCCCTCGATGGAAGCGAAGGAGATTTACGACGAGCACTACGAGCAACTAATGAAGGACAAGGGCATTATGAAGTGACGCTCTGGCAAGACAACGGGAACGTGCACGCGTCGCGCATCGTCCCAGCGCCAACAAGGAACTCGATGAGCGCATCATCGCCAATGCACTTATCGAGGCCGGATGAGTGATGATAAGTCGGCTTATGGAACGCAGGCTGGATCTGCCGCATTCATTAAGTGATTGTTGTCGTTGCTCGTTTTATGCTTCCCTAACGCAACCAAATCAATCACTTACACATGTCCCTCGCAAAAAACACCAGCAAACTCACTTGTCAAGCCCCCCAATCCGCCTTCAAAACGCGCAAGAAACACAAACCATACCACTTACCCCAAGAAAATAAACCCACCCAAACTGGCAATTTAGTTACCCTCACCTTGGTAAAATAGAAATAGAAAGAAAAAACAAGCCCAGCGACAAGCTGGGCTTTCGCATTTAACCGACAAAGGCAAAGAACGGATCCGGGAAGTCCAGACTCAGGTCTTTTCTTTTGAAGACTTTGCACACTTTTACCCCCCGGTGGGGGAGGGAGAAATACACATGCAAGACACCGAACCAAAACGCTACCAATGCCGCCACATCTTCGTCGACGGCACCCGCTGCGGCAGCCCATGCCTCCGCGGAGAAGAGTTCTGCTACTACCACCACACCACCCGCAAACCCATCCAGAACCCCACCGAACGCCAAAGCCGCCGAGCCTCCTTCGACCTCCCGCTCCCCGAAGACCGGTCCGCCATCCAGAACTCCATCGGCCAGATCCTCCAGCGCATCGCCGCCAACCAGATCGACCCCCGCCGAGCCGGTCTGCTCCTCTACGGCCTCCAGATCGCCAGCCTCAACCTCCCAAAACCAGAAACCAGCACACGTAACTCCCGGCAGTCTCGGCAACCCGAAATCGTCGAAGAGATTACCACCCACCCAGAACTAGGCACCCTCGCTCCCATCCTCGACTTCGACGAAGCCGAACAAAGCAACCGCAAACCCAGCGCAATGCGACTCCTCATGGATGTCATGATGAAAGCAGACGAAGAACGCGCCAAACCAGCCATCGCTCAACCCCATTCCGAACCCGCAATAACCGAACCCCAACTCGCCCAGAAGGCTGTCATTTCGACCGAACCCGAAGTAGAGCGAAGGGTGAGTGGAGAAACCCGCTTCTCTACCGAGACCCTCTCACAGCCCATTCCGGCCACAACCACCCAGCCCGAACCACAACCCACAATCCTGCCCACCCTTCAGGCCACCTCCGCCAAAGCGCCAAAGGAGCGCCTATACCAGCCTGGGGCGAAGCCCCAGGTATCATCCCAAACAAAGAACAAAGGGCTGAAAGCCGGACCTACCCCACCCACCCCAATACCAAACTCACCCGCATTTCCGGTAAGCTACGGTGTCTGCGTGAATACACCAGTTCGCGCCGCGAAAAAACATCACTCAAGAGGACTACATGCCCGATCTCAAGTACTTCTCCGGCTTCGGCAACGAGTTCGCCACCGAAGCCGCTCCAGGTGCGCTCCCCATCGGCCAGAACTCCCCCCAGAAAGCTCCTCGCGGCCTCTACACCGAGCAGCTCAGCGGCAGCCCCTTCACCGCCCCGCGCCTGCTCAATCGGCGCACTTGGACCTACCGCATCCGGCCATCCGTCATGCACAAACCCTACGAGCGCATCGACAATAACATGGTCCGCTCGACCCCCTTCAACGAAGTCGAAACCACACCCAGCCAACTGCGCTGGGATCCGCTACCACTGCCCACCGCGCCAACCGATTTCATCGACGGCCTCACCACCCTGGCCGGCAACGGCGACCTCACCATGCACTCCGGAGTAGCCATCCACCTCTACACCGCGAACAAAAGCATGACCGACCGCTTCTTCTACACTGCCGACGGCGAGCTACTCTTCGTTCCCCAGCTGGGCACCCTCAAACTCCACACTGAACTGGGAATTCTCGAAGTGGCCCCCGGCGAAATCGCCCTGATCCCGCGCGGCATCAAATTCCGAGTCGAGATTCTCTCCCAGAAAAAGCAGTCCGCAAAGGCCCGAGGATACGTCCTCGAGAACTACGGCCAAACCTTCCGCCTCCCCGAACTAGGTCCCATCGGAGCCAACGGCCTCGCCAACTCCCGCGACTTCCACACCCCCCACGCCGCCTACGATGACCGCGACAAATCCACCTTCCAGGTAGTCGCAAAATTCCAGGGAAACCTCTGGGCCACTGACTTCGACCACTCTCCCCTCGACGTCGTAGCCTGGCACGGCAATTACGCCCCCTGCAAATACGACCTCGCCCGCTTCCAATGCATCAACACCGTCAGCTTCGACCACCCAGACCCCTCCATCTACACCGTCCTAACCTCACCCAGCGAGATACCCGGTACCGCCAACGTAGACTTCGCAATTTTTCCGCCACGCTGGATCGTAGCCGAACACACCTTCCGCCCCCCCTGGTTCCACCGAAACTTCATGAACGAATTCATGGGCCTGGTCACCGGCGAGTACGACGCCAAAGCCGAGGGCTTCGTTCCCGGCGGGGCCAGCCTTCACAACTGCATGTCCGGCCACGGCCCCGATGCCGAAACCTTCGAGCGCGCCAGCAAAGCCGAACTCAAGCCCGTCAAACTGGATGGCACCCTTGCCTTTATGTTCGAAACCCGCTTCGTCTGCCGCCCCACAAAATTCGCGATGGACACAGCCGCCCGCCAGAACGAGTACTACACCTGCTGGCAAACCCTCAAGAAAAACTTCAAACCCGCAAAGTAGTCGAACCAGGAAACGACCGGCAAAACAGCAGAGGCGCGACGGATGCGATCGCGCCTCTGCTGTTAGTTTTCCAAAACTCGCTAGAAGGTGAACGAGGTCTGCAAAAACACCTGTCGCAATGCGGAGGTTGTCGTGAACGGCCGTCCGGCAAGCTGAGTCGATCTGCCAAAGTTCTGCGATGTCAGCGTTCCATTCGGAGTCGAGAGATCCTCGTTGTCGAAGAGGTTCAGCACCTGAACACCGATGCCCCAGTTGTAGCGCTTGCCGGTGCTCCCGCCACCGCCAAAACCACCGGGACCGCCGCCGCCCGGACCGCCGCGCCCACCTCCGCCACCAGGGCCGCCACGACCCCCACCCGGGCCACCAGGTCCACCCTGATTGCCCCCCTGCCGCCCCGCCGGACCTCCAGTCTCAGGACCAAAGCCAAAGGTCTTCGTGACACGAATGTTTGTCGTGAAGAGTGCAGGTCCAGTACAAAGATTGATCGGAACGGGTGTAGATGAGGTACCAGGCGCCGGCGAAACAAAGCTGCCGCAACCCGTAATCGTGTTCGACCCAGTAGTCCCGGGCGCAATACCGTTCGAAGAACCATACTCCGGCCTTGAGTTGGCCTGACCGGAAAGATTCACCGTACCAGTAGTGATGTTGTAAGGCGTGCCCGCTGACAAAATCAAGATTGGGCTGACGGTGATCGCGTGCTTCAGATTCAGCGATCCGAACAGGAAAAGTCGATAACGCGTGTCGAACGTCGCCCGGCCGTAGTCATCGCCGATGTTATAGAAATTGGCCGACGGAAACGAAGTGATACCTCCCGTATCGGCATGCGCAAAGTTCAGCACACCATAGCCTGAGATCGAAAATAGAGGCTTCGGTCGAATATTCACATTGGCGATCAGCTGGTTCTGCCGAAACACGCCCCCTGACTCGTACGTATCCTGCACGATGGGATGACCATTCGTCGGCGGCGGAATCGGATAAATGGGATTGCCGGACGCGTCTACGCCGGTGGGAGAATTCGCGTTGATGCTGTAAAACTGGTGGACGCCATCCGCACGAACGTAGTTGACCGACAACGTTGCTCCACGGAAAAGCTGCTGATCCACACCGAATGCATAATGCAACGTGTAAGGAGCGCGAAGGTTCGGCGACGCCTGTACTGTTTTGTTACCTGTAGACGAAGTGCCCCCACAGGCAGAGACGTTCGTCGGGGAGCAGGCAGCCGGCGGATTCGTAATCTGTGTCTGAAGCTGATTCGTACCATTCGATTGATACGTCGTCACGATGTTGGACAACTGGTACCGGTCATAGAAGATTCCAAAACCTGCATTAAGCACCGTCTTCGGAGTACCGCCTGCCTTGCCCACGCCGTAGCGAACTGAGATGCGAGGCGCAAAATCGTGATGGTCAGTCAAGTGGTTCTGCGTCTCATAACGGATGCCATAGCTGATCGACAGATTCTGACGTGCCTTCCAATCATCTTCCGCGTATAGGCCGACGTCGATCATCGTCGCATTGACCGGGTGCAGAACCTGGCTGATGGTGAATTGGCTGGCCTGACCGCTCTGATACGCCGCATTGGAGGTGGTGTTGGGACAAACTGAGTTCACCAAGAGCAGGCAGTTATAAGTAAACGTGCCATTTTCTCCCGCGGTCGTAGTGTTTGCATCGCTCGTGGACCGTAACCTTCCGCCGAATCGGACGAAGTTCTTGGCTAGCTGAATCGACGTGTAGTTCTGGACCTCAAAATGGTTTTGAATGTCCGTCGAATTGCCAGTAGGCGCGCCACCAGCTGAAAAGTTTCCTTGCACGTTTATGTACGGAGCCGTGCTCAGAGCGTTCTGGGTCGCACTCTCGCGCTGATACTCAAATCGCGTTTCGTTGATGACGCGTTGACTCACAATCTGAGTGTCACTTACCTGGATCGTTGTCTCCGAAGCGCTGGAATTATAGCCCGCGGAAGGCAAAACCAATCCGCCAACCCCAACATTGTTTTGGTCGTTCACTTCATACATGAAGCGCGTGACCAATGTGTTCTTCTCACCTAGCGCAACGTCGATTCGCGGGTTAATATCGCTCCGGGACTGCGGCTCCGGATTCGCGATCGCATAGGCGCATGTAGTCTGCCCAGGTGGGCAGGTCAAACTAGGATCAAAATCCGGCGCATTCGGAATCGTCGCGTTGACGAGGTTGTTGTCCTGAATCGATCGATGCGATCCGGACAAAGTGAAGGAAGCATTCTTCGCGAGCGGGCCCGAAAAATTTCCCAGCACAAAGATTGTATGATACGGGGGCTGCGTCTGTTGCGGCTGTCCGGGCGTGTTGAACGCATTCAACAATGGATTGCCTGAATTGAGCGCGGACGTAAGTCCCTGGAGATTAAACTGCCCATGGAACTTGTCAGTGCCGGGCTTCGTGAAGACTTCTACGCGCCCATAACCCAAACGATCATATTGAGCGGAAAATGGATTCTGATTGATACGAATCTCACGAATCGACGACTTCGGAGGAAGCTGCCCGCCTGTGAACCCATCCACGTAGATCTGTCCGCCGTTGGGACCCGCCGCCGGCCCAGCCAGTGCGGACAACTCAGATGAAAGCTCATCTGGATCATCCGACAGCGCGTCGAGATCCTTGCCCTTCAGCACCGTAGCGCTGGCATTGCTGTCCGCATCAACGCTTACCTGCGCCGCCGAAGCCGTAACATTCACCTCTTGCTTCTGCTCCTGGATCGCCAATTGCGCATCGAGCGTCAAGGTCTGCCCCGCCGGAATTCTTACGCCCATCTTCGCGAAGGAGGCGAAACCCTGCATGGTAACCGTCACGGAATAGGTCCCGGCAGGAACGCTGCGCAGCACATAAGTTCCGTCACTCTGCGACTGAGTGATAAGAGCTTTCCCGGATGCCGGAGTAAAAGTCACAGTCGCACCCGGTATCACCGCATTTTCAGGATCTGCAACTGTCCCCCGGACGGTGGCCCCAGTCTGCTGGGCGCTCGCAACCAAAGGCGTCGAAGCGACAAAAAAAAGTAAAACAATCTTCAAGGCTACGCGAAATGACATTACTACTCCTCAAATAATCTTCGTTGCAGTTCATGTACATGCAAAAGGAACTTACTGGCCGCCGCCACCTTCAGGCGCGCCTTGGCCCAGTGACCACGGAGACAATGTCATTGCAGGACCGCCGCTCGGCGTTGCCGCTAGAATCGGCTCGACTCCAGACAACAGAGTTACAGCGGTCACAACGCTGCTTGCTGCATCTGGTTGTGACGCGACTATCATTACGGCGTCGCCCACCTTAAGGTCGGCGATCGTCTTGTTGGGCAGTCGGCTTACCATCTGCGAGAGATCGCCTCCCGATCGCCCCCCGCCCGCTGGTCGTCCTTCATCGGACGTTCCATTCGCCTGCCCGCTCCCTTGTGGAGAAGCCGCCCCACCTACACCGGCAGTTCCGCTTTTCGCACGGGCAGCAAACATGGCAGCTGCCTGTGGTGGCAACGTACGCACGTTCGAGTTCTCAGTAATCGCTACGGTATAAGTCTTCTTCGTCGCAAGGTCTTTTAGCGTCAACTTTCCACCCGCAGCATCGATCGTGGCGATCGTTCCCGCGAGACTTTTGAAGGACCCGCTGACAATCTCTTCGGCCTGGATCGATGAACCATCGTCAGACTTATTCCCGAGCACGCGAAGTTGATCGCCTGGTTGTATTTGCGCCAGCGTCCCCGGTTTCGCGTCCTCAAACTTCACCGAGTCGCCGGAATATCGTCTGTATTGCGTGGCGCTTGACGTCACGACGGAGACTTTTCTGGGACCAACCGCGATGGTCAACGTCCCGGCTCCAGCATCCACTGCGCTCACAATGCCGCCACTCCCGCGCTTCTGCCAATCTGCCTGTTCCATCTGATGCTTCTGTGCGATGTCGCTCGACTTCATCAAGATCACGCGGGATGCCGAGAAGGTGCTTACATCATTGCCTGCCGTACCAGTCACCAGAACGCGATCTCCCACCGCGATATTTGTCAGAGCGATAACCTGAGCTGACTTCAAATCCGTACTGCCGGGCGCGAGTTGCAGAATACGGGCTCCATCAGCCACATTGACTGTCACGACCTGTCCTGCATCCGTCTTCAGCGTGAGGCTGGTTCCGGTAACGGCGGTCACGGTTCCAAGCTGACGCCCAGTAGCAGTCGCTGCGGCCGGTGCTTGCGCCATTAACACAGCACCGCTGACACACCATGCCGACGGCAATATCAGGCCGACTATCAACGGTGTGGTTCGGAATATTGCGATTTTCTTCAACATGGTCTTATCCGTAAATCCGTGCAAATTTGAGTTGTTGCTTCAGATCGGCCCCGCCGAAGTCGCCAGTCTCAATTGAAGACGAGCCAGCAACCGAAAAGTTTCCGCTGAAAATCGATACTTTCGTATTGAATCGGCACGAAATCAAAGCGAAAACACTCTAGCAGTGGCGGGGTGACTCTTATGGTACGCCATGCAATCTCGATTTCCCTCAGTGTGAGTCCAATAACTCCTTAACAGCACGCTCCAATTGAGCGTCCGACCCTGTTTCGGTTTCACCCAGCGGACGCTCCACATCGATGTCGACGGGCCGCGGATTCATCTCCATGGTTTGTCCACGCAGATCCTGGATCCGCCAGCCCGGCACACGCACTGTCGAACCATCGATCAACGGTTGCGCTCCCGTAAAGATGATCCATCCCGCCGTCGGTTTTCCAACGACCTTCCCCAGCTTCAACGACCTATAACCTTCAGTGAAATCCTCCGCATCTGACAATGACGATTCATTGGTGACGAGCACAGTCGGCAGGCCGAGCGCCCGTTGACCCAGGTTCTGCCGAGAAGGCACCGGCGAAAATCCGCGAGGAGTCATTAGCAGATAGTTCTTCCGGGTAAAGACATCGAGCGCATACCCGTTTACGTACCCACCGTTATTGTTGCGCACGTCAACGACAACCCCTTGTTTCGCCTCATTCTGCGCATCGAGGTCGATATAGAGCTGTTGCAGTGAAGCGTCGCTCATATCGGCGATATGCACATAGCCGATCTTGCCGCCACTTACACGGTCCACCAGGGCACGTCGCTCCTCGACCCACTGCCGGTACAACAGTCCAACAGCCGCAGTAGAAGAAACAGGGCGCACCACGACGTCGCGTGTATTGGTCGCCGTCTCAATGCCGAGGACGACACGCTTACCGACGGTATCATCGAGCATACTGTCGAGGTTCTTCGTTCCCACCGTCTCCCCATTCACCCTAACCAGCCGGTCGCCCGGCTTAATCGAGCCTTCGATTGCCGCGGGGCCCAGGGCGATCACCTCACGTACCACGAGTCCCTTACCCGCCTCGTAGGCCTCGCGATCGAATCTCAATCCGAGGTTCCCCACCTGCACAACCTTCGGCTCCATTCCCGGAACCATGCCCCGATTGATACCTGAGTGCGACGAATTGAGCTCACCGATTAATAAATTGATGTCTCGTCGTAATTCATCCGATGTCCTTGCACCCGCAATGTAGGGCGTCCACTCGTCGTGGAGCTTCAGCCAGTTCTTGCCATTAAAGTTCGCATCGTAAAACCGCCGATTGAGCGTTTCCCACGCCTCTTCAAACACGACCTTCTTCTCTTGATCGAAATCGATCTGCAGAACCGCGGTCACAGCAATTGGTTTAACGGTCCGTGACTCGACCGTGATCGACTTCACCATGCCGTTCTCGAGATAGAACACCTCCTTATTGTCGGAGGAGAAATCATAGTCACCCTTGCGCCCTGGCGTAGAAGTAAGTTGCCGCGCAACTGGCGGTTCTTTGGAAAGTTCATCCAGACTGTAGGTATAGAGATTTTGCTGATTGGATGTGCGAGCTGCAAAGAGCAGGGTCTTTCCATCCGGACTGATCACCGGCTCCTCTACATTCAACCCAATTGGCAACAGCGTTAGTCGATCGCGAATTCCCTCAAAAACAATCTTCACCGGCGACGGCTCTGGCTTCTTCGCATCGGTCCCAACTGCCGGTGCCTCTGGCTTCTCTTCCGCCTGCGATGTCACACTTGGGGAGGTTGGGGATCCCGGAGTCTTCGACGGCCGAAACAACTCGCGAAACTCGTCTTCCCGATATTTCGGGACGTGGGGGAGTAAATCTATACGTGCCATCTGAGCTTGTTCGCTGCGTTGAGCCGTATCGAACAGGATGTATTTTCCATCGGTCGACCAGACAACACCGCCGATCTCGCCGTTTGCCAGAAAGCTGATCGGATGCGATTCGCCTCCTGCAGCAGCCGCCAGACGCACATTTCGGAACGAGCGGCTATCGTCAGCTGTGTATGCAACCCATTGACTATCCGGAGACCATGCCAGCGACGAGCTTGGCAAATCCCCGGTAGCGATCACTCGGTCGTCAACGGAGCCCGCATCCTGTGTCGGCACAGTCAATACATGCAGCTCTTTATCGTTGCGTAGATAGCCAATGCTTTTGCCATTCGGAGACCACTTTGGTTCGCTATCCTCACTGCCCGGCCGCGTCAGCACCGTCTCTTTGTCGGTAGCAAAGTCATACATCACAAGGTTGTGTCCGCTGCCCTCACCTGATCCCGATTCCGACCGATAGACTAACCTCCTCGAATCTGCTGACCACACTGGATCGCTCTCAGCCCTAACAGTGTGAGTTAGCCGCTGTGCCTCGCCGCCATCCTTTGCTGAGGCTGCGAATACCTCGCCGTGCGCAATAATTGCAATTTTCTTTCCGTCTGGAGACAACGCAAGCTTGCTGAAGTTCGTCTCGGTTGCATGACTCACGCCTGGCGAATCCGGTACACCCCGCAGTGTGATCGGCACCCGCTCCGCCCTGCCTGAAGCAGTTTCCATTTTCCAGATTGCGAAGTTTCGTTCAAACACAATCGTCTTTCCACCGTCGCCAATACTCGGCCATAACACTCGACCTTCCTTAAAATGAGTTAGCGTCTTGGCCGATTCAGGGACGCCGACGGATACAGACCAGATATTCTCCGCTCCGGTCGCATCGCTCATGTAGAAAAGAGTCTTACCATCGGACGACCACATAGGCCATGCGTGCTTCGCATCCGCTTTCAGCAGCATCTGGTACTTACCGCTATCGGCCACAGGCTTCAGCCATAGCTCAGTTTCGTCGATGTGCGCGTGCCCATTCCGCCACCACTGACTGCTACTCAAGCCCTTCGCCATGAACGCAATGGTTTGACCATCCGGAGATGGCGCACTCTCGAACTCATTGAGATATCGCTCGCGGCTCACCTCCAGAGGCGTGCCACCTGACGTACTTACGCGAAAGATGTCGCCCTGTCCCGCCACATCGTTTACTGCCGAAGTAAAGTAGATCCACTTTCCGTCGTGTGACCAGGCATCCAGCGCATCGGGCCGATCAGAATACGTTAGTCGCGTAAGTTCTCCGGTCGCTAACGTCAACACATAGATATTGCCAGTTCCCGTGCGCGTTGAAATAAATGCCAATCTCGTGCCATCGGGCGAGTACAGCGGACGAGACTCAGTCGCCTGATTCGTCACCAGCAGGTGCGCATCGCCCCCGGTCGCTGCGACCGTCCATATATCGCCCCCCGATGCAAACGCAATCTCCTTCCCGTCAGGCGAGATCGCAGGCTCACTCAACGATGGCAGCGACGCCTGCGCTACCATCGTCTTCCCGGAAAATACCGTAAGAAAACCGAGCGCGCACGCAAGGAAACGGCGAGGAACGAGTGGCATGATAGACACTTCCTTCGACTGAGAATATTTCGATGAGTAAATTCTACACACCTGATGCGTTCTTACTCCTTAGAGAAAACCGCAAGCGTGTCTGGCGGCAGTACAACCCGCTCCTCGACTACCACTACATTCGAGCGAGATGCCAGGACGAAACGAAACTCCTTCGGATGATCCAACGCCACCGCTTCTTCCCCCAGATTGCACATCACCGTAACCGCCCCGCGCATCATCATCATCCATCGTTGCTCTTCATCGAACAGGACCTCCGTCTGTCCGGGCCTTCCGTCGTTCAGGAACGGAGAGTCGCGCCGTAATCTAATCAGCTTGCGATACCACTCCAGCATTTCGTCGTGCCGTCCCTCATGCACTTCGTCCCAATTAAGCTTCGATCGATAAAACGTATCGACACTCTCCGGGTCAGGGATGTCAGCCGGATTCCACCCGAACGCGGCGAACTCTCTCTGACGTCCGGTCCTTACCGCGAGCGCCATGTTTGGGTCTTCATGGTCAGCAAAGTATTGAAACAACGTTGACGCCGCAAACTCCTCCCCCTGAAAAATCATGGGAACAAATGGCGCCGTTAGTACAATCCCCGCAGCAATTTTTGCACGATCCATCCCAACAATCTGTTCCAGACGATCCCCAATCGCCCGGTTCCCAACCTGATCATGGTTCTGGATGTACCCGAGAAACTGGTGTTGCGACAGATCACTGGCTGGCCTCCCATGACTGCGGCCGCGATACAGTGAGTAGGTCCCGTCCTGCACAAACGTCTGCGTCAGGGCCTTTGCCAACTTCGCCACGGATCCAAAATCAACGTAATATCCCTTTTCTCCCTCGCCACCATGCAAAACCGTACAGAGCGCATGATGAAAGTCGTCGCTCCACTGTGCATCCATCCCGTACCCACCCACCTCACGTGTTTTTACTACTCGCGGATCGTTCAGGTCACTCTCAGCAATCAACACCAACCGTCGTCCCAGTTGCTTGGATAATGCCTTCGTCTCTTCCGAAAGCTGTTCCATGAAATGCGTCGCCGAACGATCAAAGTATTCGTGCACAGCATCGAGCCGCAACCCATCAACGTGGTAATCCCTCATCCACATCAACGCGTTATCGCAGAAAAAGCGCCGCACGTCGTCACTTCCCCAGTCCTCAAAGTTGATGGCGCCTCCCCAAGGGGTGTGGTGTCTATCGGTGATGTAAGGTCCGAACTTGCCGGTGTAGTTGCCCACAGGCCCAAAGTGGTTGTAGACCACGTCCAGCAATACCGCGAGCCGACGCTCATGACAGGCATTCACCAGTCGCTTCAAGCCATCAGGTCCGCCATAACCCTCGTACACCGCAAATAACGCTGCTCCGTCATAGCCCCACCCGCGATCGCCGGGAAACGCCGCCACTGGCATCAGCTCAACATGAGTAATACCAAGGTCGACCAAATGATCGAGTCTCTCAATTGCATCATCAAACGTGCCGACCGTAGTAAATGTCCCAATATGCAGTTCATAAACCACAGCCCGCGCAAGTGGGAGCGCATCCCATCCAGCGTCGGTCCATTGAAACTCCGCCTGATCGTACACACGCGACATTTCATGTACTCCATTCGGCTGCCATTGCGAGCGGGGATCCGGATAGATCTTCGCATCGTCATCGATCACAAACCCGTAGTAGGTCCCTGCTCCCGCAGATTCCACTGATACGTCCCACCACCCACGTTGACTTGGCCCGGACATTGGATAGGTCGAATCCCCTATCCTGACCGCGATGTTTCTCGCTCTCGGAGCCCACACGATAAATTCGTGCATCGTTTAGTCAGCCCCCGAATCTTCGCGCACGACAAGTGCGACCGGAAAATCCTTCAACAAGGACTTCATCGTAACCACCCCCTCTGCAACGGCTGCCCCAGTCAAGCGATTCCTCCAATTGCCCCTGGGCAGGACGACGATCGTGTCCTTCCAGACTCCGGCCAATTGCAATGTGAGCCTTGGCACGACCGTCACTACTTCCTCACCTCGGGAATATGCGATGACATGATCATGCTTGTCGCCATCAACCTCCAGTGGGGCGTAGTCTGCGTCGGCGCCGAAACACTCCGGTCGCTCACGGCGCAACTGCAACGCCTGGTAAATTGTCCACATCTTCGGCAAACCTTCATCAGCGCGCATCATGATCTGCGTTGCGACATCCTCTCCCTTAATCTGCTTGAGTTCATGGAGTAATCGTCGCCGCAAAGTGAAGTCCACTGGTCTGCGGTTGTCCGGATCGACCAGACTCAGGTCCCAAAGCTCGGCACCTTGATAGAGATCCGGCACCCCAGGGGCTGTGTGCTTTAGCAATGTCTGCGCGAGTGAGTTCACCCGTCCCGCATCCTGGACCCGCAGTACAAACTGCTGAAGTTCTCGCAAAAAGGGCGCATAGTTCATCGTCAACTCGATAAACAGCCGCAATGCATCTTCGAACTCTTTATTATTTGCCACCCAGGTCGTGTGTTGTTTCGCCTCCCGGACAGCCTTTAACATATATGCCTGCGCACGATCGAGCGACAAAGGCCACGCTCCGATCAGTGTCTGATAGAACAAATACTCCGTATTCCTGTCGGGCAACGACGGTGCGCCCCGCTTCCCTGTGCGGAACGCACTATTCATCCGGGACCATCGCTGCACTGTAGCTGCAAATTTACTTGGAATTTCCGATAGCGTTGCCAACCTCGCTCTTACGTCATCACTACGCTTTGTGTCGTGCGTCGCGAGCGTCGTCATCGTTGAAGGATGTGTCGCCTGCATTCGCTTGCAGTAAGCATGGAACTCCTCAACGCTTAGCCCATTGCGTCCCGGATCGCTCCCCACTTCATTCATTCCTACTAATCGGTTGAAACAGTAAAAGGCTGTGTCCTCTACACCCTTTGCCATCACGGGCCCGGTAAATTGCTGGAACCGAAAGACAAATTCGCTCTCCTTTTTCCCTTGGATAACCATCGTCAAAACATCTCGCATGAAGTCGAAGAGGCCTCCATCAATGTCCTGCCTCTGCTGCTTCGCACATTCGGTTGCATCGGAGATGTGTTGCCGGTCGTCGGAACTGATCTCCTCCCGCTCCTGCACTACGTAGCTGCGGTAAACGGCAAAACAAGCCGCAACCTCGCGAATCGCACGCCGCACCTCGGCCCGCGTGTAGTCTCTCTGGTCGCGGTTGGCCTCGCATATCTCGACAAAAAGTGATGTCAGCCGGTTTACGTCGCTCCCGAGAGCTTCTTGTGAAACGTTTACCTTTTTCTCATGGGCAATCATCCGAAAATCCGTCGGCTCACCGGTAAATTGGCCGTAAATGGATGTCAGTTCCGCCATTCCTTCAGGCGCCACAAGGACATTCGCCACAACATTGAGAAAGTCATATCCTGTCGTTCCCTGAATCGGCCAACTTTCCGGTAGGAATTCGCCCGGCTCGAGGATTTTCTCGACTACAACCCATGCATCCGGTGCATTTTGCCGAAGTCGCCTCATGTACTCAAGCGGATCACGCAATCCATCCGGATGGTCCACGCGCAATCCGTCAAGCACTCCTCGTTTCAGCCAATCGAGTATCAGGGCATGAGTCTCTTCGAAGACGTACTCCCGCTCCACCCGCAACCCAATGAGAGTGTTCACATCAAAAAATCGCCTGTAGCTCAACTGCTGATCCGCTGTCTTCCAATACGCCAACCTGTAGTTCTGTTGATTGAGGAAATCGTCCAATGCATCCAGATTTCCATTCAGTTCCGCGATTGAGTGGTCGATCGATTCCCAGATTCCCGGATCCTCGCCGCACATCCTGTCGAGCAGGCTGAACAGCACAATCTTATCCCTATGCCGAGCAAGAATTGTTCTCCGATCCACATACTCAGGTGCCGGCAGCCGACCGAACGACGCTGCAAGAAAATTCAAGGCGTCTGATTTCGCATACTCCGCGGCTCGCGCAAGAATGACAGGTAGTGTTGTCGGCGACACCGGCAACGCCTGCCCCGAACACTCTACTTGGAACATCGTCCCCCGCCGCGCCACTTTTATCCCGCCTGCCTGTAATACTCGTCCATATTGGTCACCGAGTATCGGCACAAGAACTTTGTCCCGCAGACGTTCCTCCTGCGGTTGCCAGTCGATATCGAAAAACGATGCATACCGGCTCGAAGTTCCGTTCTCCAAAACATCCCACCAATAGCGATTTTCCCTTCCGAGGGACATGTGGTTCGGCACAATATCCAGAACCTGCCCCAGCTTCGCTTCTCCCAGCTTCCGACAGAAACGTTCGTGCGCCTCCGCTCCCCCCAACTCTTCGTTGACCCTCTGGTGCGAGACAACATCGTATCCATGCATGCTTCCGGGCGCAGCCTGCAGATAAGGAGAACTGTAGACATGGGAGACCCCAAGCGCATGCAGGTAGTCCGCGATCCCCGCAGCATCGTCGAATGTGAAGTCTTTGTTAAGTTGCAGCCTGTAGGTAGAACTTGGAATCCGTAGCATCGTTGTCAACCGATCAGAAAAGCACGCTTAGGAGTCAAGGCAGCAGCAAGAGATTAGTGCAGATATCTGATAAGAAGCACTTAACGCCGATCGAGTTGTATCCCAGCTCGCTCGTTTTCTTTGGAAATCCTTCCACTTCCCCTCTTCATCTTGAAGCTGTTAGTTCGCGATATCCGCAGGCGACGGATGCCACAATCCCGACATGGCAAAAGCCGAATGAATCAGCGCAATATGCGACAGCGCCTAAGGAAAGTTTCCCAGCATCCGGGTCATACTCTTCCCACAGCAGACCAACATCATTCCGCAACGCATAGTGTGAGCCTTGTACCGGCGACGAATCAACCTTACCTCACCAGTCGGAGATATCTTCCAGAAGCCATCGTCCCGGCTACCGAGCAATGCGGCAAAACCGTCCCCAGCAAAGCCAATCGATCGCGTGCAACGAGTGCGCTATCTCACAATCCCCGATCATGCAATAATCCTCAATCAGCGAGCCATGCAGAGCTCCAGCACCTTTTTGTTCCGCTTTGCAACTTAGTTCTCCTTATTCGCTGCATTGCTTCAGTCAGCAACCGAATAGACCTAGGCACGCATCAGATTCCAAAGACTTAAGATGCACATCACAGATATATTTTGTTCATGCGATAGGGTTTGGTTTGAATGCTTGGATCTCGCACGAGGAAATCCTTCGAGCAAAAAGGTCTTCCTCCCAAAGAGAAGAATTGAGCCGACACTAATCACGGCGTGAAAGGCAACACCGCAAGATGGCCTCGACCCAGACCAACGTTGATCTCAACTCAGCAGCCTCCGCGGGCACAACCGGCGGTCTTCTGGTCAGCCTCGTCGCATTGTCTCAGGAAGCTTTTGATATCACGCTCAACAATCTCTCTCAGGCATTTCCTGACGAAACCGTACTCGTTGCGACACCCGACGTAGCTCCCCAATCCCCTGCAAATTCTCTCCGCCTGTTGACTTACAGCCCAACTAATGTCTCGACAACCCCGTGGATACTTACTGCAGCCGATTATCTGAACACCTTCAAAGTCGCTCAGGAGAACCATGCAACCGCATGTGTTCTCCTCGGCCCTGAAGCCCAATCGGTTCAGCCTGCAGCTATTCGTGCTTTAGCAAAATCAGCGCTTCAGAGCGACCTTACGCTGGCGCGATATGAGCTTGGTCCACGCGAAGGCCTCGTTAATGCGGCAATCCTCTACCCTGTGACTCGCGCACTCTTTGGTACGCGCCCTCGATTTCCGCTCGCTATCGATGTTGGTTTATCGCTTCGCATGGCGGAGCGCCTGGCAACCGTTGGGCAGCGCCATACCTCTGCTGGTCAGAACGACGCGCTCCTCTGGCCCTTAAGCGAAGCAGCGTCGGCTAACTGCACCATCGCAGAGGTTGACATCGGACCCCGCACACTTCCTCAGCCTGTCGCCTCAGACCTCAACGCCGTCCTGGCTCAAGTCGCCGGTTCTCTCTTCGCCGAGGTAGACGCCAAAGCCAGCTTCTGGCAACGAGCCCGTGGTGTCCAACCCGCACACCCCACTGTTCAATCCGCCCTTCTTACTGATTCTCCCAGCGACATTACGACGATGCTCGATGCCTTTCGTCTCGCCTACACCAACCTGAATGAGATCTGGTCGCTCGTCCTTCCCCCTAACTCACTTCTAGGGCTAAAGAAACTCTCTTTGACGCCGCCCGAGAACTTCCGCATGCCGGACACTCTGTGGGTTCGAATCGTCTACGACTTCATGCTCGCATTCCGCCTTCGCACTATCAATCGTGGTCACCTTCTGGGCGCGCTCACGCCGCTCTATCTTGCCTGGACAGCTTCACATCTGACCCTCATCAGCCACGGCACAGCACCCGAAAAACACATTCAGGAACTGGCCGTCGCATTTGAGACCGACAAACCCTATCTTGTTTCACGCTGGCGCTGGCCGGATCGGTTCAATCCCTAGCCTGGCGACAGGAACCACGCTCCTTAGGAGATCAATTCATGTGGCAACAAGTCGAACTTGCACTTCGTCAATCCGCACACCGAGTTCTCGTCAAACTCGCCAGCTTTCTCCCCGGCCTCGTCGCCCTACTGCTGGCGGTGATTGTTCTGACGGCCATCGGCGTAGGTCTTGCAGCATTTTTACGACGAACTCTTACCGCCGCGAAGTTCGATGAGCGGCTTGCGCGCAATGCCGTAGCTCCCATCTCGGACTGGTCGCCGGCCAACAGCCCCACTGAGCTCATATCTCGAGTCGCCTTCTGGGCCTGTGTCCTCATCGGCTGCTTTATTGGCATCTCCGCGTTCGACGCCGCCTACCCTGGCGACTCACAGATCTCCGCCTTTGTACTCCCCTACGTCACCCACTCCATTGGAGCCGTGCTCCTGCTGATCGTCGGCACTGTCATCGCCCGTTTCCTCGAACGCTCGGTACTCATTGGAGCAGTCAATGCAAAGCTCCAATACGCCCGAATCCTCTCCCTCGGAATAAAGTGGCTTGTTCTTGTTCTTACCGCCGCCATGGTGCTCGACCACCTCCAAATCGGGGGTGGGGTTGTCGAACTCGCGTTTGGAATTCTGTTTGGCGGCATCGTCCTGACTCTAGCCCTGGCCGTCGGCCTTGGTTCGCGAGATATAGTCAGCCGCTCACTCGAACGCAGCACCGACCTCCGCTCTCCGCTCGATCACATCCCAGGCGACCCCGACTACAAGGCCGCCGCTACACCCACGGAAACCCTGCGCCACTTCTAGTCAATTTTCGCGACAGGTCACGCGACGCTACTTGCCTCCTCCGGCTGCCACTTCGAGGACAGGAACCCGTATATTGCAACCACCGCAAATCCGACTAGCGGCACAATATATCCAAGCGCCAAGCTCCCGGTTTTCTGTGCAATCAAGCCGAGCACTAACGGAAAGATCGCTCCACCCACAATCGCCATCACGAGTAACGATCCAGCCAGCTTCGTGTTCGGTCCCAAACCTTTCAATCCCAGGGCGAAGATAGTCGGAAACATAATCGACAAGAAGAATCCGCTGGCCACAACAGCCCACGCCCCTACAAGGCCTGGCTGCGACATCGTGACTGCCATCAACAAGACATTGATGACTCCGTAGGCTCCCAACATCCGGCTCGGTGACACATATCGCATCAAAGGCGTCGAGATAAATCTTCCGAGCATCAACGCAACAAGGACGCCAGTCAGATAGTAAGACGCATGCCGTTCCGTCACCGCCGTATATTGCTTCATATACAGAATCAGATTTGCCCAGCTTGAGATCTGCGCCCCTACATTACAAAAGTTTGCGAACACCGCGAACCACAAATGCGGATACTGGAATAGCTGACGGAAACTTCCATGGTCGCCAGCCTCTCCTTCATGCTCGCTGTGCATGGAAGGAAACGTCATTCGGGACAGAATAAACGCGCATAGCAGCACGACCGCGCCGAACGCGAGATAGGTTGGGACCACGCGCATGATCTCAGTATGGAGGTAATCCTTATAGGTCCCCGCTGCACGCATCTGTGCGATCTCGGGGGCAGTCTTTTCGACGCCTGAAAAGATAAACCGTGCGCCGATCAGCACTCCGACGATCGTCCCGGGAGGGTTGAATGACTGCGAAAAATTCAATCTTTGTTCCGATGTCGCCGGATCGCCAAACTGCGCGATGAACGGATTCGATGCCGTCTCTAGAAACGAAGCTCCGCTACCTACTGTAAACAGAGCCACCAGAAACGGCAGGTATTGCCCGGTGATTGCCGCGGGCCAGAACAGCACCATCCCGCCCCCAAACAGGCAAAGTCCAGTCACCATGCCGGCCTTATAGCCCCATTTGCGCATCAGCAGGGCGGCCGGCATTGCCATGACGAAATAGCCCAGAAAATTCGCCGTCTGCACCAGTTCTGCGTTGAACGTTGAGAGTTCAAAAGATTTCTTGAACTGCTGCACGAGAATGTCCGTCAGGTTGTTCGACATCCCCCAAAGGAAAAACAACACTGTCACCAGTGAAAACAACAACATATGCCCGGCAGGAAAAACAGGATGTCTTTTTTCCCCTAATTGCCGCGGAGCCCTACCAATCGACGTCGAAACCTGCATTCACTGCCCTCTCGAACTTGGATCAGGTAAAGAATAGTATCGGGCCTGTCCAAACTTGCTTGCCGGGAACTGCTGCCCAGTCTATCTCAGCCCCCTTCAGGCTCCGAGACCGAAATTATTCGTCTCCGGTCCCTTCAAAATGGGGGAGCGCGAACTGGCGCGGCTGCATTGGACTTAGAGACGGTTCGGCACCTTGGCCTTCAACCGTTCAACAACCAGTGGCGGCACCAGCGCCGTGACATCGCCGCCAAGCTGGAATACACCCTTAATGAGCCTCGAACTGACGTAAGTGTACTTTTCGGCCGGCATCATGAACAGGGTTTCCAGCTCAGGGTCGAGCTTCCGGTTCATCATAGCCATCTGAAACTCGTACTCGTAGTCGCTGATGGCTCGGATGCCACGCAGAACTGCCTTCGCCCCTTGTTCCCGGGCAAAATCCACAAGAAGCCCATTAAACGTAGTTACCGAGACATTTCCAAAGCCCCTGGTCGCCTCGAAGATCATCTCTTCGCGTTCTGGGACCGTAAACAACGGCGTTCCCTTTTCAGAGTTGCGGAGAATCGCAACCACCAGTTGGTCCACAATCTTCGATCCTCGCGAAATTAGGTCAAGATGTCCATTTGTGAGTGGATCGAAAGTCCCGGGATAGATCGCTTTGACTGTATGCATGCCACCCAAAGCATACCTCCTTTGGCCAAAGATGAAATAAATCCGGCGTTTCCTGTAGTCTTGCGGGCAACCGCTCCGTCTCATCAAATAGTGGAAGCCAGATCACCAGGAGCCAACGTACCCATTTTGCCAATGTCCTCTCGCGCCATCACCTCCGACAGCCCATCCGTGACGCCGCAAGTGTCTGCGACGCCGTTGGATGACATGGCCGCGATTGTCGCGACTTACGAGCAAAAGATCTTTCGCTTCCACCTCATCTCCATCCGGGACCGCGACGTCGCCCAGTCTCTGACCCAGGACACCTTTATGCGCGCCTGGACAGCACGCCATACTTTTCGCGGCGATTGCTCCATTTCGACCTGGCTCATGCGGATTGCCCTGAACCTTATTCGCGATCACACCCGTACCGATCGCTTTCGTTTCTGGAAACGAGTTTC
>Ga0206849_1039_pt1 | contig 24401 bp, 27 predicted proteins | sample Alteio_BWOrgCont_15_FD_152892 | JGI IMG/M metagenome (GOLD analysis project Ga0206849, IMG submission 152892) | Enriched cells from forest soil in Barre Woods Harvard Forest LTER site, Petersham, Massachusetts, United States -... | ecosystem: Environmental > Terrestrial > Soil > Temperate forest >...
CGGGCCCAATTATAGGAATGCCATTTTCTCTGGAAGGAACAGCCTTTTTTATAGAAGCCATTGCCATTGGTTTTTATTTATATGGCTGGAATAAGATTGATCCCACAATCCATTGGTTAAGTGGTTGGTTAGTTGGTATTTCAGGAGTTCTGTCGGGGATTTTTGTTGTTGCGGCCAATAGCTGGATGAATGCACCGGCAGGGTTTGACTGGGTCAATAATCAGGCCATTAACATAGATCCCATTAAAGCCATGTTTAATGATGCCTGGGGCTCAGAAGCCATCCATATGACCATTGCGGCTTTTGAGGCGGTGGGCTTTGCTGTGGTTGGAATTCATGCATATTTTTTATTAAAAGAGCCTAAAAATGTATTTCATAGCAAAGCCATCAAAATCGTCATCTGGTTTGCTGTTATTGCGGCCATCCTGCAGCCTATCAGCGGGGACCATAGCGCTAAAGATATTGCTCATCGGCAGCCTATCAAATTAGCAGCTGCGGAAGCTCTCTTTAAGACTCAGGCATACGCACCATTGCGAGTTGGCGGGATTGTAGATATGCCTCATGAAAAGGTTAATGGTGATATTGAGGTCCCTGGGGCTTTAAGTTTTCTTGCTTTTAATCGTTTTGATGCGCAAGTTCATGGCTTGGATGATTTCCCCAGAAAAAATTGGCCACCTGTACCGGTTGTGCACTATGCGTTTGAATTGATGGTCGCTTGTGGTACTTTCTTAGGCATAACCGGGCTTATATTTGTTATCTGTTTCTTGAGGAAGAAAGATATTTTGTCAAAGAAATGGTTTTTGAAATTGCTGATGATTGCGGCACCTCTGGGGTTTATAGCACTCGAGGCTGGTTGGACTGTAACGGAAGTAGGACGCCAGCCATGGATCATTTATGGGATAATGCGGACCAAGGATGCTTTAACGCCAATGCCAGGATTGATTGTTCCATTTATTGTGATCACCTTACTTTACATATTTTTATCGGTGATCGTGGTTTGGCTTATGATCCGTCAATTTAAGGCTGTTTCAAAGAAATCTTATGAAAAATAAAAAGGTGTCCGTATGCTTGGGGTGGTAATAGGATTTTTAGTGATTTCATTGCTGTTTTATTGTGTCTTGGGTGGGGCAGACTTTGGTGCAGGAGCTTTAGAGCTTTTTATCCCAAAGAAAAATCGTAAACGGCATGAAGAATTGGTCAATAAAGCGATGGGGCCGGTGTGGGAAGCGAACCATATCTGGCTAATTATTTTGATCGTCATTCTATTCAACGCCTTTCCCAAGGTGTATACGCAGTATTCGATTTATTTTCATGTCCCATTAACACTCATGTTAATTGGAATTGTATTGAGGGGCTGTGCCTTCACATTCCGAAATTATGACGTGGTCAAAGATGATAGTCATCGCTATTATTCATTGGCATTTTCTTTCTCCAGTTTATTAACTCCGATCATGTTTGGGATGATCATGGGGGGCATGTTCTTCGGTGTTGATCCGGATGCGCCAACGTATTACCAGAGGTATGTGGCAACATGGTTTAATTTGCCTTCGTTTTCGATTGGAATTTTCGTGCTAAGTTTGTTTGCTTATTTAGCCAGCGTATACTTAATTGGAGAGTCAGATGATCAATCGACGCGTGATTATTACTTTCGCTATGCTCAAAAAACAAGTGTCATCCTGCTTATTGCCGGTGGTATGGTTTTTCTTTTGGCACAATTCAGCCATCATCCTTTGTTAAGAGCATTTTTTACTAATCCTACAAGTATCATTTGTTTTGCCGCCGTGGCTATTCTTACTTTAATGTTCTGGCGAAGGATTCAGCGAAGGGAATTTTCAGAGTGGCAAATACGTCTGATTGCAGGTTCTCAAGTTGGCTTGATATTATTAGCTTGGCTTTGCGTGATTTTTCCTAATGTATTGTTCTATAAAGATGGGACCCAGCTTTCTTTGTTAGATGCCGCGGCACCTGCTGCTACGATCAGTATTTTGGCCTGGTCACTTATTTTGGGAGCGGCACTTTTTCTACCGTTCCTTTATTATCTCATTCGAGTTTTTAAAGTAACTAAATAATTCTGGGCCCTCACGGTCCAATCCTTCCTAAGTCACAAAAAGTGGCAAAATCCCCCAAAATAAGACATACTTGCATATATGTCAGATTATTTAGATTTAACCCCGCCTGGCCAGTTGGCCATGCGGCCACCGCAAATGCGGGGCAAGCGGGGTTCTATTAGAAGAACTAATATAGCCCTTGGGCTTATTTTTGCCTTTTGGGCTAATATCTTGGGTCCTCCGCCTTTGGTCCAAGCGCAAGAATTTCTTTTGCCGGCACCTGGTGTGATGGTGCCATTAAGTCCTCAATTTGACCCTCCAATTCTAAAAGGCATTAAAATCCATCCGGATAATCCTTTCAGAATTGATTTTATTCTTGATGTAGGGGACGGTTCAAAACCGTCCCAAAATGAGGCCACACGATTAATCAAATATTTCCTCGCATCTCTCACCATCCCTGAAAATGACCTTTGGGTCAATTTAAGCCCCTATGAAAAGAACCGTATTATCCCTCAGAGTTTCGGGCTTACTGAAATGGGTAGAGATCTTTTGGCTGAAGATTATATGCTTAAACAGACAACCTCCAGTTTGATTTACCCTGAAGATTCTATCGGCAAGAAATTCTGGAGTCGGGTCTATGAGGAGGCAGCTAAGAAATATGGCAGGACAAATATTCCCGTGAATACCCTTAATAAAGTATGGGTGATACCACAACAAGCAGTTATTTACGAGCATTCTGGAGGGACGGCCTTTGTTGCCAAGGCGAGATTGAAAGTCATGCTTGAACAGGATTATTTAGCTTTATCTAAAAGGCCTTCTTATCTTTCTGGTTCCAGTGCCATTGGCTCTCAAGTAGTCCGTGAAATTATTATCCCAAAATTGGAAGAAGAAATTAATGAAGGTAAAAATTTCTCCCAATTGAGGCAAATTTATTACAGTTTGATCCTCGCTACGTGGTACAAGCAGAAGCTCAAGGCGAGCATTCTTAATCAAGTCTATAGCGATAAGGATAAAATAAAGGGTGTTGATATTCATTCTGCTGGTCAAGCAGGTGCTGAGATGACCACGGAGTTGATTTACAGGGAATACATTCAGGCATTTAAGAAAGGAGTATTCAATTATATCAAAGAAGAGCCTGAATTCGGATCGCGGCAAACCGTGGTAAGAAAATATTTTTCAGGGGGCTATGATTTGGCCATGAATCATACGGACTTAACAACAGGTCCAGTGCTAGTTATTCAGCAAAGAAATCAACAACTCATTGATGCAGATAAAGCTGAACTTGTAGAAGCGGAGTTTTCGCCAATTCCTCCTTTAGGAATTGTGGGGGAAGCTTTAAAAAATGGAGAAATACATTCCATATTGACTTCACCTTCTGGTTGGGTCAGGGCCTTGGGGGATGGTTTAATCAGGAGAGGGCTGGGCAGTGCAATAGCGGCGTTGCATCCGCAAGGCATTCAAGGCACCATGATTGTGCATAATCCCCAACTGTATGAGGGCTTACCCTTAAATCTGGTTGATTACAGAAAAGTTTTACCTCTTATTCGAGATGGTACGATCGACTATGAGGAACTTGCACGTGAATTGAATGTCACTCCTGATTTTGTTTTTCATACAGATAGTGGCATCCGCCTCATTAATACCGCCAGTATCAAACACCTTGTTAAAGTTGAGTCAATTCTAAAAGGAGAGGGAATTGATGTTAGCCATACACGCATTGTTTCTTTGAGTAGAAATGGCAAATTGGTTGGTACATATAAAATCCCTCCCAAAGTTAATATTTTTCTAACTTATGATGCCTTATATAAGGCCCTGGGGCTTCCAGAGGTTGAAGATGTCTTAAGTTTTTCTGCTGAAGAAATGAAGACGACAGAAGGATATTTGAACGGCATTTCAGAACGAGTAGGGTCTGATAAGACCCGTTTTATTTTGATTAATCCAGGGGTTGGTAAAGAGTTGATAAAACCAGGTGTGCTTTACCGGCTTGAGAAGATAGTTTTATCTGCGAGTGAATGGGTACAAATTATAAAAAAGCTTTTGGATTCAGACCCTCATGTGGTGGTTTTGGTGGGCGCGTCTGGTCGTGACGACGACTTTATGGGGCAAGAGGTTCTGCGTATCATGGAACATTTTCATGACAATCCCAGGGTTGTAAATTCTTATCATTTTATTAGAGCGGATTGGCATTTATTAGGTGCATTGTTTTTAGATCAACGGATGATCATGCAATTGGGTTTTGAAAGCGGGACAATGCAACATTTAGCAGAAAAATTACCAGGACGCAGCTATAATCTTGGTTTACATGCTGCTAGTTCTGATGCTTGGTATTGGGGAGGGCTTAAGCCTTCCAGTTTTTTTATGCGGCAAGCTACTGCAACAAGTCAAATGGATTTGGAACAAATCTCTGCAGCCGCTTTAATGATGAAAAAACTATATGAAGAAAAAGGAAAAACAGATTTTGTTACAGATGCCAATCGCGAGCTGTTTTTAAAGTTATGCCAGAATTTTCTAGAACAGGTGAAAAGTTTTGAAACCTTGCCTGCCGAAAGACAAGAAGAAGTCTTGAGAATGGTACAGGACCTGCGTGACCAGATTGTTAGATTAATAATAGATCATCATTTACAAGAATTTTTCTTTGTTGAACCATGGGATTTTAGAACTTCACCAAACAGCGTTCTGACAGGTCTTCAAGTTCAACAGACAAATTTTTATAAATTTGTTACCCTGATGATGGAACAAAACATTGATCCTGCCATGAGTCTCGTTCCTACAGGTGGCATTGATTTAAGAAAGAATCCCATTATTGTTGATCGCTCTTCACAGCTAAATATAAAATTTAATATGGACCAGGCTATGTTGGAGAAATTTCAGAATGCAGATGGTCTTATGCCTGTGATCATTCAATTTGAACCTGTATCAGGTTTAAATAAATCACAGAGAATGTCATATGGCTTCTCGTAATGGCACCAAAATCCGCAAGAAAAAGCCCGTCTTCTGGTATCGCCTGACGCCCGTGAACTTATACCTAAGTTCAATTGATTCATTCAACACCGGTCCGTAAACTGCAGTTAAGTAATTCTAAAAACTTCACTATAATATGAATGTTTACGAAAGGTGCCTATGATTGTTAAAAATTCAAAGGTGATTGCTACAAGTAATGAAAATCCGTTATGTGAATGTGCCTGTATTTGTGGAAAGGGTAAGTTTAAGGTTTTTTATAGGGTTTTTGATAAGGCCAGGGCCGCTATTGAGCATATTTGGGAGATTGACTGTGTTCATTGCCGTGAATTTTATGATATTCAAATCAGAGGGGATTTGATTGGTATTGTCAAAAAATCCGATGAAATAGAGTGGGAAAAAGAGGTCAAGCAAATGGGCAGGGTAAAATCAAAAAAATTGTTTCATAAGCCAAAATTTATTAGAATAGTGTATGAAATTAAGGATGCTAATCAGCATCATAATTAAAAAACGGCATTAACCAGTCAGAAAGATAAAAATATGTCAAATAAATCGGTTTCTGAACTATTAATTGAACGTCTGATGCAATGGGGAGTAGATACGATATTTAGCCTTCCTGGGGATGGAATCAACGGTATCTATGAAGTTCTCCGCGTTAATGAAAAAAACATTAGATTGGTGCAGGTGCGACATGAAGAGGCAGCTGCTTTTGCCGCTTGCGCTTATGCGAAATATTCTGGACGTTTAGGGGTATGTCTGGCTACGTCTGGCCCTGGCGGGGTCCATTTGCTCAATGGTCTCTACGATGCTAAATTTGACGGACAGCCTGTGTTGGCGATTACCGGACATACCTTCCATGATCTAATTGGCACACATTATAAACAGGACTTGGACCTTGATAAGTTGTTTATGGATGTGGCGGCCTACAATGAAAGGATCATGGGGCCGTCGCATGTGCATAATGTTGTTGATGAGGCAATCAAAACTGCTTTAAGTAAGCGTACGGTCGTTCATATTAATATCCCCAAAGATATCCAGGAGTGGGAAATGGACGGACAGCGCTCAAAGGCCAATGTTCTTGCTCACAGTGCTAATATTTATGAAATGTCCAGGCCCGTGCCTTCATTGGTTGAATTGAACGCCGCAGCTGCTCTTATTAATGTTGGAAAAAAGGTAGTCATTTTAGCTGGGCAAGGCGCTTTGGATGCGCGTGAAGAAATTCTTCAACTCGCAGCCATGACCCAAGGAGTGATCATAAAAGCACTTTTGGGTAAAGCAGTTGTTCCTGATGATAATCCTTATACAACCGGAGGCCTTGGGCTTCTAGGTAGTGCGCCTTCCCAAGATGCGATGCAGGAATGCGATACCTTGATTATGGCAGGAACAAGTTTTCCTTATATGGAATTTTATCCTAAACAACCTGTCCGAACAGTACAAATTGATATTGATTCAGCACGGATTGGCCTGCGGAATAAAGTGGAAGTGGGCTTGACCGGGGACTGTAGGGAGACGCTTCGGGCTTTACTTAAATTATTGGAAGTAAAATCCGATAAAAGTTTCTTGGAAAAATCTCAAGGCAGGATGAAGAAATGGAATGAGCTTTTGCGTGTGGAAGGCACCTGCCCTGATAAGCCCCTCAAGCCTCAGGTGGTGGCGTATAATTTGAGTTCTCTGATGGATAGCAATTGCATCATTTGTGCGGACACCGGAGTTGTGACCACATGGGCCGCTCGCCATATCATGGTACGAGAGGATATGCAATTTTCCATCTCTGGTAATCTTTCCAGCATGGCCAACAGCCTGCCTTATGCGATTGGGGCATCGATGGCTAATCCAGGCCGCAAGGTCATATGCCTGTGCGGGGATGGTGGTTTTTCGATGCTCATGTGCGAATTGGCGACCATCGCCAAATACCAGCTTCCTGTTAAGATCATTATTTTTAAGAATAACACTTATGGCATGATCAAGTGGGAGCAGATTGTATTTGAAGGAAATCCGGAATATGGAGTGGAACTTCATCCTATTGATTTCGCAATGTTCGCGCGTTCCTGTGGAGTGGCTAGTTTTACTCTTGATGACCCAGCACTTGTCCAAACAATTCTGCGTCAAGCGCTTGATACGCATTGTCCTACCGTTGTCGAAGCTATCATTGATCCTTATGAAGCACCAATGCCCGGGCATATAACCTCTGATCAGGCCTGGCATTTTGTTGAAGCTGTGATGCGTGGAGAAAAAGACCGCTGGAATATTATAAAGACCATTATTAAGAATAATGTCCGACGAGTGTTATAGCCTTCGTAGTATACCTTAGTCTAATTGATTCATTTTCCTGCCGAGTTACAATCCCGTTATCAGTATTTTACAAGAACGATTTTCCTACCTTAGGAGGTATCTATGATCAAGCAAAAAGACCAAAAGTCGTACCCGTTATGTGATAGAGAGAAAGAGTTTTCTAAAACCGTTCATCAATGGTTAGCTCAATATGATGAAGAAGATGATTTCTTATGTGGAAAACTCTCAAATCTTTCGCCAGAGTTTACGGAAGATGAATGATTTTCATGTTTTTAATAAAGAGATTCATGTTCAATAAGGAGATAAAAATGAAAGATTTAAAGGAAAGTTTAGAAAGTACACAAGTTTTAGCGGTGCTTAAGAATAATTTTAAGTTAAATACTACAGGGACAGTTGATGATTTGCTTATGGACATTCAAGATATGATAAGTCGCGATGATTTTTTGTCCCTTGTAGCCGACAATATTATAGTCACCATTGAAGGAGGAACTGTGACTCTGCATGGAGAGGTCTATAAGGAAGAAGAAAGAATGAAAGCAGGTAATATCGCTGCAATGTTTGCTGGGAAAGATCATGTGAATAATTATTTGAGATCTGTGGAAGCCAAAATGAACACGGTGGATCGTGATTGTGTTAGATCCAAGAATCTTTATAAAGCTTCTCATCGGCCCAGTCCAGCACCTTCGGATATTAAGATATAGCCCTTATACCTTGGTACAATTGAATCAGTCATGGTCTTTGCATAGAATATCGACATGAAGTTAATTTAGCAATTGGAGGATAGGATCATGGAAAATCATACATTGGGATATTGGTTGTGTTTTCTTTTTATCGGTGGGGTGATCGGTTGGTTGGCAGGTATTATCACCAGGGGGCGTGGTTTTGGGATCCTTGGAGATATCGTGATCGGGATCGTAGGGGCCATGCTTGGCGGATGGATGGCGCAAGTGCTTGGGCTGTCTATAGGTAGTTCTTTAGGTATGTTTATGATGGCCGTCCTTGGTGCAGTGGTTTTAGTTGGGTTGACACGTTTCATCGTCAGGCAAGTATAAAGAGATTCGATCTTCATCAGAATACAACCATACAGAAAGAAGGTTTTATGCGCAGTATATCTTTTGTCACATCACTTCTGCTCGTATTTGGGATGGTATTCTTACCGACTCCATCTAAAGCAGATTTTTCCATTGTTGTTAGTATTTCTCCTCCAGCCTTGCCTGTGTATGTGCAGCCACAAGCTCCTGCACCTAATTACATTTGGGCCCCGGGTTACTGGGCATATGATTCTTTTTTTGCAGATTATTATTGGGTGCCTGGCACATGGGTCGTAGCTCCAACCCCAGGCTACTTATGGACTCCAGGCTACTGGTATTGGAATAGTGGCCAATATGTGTATAGTGACGGCTATTGGGGAGAGCATATAGGCTTCTATGGCGGCATTAATTATGGTCATGGTTATGGAGGCAATGGTTTTTCAGGTGGAGGTTGGAGCAACGGGACCTTTGTCAACAGGACTGTTAACGAAACAAATATTACGAATGTAACGAATATAACTAACAACATGACCAGTGTGAATGGTGGTCCTGGTGGCATTAATGCCAAACCAACGTTTGCAGAGCAAGCTGCCATGAGTGAGAGACATATCCCAGCAACTGCCCAACAAAATAAGCAAGTACAGGCCGCAAGGAATAATCCTACGCTCAGAGCATCCGCGAACCATGGTCATCCAGCAATCGCTGCGACCGCAAGGCCCGGAGTATTTAAAGGTCGTGGGGTTGTCTCAGCCCGTCAGACAGGAGCTGCGTATAGCAAAACAAAAAGGCCGGTAAAATCCAGGGCACCTAGAAGCAATCAAAGGATGTCCCATGTTCAAACGAAAGCCAAAGTTAAAAAGCATATTGTGAAGAAGAATAAACCAAAAACTCCACCGCCTGATGTTGTCAATAAAGCTAATGGTGGTAGCGGGAATTAAATGGTATAAGTCTATTATACCCAGGTATAATTGATCGCTTGGTCGATATCTTATATCCTAATGAAGTCAATGTGAGAGAACCTAAAATGAAAGCCTATCTAATTATATTAAAAGGAGTAAAATGTCAGTACCTATCTATATTGTGGATGACGATGAGTCAGTATGCCGCGCTCTCAAAACCCTTCTAATGACCTATGATTTTGAAGTGACGACATTTAATTCCGCACAAAATTTTTTTGATACCGTAGCACATGATGATCCTGGTTGTTTACTTCTCGATATTCATATGCCGGGATTAGACGGATGGGAAGTCCAGAAAAGGATCCTGGCCTCTGGATCGAATCGTGCAGTTATCTTTATTTCTGCCGAGAAAAAGGATGATGCCACCAACCGGGCGTTACAAGCAGGGGCAGTAGGTTTCTTGCAAAAACCTGTTAATGGCCAGACCTTGGTCGATCTTATTAATGGCGTTAAGAATTAACAAGCAGATATCGATGAAAAAGAAAACAATATTGAGTCAAAAAAACAAGGCCAAAGATTTGTCGTTGAAAAAGAAAACACAAAATAATTTGGCAGAGACAGTCCGTCTGCAAACAGATGAGTTAAAAATCAGAGAAGGGCAATTAAGACAGGGTGCCGATCGTGAAAAACTAGGCGCAGATCGTGAAAAACTTGCCGAAGAGCAAATACATATCCGTACCAAGGCAATGGAATCGACAGCGGATGGTATTTTTATTATTGATGCCAAGAAATCTGATTTTCCCATCATCTATGCCAATTCTTCTTTTTTTAGTCTTACCGGTTATTCAAGAAGTGAAGTCATTGGAAAAAGCTATTTTTTACTCTATGGATTTAATGCGAATTTGCGTATCGTTGAAGAAATAAAACAAACCTTACGCTTGGGCAAGTCTTTTCATGGGGAGATGCTAAGATTCAAAAAGAATGGCGAAAAGTATTGGTGTTTACTACGCATTGCCCCGGTACGTAATGTAAAGGGCGTCATTACCCATTATGTGGGAATAAAAACCGATACCACTTTAATGAAGCAAAGGGATGCTGAAATTCAGGAACAGCGCGAAGAGCTTCTGCATGTGACCAGGGTTGGAAAGCTTGCGGAATTTGTTTCGTCTTTGGCCCATGAAATCAGCCAGCCTTTAACAGCCATTCTTTCCTATGCCCAAGCAGGGCAGCGTTTGTTAAAAGACAGAGAGCCCCAACTGAAGGAAATCTTACAGTACATTATTAATGATGATCAGCGTGCGGCTGAGGTTATTCGGCGTTTGCGGTCATTGTTAAAAAAGAACAAACCCACCTTTGAGACCCTTGATATCAATGCCCTGACCAACGATACGGCCACACTGATTATGCCTCATATCACGGCCAAGAATAAAGTCATTAAGCTGGAGCTTGGGGAAAATCTGCCCATGATCCAAGGAGACCGCATCCAATTACAACAGGTGCTTTTGAATCTTATCAGTAATAGCCTTGAAGCAATGGAGGATGAAAAAGATTCGAGTGATTTGTTGATTAGAACATCCCTCAAGAATGCTGATACAATCATGGTTGAGGTCAAGGATTCTGGGTGTGGTATTCCGGAAGAAAATAAACCTAAGCTTTTTTCTCATTTTTTTACAAGCAAGCCAGATGGTCTGGGTATGGGTTTGTCCATTAGCCGGTCTATTGTGGAGGCGCATGGTGGTCATCTGGAGGCAGAGAATAATCCTGATCGTGGGGCGACTTTTTATTTTACTATACCTGTTCATGGGAACATCAATCAATGAGCACTAATGCTGCTATCATCTATGTTGTTGATGACGATGTCTCAATATGCCGGGCATTGGGCTTATTGCTCAAATCAAATGGGTTTAGGGTTGAGACCTTTACAAATGCTCAAGGATTCCTAAGCTTTAAGCATCCAAAGCTACAATCTTGTCTGATTTTGGATATTCGCCTGCCGAATATCAATGGATTTGCCCTTCAGGCACTCATGGCCCAACATGGGATTATAACTCCTATTATTTTTATTACCGGATATGGAGATATTCCCATGAGCGTCAAGGCGATGCAGGCTGGTGCGATTGATTTTCTTCCCAAACCATTTACTGAAAAGAAGATACTTCATGCCATCACACTCGCTCTGTCAAAGAGTAAGGTCCTAAATAAAGAACAAACCGAAGTATTAAAAATAAAGCAACGCATGAATACCTTGTCTCCGCGAGAATTAGAAGTTTTCCATTTTGTGGCCCAAGGTATGATGAATAAGAATATTGCCTCCAAGCGGGGGACTTCCCTGCAAACCATCAAGGTCCACCGCGGCCGGGTCATGCAAAAAATGCAGGCCAAGACAGCCACAGAACTCATCGATTTTGCCAAAAAAGTCGGCCTTACTTCCTCACAAGTCTAATTACCTGTCGCTATCCTCTGTTATACCTTGGTACAATTGATCCATTCACTCTTCTTGCGTAGACTACTGTCATCAGGTTAAAGAAATACCACCAATCATTTTGGTTGTTTAGATTCTAAGGAAAGGAGTGTTCTATGTTGAATTGGGCCTTAACGTTTTTTGTTGTTGCCATTATTGCCGCAGTGCTGGGATTCACCAATATTGCGGGTTCTGCCATTGATATCGCGAAGATCTTGTTTTTTGTGTTTTTAGTTTTAGCGGTACTTTCGTTCATTTTTGGTAGGAGAACTCCTGCATAGTTTCAAGTTTCAAAATGAAGGCCTCATGAAGAGGATAATTGAATAATGTTTTATAGAGAAAAGGCGGGTGTTGTATGAAGGGAAATAAATTAAGTCTAGTTTTTGCAATGATGGCAGCGGTAATGCTGAGTAGTTCGTCTGTTTTCGCTTCACAGACAGATGATCGTATTCAATCCGCAGCCCAGGATTCGTATGTGTACAAGACCTATCTTAAGGATGATTCGATCACGACCGTTTCTAATGATGGCACGGTGACCTTAACCGGAACAGTCAGTGAAGAATCCCATAAAGAATTGGCCCAAAAGACAGTGGAAAGCCTGCCTGGGGTCAAAAGTGTTGACAATCAATTGGTCATTAATGGCGATCAACCACCTCAGAATTCAGATGGTTGGCTTAGCATGCAGATAAAGGCGGCCTTGTTATTCAATCGTAACGTGAGTGCCGTTAATACCCAGGTATTTGTCACCGATGGAGTTGCTACTTTAAAGGGACAGGCAGATAGCCAGGCACAAAAAGACTTGGCCGGTGAATATGCCAAGGACATTGATGGTATCAAGGATGTTGATAATCAAATGACTATTGCAACAACTCCAAGTACACCAGACCAGAACAAGGATAACAAGATCGATGACGCATCGATCACAGCCCAGGTCAAGATGGCTTTTCTGACACATCATTCAACCAGCGCTTTTAAGACTGGTGTTGAGACAACCAATGGTGTTGTGACATTAACTGGCGATGCCACAAGTGGCGCTGGAAAAGACATGGCCACCAAGGTCGCCAATGATGTTAATGGCGTGACAAATGTCATTAACAATATGAATATCGTTAATCCGTAATATTTGTTAAATAGATGCCATCCTGGGGCGAAGGTCCTTTTATCGGACCTTCGCCCCAGGATGGCAAGAACTAGGGAGAAATATGTTTAAGAACACATTGAGAATATTATTCGGAATTACTTTGGCAGTCCAATTAACAGGTTGTTTCTTTGTGCATGACGACCGTTGGCATCACGACCATGATCGCGGTTATGATCACGATCATGACCATGGTTCGGTCGATGTGCAAGTGCATGGGTAAACTAGACAATTCTGGAGTTTAATATGGAGTATTTCTCAACAATCGCAAAATGGATATCAGACAAATCCTCACAATCTTATGTGAGCTTTGCAATATTAATTATTGTTCTGATTTGGGGGATATCTGGACTACCTCTACATTTTAGCGTGATATGGTATCTGATGATTGATACGTCTTCTGCGGTTGTCTCCATTTTGATGCTTTTTATCATTCAAAACAGCCAAAATCGCCATACCATTGCAATCCAGTTGAAACTCGATGAAATCATCCGTGCCACTAAAGGCGCCCATAATGAAATGATGGATATCGAGAAATTAACAGATGAAGACTTGGCAAAGATCCAGAAGAAATATGGTTTATTGGCGGAGAAAACCAAGGACGATCTGAAAAAAGGTAAGATCGACACTCACAGCCCTGATATCGGAGGGGCCGTTGAGATAGGATCACAACTTTTCTAACAATGGAGAATATTATGAACAAAACATTAGTCAACACCTTACGTTTATCTGTTTGTGCCGTTTTCACAATGCAATTGATGGGTTGCGGGACCCTGATGTACCCTGAACGTAAAGGACAACGAGCCGGAAGAATAGATGTGGGAGTTGCTTTATTGGATGGAGTTGGATTATTTTTCTTTCTTATCCCAGGCGTAATTGCTTTTGCGGTCGATTTTAACAATGGGACGATTTATCTTCCGGGGACCTCACGGGTTTCTTTGAATTTGCAGAACATTAAAGAAGTTAAATTCAATCCTAAGAGTACCAGTTTGGCAAGTCTTGAAAGGATCATCAAAGATCAAACCGGATATGAGGTTAAGCTTGCGGATGAGGATGTCAAACCATATAAACTAAAATCTTTGAACGATATGTTAGTACAATTCGCCAAGGCTGATTCCTTGGTTAATAATGACCGTATCGCGCTATTAGAAAGGTCCAATGAGCACATCGAATAGTCAGTTATGGGGGAATGGCCAAATAAGTGTTTTTGCGCTATTACTGGTCATTTTCTTTATTTGCGTTCTTGTGGGAGGCAGGCATTTTTTTCACAACACAGGGCAGGACATTAGAACAACTGTTCACGATGCCGGTCAAGACCTTAAATCGACAGGCCGTGATGCGGCAGCTTCCATCAGGGATACCGTTCAATAGGTAAGATAATCCTGACGAAAAATAACCTCAACAAAAAGAAGAAATAATAAAGGAGAAGGCCGTATGACACCAGAAGACCAAGTCAGAACAAGCAATACAAAGATCAATGAAGCTCTTGAACTCTTGAATGAAGCAGCGAGAGAAAAGAAAGATGAATTAAAAGGTCTCATGAGTAATAAATATTCACACATTCGGGAGGTAATGACCGCTGGAGTAGATCATGGGAAAGAGGTCCTTAAACATGCCCAAGATATTACAAAAGAGACGATCATACAGAGTAAAGAAAAAGTAATAGAAATTGCAACTGATATTGATAAACGTGTGCACAAAGACCCATGGGTCTACATCGCCGGTACGGCTGCAGCGTCTCTTTTATTGGGTTATTTTATGGGATCCAAACGTAAATAATCCTTGATCTATAGAGGTGTGACTATGGACTTGCGTCGATTAATTGGTCGATTATTTTCTTCTTTTCTTCTTTTGAATGTTGTCAGGAGATATAAAAGCAGGGCTTTTTTGATGAAGATAAAGGCCGCTCGGATGTATGTTCTTGGTGTGAAAAAAACACGAATATTTTTCTTAGGGGCTTTATTCGTGTTGGTTTCTTTTGTGTTTCTTATCAATGGTTTATCTTTGATACAAGCGGCATTTTTCACCTATTCGTCGTGGAGCAATGAAGTGAAGTTCTTCATTGCTCTACTGATAGGTGCGATAGAATTTTTGGGTGCAATAGGTGTTTTAATTTATCTGTTTAGAGAAGAAACATGGGGGAAAATCTTCGAAATCCACAAGGTGGTAGATTCAGTCGTTAATAAAGAAGATCAGAACAGTAAAACATAATTGATGACCAACATACGTCTATGAAAAAAATTCTAATAGTGTCAGGCATAGTAATCATTTTTTTAGTAGGTATCACTATTTTTAAGAATTTGATTATTAAATCGGTGGTGACCAGCGCCGCATCTAGCATCATCGGAGCCCCGGTCCATATCGACGGTTTTTCAATGAATGTTTTCAATTCGACCATCCGTATCACCGGATTTAAAATGTATAACCCTAGCGGTTTCCCGGAAGGCATTCTGGTGTCCTGCCCTAAAGTAAATGTCATTTTTGACCGTGCTTCTCTATTTAATCATAAACCTCACTTCTTATTGGTGGAGGTTGAGCTGAAAGAAATGGTTCTTACCAAGAACAAGGAAGGAAAGCTTAACGTGGATGCACTCAAAATAGTGCAGCAATCAAAATCTTTGCCGCCAACCCCTATGCAAATTGATTTGCTTAATTTGAAGATTGGTAAGATTGTTTATGAGGACTACACGATTGGCGCAAATCCACCCAGTGTGCGTGTTTTTGATATCAACAGGCACCAAAGCTATAAGAGTATTCCCAATGCTCAACAACTGGCCTTATTAGTGTTGTCAGTGCCGATGAAGGCGGCTGCCATCAAAGATGCTGAAATCTATGGTGTGGCTGTATTGACAGGTGTGGCCATGCTGCCGGTGGCCGTGGCCGTAACATTTGCAGGCAAAGATAGTGTTGAACAAAGCATTGATGCCAGCATTGAACATGTTTATGAAATTAGCCTTGAGGTGGTCAATCGTATGGGAACCATCACTAAACATGATGCGTCCATGGGGGTGATTAAGGCCAATATTAACGGATCGATGATAGCCCTTATTCTCCGCAAGGGCGCGGATAATAAGACTGAAATAACGATTTCTGCCCGAAAATATATGCTTCCTGAGTTGGATATTGCAGGAGGGGTTTTATATCAGATACTTGATAAACTGTAAATAAAAGAGGTGTTAGATGAATGTAAAATTTTTGTTTGCTGTTAGCGCTGTGATGTTGTTGACCAGTATACCGGTGCAAGCTTCCGTACCCACGGTCAATCAAGTGCCAGGAAGAATTATGTGGGTGGATATTAAGCTTGGAGAAATACGAATCAAGCTCAATGAAACCCAAGGTATGGGAGAAATGAAAGATTACAGGATCACCCGTTATGAAACCCGCGTTAAAGATCCGACGGACAAAAAGTTTCTCACCATAGATGATTTAAGGCCGGGTGAAATTGTCACCCTTGACGTGATTGATGGTCAAGAGAACAAGATCATCGAAAAGATCGTTGCCGAATCTTTGGAGGCATCTGATTTCCAGGAAGCCTCGGGTGACATTCAGGTCATTGATGGCCAGTTAGGCGCACTGACGTTGGATGAAAAAATGCGCAATGGGGTAGAAGAAAATGGTAATTTGGTGAATTTTTATTTCGATCCGGCCAACGTCGTGGTTTTTCAGGCCCCTAGTGTCCAACCAGTTGCCTTGGTGCTCAAGCCCGGTGATCAGGTGAAGATCCAATTTGTGTCACGGGATGGAAAACAAGAAGCATATTCCATTACACTATATTCGCCACAGCATACGACTACAACCACCGTCACAACAACGACCAGCACGCAATAATTCTGAAAACAAGAGGCGTAAATGAGGTCGATATGTATAAGTATAAAATTATTTTCAGCCTAATCATCGGCGCGTTGATGGTCACATCAGCCGGGGCCCAAGAAACAACAGAAAATCATCTGATAAAGAGTATCGCAGGGACAGTCATCAGCACAGATACTGTTGGCAGCATTATTTCCATAAAGACAGACGATCAAAAGCAAATGGATTTTTTTGTTATCGAAAAGTCCATTATTACCCAGGAAACACATCCCATTGGCCTTATGGATATTGGTAAGTCTGATTCCGTGAATATACAATATTATCTTTCATCATCTAAATATTTTGCCGTCAGTATCGTGGATAATGAATCTGTAGTCAATGAATGATCATATGCCGTTATTGACTATTCCCCCCCAAAAAACACATAAGTCATTTTTTGAAGAGACTGGTGAAAAAGTTTTGCAAATTGGCGATAGCTTTAATTTGGCATTTAACTTTCTTGGGGACATCACCGTTTCTTTCTACCGTCTGATTCTGGGTAAATCCTATTTTCGTTGGGAAGATTTCTATCTCCTTATCAAACGGTGCGGGGTCGATACCTTGCTGTTGGTTTCTTTGATCAGTTTATTAGTAGGGATGATCCTGGCTTTCGTTGCATCGATACAGCTTAAAATGTTTGGGGCCCAGATTTATATTGCCGATATCGTCGGTATTGCCATGGTGCGTGTACTGGCAGCGGTGATGACAGGTATTATTGTCTCAGGCCGCATCGGGGCATCTTTTGCAGCAGAACTAGGGATGATGGAAACCAATGAGGAAGTGGACGCGCTCAAGACACTCGGTGTTTCTCCTATTGAATTTTTGGTCCTGCCGCGTGTTTTGGCATTGGTTTTGATGATGCCGGTCCTGACGATCTACGCAGATCTGATGGCCATCGTAGGTGGTTTTTTTATCAGTATCTGGATGTTCCATCTTAATCCATTGGAATATTTAAACCATACTCAAGCCGCTGTGCATTTAAGTTATGTATGGATTGGGCTTATACACAGTTTTATTTTTGGTGTGATCATTGCCATGGCCGGATGTTTGCGCGGCATCGAATGTAAACGGGATGCAGCTGGTGTCGGTAATGCGACGACGTCAGCGGTGGTCACCGCCATCACCGGCATTGTCATCGCCACCGCGATCATCACCTTTATTTGTCAGGTTTTAGGAGTATAGGTCATGGACCCAACAACGGAGCCGGTCATTGAAGTGCAAGGGCTTGATATAGGGTATGGCGATGTCACTGTCATGCGGGACCTTGATTTTAGCGTTAATAAAGGTGATATTTTTATCGTCATGGGTGTCAGCGGATGCGGCAAGAGCACCTTGCTTAAAAGCATGATTGGCCTTAAAGAGCCGTCAAAAGGCAAGATTTTATTCGAGGGTAAAAGTTTTTGGGATGAAGATGAAAAAGGTCAACAGGCCATGATGCGGGGATTTGGGGTGCTTTATCAAAGCGGTGCCTTATGGAGTTCTTTGACAGTAGGAGAGAATATTGCGCTCCCCTTACAACTTTATACTAAATTATCGAAACAAAAAATTCAGGAAGTCGTGGCATTAAAACTTTCGTTAGTAGACCTAGAAGGCCATGAGGACTTGTTTCCTTCCGCCATTAGCGGAGGGATGTGTAAACGGGTCAGCTTGGCACGGGCCATTGCGCTTGATCCAAAAATAATTTTTTTTGATGAACCGTCCGCTGGACTTGATCCCATCAATTCCAGAAAGCTTGATGATCTGATCCTTGAACTAAGGGATAGCTTGGGTGCCACCTTTATTATTGTGACCCATGAGCTCGCCAGTATTTTTGCTATCGGGAATAATTCTGTTTTTCTTGATGAGGCAAGTAAAACCATGATTGCAACCGGAAATCCTAAGGATTTATTGGCTAATTCCAAAGATCCCAGGGTCAGCCAGTTTTTAACGAGAGGGAGTATCAAAGATGAGCAGAAAAGCCAATAAAACAGTGATTGGAGTATTTGTCGTCGTTGCACTGATGTTGTTGATGTGCTCAATCGTGGTGTTTGGTTCGGGTGAACTTTTCAAAAAGACAAATAAATTTGTTTTGTACTTTGATGGTTCTGTTAAGGGGCTTGCCATAGGAGCTCCCGTTATGTTTCGGGGAGTCAGCATCGGTACTGTTAAAGACATCAGCTTAATCTATGATGCCAAGGCCGGGACGATCACGCTTCCTGTCATTGTCGAAATTGAACAGGACCGCATTAAGGGGGCCCCTAGTTTTGGAGAATTAGATGGGGCCAAGAAGATGATTGCCTTAGGGCTACGGGGAAATCTTGAAGTGCAGAGTTTTTTAACTGGCCAGCTGATGATCTCGTTTGATTTTTATAAGGACAAGCCAGCGAAACTTCGTGGGATCTTAAATCAATATCCAGAGCTGCCCACACTGCCAACCTCGCCGGATATTGCTGAAATTATGAATGAAATACCGATTAAAGAAATTTCTAAAAATCTGGAAGCGACGGCTCAAGGGATCAATAAATTGCTCAATTCAAGCGAAATACCAAGGACTCTTGACGATCTGCAGGGAACGCTGCAGGGGACCAAAGAGGCCATGCATTCAGTCGATTTACTTGCCCAATATCTTGAGCTTCATCCTGAAAGCTTATTAAAAGGAAAGGCAGGGCAATAAGATGAAAGGGATCAATATCAAATCCTGCTTGAAATTAGGTTCTGCGTGTTTTGCCTTGACTTTAGGTGGCTGCATTTCTTTACCCAATAGTCCAATCAGCCCGAACCCGCGATTTTACATGCTTTCAGCCATCAATCAACCCGAAGTAAGTAAAAAAATCAATATTACTCCTGGGGTTATTATCGGCGTTGGTCCGGTTAAATTACCGGAATACCTTAATAGGCCTCAAATGGTGACCAAGGACAGCCACGGCATACTTAAATTCGATGAATTCGACCGTTGGGGAGAATCGCTTGATTTGGGGATAGCGCGTTTGATCAGGGAAGATTTAACCGTGATGCTTCCAGGAGCAAAATTGACGTTATATCCCTGGAACCCATCAATGGCTGTTAAATATCAAGTAAACGCAGAAGTTGTTCAACTGGATAGCGAACTTGATGGTGACATGGTATTTGTCGTGCAGTGGGTGATTATTGATGCACAGAATTCGAAAACCGTGATGATTAAAAGATCGGAATTTCGTATACCCATTATGCCGCAGAATTATTCCGGTCTAGTTAAAACGCTAAATCAAGCATGCGCATCATTAAGCAGCCAGATCACCCGAGGCTTAGCAACGCTTAAGATATAGAATTCACTGCAGTCCCCTTGTGTTTTACAAAAGGTGGCAAAATCCCCTAAAATAAGTCATACTTCCTCTATATATGAGAGAGTATTTAAATCTAAGATCTAATATAGCCCTTGGACTTATTTTTGCCTTCTTGGTTAATACATTTGCGCCACAAAACGGTGTGGCGATTGTAGAACAGCTTGATCCTGACGATGCCACTCCTTTCTTAGGCATAACTTCGTTAGGCGGCCAATCCATGGTTAACATGGATATTGGAGAGAACTATTTGGAACTGACGGACAATATTGAGTTGCCAGGGGTATGGGCCGAGGTTGACACGAAATTTAAGCAAATAGCTTTAGCTGGTAAAAAGGGACCACAGATTTTCAGTGAAATAGTTAATACAAATGTCATTCATGAGTCCAATCACCGAGACAGAGAGAATTTGATTGCCCAACAAGTCCTGCATCAAAATGTTAGGCCAAATAAACTGACCTTTGAACAATTTTCCAGGATCGCTATAGGATTCAGTAAAGATTCTAGATTGGATGAGGCGTTAGCAAGATTAGGTGAGATGAATGAAGACATTGAGACAGGTCGTTGGAATGATATTTGGGAAGTTTTATTGGCAATTTCCAGGGCTGGAGGGATGAACAATGATGGCTTGGTTTTTGCCATTCTTTCAGGTAATGATCAGTCTAAGGTTTTTTTAAAAGGCTTGAAAGAAGAATTAAATCAGGAAAAGCCATCTGTTATCAAATTGGCTGAGTTAATGCAGACTAAATTCGATTCTGACAAATTAGGTCAAGACTGGCTTCGCATTACTGATAGGCATATCAATGGTCACCTGCAAACAGAAAGAATGGTCCAAATTGTTCAAGAAGTTTATCCTGAGCTAAACAAAGCCTGGTGTATTTTAAATGGGATTGATCCTAACAAAGCTAATGAAGCAATGAGGATAAATGTTAAAGGTGGTATCGATTTCACCCCAACCAATAAAATCTTGCAAACCCAGAGCTCTGGTGAAGCGATTAAATTTCATCTAGACTCAGCCCAGCTAGCCCAACTGCAAAACGCTCCTGGCTTTACGGTGGGTGACATTACAATCAAACCGCTTAAGAGCGTTGTTGCATTCTTAGGCTTAGATCAACCACAAATGAATGCTCAATTAATAAAATAGATATTTCAATGGAACCAGAACAACTTAAAGAAAATGTGGATTTTTATTGGGACCAACTAGGCCGGATGGTTTTGACCAAGGAGTATCTTTTAAAAAGAGGATCTTGCTGCGAAAATGGCTGCTGCAATTGCCCGTATGGATTCAAAGGTAATAAAGAAAAAACCCCTCCAGTTTAGATTCAAATTGGCATTTTTTCTAATTCCCGTATATACTTACCTCTTTAAACGAAAGGGAGTATGTTCAAACGACTTATTGCGTCATTGCTTTGTTTTGCTTTTTTTAATCTTCAGTGCATTCAAGCCCAAGCTACCCTGCCATTAAGTGAGAATTTTAGCGTTGATCAACTTCCCGTACCTGGAAGTATGATAGGGACAACTGCTGCGTATACACCGTTGACCCTCAAAGGCCTGATCGTCCATCCCGAAAATGCCTTGAAATTTGATTTCCTGATGGATACTGGCTACAGCCAACTAAAAGGCAATGATTTATCTAATGAAGCTTTAAAAATAATGAAGTATTTTTTAACAGTCTTGACCATTCCCGAAGATGACCTTTGGGTTAATTTGTCCCCTTATGAAAAAGACAGGATCATTCAAAATAATTTTGGCCAAACAGTCATGGGCCGTGATCTTTTGGCTGAAGACTACATTTTAAAACAATTGACCGCTTCACTCATCTATCCTGAAAAATCTTTAGGCAAAGAATTTTGGCAGGCAGTATACGACAAGGCTGAAAAAGATTACGGCACTACTCAAATTCCCGTCAATACTTTTAATAAAGTCTGGATTGTTCCTTCCCAAGCAGAAGTATGGGAACATGACGGCAAGGTTTTGATCCTTAAAAGTCATTTGAAGGTGATGTTAGACGAAGATTATCTTTCACTTAGCCATCATTCTGAAGGCAGTTCGAAAGCACCCCAGGGAAACAACCTTACGCATCACTTGGCCTCTAAAATCGTCCGCCAAATCGTTCTACCTGTCCTTGAAAATGAAGTCAATACAGGCAAGAATTTTGCTGAGCTCAGGCAAATGTACCAGGCCATGATTTTGGCCACATGGTACAAGAATGCCTTAAGAGCAAGCATTTTAAATAAAGTATATGCCGATCAGAAAAAAACAAAGGGTGTTGATGATACTAATAAAGAAGACATAGAGTTAATTTATCATCAGTATTTAAAGGCATTCAAAAAAGGTGCATTTGATTATATCAAGGACGATCTTGATTTATCCACAGGGCAATCTATCCCCAGGAAGTATTTTTCAGGCGGATTTAGTGCAGCCATGACAAGCAAGGTTTTAAGCACATTAAAAGGCCCCTATCATTCTTTATCTGCCTCAACCCAAGGATCGGTTCTCCGGGCCGGCCGGTCAATAGGGACGATGCTTGCCTTTACCGTGCTGCTTAATGCCGCACCTGCAAATATGATGCCGCGGCACTATTCACATCAAGTTCAAAAAGCCATAGACACGCAAACCATACGCATCCCACCTGCCATTACGATAGAGACAAAGGAATTGGATGAAGAGGCCTTGCTTAATCGATTAAAAGGTCCAGAGGATGCAAGAAGACTCGCTGCTGTTCGGGAGCTTGGAAGCAGGAAGCCTGATGATCGAGTCATTCGTCAACTACTGAGCATCGCCGGTACAAAAACCATCCTTCGTATCAAGGATGACGCGCCGGGTTCAAAACAAATACTTTTGGTTGATACAAATTCTCCTTTCGAAATAGAAGCCGTTCATGCGCTGGGCCAATTTAATACCCAAAACGCATTACAGAGTAACGATCGTTCGCGTCTTATCAAAATTTCGATCTCTGATATTATCAATACCCCTATGATTTTTCGTGGCCCCCTGGTAGGCCCTGCTTTTGTTACACTCGAAACTTTTCATACTACTGAAGTGTATGATTCTGTTTTTCGTTTAATAAGCCCGGTTGGCAAAAATAGTGATGCTCGTGTCATTGAACCAGGCGGTAAATATCAAAGTGTTATTATGCTTTTACATAAAATCGATCCTTCTTTGGACCACAGGCTTATTGCAAGGATCTCGATGGATTCAATTGATAAAAAATATGCGAATAATCGAGAGCTCCTGACAAAGGCATTTGCGAGTCTTCTTAAGACAGACGTGTTAATTGATTATTGGCTTAGTGAATGGGAAGGTATTCAAAAATTTAAAGATATGGATTTTGACCTGCAATTGGCCGAGAGACCGTATCTTCCCATATCCATAGAATCACAAGAAAAAGAATTGGATATATTCATATCGATGATCACTGCGTCTAATAATGCTAGAAATATCATCGGGACAAGATTGGCAAGAAAAGATCTATCCGAGCAGAAACGTGAGGGGCTTGAATATCTTTTAAGGACAATCAAGGTTGATGAGCAAGAAGAGGAGCTAGAAGATGAATCAATCGCCCTCCTTAAGGAAAAGCGTAGCGTAGAGATAGGAGCAGGCATACTTGCTCTTATAACCGTCGTGACATTCTTCTATAAAAATAGAAGGCGAGGCGGTACCTCTGGTCAGAACATCGTCATCTTAAAACCACAACCTGTTGAGTCTGATCCTGGCATGTCGGCTGATCATCATCTGGGTGGTATCGATTTAAACGCTAGATTGATGGACCTTCATATCAAACGTGACGGCAACGGCACACCGCTTGTCCTTAGCCAACAATCTTTGGATAAGATTAATATCCCGGGTTTTATCCCTGAAATTATCAGCGTTTCTCTGATTGATCTGCATGCCCTATTAGGCCTTAATCCTTCCAATTAGACCAGAATTACTCTTCAGCTTATCTAAATGAAATAAATTTAAGTTCTATTGTTGTGAGATCATATCTTCATTAGAATGGAGCCAGGTTATTTAATTGATGACCATTGGGTTTTTATTCCTTGCGGGAGCTGTTATGGGTCGTAAAAGAGTATTGATACTAATTTTGCCGTTGTTCGCGGTTGCTGCTTTGAGCTTGTTTTTTTACAAGGTCAGTGTGGAATCAAGAAAATTTTCTATGCAGGTAGATCATGCCATTGATGTGATGAATGCGCTAAGGGGGACCCGTTCGTATATGGAGGAAGCTGATTCTGCAAAGGACCAATTTTTAAAAACTGGAAATGAAGAATATAGAGCGGAATATGATGCTGCATTAAATCTGATGTGGAGAAATTTTAATTATGCTGGGCTGTTGATCGTTGATCCTCTTCAGCAAAATAGAATCAATTCCCTAAGAAGAGTAATAAACTCAATCATCAATGAATCCAAAAAAGAAATTGCGCAATCA
>Ga0206849_1017_pt2 | contig 23861 bp, 24 predicted proteins | sample Alteio_BWOrgCont_15_FD_152892 | JGI IMG/M metagenome (GOLD analysis project Ga0206849, IMG submission 152892) | Enriched cells from forest soil in Barre Woods Harvard Forest LTER site, Petersham, Massachusetts, United States -... | ecosystem: Environmental > Terrestrial > Soil > Temperate forest >...
TGAGCGATACGCAGAAGAAAAAAATATCGAAAGTTACTAAAAAAGTTTATCGCACTATAGAAGAAAATCTTTCACCTTTCTGGGAAAAAGGTAGTGCTGAAGAGGGTAATCTGACCGTTGTAAAAACGCTCAGAAAGTATCACAGAAAAGAAGAAAATAGTTTTCGTAGAAAAAAGAAAAAAAGAAAGGGACAAGAAAATGCCCCTCTCTGTGTTATGCAATAAAAAATGCACCATTTTAAAATGCTGGAATCGCATATTGTTATAATTATTTTTTTAACTTATATTTTACAGCGTTAGTAAATCAACCTTTATAAAAAAAGAAAATGAATTTTATGATGAAAAGCTTTTATTTTTTGAGTTTTTTCCTTTTGATGTTGGTGAAAGTGCAGACTAGCAAGAGTATGGAAAAAGAAAGTTCAAAAAAGAGTCTTATTCAGGCCTATGTATTTCATAGTAATAATGGAAACCGGGGTGTATGCATGAGCTCTGGCGACTTACCTCAGCATCCACCGCGACCTTATGCTGACGTCATGAAAAAAATAATAGTTGATAAGGAGGTGAACGCAAGAATACATAAAGAGATATCTGCGGCCGCGTTTCTAGCTTATGTGCAACAAAACCCTGCCGATAAGCAAACAGTAGCCAATTTAAATTTGTTGCGCTCATTGTATGAAAAGTTGAAAGATCATGGCTGTTCATATATTCCGAATACTAAGTGTATGCGTTTGCCCAGCTATAGAAATAATATCGATAGAGCTGTGCGAAACCCCTCTTTAACGGACAAAATGGAGTGGGAATGTAGTGTAGATGCATTTGGAAATGTAGAAAGTTTTATAATTGATCTAGCCCTTTCTTCCGATAGAGAAAGCCGCGCAATTGTTGCTCATTGGATTCAGCAAGCCTATTCTTATTTCGTAAAGCAAGGAAGCTGGAATGATGCAATAGGAAAAATGGGAAAATCGGATGATAAAATATTAATGAATAAATTGGGTAAAGCTTGTTGCGGTTTTGGTGCCGAAGCTGATGATACGTTTGGATTTTTTCTTTGGTGGGTACGGGCCCCTGATCATCTTAAAAATAATCGTGCTCTTCTCCGTGAAATTTTTCAAAAAGGTAGTGATAAGGAGGATAACTTGGAAACCAGAACAATAATGGCCGCACTACAAAATAATCCCAATCGTTTTAAGCCGGCAGTACAAAAAACTGAATATTATATCGCGTTGAGCGATACGCAGAAGAAAAAAATATCGAAAGTTACTAAAAAAGTTTATCGCACTATAGAAGAAAATCTTTCACCTTTCTGGGAAAAAGGTAGTGCTGAAGAGGGTAATCTGACTGTTGTGCAAACGCTTCGAAAGTATCACAGAAAAGAAGAAAATAGTTTTCGTAGAAAAAAGAAAAAAAGAGAGGGACAAGAGAATGCCCCTCTCTGTGTTATGCAATAAAAATGATCTGATTTTATTTCCCTACTAATTTTGCAGCCTGCTTTTTTTTCTCTTGTGATTGTACCCATTGGTTGAGTCTTTGCTCATTCACATTATTGAGAACAGTGATGACATTTTTTTCCTTGATATCTAGAATAATGCCTATTTTTTTGGCGATGTCATAATACAATCTGCAGTTTGTTTCCGCACACACATGCCAATCTCCATAGTTTATCACGTGGATCGCCAGAGCTAATTTAATTTGTCGTTCAGCCATTCTTGCAAGAGCATGAGGAGGAAAATAATAACCACCAAATGTTTTTCCCTCAATATATGTTTTTGGCAGGGGAGGTTTTGCATCGGTTGCGGGCATTTTCATCTGAGAGCAGTCAAGTACCCTTATCCTCGTCGAGTCCATGCCGTGACTTGAGATAGGCAGGAGTGCCAGAGTTAAGGCCACGCAATAGTAAGATTTTTTCATATAGATTTCCTCATAATAAAAATGTTTTATTTTATAGAACAACAAAATTGATTTCTATCGAAATAATTACACAAACTAAGAAATAAATCAACTTGAATATGAGATTTAAGGTTAATGGATAATATGAAAATAAATTTTATATTTTTGTTGCCTTTTTATCGCCTTCGTGGTAGAGCAGCAGCATAATTAAAATCATAAAAATAGTGGTTCCAGAATTCTTCTGAGGTGCCATATTCATTGTCGCATAAGAAAAAGTCTATGAGCGCTTCACGAACTCGACAGAGTTCTTTCAATTTTCCACCCCTGTTTTTTGGATCTTCAATAGTGAAATATAAAAGCTCCAGTGCGCGCTCAAAAGATTTATTGCTGTAATCGAGATCCCCCTTTTTTTTCCATTCAATAGTTCTTGCACTATCGCAACCAATGTTGGCTAGTTGCTCAAAAAGAGAAAACTTAAACCAACGTTCCGGGGTTAAATCTGTATGTATTCTCATATATTTGACTTTTTCAGGGGCAATTTTTTCTTTAATTATTTGCATAAGACTTCTCATGATTTTTTATAAAGGGCACGATGATCCCCTACGATGATTACCTCTCAGTATAGTGAAGAATCAACTATTTTGGAATGAACTCAGTAGTGCGCTCATGCTAGTGTTGAACTCCACCTTTTGAGATTTGCTGAGTCAGTAATGTCCGATAAGCGTAAACGTAGGCTAAAATGTTTATCGGAGCGATAAGTGTGCTGAGTAGAAGAGCGAAACTTTGAGGTATAAAAATTTTGAAAACTAGCAGAAAGAAGTTGCAGAGTGTCCACAAAAATAAGTGACCTTTAACTCCGCGCGTACATTGGGCGCTTACACTAAAAGCATTCCGGATGCCCCTATGTTGGTCGTCAACAATGACGACAGTCACAAAAAAGTAGCGCAAGAAAAGAACAATTAAGGGAATTAGGAAACATACAAAGCCTAAGAATAAAAGGATGCATAATAATAAAAGGGCCATAAGAGCCGTAGGATAATGCTTTATCGTTGCATAGAGGGAGTTCTGAAAGCGAATTGTTTGATAATCATAATAATCGAGTGCTATGCGGTTAGAAAGTAATATTAAAAAAATGGTGAGTAGGGCAAGAAAGAGACCAAGGAGTGAAATAGAAAAATTATATTCACCGCGGTTTCCTCTGCTTTTATAGTCAAAAAAAATCCACTTGAATTGAGTATGTGTTTCTTGTTGTGCACTGGCATTGGGAGCTTGAATATTTTTTGTGATGGTAAATCCAATAGAGCGATCAAGATGTAATTTTTTTACCAGGTTGGCGCAGAATGCCTGAATTGCAGATGGTTGGAAGTGAGCGGCATCAAAATTGATATATTTTAAGACTGGTCTATTGGTTTTCTGAAGAACATCTTTAGCCTTCTCCATCATCTCATATGGAGGAGGTGGCATAAATAAAAAATTAACTATCGTTCCACATTGAGTAATTATTATTAAAAGCAGAAAGAGCCATACATTGTTGGTAAGAGTCATGATACTGTATCTGAAAGCTTTTATAAGAGAAAATGTTATATGCTTCATCAAAAAACCTTATTGATTTTTAGATTATTTAAGTTTTTATACTGCATGATTAACGCTATCATAAATTATTTTTGCGTTGCAAGAGACCGGATGCAATCTATGTTCTTGCATCATCTGCGATTATTTTAATAGCCGAACCGAACATCACTTGGTCTGTGGCATTATCTAAAAATTCTTGATCGGTGCTAGATAAAGACTGATTGAGTAATTTTTGTTTTTGTTTAAGGTTGTGTTTTATTGCTCTTCCCAATAACTTTTTTTGAGTGTCTGTTAATACTTTACTTTCAGTGGCAATGAACTGTTTTAATTGTTCATGGTGAGGTGCAATATCGACCCCTCTCTCAATCAACACTCCTACGATATCCCATTTCTTTTGTTCAATTGCATAGTCTAATGCATTTTTAGCGTGCAGTAGTGCTCTATCCTTATTAATTCCTTGCCTAGTTTTTTTGTTAAGGAGTATGCCAATTAAATGCGATACGATTAGAAGATTATTATTTTGTTCACAGGTGATCATTAAAGGAGTTTTGCCCTCATTATTTTCTTGAAAGAAAAGATTAGAGAAATTTTGATTCTGCTGATCAGAAAGGGTGTTATGATAGGGAATTGCTACAAGTTGCAAAATTTCATATCCGCGCTCTTCTTTAACCAATAAATGAAGCAGGTTATTATTGTTTTTATCTCTTAGGGTAATAACTCCAGGATTATTCTCAATTAAGTGCATCAGAGTATCGAATTTCTTTGCTTCATAGTGTTGCATAAGAGACTCCCAGAGGGTTTCATAATAGGCTGATGATTGAGGTAATTGAGCCTGTTCTCGCCGAGAACAGGGGGGAGAAGGAGCGAAACAAACAAAGCTCATGGGGTTAATTTCTGTGCTGTGAGTTGATGTTTGTGGAGACTCTTTTTTTCTCTTTTCTGCGTTTAGCATGTCTTGTAAAATTTTGTTTGCAAAGGGAGTGGAAAGAGTGCCCTCCTTTTGTTTTTCTTCTAATGGTTCTTGGATAATTTTTTCTTCGACTTTGTTTTCTGATATTTTTTGTAAAAAATTTTCTGCAAAAGGAACAAAACGATCATCCTTTTTAGGAATAACAACATCTTTATTCTCGGCTGCAAGACAATGAGAAGTCAGGGGGAGAGGTTTTTTGAAGTCTTCGGATTTATTATTGAATATCCAAAAATGTATAATTTTTGTTAGCTCAATATGAGAAAAATCTCTATCCAGGCAGGTAGATTGATAATCGAAAGGCTTATTTTGTAATAAGAAATTCAGAATATCTTCATTCTTAGGATAATCTTTAAAAGAATTTAATGGGTATTTTTTTCTCACAAGATCCAGAGGAGTGAATCCCTTATTATTTTTATGATTAAATAAAATGTTTTTTAGATCAGAATGCTGCGCCAATATCCAAGAAATAAGAGAATATTTTTTTTGCTGTATGGCGCAATGAAGAAGAGTATTTCCCTTATTATCTATTTTTTTTATTAAAAATTCTGTAAGTTTTTGAGGATCATTAGAATTTAGACTTCTCAATAGGTCTTGCCAAAATAGCCGATGATAGACGACGCAATGCCTACTATTTTCAATAAAAAATTGCGCAATAGTAGGTGTGCCGCGCTTGTAGCGTATAGCATTAAAAAAATCATTTTTATCCTGCTTACTCAGACAATGTGCATCATCTAATTTTTGAAGAATACATACTATGGCATCTTGATTATTTTGACTTTGAGCTACCACGCGGTTAAAAATTTTTTTTGCTAGTAGAGGTTCTTTATTTTTGGCTAGACTAATAACTTTAGGATTATACCATTTTAATAAATGTTCACGAGCCTGTGGATCGGGGGAGTAACTGATTTTTGAATTTGCATATTCGAGCAACGTATCAATAGGTAGGCGCGCTGCGGCGATCGCATGAGCTCTGAGTGCTTTTTGTGTCTGAGGCTCTTCCTGATCTTTTTGACAAAAAAATCTTTTTATTGAAAATGAAGCTAAAAAATTATGAGCGATATATTTTGAAAAATAGTTACCGAGCTTTAGTGAGCGCTGCTTTGTGAGAGCCAAAGGGCCACTATAAGCATTCAAGGCCGTCTCGGTTTCATTGAATGCTATCCAAAGAAGGACAAGCTTAATTTTATAGTTCATAATTTTTATTTAACATTCTTTTTGTTATTTTTCATCTTATAATCAATTTAGCATATAAATTCAGTTTGTCAATGTGATTATTTTTTTTGTTAATTTTGATAATTTTTAGGGTGGTGCGGGACCTTTACTTTTTTGTTTTTTTAAAAAATCGTTTCTTGTGAAAAGTCAGGTAACTTTGTTAGGATCGCTGAGGTAGGTTCCGAAAGTACTATATAAAATTTTTATCCTTAGGCCGTTAAAAAAGGGAAGAGAAATGGGAGCGAGTGGGGTTTTTTTACACATTTTTCAAGCATTTAAAATAGGCATAATATCCGTTTTTTATTCTTATTATCGATGGGTTCTTATTGGTTCTGGTTTTTTAATGTACCTTTGGGCGGCCGCGCATCAATACCTCCAAAAGTTGGCTTTTGGATCCGAGACATATAAAAATGCGTATCGTTCAGTTGATATATTTTTTCGTATACTTAAACCAGTTTCTCTTTATATAATTTTTTCCGTGGGAATGATAGCTCTGACTCTTATTATTATACAAACTATTGTGATTGTTTTTGATCATGGTTTTGAGAAAAGCTCATTAAAAAATAATTGGCCCTCATGGAATAGTATGGTGAGTTATGTGGGACGTGGGTTGATAGTGAGCCTCATCATTCTACTTTCTGTATTTTTTTTAGTAATGGGACTGCTTGGAGTGATTTTCCCTCTGGTGGATTTTTTTAGGGGGATGTTAGTGACCGGGTCTCAACCTTTTTTACCGCCAGGATGGTTAGTAAATTTTTTACATCTTTTTTTGTTTGCTATGGTCTTTGTTCCATTTGGTTTTTGCTTTTGGGCTCTTATTGATCAACATGCCACCATTGGGCAGAGTGTCAAACAGTCATATGATCTTTCATTATCGCATAAGAGTTTTTTATTTTTATTTTATCTGATAAGTCTTGGAATTATGGTTTTGATACATGCTCTTCCCTATGGGGGAATTTTTTCTTATAGTTTATATTTTCCCGTGGCACTTGCGGCTCAAGGCTATCTATATCGACATTATGTAGCTCAAAATTTTTCAGGGTTTGCTCAAAAAGTTCCTTACACCAGGCCCCCTATTTTGTGAATAAAAATGTTGTTTTTCTATCAAAAAAAAAGAGGAGTTTTTCATGGCGCATAAACAATTTTCTATTACTAAAGCGTTTGAGTTTGGTTTTGATATGCTTGTGCATCATCATTACATATTTTTGCAATTTACTCTGGTTGTTGGAGGGTTAGCACTTGCTGGACATTATGTTAATAAACATTATGTAAATCCGTATGTTAGGGATGCTTTTGCACTTATCAAAGAACGGGCAAAACAATCAGCATGGGCACAGAAGCTTGAGGTTGATACCACTCACTATGAGGCTCCTGAAGTTACAAAAATTAAGAAATGGGTAGGCCGTTTTCTTAATTCTAACGGAGGAATTATTTCAGTAACCACAATCCGTAAAGAAGTTGGGACTGGGGTTGTAGAGCAGGTAAGTAAAAAAATTGTTGTACCTGCTGATCAGGTAAAAAATCCTGTAGTACCATTGCATTCTCTCTTGCCATATGAAAAGAGAGCAATTGCATTGGGTCTCTTCTGCTTAATTTTATCCTACATAGCCGTTGTTTTTATTACGCTTTTGAGCTTGCGCCTTGGCATTAGTTTTTATAGTTTTCATACTATTAACATAGCTCATGCGCTTAGGCTTACACTACATCTTTTACCTGTGGGGCTTTTGGCTATAGTTTTTTATGAGCTTATTGTTGCGCTTGGCTGCTTATTACTTATTTTTCCCGGCATTATACTTGCTCTGCGTTACTCTCAAATTATACCTTTATTGGCAGATGAACGTGCAATTACGGTCAGAGAGGCTTTTGGCATGAGTGGTCAATGTACTGATGGAGCAAAATGGCATCTTTTATTTTTCTCAATCTTGGTGTGCATCATCCACCGCTTTGCGGCATATCTAGGATGGGGACTTTTATTGAGTGCGCCAATTCTATCGCTTGCGGCAGTACATGTTTATTATCAGTTGTTGGAACAGACACCGAATGTTTTGACTGAAGGTCATTGTGAGGCTACAATCGGCGCTTAAATATAAATATGTTGTGTAGATATTTACTGTCGCACTGTAGAGTTGGGGTTTGCAGTGCGACATATATTGCTTGCAAATAAACTATAAGGCTTTACTAACCCACGAATCGATATTTCTTTTTTCTACATCAATAAAAATTCCCACAAGTACAATTTTTTTGCCTCTCATCAGATATTTTTGGGCATATTTTTTAGTTTCAATTTGTTCCAATGCTTGCTCTGCTGAGCCTCTGGTCTTAAACTCCATCAAAAAAATAGTTTCGTTTGCGAAAACAACCATGTCAATGCGCCCAAGATTAGTTTGCTCTTCAACGTGAGTATCAAATCCAGCTGTTTTAATGATGGCAAAAATAATACTTTGATAATAATTCTCAAAGCGACTATGCATCATAGATGGAATTTGTGCAAAGAAAGTTTGTAGTGCCTGGCACAAAAGATCAATATTGTCTTCATCAAGTCCTTGCCTAACAAAAGTTAAGCAATTGTCGATTACTGCAGAGGCGCCTCAGTAATCACTCCTAAAAGTTGCTCAAAAAAAGATATTTCTACCTCCTTATTTGGCATTTTTAAGGTGTACATTCTGTTGAGGGGATTATATGATTCTATCGTTAAATAACCAGTTTGATACAAAAGTACTGGCAGAGAAATTTTATCAATTTGAAAATTTCCAATATTGCTCTGAAGAACTTTAATCTTTTCTAATTCTATAGGTGGAAAATTTTGTTGTTGTATAACCTCAATTAAAAAACGGGGCGTACCGCTTTGAAACCAATAATTACTAAATTTATTTTCATCAAACAATGATAATACAGACCAAGGATTATAAACTTTGACCGATTGCCCATCAATTTCAGCAGCGTCAGAAAATTGATACCCATTGTACCATTCGGTCATGGTTGAAACAATTTCTGCAGGATTTTGGTTAAGTTTAACGGCTGCTTTTTGAATATAACTCTCAAAGTTATTAAGCAGCTCTTGATGTGTATAGCCTAACAGCGTTGCAGCATACTCTTTCATTGTTAAATCATTGAGATTGTTGAGGCCAGAAAAAATTGATGCTTTAGAAAATTTTGTAACGCCCGTCAAAAAAACAAACCTCAGATGAGCATCAACACTTTTCAGTACCCCGTAGAAACCTTGTAAAACTTGCCGGCATTCATTAGCAACATTAAAATCATGAAGGTTGTTAATGATGGCATGATCATATTCATCGATAAGCACTACGACAGGATTCTTTTGTGCCATTTTTCTAATAAGTGTTTCGAATTTTTCTTCAAGCGGCGCTTCTGGATCTAAATCAATCGAAAAGTTTGAGCCGATAATCTGTAATCGTCGCTGTAAGCCGTTTTGTAATTCCTTAATCCCGCCGCGCGCTATTGCAAAAAAATCAAGGTGGAGCACCGGGTATTCTTCCCATTTATAATCACTTTGATTAATCCATAAGTCATTAAAAATTTGTTTATTCCCAGAAAATATTTCCTTAAGAGTTGAGAGTAAAAGAGACTTTCCAAAACGACGAGGGCGGGACAGAAAGTGATAGCGGCCTGACTTAATGATAGTATAAATGTGTTGGGTTTTATCAACATACAAGGCATTTTCTTTGCGCAAAATGCCAAAATCTGAAATTCCCTGCGGCAAAGGACGAAGATCATAGTTTATTGGATTGGCTTTCTTAAAAACAACATCAACAATTGCTTATAATCAGCCTATAGAGGACAAACTCTTAAGTCCAATTGGAGGAGCAGGGATAGCAAATGGAGATTTTCATTCTATAGATCGTATTGCTGGTGCGGTTGAGAACGCTAAAATAGTAAAGGGCCCATGAAAACATGGGCCCTTTTGTAATAGCTAGCTATTATTTTGAGTTCAGTACAAAGCTTAATACTGGCACGCCATGTAGGGAATCAAAGCCATGATGCGCGCTCTTTTAATCGCACATGACAAATGACGTTGATGACCTGCACAAACTCCTGAGATACGTGAAGGCAAAATTTTGCCTCGTTCAGTCAAAAAGCCTTTGAGCATTGTCGCATTTTTATAATCTAAATTAACTGCTTGTTCTGTATTTGAACAAAATATACAGTGTTTAGGACCTGTCGATGCCTTTTTACGTCGCATCTTTTTTTTAAGAAGTCGAGAGCTTACTTTTAGTTTTGAAAGTTTCTTTTTCATGCCTTATGCCTCCAAAGTTTCGCCATCATGTGCTTCGAGAGAATCAATATCACCGTCATCTTCTTCTTGATTGCGATGAACTGGGTTCGAAGAAAGCAGACCATCCATTTTATTTTTACGCAAGAAAGAATCAACATCTGGCGATGGGGCTTCTTCAAGCGAATCGGGTCTGACATAGGCCAAAGAGCCTTCATCAGGTAGGCGAGTCATCATGTCACGCATGATAATGGTGCTCAGCTTTAACTTAAGAAGTGATCGAATATCATTGATGAGACTAGCTATTTTATCTATAACGCCCTCTAGACGCACAAGAAAATAGACTCCGTACTCATTTTTACGTACAGGATACGCTAAGCGGTATTTACCCCAGCGCTCAAAGGATACTATAGATGCATCTGCCTTTTTTATACAGCGATCAAGCTGTTTTTCAAGTTCAGCAACTTCATCTTTAGTAATCTCTGGCGTTGCAAGCATAAGAAGTTCATAACGAACTGTCATAGAAATGCCCTTTAAACTAAGTGGAAACATCTCACTATGAGATGATATAAAACATTTTTTCGTTTTATTTAGTACATGTAGAGCACTAAAGCACAAACAGAATTATACCAGAAAAAATAAAATTTTCTACTTTTATCTTTCAGGCATAATTCTGTTTTCTATACTTTTCTAATTATTTATACGAAACGTTGGTGACGTTGTACCACCCGACCGATAATACGGAAATGGTCTTTTCCGCGTACTAGGGCTATGGGGGCCATTTTGTGGTTTACCGACTCAAGTACAATAAAATCTTCAGTATACGTAACTTGCATTATAGCCTTAATAGGCGTGTCATTGCCATATTCTACCGCAGCAATGTCGCCTGAGCGGGTCCAAACTTCTGGGGAAATAATAATTATATCCCCTTTTACAAAGGTAGGGGCCATCAAGTTGCTATCAATAGCAAATGCAAACATTGAATTATCATTAGTATTCAAAATTGGCACAAAAATGTCTTTATGTCCGCTGGTAATCTGTACTAATTGATTATTATAAGGAGAAGGGTTCGAAGGGACCTCGCCAACTACGGGCACAATTTGCACCTTAAGTTCTATATCCGCGCGCTCTGGCATGCTAACACTGCTATCAATGTTATCAGTGCGATTGCGTCGCTGAGCAAACAAATCTATGGGACTCATTTCGAAAGCATTAGCCAATTTTAGTAGACAGTCTTCGTTCCATCGACGAGTATGGTTCTTAATATGGGTTAAGTAACTCTCCGATAAGCCAGTTTTCTCTGCTAAGGTTTTGGTAGTCCAACCCTTTTCTCTTAAAAGCTCTTTTACTCTCAACTCAGTTAGTGACGATGATCGTGCCGTCATAAAATGCTCCTTCCTAGTATATTCACCCGAAATGTGATAATATGGTTATTCAGTTATCTTATTTCTAATTGTACTCAATTCTAAGTTCTTGTCAAATGGAAAATGAAACATGGTAGCTACACGCTTTTTTGATTCTTTTAACAAAGATAAATTCGAAAAAGAGGCATGGAGTACTCAATTGTTGGTGTGTGGGCTTGACGAGGTTGGTCGAGGTCCTCTTTTTGGACCTGTAGTTGCTGCCGCGGTTATTTTGCCGGGTCGGAGTCATAGATGTCTTAAAGATTCCAAGGTTATGAGCCCCGCTGAGCGTTTAAAGGCTTTTGATTGGATTCAAAAAAATTGTTGGACAGCCACTGCCATAATTCATAATCGAAAGATAGATGCTGTTAATATTTATCAAGCGACATTGCAAGCATTACGGCGGGCCTTTATGCAGTTAATGATTCGTCATCAGGTGCCTGTCAGTACGATTTTAGTGGATGCGATGCCCCTCTCCCTTGAAAATACTTCCCACGAAAAAATTAATCTTTTTTATTTCCCCTTCGGTGAAAAGAAATCAAGTTCTATTGCTGCCGCGTCCATTGTTGCCAAAGTAACGCGAGATGCTCTTATTGTTCGATTAGATTCCACTTTCCCCGATTATTTTTTAGCGCAACATAAAGGGTATGCTACCTCTTTGCACTATCAGCAATTGGTCAAAAAGGGGGCAGGAATACTGCACCGGACGAGCTTTTTAAAGAAACTGTCTTTGGCTGTTGATGAAGAAATATTTCAACAAACTCTTGGTGTGCTTGATCATGAACAAAGCTTTTGCTGAAGTTATTGCGAGCTCTTTAACCAGTTGGCTTGCGCAAAGTTGGCAATGGGACCTTTTTCCCGCATTTGGATCGTTAGTAGTGGTGCCTCAAGGGGAACGAACTCTTATTGGAATTATTCATCAAATTACCACCGGCTCTTTAGATCCGATGCGTACGCCTTTTGCTTATCAGAAGACTGAAGAGGAGCTTAGCAAGGAGCAGCCGCAAATTTTTGAATTTCTCAAAACGACTTTTTCTTGCTGGGTCATGGGTTATCAAGAGAATGGCGCTTTTTATTATCAATTAGCTCCTAATCCTCCTAAGATACATGCTTTTGTGTATAACGCCTCTTCACAATTTTATAAAGATTTTTTTGCAGATCAGCGGTACCTCCATCTTCTGTTTAGTCATGCTTCTCAATCTCCTTCACATGAGGAACTACTCTTGGCTCTCTTAGCATTGCGAGCGCAACATCAAGCTTTGAGTAGCAAGGATTTAGTAGGCATGGCAGAAACTTTTTGCCTTTTGACTGGTAATGATTACAAGCGACTTAAAATTTTTCTCCACCGAGCGCAAGCGCTTATTACACAGTAAAATAGATGTTTCTTCCCTTGCATGTTCATCCCTTTTTCTTTTTTGTTCTTGGTCTTATAGTTGCCATCGGGATAGCAGGACAGGATGCTCTCGGATTTTTAGTGCCTATTATTAGTGTAGTTTTAGGATTAGGAGCCGCGCTGGCCAGCCGATATAGGTTGATTTCCCTAGTAGTTTTTGTTTTTTTAGGGGGTATGTTCATAGGGTGGGGACGTTTGAATTGGTACACTTTTTTTTACAAAAAAGCTTCTCAAGAAGTTATTGCAGCTTCCGCACTTAAAGCTCTTACGCTTACTATTACAGGTGTTGAGCATCGATCCGATGTGCGCTACCCCTATATGATTTCATCAACGCTTGAAAAGATTGGGAACACACGGCCTTCATGGGCAAGAAATTATGGAATCCAGCTCTATATAGGCACTCGGCCCAGCTGTTTAGTGGGAGATACCATTATCGTTCCAGCCTTAAAAATCAGTTTGCCTGCTAACCCTATTCATGAAAATTGGTATGCGCGCTCTGATGTTATAGCAACGGGCTTTTGCCCCCGCTTAAAATATGATCTTCTCAATCGGCCGATTTATCATCTGGGCCGGTGGCTTCAAAAAAAAAGAAATTTTCTCTGGATGCGGTTGAGGCACTCCCTTTCAAAGCAAACCTATACACTTATGGCCTCCCTTTTTGGGGGAAGTAAAGATATCGACAAAATTCATATGCGTGATATCAAAGAGTTGTTCAAGCGATGGGGAATTTCACATCAATTAGCCCGCTCAGGACTTCACGTAGCACTTTTTTTGCTTTTTTGGGGCATGCTTCTACGTCTGCTTCCGCTGCCCTTAGCTGTGCGCCTTATCACTCTTTTGCTGCTGTTGCTTACCTATGCTTTGTTGACGTGGCCCAGCGTTTCCTTTATGCGCGCTTTATCTATGGGAACCATAGCAACCATTTTGAGGCTTTTTGGCAAACAGGTAAATAGTCTTCATATTTTGAGTCTTGTTGCGTGTGGGACGCTCTTGCTCAATCCTCTTCATCTTTTTTTTATTGATTTTCAGCTCAGTTTTGGCTTTTCTTTTATTTTGTTATGGTTGGCGCACCTGGATTATATTGAAAAAAGACTGTAAAAACTTGCATTTTTTAAAAATAATGCTAAATTGGAATTGAATATTTTGATTTAATTTTTAAATTTTTATAAGGCTTTTTTATGAAGAATTTTTTATATGTGCTGCTTCTGGCTGGCTTCTGTCAGGGCCTGAGGGGAATGGAAATAGTAAGCGAAGAGGTCAGCGATGGTGAGAAGAAACAACTACTCGCAAAAGATTATGTGTGGCGTGGAGGAAACTGGGCAAGTTTTAGGGGCTCTGAAGAATCTCCTCTTACAGTAGTGAACTCAAAGGTGGAGTGGCTTAGCGAATTTAAGAAAAAGTCACATAACTACAAGGGTACATATGCTGCATATGCCCAAGAAATAATCGAAAATTGCAATAAAAATATAGAGAACATGGCAATAATAATCAGGCCTACCGTTTTGACGGATCCTGGATATTCGTTTTTTGGATGTTTTAAACACAAGAAAGAACTTGAAAAAATTGATCTTTTTCGTGATGATTCTGTTTTTGTGGATAAAAAAGTAACCATAGACGATAATAGTGCTAATCAATGTAATGCGGAATTGGTGGCTATATCAAAATCTGATGGAGAGGAACGTAATGCTTTTTATTTGCCTACTGGCAACATAAAGGCCACAAAACTTACAACGCGAGGGAAAGTGACTCTTGGGGGTATGCTTGGCTTTCTTGCATTGGCCGCAATCTTAAAAAGTTTTCTCATTATTGCGGAAGATGCTTACCTTTTTTAGAAAGAATATTTTATGAAGAAGATTTTATATTTGTTGCTTGTGGCTGCCTTCTGCCAATGCCTAAAGGGGATGGAAGTAGAAAACAAAAAGGATGATCATCTAAGGGAATCCAGCTCAAGCCTACTCGCAAAAGATTATGTGTGGCGGGGTAAACAAAGAAGAGGTGTGTGGGATGATGAGCAGAATAAAGGCTGGTCTCCTCTTGTGCTTGTAAAATCAAGAGATCAATGGTTAGAAGAAATTGCCAAGGAATGTGAAGGTGACGGTAAATATTCCACAGGTAAGTTAGATAAGCGCACGAACAAAGCCAGGTCAACTGAAGGCAGGAGTTTCAAAATTGTAGATTTTATTAAGCAATACGACAAGGAACAATTCGCCCTAATAATTAGGCCCAGCAGGTGGATTCGAAATAGTAGGCATTATTCATGTTGGGGATGGGTTGTGCGGCAGGAACACTTGGAAGAAGTAGATGTTTATGCTAACGATAATGTTTTTGAAAATAAGAATGCAGTTGCTAATGACAATGGCCAGAGAGTAACTAACAACGAAAATCTTCAATCGGAGGAGTATATTACCACTCTACTTCGACCGACAGGCAAACTGGGTAAAAGAGTGCTTACGCCTGAAGGCATATGGATGAGAAATGTAGGATTTTTAATTGCGGCAATTGTAGGGACCTGGTATGCATATAAGAACCACAAGATACCTTGGCTGCAATCTTAAAAAGTTTTCTCATTTTTTTAAAAAAAGAATTTATGAACAAAATATTTATACTGACTATTTTTAGCTGTCTAAGTCTTGAAACTTTAGGCATGAATCAAGCAGCACGCCAGGCGGGAGAAATTGAAGCACAAAAACATGTGTGGCATACCTTTCACTATTCTGATCCGGTACTTGATGCTCTGCTCTTTGGCTGTCCCTATGAAAAAAGAGAAAAATTGTCTGATATGATAACGGAAAATCGGCAGCATGCAGATAAATATTGGACAATAAAGCATTTCGGAACTGCAATTACGACCTATGGATTTGCCAAGTTAATGGAATACAAAAATTATTCCTGGGAGCATTCTTTTGAAATTTTTGATGAGTGCCCAATGGATGTGCTTGGCGGAGATCCTATCACGCATCCAGGCGTGTTTCCGGTGCGGTCTCAGACTCGTACAATAGTACCTATTGCGACAGCTCCACTCATAGCTTATATGAATCGATTAAAACCAGATTACTTTGATTATGAAAAAGAAACTAGCAGTGTACAACTCACCAGGCGAGGTAGATGGGTGCATAATCTGGGTTTAGCTTTTATCTCGCTGGCAACAGTGCTAAAACTTTGGTACAGCTATGAAGAGAGTATATTTCCTCGATGATGATTACTATTATTTTTACAAAGCATTGGAGCTAAAACCTTGTATTGGCCATGCATAGCTAAAATCTAAATGTACATCTTCTAAAGATTGATGATTAACCAAGATGTGTACAGCTTGAACTTTTAAATGGGCTTCACGAATGGTTTTGAGCAAACTTTCCATCCAATGCCATTTTTCTTGAATAGATTGTTGCCGCTCAAAAGGGATATCCTCAAAAGAAAGGTAGGCAATCATTGAGGGAGAGGCAATTACTGCTGATTCTAGTCGTGTTGATTGTTTCATGCATCCTTCCTGCTTCATAATTTCTAACCATTGGGAGATAAGAGTGCGCAGCATAAGAGTGCTATCATCTGTTGATAAAAGAGTTATTTGCTCAGAATGCCATTCTTCCTGATGGAAAAAAAAACAGTCTTTTTTGATAAAAACCTCTTGAGCTTTTTGTATGGCACCATTTTTTGTTGAAGTGGGCCACGCTGTATAAACAATGAAAAACTTGTGGCGATACGCAAAAAAAGTAATAGCAGCGCTGGCAGAAATTAAACAACATATACTTAGGTAAAAAATTTTCATACTATTATTTATTGAATTGTTACAAGCATATTACTTTCTAATAAGGCTTTAATAATTAACGATAAAATGGTGGCATACTTTTCCCATTCTTCGCTATTGTTTAAGCCTACTTCGATCATGCATGCGGGTGCATTAATTCCGCAGAGATTTTTAAGCGGAAGCCCCACAGGTGTAGGTATTAAAATTTGAGCACTCAGATTAGTTTTTTTTAAGGTGTGTAATTGATGGTGTAAAAAATTAACAGAGCGCGTCGTGAGATTAAAAAATCTTCTATGGATATCCTGAAAAGGTACAAACGAGAGTGTTGTTCTTAAGGGGATGGCATCTGCAAAAGGATTACGGCAATAATGATAAAGAGATACATATTCTTGCGATGTTGCTGTTTTACAACAGTGTAAATGAATAAAAAAATTTACTCCCAGTTGGTTAACATAGGACACTCTGCTATGTAGTTTGTTCTGATAGCCTATTTTTTTTGGTACTATCACTTGCCATTGCGGGACTGTTTCTTCTAAAGAGGCTGCGATGCTTTTAGCAATTTGCCAGGTAATGGTTCGTTCAAATTTATCATCTATGGTGCGGGCCCCAGAGCAAGAATCTGTTGTGGGTTCGATAAATAAAATTGGAAAGGAAGTATCGAGGGATTGTGCGTAATTTACTAGGGATAAAATCACAAAAATAGTGACATTAACTAGGTATTTCAACGACATATAAGATCCGAGATAAGCATATCTTTTAAAAAAGTAATTCGTTCAATCGTTTTATTATTTTTTATAGCTAACGCAAGAGCTTTGGGCTGTCCGATAAAAATACACAATTTTTTTGCGCGAGTGAGAGCTGTATAAATCAAATTTCTTTGCAGAAGCATAAAGTGTTGCATAAATATGGGTACAATAACTGCACTATATTCTGACCCTTGGCTTTTATGAATCGAGAGTGCATATGCGAGCATTAATTCATTAAGTTCATCATATTCATATTCTACGATGCGATCAAATTGTACTTGGAGCGTCCTTTGTGATATATCAATATTTTGAATAAAGCCCACATCTCCATTAAAAATATTCTTGTCATAATTATTAGTGAGCTGTATTACTTTATCCCCGAGTCTGAAAACAGTTGCGCCATGAGAAAGTGTTAACTCGGAAGTGGCGTTCAAAAAATTTTGTAGTTCATGATTAAGTTGTAGTGTTCCGACAACGCCCCGATTCATAGGAACAAGCACTACAGCTTCTTGAGGATGAATCTGGCGAATAGCAAGCCCTTTTGAAAAAACTGCCTTTATATGTTCAAAGGCTTTGAGCGGATCCTCTTCTTTAATAAAATAGAAATCTTTATGGGCATGGGGCAAAAAAGAAAGAGGAAATTCACCCTGATTAACTCGATGAGCATTAATAATAATCAAACTGTCTTTGGCTTGCCTAAATATTTGATGTAAGCGAATGCAAGGAACTATTGTACTGGCAATAATATCATTCAAAAAATTTCCGGCACCAACGGAAGGAAGTTGATCAACATCACCCAACAAAACCAGGTGGGCATTGTAAGGAAGAGCTCGCAATAAAGAGCGTGCTAGAAATACATCGATCATAGATGCTTCATCAACAATTAAAAAATCCAATTTTAGAGCATTATGTTCATTATGAGAAAAAGACATGGTACTTACATCAAATTCTAAGAGCCGATGCAGCGTGAGCGCATTTTCTCCCGTTCCTTCAGTGATTCGTTTGGCAGCGCGACCTGTAGGAGCAGCGAGGCGATAGGTAAGTTTGTAGCTTGTCAAAATCTCGAGCAATTTTTTAATAAGGGTTGTTTTTCCGGTACCTGGGCCACCGGTAATAATGGTTACTTTTTTTTGCAGACAGGTCATAATGCCTTGTTGTTGATCATCATTGAGAAATACTTCTGTATTATTTTGGGAAGATCGCAAGGTTGTATAAATTTTTTCTAGATCAAAGCCGTGAGGTGTCTCTTGTTCTAAAAGACGTCTTATAGAGGCAGCTATTGCTTTTTCAGAAAGATAGTATTGGGTGAGCGTGACGTAATAAACAGGCTCATCTGCAGGTTGTTGAACGATAAGTTTGATCCGATCCTGATCATATAATTCATGAAATGCTATTTTCAAGAGAGACGCAGCTCGTTCTTCTTCAAGCTCTAACAAAGCAATTGTTTGTGTTTTGAGGTTAGCAAGTTCTACATATAAATGCCCTTGATTGGTTTGCTGAGCAATTGCAAAAAGAATGCCAGCTCTTACTCTTTTTACTGAATGAGTTTCAAATCCTAAGGCTTGAGCAATTTTATCGGCACTTTTAAAGCCTATTCCCCAAATATCATCAGCAAGACGATAAGGATTTTCTTGGACGCGAGCTATAGATTCCTTACCATATTTCTTAAAAATCTTTATAGCATATGCAGTCGAAACTCCCTTGTCTTGTAAAAAAACCATAATGGAAGAGATTTCCTTTTGGTCTTGCCAGGCACGGGCAATTTGTTCGATGCGTTTAGGCCCTATGCCAGGCACTTCATGGAGACGGTCGGGACGGTCTTCTATAATTTCAAGTACTTGTGTGCCAAATCGGTCTACGAGTTTTTGTGCATAAACTTTACCAATGCCTTTAATTAAACCTGAGCTGAGATACTTAATGAGTCCATGTACACTTGTGGGTAGAGTGACCTCAAAGGTTGAAACTTGAAACTGTCGGCCAAATTTTGGATGAGTTGACCATGCCCCATGTACAACTAATTGTTGGCCGGGTTGAACGGATGCTAAGAAACCTGTTAGCGTAACTTGTTTGCCCTCTACCTGCATAATAATAACAGAATAGCCATTATCTGAGCCTTGAAATAAAGAACGCTCTACTACCCCCTGTAGTTCATATCGCTCATGCATATTTCTTCCCGGTACAGAAATTTGATTATTACTATTTTAGCACAAATTCCTTTTTCTGCTGATGTATGTATGTGCAGTTTACTTAGGAATAGTAAGTCCTGCTTGAGCACAAGCTTTAGGGCAACTAGAAATGACATCGGTCAAAAAATTGGCTAAATCTGCACATGCAGTATCTAATGCGCGCAACGTAGTAGTGTTTCTATCAAAGGATTTCATCTCCTCTCCTTCAGGCACGCGGGCCCAATCCAATAAGAAACTATCGCCTCTATTTCTAAGTTGACAGGATTCCTCAATGAGTTTTTCCATTATAGCTTTTGCACCCTTTGCTGAAGCTAAATAGGGCTCATTAATTGCTATGAATTCATCTTTTGCTCGTCGTAATGCTGGTTGATAACGAGCTAATTTTTTTTGTCGTGCTTCTTCTAGTTCAATTAACGCGATTTCTAAAGCTTTCTTATCATGAGCGTGCATGAACAACACCTCATTTTTTTTGGATTTGAGTGCTTGGGTCAAATCTAGTTGGTTAATTCTGCCTACTTTTCCTAGTTCCAAAGATAACGTTGCGTCATCATCATCCTCACCTTTTTTTGCCGAAGAGCGATATGTTTTTATGATTTTTTCTTCCTCTTCTTGGCGCCGTTGACAATAGATGGTTTCTAGATACTTTTTGTCTGTTTGCCAGGTTGCCTCAAATCGAGACATATCAATATGTTGTTTATAAATTTCATGTTTCATTTGATCAAACTCTTGATCTATTAGATGTTCTGAACGAGCAAGCTCATGAACAGAATAGAGCTGTCCTTCTACCTCAAAATTTCCTTGAAATTTACCAGAAGCGGGGTCTTTTTTCCCATAACGTAATGTTCTGAGCTTGCCAAAAATATGTATCATATTTTTTATTTCTTTTTCGCCCAAGACTCCTGGGACACCATCCAGCCAGCGTATGAGACTATTGTGTAAGACAATTGCCGAGGCGGATAAACTGCATACAAGCACGAAGCCTAACAATCCGAATTGTCTATAGTGTCTATTTTTTAGCATGAGAGATACTCCTTTGAAAATCTAAACATCAAATGTCATTTTTATAGCTATATTAAAATCCTGTCCGATTCCTGCGCTTGCTACGGTATAATCAGTGTGCAACATCAGGCGCCACTCGAATGATCGAGGAGGCAATTCATAGATAACACGGCCCATAACTTTAACCTGATAGGCACTTGGCCTGCGCGCCTTTTCTTTTTGTAAGAGAGGTAAAATCAACGGATTTGCGCTTATTTTGCCAAATTTTTCCTCTGATTGCCACCAGATGTCACCACCCAATCCAAACTCCCAATTTTTTCCAAAAAATCCTGATAAACAACTTGATAATTTTACTATAAAACCCGGATAGATGGTAGTAACAAAAACACGAGGCACCAGAGTATCTATGAGTGCCAAATTTAAAAAGGCCAGTTTATTGGCTTTTTGGTTATCAGGTACATCGCAGGTGAATAAAGCCTGATCTTTTTTTAAGATATAAAAACGCTTTTCTCGCTTAGGCAACAGATATTCGATGGCTCCGCGTGTGGTGAGGTAAAATCGAGATCCAACGGACATTTGATTATAGAAAAAGGGAGCAAGCCCAAAATGGCCATCATTTCCTAAAGAAGTTTGTAATAAATTGGCTGATAACTTGTCAAAAGCAGCCTCGCCAAAATTTTTAAAAATCTCTAAAACCTCAGCAACGCCAGCAGGGCCAGCAGTCCCAATACAGAAAATTTGCAAAAGATTCAAAAGAGGAACTCTGTCATTGCGCGGAAAATTTGATCCAATTAAGCCTTTTGAAAAAGCGAATGCTGTAGGTAGTGTTACATCGCCTCCAACGTCTAAAACAAAATCATCATTTTCAATTGTGCGGTATCCAAAAGAAAAACGTGTGTCGCCTAGGCCAACCTGATCGCTTACTACATGCCGCTCAAGTTCTTTTTGTGATGTTGAACCTGAATCATCGTCATCAAAGAGAAGGGCCTTTTTTATTACGCGTTCTTCGGCAGGAGTAAAAAAGAAATTGCGCTCTAAATAATACACAGGGGCTTTGGCCTCCATTCCCCATGGTCCCCACGACTTATAGGCGCCAAACATAAGGCCTGTTCTTCGTTCTTGAATTCTCATTACCTGAATTAATTCAATAACATGAGGAACGTCTATAGGGAGCTCAAATTCCTCTATATTTCCCAGGAGATCGGCATTATCTAAATTAAGATAATCAGAGATATTTCTTCCATTTTTAGTATAGTTTGCTTCACTTGTTTGATTATAAAAATACCATCCATTCAACTGCCATTCATCATCATGGGGAGCCGTAGATAAAAAGAATCCAGGCAAATCTAAGAGTGAGCGTGTTGCAAAAGGGCCATTGGTATAGCGATAAAGATCTTGTTTTAATCTGTCTTGTAGTGAAATAGGGGGGACACATAAAATATCTAATACTACGATCGGGTCGCAAATTGAAGGCTCTCGCAATTCAAAAACCCAGTCTTGCTGTTGAGCGGCAAAGAGATCTAAATCATTTTCGGTATATTCATCGTCCTGCCAAGCCCGGGTTGTATCATTCTTGATGTTAAAGCCCATAGAATTTGTTAGGCTATTAAAAAATAAACAGACCAGTAATAATTTTTTCTTCATCTTAATCTCTTAATTGCATGCTTGACGGGCATTCGGCATTAAAGTCTTACTGAAGTTTTTATCTTAGCGTAGTTTTTCAAAACTGACAAAGCGTAGTAGGGAGGTTTGGAAGCCACTACCGTTTAAAGTCTGACTGCAAAGTGACGCTTTGTGTTATGGGGCTGAAATCAAGGATTTTAGAGGAAATGCTTATTGTTTTTTTAATCGTTTTATTTCATCGATTGATAAACCGGTATCTTCCGCAATAATTTCAATACTAACGCCACGTTTTAATAGCGTGAGAGCAAATTCTATTGTTCGTTGATTTCGTCCTTCTTCATATTTAATCTCCATTGATGACTCTTGGTCGGTTGCTCTTACAAATGCATCGTCATAAGCATTAAGTGCTTGCTCTGACCAACTCATGCGATCAAGCGCATGGCATGCCTCTCCAAATTCATCAGATTCTAAAGGCTCAGGAATTTCCGTATGTTTTTTAATTTCTTTAATTAAGTAAAACCACTTATCTTCTGCACTCCTTAGCTCCTGTTCTTTTTTGATAAATTTAGGCAGTTCTACGAAGACAAATGTAAGCTCTGGCAAATCGTGTTCATGGGTTTTGTTATCCAAAATATAATGAATTGATTTATAATGTTTTTTCTCAGGGAACATAATGAAATTAACTACCGACAAAGTGATTACCGGCATTAGATAACGGTATGACTTTCCTTTACCCAATTGCATGGAGTAAGTCCTTGCTCCATAGTAAACCATACGTTTACCAAATTCTTTAACGTGAGCTACCTGTAGTTCAACAATATAACGATTCCCTGCTTGATCAATACAAAAGACATCAAGAATATTATCTTTCTTATCAATCATCTGGGGCAACTGCTCATTATTGAGAAAGTCAACTGAAGCAATCGCCCGCTCGCCGGTTAGCTCCAGAATTGAATTAAGAAAGGAAATCGTAATATTTTTGTGCTCGTCTGAACCAAAGATTTTTTTAAAGGCAACATCATTCCTCGGATCTAAAAATATCATGCTCAGGCCTCCATTTAAATACAATGACTTGATAAAAAAGTCCATTTGAAGAGGATCGCTGTCAGTCGTAGCTTAGCCAAACTTCGTAGACTATTATCACCTCCGCAAGCGAAAACTGAGAGGAATATCATAAGTGTTCTCCATATAAACAATTTTATACAAACATAAGATTACACTCAAGTTGCTTGGAAAAACAGCGGTTATCCAAAACTGCCCATTTTTCTGGGATGTTATTGCGGGTAAAAATGCACAGTAGCATGCCTTTTTTATTAGTGCTATACTTTTTCAAGAGACTGCTCTGGAAGCAAAAAATGAAAAAATAATAAATAATTGGCTGACAAAGGATTTTACGGTGAGCGAAAAAAATCAATCTGTCCTCGTTCGTTACCCCGGCTATGAGGTTGTTATTGGCATCGAAGTGCATGTACAACTGAATACCAAGACAAAAATATTTTGCTCTTGTCCTAATAAGGCAGCTCAAGAACCTAATACCAATATTTGTCAAATTTGTGCTGGCCATCCAGGAGTTTTACCAGTTCTCAATGCAGAAGTTGTTCAAAAAGCAGTGTTATTAAGCCTAGCAACCAGTTCTACTATTGCCCCCCATAGTGAATTTGCGCGCAAACATTATTTTTATCCTGATTTACCAAAAAATTATCAAATTACTCAAGGTCGAACGCCGATATGCTCGGGTGGTTTTATAATGATCACCCAGGAAAATGGCTTCCCAAAAAAAATAAACTTAACGCGTATCCATATGGAAGAGGATGCAGGTAAAAATATTCATGGCCAAGGGGCTCATGAAAGTTTTGTGGACCTTAATCGTGCCGGAACTCCTCTCTTAGAAATAG
>Ga0206849_1041_pt1 | contig 23487 bp, 29 predicted proteins | sample Alteio_BWOrgCont_15_FD_152892 | JGI IMG/M metagenome (GOLD analysis project Ga0206849, IMG submission 152892) | Enriched cells from forest soil in Barre Woods Harvard Forest LTER site, Petersham, Massachusetts, United States -... | ecosystem: Environmental > Terrestrial > Soil > Temperate forest >...
CTTATTCAATTTTTGGAACTTATTACTGGGACATGAAAAGAACACAAGTTTCGATTCGTTGGAGCAACGGCGGTTTACCGGCTTACACATCCGGGGGAACAATTCCACCGTCAGTAGTAGATGACACTTCGCCATATTACTCTAAATATTTGGATTCAACAAGCGGAGTCATGTTTGATTTGGACGCGCCTGGTAGTGTATATGGAACAACAATCAATCAAACTACTGACAAATACGGTGACTATTATGAATATGTAACCGTAAATTTGGGAAGCGGAGATCAAATTTGCTCTGAAACCAATACATATAGTTACGAAGCTCAAATAGATACTAACGCAGTTCCAACGGTGCAAACGAACATTTTAAGCACGTCGCTAATCACGTTGCCAACCAATTCTGTTTATACACCAAGATAAAGGAAAAATTATGAAAATAAAATTCACAATTCTTTGCTCGGCTCTTTTAGTCTTCATCGAATCCGGCCTGCGTGCTCAAAATTTTGGCGCGACTTTGAATTGCGTCACCAACCCGCCGGATTTTAGCAAGCTAACGTATGAGGAAGCGAATAAGGCAACCTACAGTGAAACACGAAGAAAAACCTGCCCTGAATACACAGCCAATCTTGTCAACCAGATACGATATGGGAAGTTAAGCAATGACAATAAAGTCCTTGCCATATTTCTTTTGGGAGAATTGCGCCCAAGTGATACGAATTCACTTGAAGTTTTTATAGAAGATATTGATTTCAAAGCCTCAAGGTTTGACGAGCCTGCCGCGTTTCCACGATGGGGCCTTTATCCCGCCGAAGAAGCCCTTATGTATAAGGTAGGCAAGCCTGCCGTGAATCCCATATTAAATCATTTGCCAAGCGAGACAAATGAACTTCGACGGCAACTTATGTGCGATGTTTTGAAACAAGTGTTACGCGACAAATGACTTTTATCATTTTCATGTAACTGGCCAAGACGTGTAAATCAAAGTTAATGTAGAAACGACTCTATCCAAAAAACTAGGATGGGATAACCAATCAAGAAAAAAACTTCGCGACGGAAGCGGCGTTGCGGTTCGGAAAGATCGCTCTTGCGTCTTAAAGAATGGCAACGCCGCTTTGGTCGCACCATTCAATTTTCGGAGTGACGAAACTTGGTTGCCGGAATGGAGCGGCAAGCCGGGCGGAGTGCAGCGGTTGCGCAGTTCGTTCGCGTCGGGTTTTGGGGCAAGCCAGTCTTTCTGCTTACAGCGTCAAGCCAGTTGGCTGAAAGTCTGGCGCGGTGGCGGGTGCAAATTCAGCGCGACGGAACGAGCACACAAGCGGAACGGAGGCCGGATTGACACGGAATGCAGGCTGCCAAGTTTGGTCACGACTTCGGGCAACAAAATTGGGTTTTTGGTGTTAAAAAATTATGCCGAAGTCAGTAAGTGAAAAAAAATGGATTGGGCAAGTTATTGAAAAATATGACGCAATCGAAAAGCGTCAGCCAAAATCATTTAATTTAACAGTGGCAGAATGGCCAGACTGGGTTTGTAAGTTGTGCCCCACATTATTTGGAATTTCTCATCCAGGATTGAATTTCAGACACGTGAAAAAGTGGACGGCAAGAGATTTGGGCCAATTCCTCGGACGGCAGAGCGCTTTGGCGGGGCTGATATGGGATGAAGTTCCATTAAGTCCCAGAGTGAGACAAGAGCGGGATGCGTGGATTGATTCAGAAGCGGCTAAACTTAAATCAAATTCAAAGCTGGCCAATTCATTAAAACAGGATGCAATAGGAATGCTAAAATGGCGTCCAGTTTTCAAAAATTTTTTAGATGAAATTTTGGCGTCCGCCCGAAGCCGGCCATATCCAGAATCGTCGGCCTTCCTTGAAGCTTTTGGAAAAGCAAACGTCATCAAGCCGGACGATCTCGCCACTGAAAAGGCGATGGGTGTTGGTGAGCGGATTGCGTATGTCATGGTTCTTTTTTGGCGACCGATTTCAAAATTAGAAAGCGTGGCTCAATTACATAAACTTCTTTCTGATGCCGCAAAGCCGATGGGAATTGTCATTACCCTTAAACGGGTTGAAAAACTTTGTTATCGGATTGGCCTGAAATTCAAAGGTCGTGGTCGTCCAAAGCTTAAAATTCAGACAAACTTGCCAGTCACCGTGTAGGTATTTCTTCGCATCGCGCCGCGTTAATCTGCGGCATGAGTTTTACAAAACAAATCCGTTGGACGTCGCAAGACCGTTCAAAGGGTTCCGCCATTTTCAATTTCTCTCGGCGTTCTGCCCGTCGTGGAGAACCAACCAACCCGGCAGAAATTGAAAGGTTAAAATGCAAATCAAAGTTCTAGTCATAGACAAAGTGTCGGAAACATTCGATACGAAAAAGGGGTCCAAAACGCTCCACCTGCTGGTGTGTCAAGATCAATCACGCCCGCCGCTCCGCAATTCATTCGACTACGAAATGACGGCGGAACCACAGAACACCAAGCCATAGAACGACATAAATGTTTTGGTTAACCCAATGTTGCGGCTGCTGGTCGTTGAAACCGTAAAGATAATTGAGGTTGATCGGAATGTTGGGGTTGGCCAGCCGGGCGCCGGCGGGTGGAGTAAAAAAATAGCAGATGCATACCAATCCCATGGCCATGACAGTCCATGCAAATAGGGCGCGTTTGTCATAGCCGAGACGGAACAGAAGCCAGACGAGCAACAAGGGCAGCCAGCCGTGAAAAAGCGAAAGTCCACGCGTGAAAAGCGGAAGATGTGGATTGAACATGTAACTGGTCAGATTTAGAAAGTGAAATCCCAGAAGGTTGATTCCGAAATCCGCGAGCCAGAGGCATTGCGGCAGCAGAATCCCCACGGCGCACATGCTGATGAGCAGGGAACTTTCCAGCCATATACCCGCCGTCGTGAGAATGAGCGCGGCGTCGCAGAACCATAAAAAATTGGTCGGTCCGTATGTGTGCAGATAAACCGGAACGAGGATTGCGAGAAAAACGGTGACGGCCACCTTGGCAGCCAGTGGGATTTTACAGGAGGACATTTTCATCACGGACTCGAACTACTGCACAATGAGCACTGGCGGGCGCACGACAACCACTGGCACGATGGGAACGAATACCGCCCCGTGCCGTCCATTGGCGACGATACATCCGCTGGTGGCGAGGAGGGTGACAATGCAGGTCAAGAATAGAATCAATTTCATATTTGGTTTGTATCACTTACCGGTGTGACGTTACGCGTCGGGCGGGGACTTCTCTATGGGGTATAACCCTACTTTCTAAATGCGGCATTCCGTACATGCCGAGTGCCGCACCCTGCCATTACGGTCCCGGCGATGCGGGTATCCCGGGCGCGAAAGTTTTCAATCCCGCAAGCGCTCCCAAAATAGTTTTTTGCACCGTTGGATTGATGAGATTTCCCAAGTGTCCGCCGCGATTGAAAACCGTCAATTGTTCCGGGGTAAAAGTGGCGCGGAGCCACGCCAAATCCTCGTCGGCCAGAAGAAAATCGTTTTCATTGACGATGACCCGGATGTTTGGGTTGGCGCGCAAGCCGGCGTCATACGTCCGCAAGTCACCGGCATTTTGGAGTGTTTCCGGCGCGTCCGCTCCGAGACCATGGGCCGCATAATACGGAATCGCAAATTTCTCAAAATAATCCTGGTAGGAATACTGGAGGATTTCCTGATAGACCGGCTCACGTCTGTAATTATGGATCGCGTGATGCAGGACGCCCTGGTTATTCCGCCGCTGGCTGCTGTAAATGATGTCGCGCAGCATGAACCGGAACGTCATGCCGATGAGAAATTTGGATTCAATGGCGCTGAACGGGAGCGAAGAGCGCGGTGTAAGGGTGAGCTTGCTCAAGACGGCGACTTTAAGAAAGGTGTTTTCGATGTTATCGGTGCGGTTCGTTTCCGGCCAGCTCAAGGGCGCGCGGTAAAATTCGTCCAGCTTGGAGATTCCATAAGCCATGCGCACGGGTGTGTTGATCGCGACAATGCGGTCGAATTTGATCAACGGCAACTGGTTCGTCGGTTCGGTGGCGGCGATGTATAAAGAATCGAATGCGCCCATGGAATAACCCATCAACGCCCTGTCGCCCAACCGATTTGGATAAAGCACATTCAGGCGGCGATCAATTTCCGTCAACGCGACGTGTAAATCGTGGCCGTCCGCCGGCAGATAAGCGGGCAGCGCGGTGGTCGAGGCGTTTTCCATGAACTCGGAATTGAACGGGCTGCTGACGTTCACGACGGAGAAACCGTTTTTGTAAATCAACTCGGCCAGCGCCAAAGAGTTTTCGGCCAGACGATGCGAACCGAGACCGGGAACGATATAAACCACGGGGGCTTTTCCCGGTTGCAGCCAGAATGTAAATTTTAATTTCCTGCCCGTCGCCGGAATAAAAGCCGACCGGGTTTTGCCACGACCCGGAAAGCCGAGGTCTTGGTAGGTGAAGAAAACGGATTCAAGAGTTTCGAGCGAAGCTTCGTCCGGCTTTCCTTTCACCTGAAAATCAGCAACCTGATTTTCCCGCGCGAAAGTCCATGCGTATTGAATCTCGGAATACGGATCCATTTCGGCCTGACTGAAGCGCACATATTCGCCGACGGTGTCGGCCAAATCATTATACATGACCGCGTAGGTAAAATAAGTGTAAGGGCCGAGATAAGTCAGCGGATTGTTCGCCTCGAATTTGTAGGGAGCGATGTAGAGCAACGGATTGGCGGCGGTGTCGGCGGCAAAGCCGAGAGTGTCGCGTTCGTTGCTCGGCCCAAGAACCGGCAGCATCAAAAAACATTCCGGCTTCCAGCCCCATTTGCCGAACGTCTGGCCAAAATCCGCGTCTGATTTTGGAATCTTCCATTTGGTTCCCACGTCAAAGAAGCCGATTACACCGACAGTCGTATTGCAAACGAACCGATAAGATTCATCACGCGCGCCGCCCCATTTTCCTTGAAGCAGATTGTTGATCAATCTTCCGGGGTAAGTAAGGTTCCTGCCAAAATTTCCGATTCCTGTCCGGACCGGTTTCCTGACGACGAACCGATAAATTTTGCTCGTCGGCTTGATGACGTCGGTCATCAGCCCCACATTGAAGTTCCACATCACGCGGTTTAGCGGTTCGAGCGGGTCGGGGACTGATTTTGGGAGGACAACAATACCCGCTGTCGGCGAATTTGTGGAGAGAATGGGTGATTCCTGCGCGTGTGCGAACAACGAGAGGCACAACGATAGAACCACCAGCGCCGAAGCGTGGATTCTCCGGCGTGATACGATTTTCTTCATGTAAAATTACACGGATTTCCGGCGAAAACTTTCGCGGTCGTCCGCTTCGAGCCAGTCGAATGTGCTGTTCGTCTGCGGATTCAGCCCCAGCCTGGAGCAGTTCTCGATGAAGAACGCGCGTTTCTCGGGGGTTTTCATCGGACTGCCGGCTTCCATTTCATCCGACCAGCTTTTGATTTCATCCGGCGTTTTCATCGTGCCGTTGGCCTGCAACCATGCGCCGACATCTTCATAATTTTTCGAGGACTGGACGGCGGCTTTGAATTGTTCGCCGTTGATACCCTTGAAACTGAAAAGCATATTGTCCAGCGGACAATCGTAATGATATTCGCCGAGCGTTCCGGCAAGGCTGGCGCGACATTTGTCAACGGCGCGGCTTGCGATGGCGAATCCGGCGATGCGTTCGCGCGGGCTGTGCGGCGCTTGTTTGGTCAGGTCCCGGTCAATGATGGGTGTGTTCATAATTTTTAAATTTGCTTGAGCGATGAAGGATGGATTTTTATTTAAGAATTCTCATTTATCTTTTTTTGCGCCATTTCTGGCGGCTTGGAGCATCTGGTCATGCTTCGCTCCGGCGACGCCTTCTTCGACGAGCCGCTCATTATCGCTTCGGCCTTCGTCGTCCTCATCTTCGCCGGCAGCGACTGGTACTTTGTGTCCTGTCGAGCCGGGCAGCGGATCCCAGCGTTCGGATTCGGGTGCGGATTCGAGAATCGTTTCCTTCGGTTCGGTGTCCGGCTCGCCAGTCAATTCCCGTTTGGCCTGTGCAAATTCGGACATCGTCACGCTATTCCGTGAACGTCCGTCTATGACGGCGAGTTCCGTCGCGCGCGTGCGGACCATGTCCCGTGTCACTGTCCCGATTCCGACAGAATTTTTGGTCAAAACGCCTTGTTTTAATGGGTTCGTTTTCATGGCTTCAAATCAGAGTAATCCGCAAATCTGGAAAAGTGTTTGCGGATTATGCGTCGTCTTTATCTGGCGCGTACTGCGATCTTCGCGCGTGTCGCGGGATTTTGAAAAAATGTTTTCCCGCTTTTCAGACTTTGAATTTGGGCCGGCGTCCCTTGGATCTGGACGCAGCCTGTGAAGAGTTTTTGGAAAAACAGGAGCCTGCGGTATTTCCGCGAGTTTGGTGTTGGACTTTTTCATAAATTTTCTCTTCCGCCGGTTGTCCGCGGGATTACTGCGGGTTTGTTGCGGTCTTGATTTAATTCGCCGAAGGGTCATTCGCTTCGTTGCCATGATTTTCACGCCACTGGTTATCCGGGTCGTCCAAAATCGTGAGTTGATCCGGTGTCAGCAGCGGCTTGATTTTCTCGACGGCGGAATCCCTGTCCGGCTGGAGACCATCCCAGACAGCCTGCAATTGTCGGCGTGCATCCTGAATTTGCGCATCGTCCTTCGATTCACGCGCCTGACGATCTGCTTCTTTAGCGGCGTCAATCCGGGGTTGGTTGGCTGCCTGATATGCCTGGCTTGTTTTGGCGAAATCATCCTCAATGGGCTTCAGTTCGCTTCTTTGCTCTTCGGTGAGTCGCATCTTTTCCTTGAGGCCGGGCGGAAGAAGAGATCGCTCGCCCAAAGACCGGTCATATTCCAATGCCAACTGATATTTCACGGTTTGGTTGAGCGGAAGGGAATTGGTGCTGACATTGGAATTGGTGTCCTGCGCCAGTAATGCCGGCGCGGCCAGCATGAGTGAACCGCTGATTGCAAACAGGGTGAACCTGGCGATGACGGGTGTGTTCATAGTTTTATTTTGTGGTTTGATCAGCCGGTGGAAATTATTTTCGATCTTGTACTCCGGCATTTAGAGCCAGTGTTTCCGCCACGTTGACGCCATATCCATCCTTTACCTGCGTCACGCCGTTCAGTTCCCACATCCGATTAACAATCCTCTGCCGTTCGATACCGTCAGGTGAAGAGCTGCCCATGGTCAGCACCCCTTTATTGACCGTGATCCACAGGAGATAGTTGAGATTGGTGTCCGCCAAGAACATCCCGAAAACCTCGCTTGCGACGACGATGCTGGCAGCCTGGCGCTCCGTAATAGGCGCCATCACCGGGGCTGGGGTGTCGGTGAAAAACTGATTTGAATCGGAAGCGCAACCAGCCGTCAAAGCGAGCGGCAACGCGATCCAAAACAGTTTTCTAAATTTGAAGTTTACCGACATGATAAATATTTGCTTCGTTTTTGATGTTCAAGTCTTGTTGTGAAAGCCATGCGCGCGGGTGAGTTTACGTTCCACGAGCAATTGTTCCTCGGCCGCAAGCCAATGCTGAACTTCGTGCCCTTGGGGCGAACCCTGATTGACATAACTGAAGTACGCCCTTCTGGCCACTTCGTCGGGTGACGGTGTAAAATCAACTTCGCTTTGGCTCAAGCCAGCAGCTGTAGTTGGCTGTGAGATGCCGTCCGTTTTTTGGTTTTGGTTCTGTGAGAAATCTTTGTGTTTCATAAACAATTCTTTTCAAATTCTGCCCAGTAAAAGCAGGATAATCAGGATGGCCAAAAGAAAGCCGAGTCCGCCGCTGGGGTAATAACCCCAGTTCTTGCTGTGCGGCCATGTGGGAAATGCGCCGATCAACATCAATATGAGCAGCACCAATAAAATAGTTCCTAACATAATATTCCTTTCAGTGTGTAAATAGGTTTCGCCTGTTTATCTTCCGTTATTATCATCGCGCTTGTCTTCTTTCTGGCCACGCGGCGACCGATTTCCCGGATATTGCCGGACAATCTCCGCGTGGTGGTTTGCCGGGGAGTCGTGGAAGTTCATCCTCACCGAAGGCGAAGCCAGCAGCACGTCAATCGAAACACCGCGAGGCGCAGGCCGCGAAACCCACACGCCGCCTTCCGGCCAAAAGTATTCCCCCCGGCTGCTGCTGTAATAGATCTCATAGTCGGGGTAATAAACGTAGTCGTCCTGCACCACCACCGCAGGAGGCGCCACATAAACACCGGCGCCCGGCCCGTCAACGTAACCCACGCATCCGGTCAGCGTTCCCAAAAGTGCGGCACACAACACGAGTCCAAATTTGTTTGTCTTGAAGAAAAGTTTTTCATTAATCATGTAATGAGAATAATCCAAAAGCATCAAGGTGCTATGGGGTGTAACCCTACCGGCGGATTCACAAATTAAATTCCGTCCTGATCGCGATGCTGCGAGCGTAATGTCTGCCAGACTGTGGAAACCAGTCCCGCGCCTTTGACGATGGTTTGCAGCCACGAAGATTTTTCCGCTGCGGGTGCGGATTCTTTTTTTCGCCGGAAAGACGCGAGTCCGGTAATCAATGTCGCGGCGGCGGACGCAAGTGAACTGATTGTTTTGGCCCGGCTCGCAAACGAGCGAACTTTGTCCGAGATCGTTTGCAATTCCTGAACCAATTGCGCGCGGTTGAGTTCGCTTTCCGCGATCAAAAGTTGCTTGCGCGATTTGAGCGGGTTCATGCGAGGATTTTTTCCAGACAGGCGCGGTCTTTTCGGAGTTGATCGAGCGTGGCGGAAAGCGTCTGCCAGTTTCGCAGCAGTCCGATGAGTTGCCGGTAAAGACAAACCCCGGCGGCTGCGTAAAGAGAGGTCAATATCAAGAGAACGGCCACGTGTGACCAGGCCCACAGCAAAACTACGATGGCCGCCGTGAGCGTGAGTCCTGCGAGCAAGCCGAACGCCGCCACGCCCAGCGCCAGAAGAAAAGCGTGCAGGTGACGCTCGCGTTCCTCCTGCACTTCCACCGCCAGCAGTTCAAGCCGGTTTTCGCCGATGGTCACCAGCCGACGCACAAAATGTTTCGAGGTTGCGGCCAGTTGCCCGAAGCTGACGGTGGATTCTTCCATAACAAATCAGCCGCGGTTGCAAGCGCAACGGCGCGCGACAAGAAATCCGATGAGCGCACCGACACCGACGCCGATGGCGATGGCTTGATAGGGATTTTCGCGGATGGTCTGGTCGGTGACCTTCGCGCCTGCGACGGCTTTGTCGCGGATGTTGCCCGCGATTTCCCTGCCGCGTTCGAGCGCGGCGGCGAGACGGTTGCGGGCTTCCCCGACTTTTTCCCCGGTCACATCGGCGGTGGCGGCCATCAACGCACGTGCGTCTTCGGCGAGTGATCCGATGTCATGGCTGGCTGCTTGTGTATGTTTGTTCATATTTATTTTGGTGAATTACCGGACGTTTGAGTTTTTGTTTTCGGAAAAGTATTTTCTTTCCATGTCGCCATCATGCACGGGAAAATCCGGCGGATGCTATGGGGTGTTCACCCCATCCAGGCTAGATTTTCGCATCGAGTCTCTGCCTCACGGCTTGCGCGAGCTTGTGCGACTCGAAAGGTTTGGTGAGAAAATTGACGCCTTCGTCCAGCGGAAAATCCTTGCCGGCGATTTCGGCGCTGTAACCGCTGGAATAGATTACTTTCAATTTGGGATCCTCTTGCAAAAGTTGCACGCCCAGTTCCTTTCCGTTGATTCCGCCGGGCATCACCAGATCGGTCAGCACCAGATGGATTTCGTCCAAATCCCCATCAAAGACCTTCTTTGTAAGACGCATTTTGATTTGGTGCCGTTTCCAGACTTCCAGAGCCTCCACGCCGTTGACAGCCTCGATTACCTGATAGCCAAGTAGCGACAAGGTTTTATTTACGGAAGAGCGCAAGTACAGATCGTCTTCAACGAGCAGGATTGTTTCATTACCGCCGCGCACGGAAGCCAATGCGGGCTTCTTCAGTTTTTGTGCAGACACCTCCATCAGTCGCGGAAAATATATGCGGAATGTGGTGCCGTGGCCGACTTCGCTATAGACATTGATCCACCCATGATGCTGCTGCACGATGCCAAAAACAGTCGCTAATCCGAGGCCGGTGCCTTTGCCGATTTCCTTCGTGGTGAAGAAGGGTTCAAAAATCTTTGACTGAACGTGTGGTAACATGCCGCAGCCGGTGTCGCTTACGCTCAAACACACATATGAACCGGGCAGACCTTGATCCGATTGCTCACGGATTGATTCGTCAAATTCCACGGCAAAAGTTTCGATGGCAAGTTTTCCACCTTTGGTCATGGCGTCGCCTTTGGTCATGGCGTCGCCTTTGGTCATGGCGTCGCCTTTGGTCATGGCGTCGCCTTTGGTCATGGCGTCGCGGGAATTAATTGCCAGATTTATCAGCACTTGATCTATCATGCCCGCATCGGCGTTGATAAATAGCGTCTGCATCGCAAATTTGAACTCCAACTGGATGTCTTCGCCGATGGTGCGCTTCAATAATTTGGTCACATTGTTGATGGACTCGTTCAAGTCCAGTTCGCTCAACTTTATCTTTTCCTTCCGGCTGAACAGTAACAACTGGCGGGTCAGCGCGGCGGCGCGTTGTGTAGCGGCGGCGATCTGTTCGGAATAATCCATTTGTGTCGTGGAAAGATTGCCCTCGTTTTTTAACAAGTCGGTGTAGCCTTGTATGACGGCGAGAATGTTATTGAAATCATGCGCCACGCCGCCGGCCAGTTGTCCGATGGCTTCCATCTTTTGTGACTGGCGGAATTGTTCTTCGAGTTTTTTGCGCTCGGTCAAATCAAGAACGAAGCACACGCCCTCGTCCGGGTTGTCTTCAAACGCCGCCGCACCCAAAAGAACAGGCACGCGCACGCCGAACTTGTGGATGAATTCCTTTTCGTACGACTGGCAGTTTCCATTTGTGGCGATTTGCTCAAGGGCAATACGGTCAAGGTTGGCGTATTCCGGCGGTGTCATTATCGTCCAGTTGATTCGCCTGGTTTCCAAATCCTCGCGGCTGTAACCCGTGAGAAGCAGAAAAGAATCGTTGGCCTCGGTGATCTCGCCTTTTGTGTTAAAAAAACACACACCCTGAGCGTTGGAATCCACCAGCCGTCGGAAGCGCGACTCTACCTGTTTTCGCTCGGTGATGTCGCGCGAAATGCCCATGATTCCGATGATTTTTCCGTTGACGTCGCGCATCGGCATTTTCGTGCTGGACGCCCATGTAATATGCCCATCATTCCAGACTTCACGCTCTTCCTTCCCAATTATCGGCCGTCCGGTGCGGATGATTTCCTGTTCGTCCTCAAACGCTGGACGGGCGTGCGCCTCCGTAAAGTAATCAGAATCCATCTTGCCCACCAGTTCATCCGGGGATTCCACCCCAAATTGGCGGGCTTGGGCTTTGCTTGATTTGATAAAGCGGGATTGGACGTCCTTGAAATAAATATGGTCCGGTGAATTATCCAGCAGCGTTTGCCACAAATCACGTTCGTAGTTCAGAGCGGCTTCTGCCAGTTTTCGTTCGGTGATGTCGCGTGCCATTTTCGACATACCGATGGTTTTGCCACTGACATCTTTTATTGGAGAAACTGTGACTGAAACTTCCAGAAGACGTCCGTCCTTGGTTCTTCGCTGCGTCTCAAATTGCCGCACAATTTCACCAAGCCCAATCCGCGTTTGAAATTGACTCTGCTCATGTTGCCGGTCGGCTGGAACCAGCTTTGCGTTTGTGCCGCCCACCATTTCATCGGCGGAATATCCAAAAATCTTTTCCGCGCCTTTGTTCCAACTGGTGATGATGCCGTTCAGGTCTTCGCTGATGATTGCGTCATCTGAAGATTCAACAATCGCCGCCAGCCGGATCGAAAGTGCTTCCGCCCGCTTCAGTTCTTCCCGGTCTTCAACTTGCTGTATGGCACGGAGTACCGCCGGAACGAGCCGGATGAGGTGTTCCTTCAGGACATAATCCGTCGCGCCAATTTTGATCGATTCAATGGCCCGCTCTTCGCCGTGCGTCCCGGAGATCAGGATGACCGGCAGGTCAGGCCATCCGGCATGCACGATGTTAATGGCGGTCGCCCCGTCAAACGAAGGAAGCGCGTAATCCGAAAAGACCAGGTCAATACCGCCGCGTTCCAGTGCTGCCACAAAATCGCGCTGGCTTTCCACGCAAGTGATCACGCAGGTGATGTCCGCAGCTTCCAACGTGTCTTTAATGAGCGTGGCGTCGTTTGGATCGTCCTCCAGATGCAGGATGTGCAGAGGGGATTTCATTTTACCTATTTTTTGCCGGCAGAAATGAAAACACCGCTTTGGATCGAAGTTTTTTCCGGCGCCATCTGTGGTGGCGGTTCGTTGACCGCCATCCAAAAGAGGCCAAGTTGTTTGATTGCGCCCATGAACTCGTCGAAATCAACGGGTTTCACCACATAGGCGTTGACGCCGCTCTTGTAACACTCGATCAAATCCGGGTCTTCGCGCGATGAAGTAAGCACGATGATGGGGATGGTCTTCAGATTGTTGTCCGCCTTGATGATCTTCAGCACTTCAATCCCGGTGACCTTCGGCATTTTTAAGTCGAGCAGCACGGCGACGGGGTTGCCGGGCGGCCGCGTTTTGAATTTTCCACGGCAGTAGAGATAATCCAGCGTCTCCTCACCGTCGCTGACGACGGAAATTTTGTTGACCAGATTATATTCGTCCAGCGCGGCCATGGTCAGTTGCAAGTCGCGCGGATCATCTTCCGCAATCAGGATGTATTTTATATTCGTATTCATTGATAATGTTTTAATTTTCACGGGAAATAATTCAGCCGCTTGAAACCAAAGTTTTTTCGTTGGCCGCCTGTGGCAATGGTTCGTTGACCGCCGCCCAAAAAATGCCGAGTTGTTTGACCGCCTTCATGAACTGGGTGAAATCCACCGGCTTCACCACATACGCATTGACGCCGAGTTTGTAACACTCGTTCAGATCCGGCTCTTCGCGCGATGAAGTGAGCACGACGATGGGGATTATCTTCAAGTTTTCATCGGCCTTGACGGTCCGCAACACTTGCAGCCCGTTGACCTTCGGCATCTTCAGGTCGAGCAGCACCGCGACGGGATTGCCGGTCGCGCGCGTTTTAAATTTTCCGCGGCAGTAGAGATAATCCAGCGCCTCCTCGCCGTCTCTGACGACGGCAACCTTGTTGGCCAGATTATATTCCTCCAACGCGGAGAGCGTCAGCGCCTCGTCACGCGGATCATCTTCCGCGATTAATATCTGCCTCATCTTCGTCGTGTTCATTTTGCCTCCATTTGTTTGGTTGGGATTGAAAAATAAAATGTCGCGCCGCCGTCCACGACGCCGTCCGCCCACACGCGCCCGCCATGCCGGAGGATGATGCGCTGGATGTTCGCCAGGCCGATGCCCGTGCCATCGAATTCCTTGTGGCTGTGAAGCCGCTGGAACACCCCGAACAATTTGTCCGTATATTTCGGGTCGAAGCCCGCGCCGTTGTCGCGAATGAAAACGACTGTTTCGAGATTTTCGTCGGGAGCGCAGCCAATCTCGATTTTTGACTCGGCGCGCTTGCTGGTGAACTTCACCGCGTTTGAAATCAGATTGACCAGTACCATCCGCAACAACGCGGGGTCGGCCTGCACGATTGGCAGCGGCTGGATTTCCCAGACGATGTTTCGCTCCTTCATCTGCGCCGAAAAATCCTTCAACGTGTCTTGAACCAGCATGTTGAGGTCGGTATCCGTCTTTTTCAGTTCCGCGCGCCCGATGCGTGAGAAAGTCAGCAGGTCGTCAATCAATGTCCCCATCCGTATCGTCGACTCGGAAATTGTCGTCAGATGGCCGATGTTTTTTTCCGAAAGCGAAGTCCCGGCATCTTTTTGCAGCAGGGTCACGAAGCCGAGAATGTGGCGCAACGGCGCGCGCAAATCGTGCGAGACGGAATAACTGAACGCCTGCAATTCCTTGTTTGATTCCTGCAATTGCGCCGTGCGTTCCTCGACGCGCTGCTCAAGTTCCGCGTTGAGGGTGCGGATTTCTTCCGTCACGCGTATGCGCTCCGTGATGTCGCGGATGTTGCATTGGATGAGTTTCTTTTGTTCTACAAGATAGGCATTGGTGATAAACTCAACCTCGACGCGCTTGCCTGCTTTTGTCTCCAGCGGCAATCCTTCGTAACGGATGCGGTCTGTGTGCTGCAATTTGGCGAAGGCGATCTTGGAAGCGGCCTCGCCTTTGAAAGGACCGATTTCCCAGAGTTTTTTTCCGAGAAATTCTTCCTGTGAATAGCCCAGCAATTCCTTCATGAACGGATTGGCGTCCACCACCTGACCGGTTTCGGCATCGAGAATAAGGATGCCGTCCTGCGCCGTTTCAAACAGTCGGCGGTAACGGATCTCGGAGGCGAGAATCGCCTGTAAATTTCGCACCGCAGCCTGTTCCGTCCGCAACTCTGCCGCCACTGTGCGCGTGTTCGCCTCGTCCGTGCGCAATCTGGCTTCGTCGGTGCGCTCGTTTGCCTCGTTCGTGCGTGTGTTCGCCTCTTCGGTGCGTATATTGGCCTGATCCGTGCGCGTGTTCGCCTCGTCCGTGCGCGTATTGGCCTGCTTGGTGCGTGCGTCCGCCTGATCGGTGCGTGTATTCGCCTGATCCGTCCGCGTTTCGTTGTCGGTCAAATCCTCGATTTGATGATCGGTTTTCATGATTTGATCCCCGCGATTTCATTTCTCCACAAAGACCGGCTTGCAAGAGCCGGAAAGTTTTTATAAGGCATGAGATGATAATGAGCAGAAAAGATGTGCGAGCGATATGGGGTGTTCACCCCATGTGGTTCTGATATTGAGCCGCGAAGCAGAGAACCGGCTCGGCGGACTAATGCCCCTTCTTTTTGGATGTGAAAGGATTGTTTTCTGAATTTTCCTTTACCACCGCGATCATTTCTTCCATGCCCTCCTTGATTTCGTGAACCTGCGGATGCACTTCCTTGATGAGGTCGTGTTCAATCCTGGATAATTTTTCGATTCGTTTGCCTTGATCGCGAAGCTGGTCCAAAAGGGAATTTTGCTTGATTGAAATCCGGCGCATCCACCAAAAGCAAACGCCCCAGCAAATCGTGCCGGCCAGAGTCATCCAGAAAGCGAGGGCGTCTTTATTCATACTAGTCATGCGGCAAAAGCGGCGGGCGCGATGCAAAAAACCGGGAGAAAGGGCCGTTCAACGCAACGCGATGGCTTTGGGGGCCGGTGTCGGTGCAAGATTAACGCCCAGTCCATCATTCACCTGAATCACGCCAGCCAGTCCCCATGTCTGATCAACAATTTTCTGCCGTTCGATGACGTCAAACGTGGCGCCGTCCATCCGCTCCGCATTTGTTGACCACATAGTCACACTGGCCACCCCTTTATTGACATAGGCGCCCATGTCCTGACCACTGCTCGTATTCGTCAGAAGCATGTAGAACATTTCACTTTCGACGACCCTGTCCGCCGCCTCACTCCGGGTAACGGTCGCCGCTATCGGAGCCGGAGTGTCATTAAAGTAAGAGGTGTTTGACGACCGGTTGGGATCAGAAACGCAGCCGGCCGCCAGGGTGAGCGGCAGCGCGAGCCAGAGCAGCATTTTACATTTGATGTTTGAATTATTTGAATTTTGTTTCATGCCGCCAGAATAATTCATACAGCGGGCGGCTTGCCATAAGGTGTAACCCTACCGAAGATTTCCGTAATACAGTTCCGACACGGCGGGCCAGATTTTTATACAATGGTCAACTGGACGCTGCTCTCGATGATGCCAGCGCTGATGGCGTAACGGGTCAATCCGGCGGTGTCGTGGATGTCGAGTTTTTCCATGAGATGTTCGCGATGTTTCTCGACGGTCTTGATGCCAATGCCGAGTTCCGACGCGGTTTCCTTGTTGGCCTTGCCCTCGGCAATAAGTTGCAACACTTCCATTTCGCGCGAAGTCAGATCGGAGATTTTCTTTTTTAGATCACCCGCGCGGTTTGGCGTTTTTTTATTCTGGTGGTCGAGGCGTTTGGAAATGGATGGACTGAAAAAAGTTTTACCCTTTTGCACTTCGCGGATCGCGCGGCACACGTCGTGGGCGGAGGTTTGCTTGAGCAGAAATCCCATCGCACCGGAGTCGGTTGCGTTTTTGACATACGCGTCGTCACTGTGCGCGGAGAGCATGATCACTTTGGTCGTGGGGACGGCTTTGAGAACCTGCCGCATGGCTTCAAGGCCGTTGAGCAACGGCATTGCGATGTCCATCAACACGACTTCGGGATGAAATTTTTTGACGAGCGCCACCGCCGCGCGTCCATCCTGCGCTTCGCCGATAATTTCAAAGTCGTCTTCGAGTTCGAGCATCTTGCGGAAACCCTCGCGCACGATCATGTGGTCTTCCGCGATCAAAACTGTGATTCGTTTCATGGGCATTTTAATGTGATATTGCCGGATTTTTCAGCCCGTTTTTTCGGACGTGGACGAATGGAATTATTGCTTCAATGGCGGTGCCGTTGCCGGGAGAAGACTTGACGCAAAAAGTGCCGCCGACCATCTCAACGCGTTCCCTCATGCCGAGCAATCCGAGGCGTTTTCTGCCTTTGGCATTCAGCACTCGCTCCAAATTAAAAGATTTTCCGTTGTCTTTGATTTTCATGCCGATGCCGTCGGCGAGTTTCTGGATGGTGATTTCCACGCGGCTGGCGTGCGCGTGTCGGGACACGTTGTTGAGCGCCTCCTGCGTGATGCGGTAAAGCACCGTGCGCTTGTTGCTGTCCAATTGTTCGACTCCTGCAAAAATCTTCAGGTGGACGTGCAGGTGTGTCCGTTTGGAAAAAATCTTCACGAACGAATGCAGCGCGGGAATCAGCCCGAGGTCGTCCAGCACCGCCGGGCGCAGTTCGCGCGCGAACTGGTGCACGATGTCCACGGATTTTTCCACGAGCCGCTGCGTCCGGGCGATGTTGCGGTCAAGACCCTTGGTGTTGATCGCCGCCTCTTTTTTCAAGGTCGCCAGCCGGATGTTGATGCCCGTCAACGTCTGGGCGATGACATCGTGCAGTTCGCGGCTGATGCGTTTGCGCTCATCCTCCTGCGCCGAGAGAATCTGTCGTGACAGCCGCCGCAACTGCTCCTGCAATTGGTCGGATTGTTTGAGCAGCTCCGAGTAGTGATGCTCGCTTTTTTTTAATTCCGCCTCCACCGCTTTGCGCAGCGTGATCTCCAGGCTTAATTCCAGGTTCGCGGCGGCGAGTTCCACCGTGCGTCGGCTCAATGTCTCGACGATTTTTTTAAGGTGGACGGCGGCGGCCAGCGCGTTGCGCTGTGTTTTCTCGATGGGCGTGATGGCCACGGCAAAGAAAACCCCCGCCTGCTTGATGAGCGCGGAGCGTTTCCGCGCCGGGCTGCCGGGCAAAATTTCCGTGACCAGGATTTGCTCGTGCAGCTTGGCGAGGTCGAGCGTTTGCAATCCGGCGGCCAGCGCCTCGCCGCCCAGCCCGTGCGCCAGATGCAGCGTGCCCGACCGGCCCTGTTTCAGGTGAGCATACAACGCGGCGCGGTAGCGCCGTGACAAATGGTGATGCTTGTGTTTCATAAACCGCCGATTTTCCGGCCAACCTGCCGGACTGACCACGCCGAGTCTGCCACCAACCGTTGTGTGGTGGTGATTTCTTTTTTGAGACCTTTGCTGTTATCGCGCGCCTCCTGTTTCAGGGAAAGCAGCCGGACATTGATGCCCAAAAGAGTCTGCGCGATTTCGTCCTGAAGTTCGCGGCTGATTTTTTTCCGCTCATCCTCCTGCGCGGCAATCACTTGGTGCGTCAACAGGCGCAGACGCTTTTGCAGTTCGAGCGATTCATCCAAAGATTTCTGGTGACGCTGGCCGCGCCGTGCGAAATCGTCCTCCATCACCTTACGCCGGATCACGCCCTGTTGCAACTGGCGGTTGGAGTCGGCCAGTTCCTCCGTGCGCTCGCCCAGCTTGGTCATCAGTTTGCCCAGGCGGACTTTGGTCTGGCGCGCGGCGTGGTGGGTTTCCTCGATCAAGGTGTTGGCCTCGGTGAAAAAGATCCCGGCCAGCTTGGTGAAACCATTTTTAATATTGGACAATTCCAAGGCCACGAGCGCCTGCTCGTGAATCCGCGCCAGGTCCAGAGTTTCCAGACCGAGGGCGACGGCCTCGCGTCCCATCCTCAATGCCGGCTGCAAGCCCGACTGCGGACCTTGTTTCAGGTGTTTTTCCAAAGCCGTCAAATATCGCTGCGACAGACTGTTTATTTTTTTCTTCATATTGTCATGCCGGCTTCGGCGGGACTTTCGAAATGGTTGATTGCTCAATGGCACTCTGAAAATCTAAAACAAATTTCTGACAATTATCTCATTTTGTATATGGGGTAAAACCCTACCTGCTGATTTGAGATTGCGATCTTTGCCCATGCTGGAAACACCCCATGTTAGAGGCAATTTTCATGGTTTATCATTTTGCCGCATGAATCATATAAAGATAAGGAGTCTGCCGGATGTTGTTTGGGATGCCAACATGGCATTTCGGAAAACCAATCGCCCCCATGACATTCTCGTGGCTGAAGACGATCAGGATATGCGCCGCCTCGTCACTGAAGTATTGACCCGTTCAGGCTATAATGTGGATGCCGCACACGATGGCGCGGCGGCGTGGGAAATTCTTCAGTTAAAAAGCTACCATCTTCTAATCACCGACTTCGACATGCCGGGGATGTCAGGGATTGAATTGGTCAGAAAGGCGCGTGTCTCACGCATGACATTGCCGATCATCATGGTATCTGGGACAATGCCGGAAAATGAGATCAAACAAAATTATTCGTTGCGAATAAGTGCGACATTGTTCAAGCCCTTTGGGGTTGAGGACTTGTTGAAAACCGTGAAAGAAGTTTTGGGCGCGACGATCAGCGCGAGCATTTTGGAAGCTTAACATCTCCGTTGGCGGCATCCGCCTTGCCCGACTGGTTCAAAAATCAAAAACCCGGTGAACACCGGAGGAAAAGTGTTCGCCGGGCGATGCCGGTCCGGGCAAATTTTATTTCGTCCGGGCTGTGCAAATGTTTCAAGCCTGCTTCAATTTCAGGCGTCAGACCCTTCTGGGTTTGATGAGCAACAAGACGATTCCACCCACGAGCATGAGCGCGCCGACGGCGGGCGGGATGAAATGGTTGTCGGTGGTCTCGATGTGTATCCCAAGAAACTCGATGGGTTTGCCCGGAGTCGTGAAACTCAAGCCCGAATAGGCGAGCACCACGATTCCCAAGACGACTAGACAGACTGCGATGATGGTTTTCATGTTGATTTTGAATTTAATTGCTGACAGTTTCTCAAAGTATCGGTTTTCTGCCGGAAATGACTCTGACCAAAACCACCACGATGGCAATGACGAGTAAGACGTGGATGAATCCGCCCATGACATTGCCGGTGATCAGTCCCAGCAACCACAAAATGATCAGTACTACTGCGAGCGTGTATAACATAAAATTTTCTTTCGGTTAAATAGCCGGGCTGGCGTGTTTGCACGCCAGCCGGCAATCAGTTGGCGGGTTAATTGGATGCCACGGGCACGGCGACGGTCATGTTGTTGATGACGCTGTTCACGCCGTTGATGTCGGTGGCGAGCTTGGTGACGAGGCTTTTTTCCGCGTCGTTTTTTGCAATGCCGGTCAATGTGACAACGCCGTCCGCCGTCGTAACGCCGGTATGCATGGCGCTCGTTGAACTGTGCGAGAACAAAGATGATTTGACTTCAGCCGTGATGGAGGCGTCGTCAACTTTGTCGCCGACGGTTGAGTCTGGTGCCGCCGGAGTCTCGGCAATCGTCATGTCGTTTTTGACCTCTTGGACGTTGTCAACGTCTTTGGCGTATTCGGTGGTGAGTTCCTTTTGCGCCATGCTGGTCGCTTCACCCTGCAAGGTGACAACGCCATCTTTCACATAAACCGTCGTCGCGGTGGCACTCACGTTACGATGGAACAAGAGCGCGGTTTGCACTTTCATTTTGATCCAGGTGTCTGAATGTTCAGCCGGCTGCTCGCCGCTGACGACGAGTTGATTGTTCACGCTCTTAACGCCGGGCAGACTTGCCACGGTATTTTCGGCCAGAGATTTATGGGACGATTCTGCAACCGTGCCGGTCAAGGTGACGATGCCGTCTTTGCAAACCGTCTTGATTGAATCGTCCTTGAGGTAGGTTTGGAACACATAGGAGTTTGCGGCAGCGGACTGGATGCGGCTGTCCGTGTCGGCGGCGTGTAGCGGCGCGCTCGTGATTAACATTGTGCTCACGACGGCCGCGAGCGTAAGGGGGAACATGGATTTCATTTCATTTCTTTCGGTTGATACGTTGTTGGTTTTTGACACTGGACACACACTGGCGGATGCGACGGTTTTTGGCTATGGGGTGTAACCCTACCGTGCATCTTAAAAGGCATGGTGGTGTAGTATCCCGCCTTTTGAATTGCCATCGCCCGTCGCATCATCAAACTTGCTGGCAGTGAATCAGGACACTTATGACGCACTGGTAATTGGTTGCGGCCCGGGCGGCAGCAGCGCCGCCACATTTTTGGCGCGCGCGGGCAAACGCGTGCTCGTCCTGGAAAAAGAAATTTTCCCGCGCTTCCACATCGGCGAATCGCTCCTGCCCTGCAACATGGCTATCTTCCGCGAGATGGGTGTGTTGCCCGCGTTACAGACGGCGGGTTTTCCGCGAAAGTTCGGCGCGCGGTTCGACCTTTGCAACGGCACGCTCGGTACCCGTTTCGCCTTCCGTCAGGGCAAATACAATCGCGAGCCGGAGGCCATCCAGGTCGAGCGCGCCGTGTTCGATCACATCCTGCTCAAACACGCGCGCGGCAGCGGCGCGGACATCCGCGAGGGCTGGAGCGTCTCGAAATTTTCAACGGACGCGGAAGGCGTCAGCGTGGAAGCATCCGATCCCGATGGAAAAATCCATAATTTCCGCGCGTCCTATTTGATTGACGCCAGCGGACGCGGAAACGTGACCGGCAATCTGGAAGGACTCCGCATCACCCACCCACGCCACAAGAAGCTCGCCATCTTCGGCCATTTCACGGGCGTGATGCGCGACGCGGGCGAGGCGAACAGCGACATCATCATCGTCCGCCTGCCGGATAAATGGTTCTGGATCATCCCGATCTCCGCCGAGAAGACCAGCGTGGGACTCGTCATTGACAGGGACGAGTTCGCGCGGGAAAAAGGCACGCCGCAGGAAATCCTTGACCGCTGGGTCGAGTCCAGTTCCGCCGTGAAGGATCGCATGGTGAACGCCCGGCGCGTGAACGAAACGCGTACCACGAGCGATTTCAGTTATTACAACCGCCGGCTCACCGGCGACCGCCTGCTGCGCGTGGGCGACGCCGCCGGTTTCATGGACCCGATTTTTTCCGCCGGAGTTTTTCTCGCCATGTGGTCGGGAAAACTCGCCGCGGAGGTTGTGGAAAAATCCCTCGCGCAGGGCAGACCCGTCCGTCGGCTGTTCGCCAGTTACGAAAAGCGCGTCCGCAAAGGCCTGATGTTCTACTGGCGCATGGTGGAAAATTATTACACGACGCCGTTCATGGAACTTTTTTTGCGCCCGACCGAACGCTGGAATCTTTTCTCCGCCGTCGTCGGCGTGCTCGCCGGTGAAGTGGAGGGAAGCTGGTCGCTCCGCTGGCGGATGGAACTTTTTTTCCTGCTCGTCAAAATCCAGGCGCGCTGGCCGTTTTCGCCGCGCATCAATTTCCGCCCCATCGTCATCGTGAATAAAAATCCCCCTTCAAGCACGCCACCCGGATGAAACACGGCGCATTTTTGTCGCTCTTTCTCGTCGTCCTTGCCGCAGGTTGCCGCACGCCGCCGCTGCAGCCCGCCGACTTTTCCGCGCCCGGATGGCGCGTCCAGCAGGGACAGGGCGTCTGGAAACCTTCGTCCAACCGCCCCGAACTCGCCGGAGACTTGCTCTTCGCGACCAATGTGGACGGGAATTTCTTCGTCCAGTTTTCAAAAATTCCCTTCCCGCTCGCGACCGCGCAAATGTCCGGCGGGCGATGGCAGATTGAATTTGGTGCGGATAAATTTTCGTGGCACGGAGGCGGCAGGCCGCCGGATCGTTTCGCATGGTTTCAACTGCCACGCGCACTGCTCGGCGAAAATCCGGATGGCGACTGGCAATTCAAGAACGCGACAACAAATTCGTGGCGGTTGGAAAATTCACGGACCGGCGAAACTTTGGAGGGAGAGTTTTTCCAATGAACCGCCGCCGGTTGCGCTGGTGGTGGCTGCTGTTGCTCGTTCCGATCATCGCCGGACTAGCGCGATTGCACTTTGATGTCGAGGTCCTGGACCTGCTGCCGTCCAATGTTCCCGCCGTCCAGGGGCTCAAAATTTACCAGCAACATTTCGCCAACGCGCGTGAACTCATCGTCACCGTCAAGGCATCGAACGCCGGGGCCGCCGAAAGCGCCGCGCGCTCCATCGCGGAAACGTTGCGCGCGGAAACGAATTTGATTTCCGACGCAATGTGGCAGCCGCCGTGGCTCGAACATCCCGACCAAACCGCCGAACTCATCTCCTATCTCTGGCTGAACCAGCAGCCGGAACAATTCGCAAGTCTCGCCGCGCAACTTTCCGAAACGAATCTCGACAATGTTCTTGCCGCGACGCGCGAGGAACTCGCCACCACACTTTCGCCCGATGTAATCGGACGGTTGAGCTATGATCCGTTCGGCCTCACGCGCCTGCCAGCAAGCGTTGCCAGCGCCGCTCCGGGTTTCGGACGGGGACAGGAGCTGTTCGCCTCCGCCGACGGCACGTTCCGGATCATCTTTGTCAAGGCGCGGGGTGACTTGAACGGCTATCGCGAATGCACCGATTGGTTCAACGCTGTGAAAAAAATCATGATAACTGCGTTGCCGCCCGATGGAAAAATAAATATCGGCTATACGGGCCGTCCCGTGTTCGCCTCGGAGATTTCCGGCAGTATGCAGCACGATATCACGTTGTCCGTCGGCGGCACGTCAGTCATCATCGCCATTTTATTCTGGCTTGCGCACCGCCGCATCAAGCCCATGCTCTGGCTGTTGACGTTGCTGGCGCTGATTTTGGCCGCGACGCTCGCGCTCGGCGGGCTGGTTTTCGGCGCGATCAACGTCATCAGTATGGGCTTCGCGGCGATTTTGCTCGGTCTCGCGGTGGACTACGCCGTCGTGCATTATCAGGAGGCGCTTGCTCACCCAAATTTGACGATTCCCGAAGTGCGCCGCGCCATCGCGCCCGCGATTTTTTGGGCTGCGGTCACGACCATTGCGGCGTTTTTCGTCTTAAATTTCGGCGGACTTCCCGGCCTCGCGCAACTAGGCTCGCTCGTCGGCATCGGCGTCGCGCTTTCGGCCTGCGTGATGATT